>Ga0209594_1000016_pt1 | contig 162632 bp, 129 predicted proteins | sample AshMeaCrysSpring_FD_184126 | JGI IMG/M metagenome (GOLD analysis project Ga0209594, IMG submission 184126) | Groundwater microbial communities from Big Spring, Nevada to study Microbial Dark Matter (Phase II) - Ash Meadows Crystal Spring... | ecosystem: Environmental > Aquatic > Deep...
GCCGCCCGACTTGGCCAGAACGGTGGTGATGGCGGCCGTCAGGGACGTCTTGCCGTGGTCCACGTGGCCGATGGTGCCGATGTTAACGTGCGGTTTCGTCCGCTCGAATTTTGCCTTCGCCATGGTGGATGTACTCCTCGGAAGAACGGTTTGTAGACAAGTGCCGAAAAATTAGGGCTGTGAATTATAGAAACAAGAACCGGATTTGGCATCGGTTCCGACACTTAATCCGTTTTTCTTCATTCACTTAGCCCGGGGGCCTTCCGGGCGGGAAGCTTGGGGAGGGCCTGGGCGGGCGGGCGATTCGTCGCTTCTCCCGCGCCCCCAACCACTTGCCCCGGTTCGCGAAAACTTGCTGGCAATTCACCCGACCATACCCCGGGCGGCGCAGCACCACCCCAAAAAAACCCCGAAAACCCTGAAAATGGGGTCTGGGCGCGCGTCCCATGGCCGGAATTCAGCCAAAACCGGGCCGATTATGGCCGGATGGAGGACGAGCGGGCAGGAAAACATGAGGGCGGGCCCCAAACCGGAAGAAACGGGCCCAATAAAAACGGCTCCTTTTGGAGCCGGGATGAAAAAAGGCTCCGGTGGAGCCCAAATCGGGAATTGAACCCGAGACCTCTTCCTTACCAAGGAAGTGCTCTACCTCTGAGCTATTTGGGCTAAAACCACCGGAACCAGAACCTGAAAACCCGCAAAAAGCGCCGAAAACGAGGTGTTTTCGGGGATTTGCGTTCAAAACGAGGTGGAGCGAGCTAACGGACTCGAACCGTCAACAGTCACCTTGGAAGGGTGATACTCTACCAATTGAGTTAAGCTCGCCCGACCACAACCTGTGTCCGGGCCAAAGCCCGAACCCACTTTCAGAACCTTCGTCAGCTTGAAATGGGCCGAGGTGGATTCGAACCACCGTAGGCGTAGCCAGCGGATTTACAGTCCGCCCCCATTAACCACTCGGGCATCGACCCTTTTCAAGCCCTGCGCGCCATGCGTTGCCGCGCTGCGCCGCAGAATTTTGCGGAAAGTAAGCCAACGAAGGGACTCGAACCCCCGACCCTCTGATTACAAATCAGAAGCTCTACCAACTGAGCTACGTTGGCCCGAATCTATCCGCTGACATCCATCCACGACGGGCTGGTTAAGGTCCCATCGCACCCCGTTTTACAAGGGGCTGCAAAATCTAGTCAAGCCCCGGGGTCATTTCCAAAGGAATTTTTAGCCTTACCCCCTATGCCTCCCTTTCTTCCCCCCCCTCTGTTGTCCATCGCGACGGAAATCAAAGCGGCGGGCGGCGAGGCGTATCTGGTTGGCGGTTGGGTGCGCGATCATTTGATGGGCTTGCCTTGCGGCGATTTCGACGTGGAGGTGTACGGCCTGGCGCTCGATCCGCTGCTCGCGATTCTGAAAAAGCACGGCAAGCCGAACCTCGTGGGCAAGGCCTTCGGCGTGATCACCATGACTCTGAAGGATGGGTCGATCTACGACATCGCGTTCCCGCGCACCGAGAAGAAGGTGGGCGAGGGGCATCGCGGTTTCGACGTCACGCCCGACCCGTCGCTCGACTTCAAAACCGCCTCCTCGCGGCGCGATTTCACGGTCAACGCCATGGGCCTGCGCCTGCCCGACCTGGAGCTTGTGGACTGCCACGGCGGGCGCGCCGACCTCGAGGCGAAGTTGTTGCGGCACGTGTCGCCCGCGTTTTCGGAAGACCCGCTGCGCGCCCTGCGCGCGGTGCAGTTCGCCGCGCGCTTCGATTTCGACATCGCCCCCGCCACACAGGCGTTGTGCGCCGCGCAGCCGCTCGAAGAATTGCCGCGGGAGCGCTTGTTCGCCGAGTTCAAAAAACTTTTGCTGAAATCCGCGCGCCCTTCGGTGGGCTTCGAGTGGATGCGCCGCATGAACATGCTGCGGTACTTCCCCGAGCTGGCGGCGCTGATCGGCGTGCCGCAAGAGCCCGAGTGGCATCCCGAGGGCGACGTGTGGACGCACACCATGATGGTGGTGGACCAGGCGGCGCGCCTGCGCGCGCAATGCGAGAGTGAAGGCGAGGCGCTGGCGCTCATGTTCGGCGCCCTGTGCCATGACCTCGGCAAGGCCACGACCACGGTGTTCAAGGATGAGCGCTGGCGCAGCCCGGCGCACGAGGGCCGCGGCGAAAAACCCGCGCGCGCGTTTTTGGCGCGGCTCACCAACGAGGCGGGCCTCATCGACGAGGTGGCGAACTACGTGCGCGAGCACCTGAAGCCCTCGCAGCTGTATAACGTGCGGCATGAACTCAAGCCGGCGGCGATCCGCCGGTTGGCGCTGCGCATCAACATCGAAAAGCTGGTGCGCCTCTCGCGCGCCGATCATTTGGGGCGCACCACCGAGGAGGCTTTGGAGGGGCGGTTCCCCGCGGGGGATTGGCTGCTGGAGGAATCGAAGAAGCTTGATGTGCTGGCGCACAAGCCCGTGCCGTTTTTGACGGGAAAGTACCTGCTGTCGCTGGGGCTGAAGCCCGGGCCGGAGCTGGGGAAATTGATCGCGGAGAGCTTCGAGCTGCAGTTGGAGGGCGAACTGGCCGACCTTGCGGCCGCGGAGGCGTGGGCAAAAAAGATGGTTGGATAGGCATTCGGGTGCATTTGTGCGAAATGGACGCATACGATAGCCTATCGTATATTTTTGTCCATGAAAGTCACCGCACTCATTCCCGACCCCCTCATCCGCGATGTCCGCAAATTGGCGCCCGGAGACACTTTGACCGATTCGCTGATGCGCGTGCTCACGGAATGGACGGCATGGCAGAAATCCCTGCGTGTCGCGGAGAAAGTTCGTCGCTCCCCGCTGAAATTCAAGGATGATGTGACCGCCGGAAAACTGCGCGCCGCCAACCGCAACAGATGATCCTGATCGACACGTCGGTCTGGATCGAATTTTTCCGAGGCCGGGAACCCGCATTTGGTCGAGTCGTCCGTCTTCTTCAGGATCGGCAGGTCCTCGCCGTCGAGTGCGTCTTCGCCGAGCTGTTGCAGGGAGCCAAAGACCGACACGAACGGTCGCTCATTCTGGAAATGTGGAACAGCCTTCCTCAGGCTCAGGCGAGCGGCACCCTCCTGAAAGCCGGGGAGGCGTCAGGGATCAATAAGTGGAGTGATCGGGGCGTAGGCCTGATCGACGCGTGGATTGTGATGGCGGCCCGGACGGCCAAAGCCCGCATTTGGAGCTTGGACAAGAAGCTGCTTTCCGTGGTGGACGTCGGCGAAATCCACACCCCCTGAAAATCCTACCTTCGATCTCACCATGTTCTCCGACCTTCGCGCCGACTGGCGGGCCATCTACCGCAACGACCCCGCCGCCCAGGGTTTGCAGCCTCTCCTTTACCCGGGCCTGCACGCGCAGGTGCTGCACCGCTGCTTCGCGCACCCGCTGTACAACATCGGCTTGTTCTTCCTCGCGCGCCTCGTCTCCGAGGTGTCGCGCTTTCTCACGGGCATCGAGATTCACCCGGGCGCCAAGATCGGCCCGGGGCTGTTCATCGATCACGGCCACGGCATCGTGATCGGCGAAACCGCGATCATCGGACGCGATTGCATTCTGTTCCACCGCGTGACGCTGGGCGGCACTGGCAAGCACGGCGGCAAGCGCCACCCCACCATCGGGGACCGCGTGCTGATCGGCACCAACGCCACGCTCCTGGGCCCCATTGTGGTGGGCAACGACGTGAAGATCGGGGCGGAGTCGGTGGTGATCATGCATGACATCCCCTCCGACTGCACCGTGGTCGGCGCGCCGGGGCACATCGTCAAGATCGGCGGCGCGCGGGTTGAGCGGAAGTTGGAGAGGACGAAGGAGCCGGTTTAATACTACAACGCGACTGTTGTATGTGCGGGAAAATTCCGACCAGAACTAAGATCACATCATGTCGTTTTCTCCTTACGTCGTTTATGTAGATGAGAGCGGGGATCACAGTCTCGATAAAATCGATGACAATTACCCCGTTTTCGTGCTGTCATTTTGTGTATTCGAGAAACAAAATTATGTGGATAAGGTTGTCCCACTTTTCCAGCAATTGAAATTCAAGCATTTCGGGCACGACCTTGTAGTCCTGCATGAGCGTGACATCGTCAAAGGTACTGGAGCATTCTCAGGAATGGGGGTGGCCGCAAAGAACGCATTCATCCAAGACTTAAACCAAGTCCTGTCTGAGTCACCCTTTACAATCATCTCAGCATGCATCGATAAGCGTTCGCTTCGTAACAATTACACGAACCCGGGAAATCCCTATGAAATTTCGGTTAAAATGTGCTTGGAACGCTTGTACTTGTTTTTAAAGAATGTTGGGGGGAATAGCGGCCCTTGTCATGTTGCATTTGAGGGGCGAGGAAAGAAAGAGGATGCTGAATTGGAGCTTGCTTTTCTAAGGGCATGCGCGACCAATGCCACGGGACAAAAAATCGACTGTATCCCACTTATTCGCCCCAAGGGTGTTAATTCGTCTGGACTTCAAATCGCCGACCTTGTGGCACGGCCTATTGGGCGACACGTACTGAATCCAGAGCAATCCAATCGGGCCTATGAAATTTTGGAAACAAAGTTTCACCGCAGCACTCGCGGCATAGTGTCAGGCTACGGCCTGAAGTGCTTCCCCTAAAAAGCAGAAAGGCCCCGGACGAATCCGAAGCCTGACGCCGACCGGGAACCCCCAATCCATTTCCCTTCAATGTAACCAATGTCACACGGAGAGGCAAGCGCCAGTACTGTACAAGCAGGCTCGCTTCGCCCCTAACGGGCTTAATTTTCAAGAGTTTAAGCAACGTAAACTCGGACTATCCCATGCACATCCTCGTCGACGAAAACATCCCCCAAGGCCCTGAGGTCTTTTCCGCCTACGGCACCGTCTCCACCTTCCACGGCCGCAAACTCACCGCCGCCGAAGTCCGCGACTCCGGCGCCGAGGCGCTGCTGGTGCGCAGCATCACCAAGGTCAACGCCGACCTCCTCGACGGCAGCAACATCAGGTTCGTCGGCACGGCCACCATCGGCGTCGACCACGTCGATCAACCCTACCTGAAGGAGCGCGGCATCGGGTTCAGCGCCGCGCCGGGTTGCAACGCCCGCTCGGTGGCGGAGTACTTCGTCGCCGCGCTCCTCCACCTCCATGTCAATCGCGACCTGTTCCCCGAAGGCTTCGAGGGCAAGACGCTCGGCATCGTCGGCCACGGCAACGTGGGCAAACAGGTGGCCGCCATCGCCCCCGCGCTCGGCCTCAAGGTTCTCGTCAGCGACCCGCCCCAGGCCGACGCCGGAGCCTCGCCTCCGCCCGGCGGGTTCCTCCCGCTGCAGGAACTGGCCGCGCGCTGCGACCTCATCACCTTTCACACCCCCCTCACCAAAACAGGCCCCCACCCCACCGTGCGCATGGCCGACGCCGCGTTCTTCGCCGCCCTCGCCAAGCCCATCGTGCTCATGAACATGGGTCGCGGCGAAGCCTTCGATGAGTCCGCCGTGATCGCCGCGCGCGACAAGGGCCTCATCACGCACCTCGTTCTCGACGTGTTCCCCGGCGAACCCAACGTGAACCCCGAACTCGCGCGCCGCGCCGATTTGATTTCACCTCACATCGCCGGCTACAGCATTCAGGGCAAACTGAACGGGACCACGCAGATCCACGACGCGTTTTGCGTCCACTTCGGCCTCGCTCAAAAATCCGGTGTGGACTACCCCAAGCCCGTGGAACCCGTGATCGATTTCACGAGCCTGAACGTGCCTGCCGACGCCACCGTGGAAACCGCCCTGGATGCGGTGGTGCGTCGCGCCTACGCCATCACCCGCGACGACGCCGATTTGCGGGCGTTTTTGGATGACGCCGATTTCGCGACCTCCTTCGACCTGTTGCGAAAGCGTTACCCCGTACGTCAGGAATTCCCCGGGTTCACGGTGCGCGATCTCTCTGTAACTGATGCGGAGAAAAAAAATTCAGTGGCCCAAAAATTGTCCGCCTTGGGTTTTCGCGTCGAAAACTGAACCCCCGCCCGCTCGAGTTTTCAACATCGTCCGTCCAATCCGCGATTCCGTTCCGAATTCGCGGAAACCCCTGTAAAACAAGGGCTAAATACCTGTTGTCACGGCGAAGACCGCCACCGCGACACGGGCGGATTTTTTCCCCGCGACACCGTATGTTGACGTCTCCCCTTCACCCCCGGGAAAGGAGACGCCATGAACACCCCGCTCCTCACAGCCGATACCCCCGTGCACCTCGCGCTGCGCAAGCGCCCCCGTCTCGCTGAACCGCTCGCCGCCTTCGGGGCCGCAAGCTGGGAACGGCCGCAGGCCACGCTCAAGGAATTGTTCCGCAACCGCGACACGCTGGAAAACTTCCTCGCCATGGCCGCGACGCTTCCGGTGCCCGACGACGACACGGCCTGGAACGACTGCCCGGCGGCCTACCTCGCCGACCACCTCACCCAACACCACCGCGACTTTTTCAACGTGACCCTTCCCGACATCGCGGGCATCTTCGGCGACTGGGATTCGCTCGACCCCGAGATCACCGAACTGCGCGACGACTTCAACCGGTTCTCGGCGGCGCTCCGCCACGAAGCGGAGCTGGAGGAAACCCAATTCTTTCCGCGCGTGCTGCGCTACGACGCCTGCCTGCAGGACCCGCGCGTGAACCCCGAGTTCAACGGCGGCTCGCTGCGCGTCGCCGTGGCCTACCGCCGCGCTCACGCGCCCGGCGGCCAGGCGGGCGGCTTGCACCCCGCGCACCTCGACCGCATCGTGGACCGCCTGGGCGACACCCACGCCTACCGGGACGGCAACACCTGGGCGGAATTGTTGGCCGTGAGGCTGGGGGATTTCAGGCGGCAATTCGAGGAGCACGAGCGCCTGGAGAACGACGTGCTTTACCCGCTGGCCCTCGACCGGGAGGCCACCCTCTACAACCTGTCCATCGCGGGATTCCGCGAAGCCGTCGTCGGAGCCTGATTCCCGCAACGCCCCCTCTGTTGATCAATCCCGTCGCCGGGTACCGTCACCGGAAGGGCCCCCCGCTGTTGACCAATCCTGTCGCCAGGTACCGTCACCGGAAGGGCCCCCCGCTGTTGACCAATCCTGTCGCCAGGTACCGTCACCGGAAGGGCCCCCCTCTCCAACTCGTTGGAGAGGGGTCGGGGGAGAGGACGAAGGTCTCAGGCGAGTCCGGGACTTCCCGTGCGAGAGGGGTCGGGGGTGAGGTAACCCCCGTATTTTCAAGGTTTTCCGCGCGGCGTGCCGTTCCGCACCCGCCCCGCTTTTGTTAAATTGCCGCGCCTCGGTCTTTACCTACCAGCATTTGGTCTGGTAAGGGCCAAAGATTGTCCGGTAAGCAAGAAGAAGATCACAGACAACACGTTCACAAAGGGAGTGTTCAATGGCGAAAGCCTCGAAATACGTTTACTTGTTCGGCGGAAAGAAGACGGATGGTGATTCGTCGATGCGCAACCTGCTCGGCGGCAAGGGCGCCAACCTCGCCGAGATGGCCAAGATCGGCCTGCCCGTGCCCGCCGGCTTCACGATCACGACCGAAGTCTGCACGCACTACTACGCCAACAAGCGCACGTACCCGGCCGCCCTGCAGAAGCAGATCGAAGACGGCGTGAAGCACCTCGAGGCCTCGCAAGGCGTGAAGTTCGGCGACAAGAGCAAGATGCCCCTGCTGGTGGCGGTGCGCTCGGGCGCGCGCGACTCCATGCCCGGCATGATGGACACCATCCTGAACCTCGGCCTCAACGACGACACCGTGCTCGCGCTGGTGAAAGCGACGAACAACGAGCGCTTCGCGTGGGATTGCTACCGCCGCTTCGTGCAGATGTACGGCGACGTGGTGCTGGGCGTGCAGAAGGAAGCCGGCGAGGACCACGAGCCGTTCGAGGTTGTGATCGAAGGCCTCAAGAAGGATCGCCTGGGCAACGCCCACGCCGAGGACACCGAGCTGTCGGCCGAAGACCTGAAGGAACTGGTCGCCCGCTTCAAGAAGCTGGTCAAGGACCGCACCGGCAAGAGCTTCCCCGCGAGCCCGTGGGATCAGCTGAAGGGCGCCGTGGGCGCCGTGTTCAACTCCTGGATGAACGACCGCGCCATCGTGTACCGCCGCAAGTACAACATCCCGGCCGAATGGGGCACGGCGGTGAACGTGCAGGCCATGGTGTTCGGCAACACCGGCGAGGAGTCGGGTTCCGGCGTGGCGTTCACGCGCGACCCGGCGACCGGTGAGAAGGTGTTCTACGGCGAGTTCCTGATGAACGCGCAGGGCGAAGACGTGGTGGCCGGCGTGCGCACGCCCGATCCGGTGGCCAAGCTGGCCCAGAAGCAGCCCGCCTCCTACAAGGAGCTGGAGCGCATCCGCGGCGTGCTCGAGAAGCACTTCAAGGACATGCAGGATTTCGAGTTCACCATCCAGGACAAGAAGGTGTACATGCTCCAGACCCGCGCCGGCAAGCGCACGGGCGTGGCGGCGGTGCGCATCGCCGTGGAGATGGTGAAGGAGAAGCTGATCGACTGGGAAACCGCCGTGACGCGCGTGCCCGCCGACCAACTCGACCAGGTGCTGGCGCCCATCTTCGACCGCGCCGCGGTGAAGAGCGCCCCCGTGATCGCCACCGGCCTTCCGGCCGGCCCCGGCGCCGCCACCGGCAAGATCTACTTCAGCGCCGAGAAGGCCGTTGAAGCCGCCGAGAAGGGCGAGAAGGTGCTGCTGGTCCGCGTGGAGACCTCGCCCGAGGACTTGCGCGGCATGATCGCGGCCGAAGGCATTCTGACCGCGCGCGGCGGCGTGTCCTCCCACGCGGCCCTCGTGGCCCGTCAGATGGGCAAGGTCTGCGTGTGCGGCGCGGCTGCCTTGCACATCGACTACGACAAGCGCACGCTGACGGTCGGCGGCAAGGTCTACAACCAGGGCGACTTCCTCTCCATCGACGGCACTGCCGGTACCGTGTACGCGGGTGAAGTGAAGACCGCCGCGTCCGAAGTGGTGCAGGGCTTGATCGAAGGCGACAAGACCGCGCGTGCCAGCCGCACGTTCGCGAACTTCCAGCAGCTGATGAAGTGGTGCGCGCAGTCGACCCGCATGGTCGTCCGCACCAACGCCGACACCCCCGAGCAGACGGCGAACGCCGTGGCGTTCGGCGCGGTGGGCATCGGCCTCACGCGCACCGAGCACATGTTCTTCGAAGGCGACCGCATCGACGCCATGCGCGAGATGATTCTGGCGGGTTCGCTCGAGGCCCGCAAGGCCGCCCTGGCCAAGCTGCTGCCCTACCAGCGCGCGGACTTCCTCGGCATCTTCAAGGAATTGAAGGGCCTGCCGGCGACCATCCGCTTCCTGGATCCGCCGCTGCACGAGTTCCTGCCCCACAGCAAGGAACAGCAGCTCGATCTGTCCAAGAAGCTGGGTATCCCCGTGGAGAAGATCATGGCGCGCGTGCACGAGCTGCACGAGTTCAACCCGATGCTGGGCTTCCGCGGCTGCCGCCTCGGCATCAAGTTCCCCGAGATCACCGAGATGCAGGCGCGCGCCGTGTTCGAAGCCGCCGCCGCGGCCCAGAAGGCCGGCGTCAAGGCCAAGCCCGAGGTGATGATCCCGCTGGTCGGCTTCAAGAAGGAGCTCGACCTGCAGGTGGCCATCGTGCATGAGACCGCGAAGAAGGTGCAGGCGGAGCAGAAGGTCAAGCTGACCTACCAGGTCGGCACCATGATCGAGGTTCCGCGCGGCGCGCTGACGGCCGACGAAATCGCGCACACCGCCGAGTTCTTCAGCTTCGGCACCAACGACCTCACCCAGACGACGCTTGGCATGAGCCGCGATGACTCGGGCTCGTTCCTCGGCGCGTACCAGGAGGAGGAGATCGTGAAGGCCAATCCGTTCGCGAGCATCGACGAGACCGGCGTGGGCCAGCTCATGAAGATCGCGATCGAGAAGGGCCGCGCCACGCGCCCCGACATCAAGCTCGGCATCTGCGGCGAGCACGGCGGCGATCCGGCGTCGGTGAAGTTCTGCCACAAGGCGGGCCTTGCCTACGTGAGCTGCTCTCCGTTCCGCGTGCCCATCGCCCGCCTCGCGGCGGCGCAGGCGGCCATTGCGGACAAGCGCGCGGCCAAGGCTTCGAAGAAGCCGGTGAAGGTCGCCAAGAAGGTCGTCAAGAAGGTCGCGAAGAAGAAGTAAGGGACGGCCGGAGAGATCAGGCTGAACCTGAACGCAAAAAACCCGGGGTCGCAAGACTCCGGGTTTTTTGTTTGAGCAGATTTTTTTGAGCGCGTCGGACGGCACCGAAACAAATCGCAACCGGGTGGGAACGGCGACCAGCAAGCTCGTACTTTCAACGTCTCATCCAATATTCATTCACACAGGAGTTTCCATGTCATTCAACCCGGTTCGCACGTGCTCACTCCACCTCGGCGCGCTGTTGGGCCTCGCCCTTCTCGCCCCCGCCGCCCTCGCCCAGCCTGTGATCGGCGGCGCGTTCGCCCTCACCCCTCTCCCCTACGCGACCGACGCGCTCGAACCCGTGATCGACAAGGCCACCATGGAGCTGCACCACGGCAAGCACCATCAGGCCTACGTCAACAACCTCAACGCCGCCGTGGCCTCCGACCCCAAACTCGCCGGGCTCGCGCTCGAGGATCTCGTCGCCAAGGTCGGCACATATTCCGCGGCCGTGCGCAACAACGCCGGCGGTCACTGGAACCACACCTTCCTCTGGAACATCATGGCGCCGGTCGGCGAAGGCGGCGCACCCTCACCTGAACTCTTGAAGGCCATCAACGAGACGTTCGGTTCGCTCGACGCGTTCAAGGCCGCCTTCAACAAGGCCGGCCTCGCGCGCTTCGGCTCGGGCTGGAGCTGGCTGATCGTGGACGGGAGCGGCAAGCTCGCGATCACCACCACCCCGAACCAAGACAACCCGCTGATGGATGTTGCGGAAACGCGCGGCACGCCCGTGCTCGGCAACGATTTGTGGGAGCACGCCTATTACCTGAAGTACAACAACCGCCGCGGCGATTACCTGGGCGCGTGGTGGCAGGTGGTGAACTGGAAGGTGGCCTCGGAACATTACGCAAAGGCCGTCAAGGCGGCGAAGGCCGAGGGCAAGAAGTAACCGGACAACTCGGATCAACCTGATCATAGAATCCGGGGGGGTATGCCCCTCGGGTTTTTTGTTGCCCGTTAGTGGCCAGTAGCGCGGCGCGGCAGGGGATTCGGATCGATGGGGACCTCGGTGACGACCGTGTTCACGGGACCGTATTGCACCGTCAAAGCCGGGCCTGCGCCGCCGGGTGCGGGGCCCAACCATGGCAACTGCTGAACGTTGGTCGCGCCCATGGCCGTCACCAAGAACGTATCCCCAAACGCCGGTTGCGTCGCCGGCCAGGAGCCGAATCCGTCGCCGTAGACGAACAACCCCACCACGTGCGCGGAGTCAGCGGGCACGTAATCCCACGCGAGATGATGCACCGTCGGTGACGATGTGAAAGCGGAGGCCCGCGTCGTGTCGCGAACCGTGTCGCCGTTGATGGTCATGACAATGCGGCTGACGGACAATTTCTGCTTTGTCGCACCCAACATCATCGCCACGCTGTCGGGGAACGTGAACATCGCGGCGTGCGGCCGGTAGCGGCTGCTGAGGTTCAAGGTCATGGCCCGCGTTTCTCCGACCAACAGGTTGGCGGTCGTCACGACGCCCTGATGGATCACGGTGCCGGTGACGTCGAGGGATTTCACCGCCACGGTCCACGAACGCAACGGCGTGACCTTGTAGCTCCTGAAAAGGACCTGATCGGCCGACGCCGCAGGCGACAACAATGCGCCCGATTCCCCCGACGCCGCAATGGTGTCGCGAATCACCGTATCGCCCAGTGCGTTCGACGTCAGCGTGATGACGAGCTTTGAAAGCGTTAACGCGGAAGCCTTCACGAGCGCGGAGGAATTCGTCGACCTGAGGGCGATCTGGACCGCCACGTTCGCGCGCATATCGACCGGTGGCGGGTTGACCGGCAGCCGGACGGTCACCGTATCGGCCCCACCGGGCCCGACGGCGATGATGAGGTAATCCTCCCAGTCGTTCCAGAAACCGTGGTCGAGCCTGTAGGCCACCCGTCCCGTCGCGGTGTCGAAGGTCACCCGCGCCGCCGGCGCGGGCTCCACATGGTAACGGGCCACGGGCCCGCCCGTGGAGACGACGTTCATGACAACCCCCAACCCCGTGCTGTCCGCCACGGGGTCATCGTAGGCGATCGCGGGCGGGCGCGCCGCCGCAGGCTCGTCGTCGTCGGCGGGCAGGACGCACCCGGAGAGCGGGAGAACGAACAAGACGGAGAGAACCACGGCCGCGAATCCGGCGGCCGCGGTGACGGATTTTTTGGTGAATCGCGACATCACTTAAAAGTAAACCCATCGCGGCGGCGAAAGCGTCCGGTCAAACGCCCGGGGCGCGTTCAACCCCGCGCGTCACTCAGGCGCCGGGCCTTCGTACGAGCCGAGGGGCGTATACACCGTGGTGCCCGGCACGTAGGGGCCGGTGAACAAATACCGGATGAACGGCTTGGTGGAATCCCAGCCGGGCGCCGTGCCGAAGATCAGCACGTCAAGCTGTCCGACCTTGTTCGCGGGAACATAGGGCGTTCCGATCAAACGGTTTCCCGTGGTCGGGAACGAGCCGCCCGCCGCGAGCGTATCGTACAACGTATCGGAACCCGACACGAACACCGCACGCCGGTTGGTGAGGGGAATGTCGCCCGTACCGAACACCTGGTTGGCGTTCGCGTACAACTGGATGCGCGCCGTGAACGCCGCGAAACGCGACGTCAGGTTCAAGGTCGTCGCATGCACGGTCTCATTGGCGAGCAGCGGGATGTTGTCGGTCCCCGTGTGAATGACCGAATCCTTGGCGTCCAGCGTCTTGACCGAGACGACGTACGCCTCGCCGGCGGCCAGCGGATAGAACTTGCCGATGCTTTGCGCGCCGGTGGGCGAGGCCGCGAACCCGTTTTGGCCCGGAAGAATGGTGTCGCGGGTCACGAAGCCACCCGGAGCCGTCGAGGTGATCGCGACGACCAGTTTCGAAAGGGGAATTCCCGAGGCCAACCCGAGGTTCGCCGAGACCGTCACGCCGGTGGTGTTCTGGGGCAACGAGGTGTTTTCGATCACCGAGAGCACGATGAAGGCCGTGTCGCGGCCGGTGGGCCCGCGCGCGATGACGCGGTACGAGACCGCCGGCGCCGGAACCAGGGGCGAGCCCCAGATCAGCCCCGTGCTTGTGTCCAGGCGCAGGCCCGAGGGCAGCGCCGGGCTGACGGAGAACACGTTGTCGCCTCCTCCCGTGGAAATAACCGGATGGGACGATTGTCTGTACTGGGTGTCAACCACGGGCGTGACGTAGGAGATGTTGGGTTTCGGTTGCACGACCCGCAGCACGATCCACGCGGTGTCCTCGCCGCCGAAGCCTTTGGCGGTAATGACATGCGGCGTGGGCGCCCACGTCTGAAGCGGCGTGCCCGAGATCGTCCCTTTGAGCGTGTCGAAGGTCACCCCGAGCGGCGGCGCCGGCGCGATGGAATAGCTCTTGATGCTGCCGCCCGTGTCGGTGACGCTCACGGTGTAGGTCAGCGGGCGGCCGACGGTGTCGACCTTCGTGGGCACGCCCGAGATGATGGGAGGCGACGGGGCCTTGTAGGCGAGGTCGCTGCCGAGGCACCCGACGAGCGAGCCGAGCAGGCCCGCCAGAATGAACGGCGCGACCGGCGCCGCAGGCACGCGTCGTCCGAACAGACTTTGAACCCACCCCTTGATCACGCCATCCCCATCCCGGTTACCCGAAAACCGCTCCATCGCGACATCCGCAACAAAAAACATCCTTGGGAACCGCGGCGATCCCCCACTCCCCTTAAAATAGGGCCAGATCATGGGAAACGAACCCGGTTTTTGCGTGCGAAACGCTTTATTCGGGGACAAACGCGCCCCCGTCACGTACCCGTTACATCATGCCGGCGACAGGGTCCACGAATTCGTCCGAAAAGGTGGGTTGGGCGTTGGGGTGCCGGTCGAGCGCGCGGTAGGCGCGGGCGCTGTCCGCGAACAGCTTGGCGAACTTGAGATCCTCGAATTGCGACAGCAAGGTCATGCCCACGTCGAAAATGGCGTGAAAGTACCGGTTGCCCATTTTCAGTTCGCGCAGGGCCGTCACCAGGATATCCATCGCGTCCGCGGCGCCCACGATGCGCCCCTCGATGCCGTCCTTGGCCATGAGCGCGGCGCGCGTGCAGCGGTCGCGCAAGGGCTCGGGCAACTCCTTGAAGATCTCATCGCGCACCAGGTCGGGCACGATGTCCTTGAGCACCTTGCCCAGCTTGCCGCCCTGAAAGCGGTGCTTGATGGGGTGCGGAATGTCGGAGAGCACGGTTTCCTCGAAATCGTGCAGCAAGGCCTGGCGCAGCACCTTCTCCACGTTGATGGCCGGGTTCTCTTCGTAATCGGCCGTGAGCAAGGCGAGGATCGCCACGTTGAAGCTGTGCGAGGCCACGTTCTCGCCCTGAATCATCGGCAGCGTCCCGAAACGCTGGATCGAGCTCATGGTCTTGAGCCGCTCGAAAAAACCGAACAGGCGATCGGAGGAAAATCCGTTGGGGGAATTCATGGGGGCTCCGGGGAAAACAATGCTCAATGGGCAATGGGCAATGCAACAATAGAACAGTGCAGCAATGGGGGATCGAGCATTACAACATCACAGCATCACAGCAATATAACACGGGAACAGTACAACGGGACAGCAGTACAACAGTAAACACACGGCCGGGGGATCGGCGGTAAAGTTACCAACGGCAAAAGGCTGAAAATTGCAGGGGTGTGACGGGGGTCACGAGGCGGGAGAGGAATTTTTAATTGAGAATGGGGAATGGGGAACAAACACAAGAATAAAACGTGCGGTCTTCGCTGAATTCTGCCCCGCGCAGAAGGCTAAACACGGTGTTGTATTGTATTGCCCATTCCCAATTGCCAATTGTTCATTGCGCATGCGGCCTTGCCGCGCGGGCTTACCGTCCCGCCAACAACGACGCGGTGACATCGCCGGCGCGGCGGTCGATGACGTACAGGATCTGCTTCACGCGCCACTTGCGCCAGGTCTGCGCATGCTTGACCGTCCACTCTTCCTGGATCTTGGCGCGGTTGAAGTCGCCGCGCTCGCCGTGGTACCAGATCTCGTTGCTGATCTCGCGGATCTGGTCGGCCATGTCGGAGGGCAGGTGGATGAACCCGCGCTGCCGCACGATCTGCCGCGCGGCGTTCAGGAGCTCCTCGGGAGCGTAGCTGAACCTGGCCTGCTCGAGGATCTCCTGGCGGTGGCGCTCGATGAACTCGATCAAGTGGGCGGAAATGGCCGACAACTTGCCGGACTCCCATTCCGCATTGAGAGATTTCAGTTCTTCCTGGGTGGTAGGATCCACCTCTCGGGTCACTCCCTTAGGCATGGGAAGCATCCGCTCCTTCTGTCGACCCCGCTGCGCCCCGAACGCCCTCTGATGAGGCTCCGGCGATGCTTTTGGCGAAGTCCAACAAGGTGGTAAATTCCTTTAAAAACACCGTGCTGTCAAGCTCGGGAGACGGTCTGTCGCCCGGAATGAGCGCGGCTTTGGCGCCCGCGGCCAGCCCGGCCAGCACATCGCGCGGCATGTCGCCCACCATGTAGCTGCGGGTCAAATCGAGGTTATGGCGCCGGGCCAGATCGAGCAGCATGCCGGGCTTGGGTTTGCGACATTCGCACTGGCGGTCGAACTCCGGGACGGGCGCGCCGGGTAGATGCGGGCACACGGCGATTTCCTCAATGTTCGCGCCGTGCTCCCGAAAATACGCGCGGATGCGGTCGTTCAGGCGGGAAACATCCTCAAGGCTGAAATACCCCCGCGCCACGCCGCTTTGGTTGGTCACCCCGAACAGTCGGTAGCCCGCGCCCTGCAACAGGCGCAAGGCCTCCTCAACGCCCGGCAGGGGTTCGAAATCTTCGAAGCGGATCATGTACACCGCGTCGCGGTGCAACGTGCCGTCCCGGTCGAGGAAGATGGCGGGGGATTTTTGGGGGGCAGGCATGGGGTCCCGGGGTGAGGGTCTGAGCCGCGACAACAAGGAGATGTGCCCGAGGCGAGACTTGAACTCGCACGACCTTGCGGCCAAAGGATTTTAAGTCCTCAGCGTCTACCATTCCGCCACTCGGGCCCGCCTCGGAATGCCGCGAGCGGCGTGAAAGATAGCTCGGGGGATTCATACCTTGTTGTCATGCGCCTCACCCGCACACCGTCGTTTTCAGCCGCCGCGTTCGCCCTGTGCGCGGCGATCGCGCCGCTCACCCCCGTGGTCGCCGCCGCGCAGCCGACCACGGGCGACGCCCCGGAAACCCGAACCGACAAGGCTCCCCGCCTACAAAACAGCGTCGAGGTTTCCATCCCCTACCCCAACGCGGGCATTTACCTGTACCGCGGCATCTACGGGTCGTTCGCGGGCGGGCGGTCGCGCGATGCCGACACGGCGGCCACCAAGAAGTGGCAGGAGCCGCTGTTTCAATGGCAGGGGGAGGTGGGGTATTTCTACACCGACTGGTTTTCGGGCGGCATCGGCTTCCGCATCAACGCCGGGGCGCCGACCGACTCGCAACAGATCGTGAAGAACCGCTACTTTCTGATCACCCGCGTTCACAAGGCCTGGCCGCGCGCGGCCGCTTACGCCGGCATGACCCTCGGCGTGGATGACGTGAATTTTTCCCTGAGCCCCAGCGACACGGGCACGCTGGCGGAACCGTTCACGCAAACCAACGCTGGCCTGGGATTCGAGGTCGGCGGCGGGTGGAAGATCACGCGACCCCTCGGCGTCACGCTGGGGCAGCACCTCGACTTCTCGCTGGTGCGCCAAAGTGCGGACAACCCCCATAGGGCGATCAACTTCACCACGCAACCGGGCCTCGCCCTCGACCTGATCCGGGTTCACCCCGCGCTGGGAACGAACGTGAAGGCCTTTTACCTGCTGACCGAACTTCAATACGGCCGCACCTTCAGCGAGGTCGGAGACTGGCGCCGCCAGTTGGCGTGGATCACGGGCCTCAGCGTCGCCTTTTAGGCGACGCGGTTATCGGAGACGTCGCCTTTTAGGCGACGCGCGGTCAGTCCCGCAAAACCGGCTTCAAGGCGCGATCACGGCACGACGACCGTGCGGGTGAACGCTCCCGCGCGCGAGGACACCCGCGCGATGTACACACCCGGTTTCCGCAGCGCCTCGGGCCTGAACGTCTGCGTGCCTTCCGCCGCCGCTCGAAACACGACGCGGCCATCGGTCTCATGCACCGTCACCTCATACCTGTCGACGGCGTCCGACGCGGCCGTCACCGTCAGCGCGCCGTCGATGACCGCGAATCCGCGGGACGTCCCCGCGGTGCGGCCGTCGGCTGTGATCGCGGTGGGCGTATACCCCGCGAGGTACTCGAGCCCGCGCAGCACCAGCCCCGCATAGAACTCCGCGAAGGCTGCGGTCCCGCCGGGGTTCTGGTGAATGAGCCCGGTGTAGAAGAATCGGTTCCCGGTGGCCGCGTCCTCGCGGAACCACGCCATGGGGTGCACGGGCATGGCGTACTGCGGCTCCAACGCGGTGCTGAGCGATGACTCGTCGAGGTTGTAGAGCACGCGCGCCTGCGGCCACGTGGGCGCGTCGAGCGTGAAGGTGTACCACTCGTCGGCGCTCACGCGCATGGTGTCGGGCAGGCCCTGCATGATGGGGTGATTGCGCACGGCGGTATCGAGCGTGCGGCGGATGGTGCCCGCCGGGGTGCCCGCGCCGTGCAGCGCGTAGCGCATGGAGGCCACGCTGTCGCGGAACCAGTTCCACTCGCCCGCTTCGTTGGCCGCGGAGGAGTGCATGCCCAGCCACCCGCGCCGTTTGCCGCCGTCCTTCGCCCACGTTTTGAACGCGTTGGCGAAGGGCAGAAACCCGGTCTGGAACACCTCGTTCGTCACGTACCCGCTGTGGAACCAGTAGTTGAACACGATGATGTCGTACGGCGACAGATCGGTCGGCGGCGTGGCGCTGCCCGCGACGGAATCGAGCTGAAAGCCGATTTGGGTTTTGAGCTGGTTGAGCCGCTGACTGAGCACGCGGCGCGAGGCGCCGTGGGCGGTGTTCGCCGCGTCGGTGCCGTTGATGACGAGAACCCTCTTGGAGGCCAGCAAACTGGCGGGATTGGGGGTCACTTGGGCGTGGGCCACCTGCGCGACGGACAGGAACAGGACGCACGGGGTCAGGGCGGTCAACAAGGTTCTGGAAAACATGACAGGGCTCCAGGCAGAAGGACGGTCAATCCTGAACGCAAAGGCTTCTCATGGACTCGTACTCGTACTTCCTACTCGTATTCGAAAAGCTTGCTCTGCCGAGAATTCGAGTAGAAGTACGAGGTCGAGGTACGAGTACGACAAACTCCATTCAGGACGCGACCGCGCGTTGAATCTACCGCCCGAAGGCCCCCCGCGCCCCCAAAACCGCTGTGGAAAATGCGACGACCGCCGTTTGATCCTGCATCACTACGGCTCGATTTGCGCCGCACCCCACCCCGGGGTTTTTTCAGCCTCTTGAAATTGCCGGGTTTTTCGCCTGTCGACGCAGTCAAATGATCGGCACCCGGTTTGCGTTGAACCCGGGCATGAACAAACCCAACCCCCATTCGGCAAGCGCGCAGAACGCCCAAAACGGACAGGACAACATCCTCGCCCAGTTCGGTCAGGAGCTCGTGGCCCGCGCCCGCGAGGGCAAGCTCGACCCGGTGATCGGCCGCGAGGAGGAGATCCGCCGCGTGGTCCGCATTCTGTCGCGCAAAACCAAGAACAACCCCGTGCTCGTGGGCGAACCCGGCACGGGTAAAACCGCCATCGTGGAAGGCCTGGCGCAGCGCATCGTGCGCGGCGACGTGCCCGAATCGCTGAAGGACAAGAAGATCTACAGCCTCGACATGGGCAGCCTGATCGCCGGCGCCAAGTACCGCGGCGAGTTCGAGGAACGCCTGAAGGGCGTTCTGGAGGCGTTGGAACAGGACGGCGACACGCTGCTGTTCATCGACGAGATTCACACGCTGGTGGGCGCGGGCAAGGCGGACGGCGCCATGGACGCGGGCAATTTGCTCAAACCCAAGCTGGCGCGCGGTGAACTGCACTGCATCGGCGCGACCACCCTGAACGAATACCGCCTTCACATCGAAAAGGACGCGGCGCTGGAGCGCCGCTTTCAACCGGTGATGGTGGCCGAACCTTCGCAGGAGGAGAGCGTCTCCATTCTGCGCGGCATCAAGGAGCGCTTCGATGCGCACCACGGGGTGCGCATTCAGGACGGCGCCATCGTGGCCGCCGTCAAGCTGTCGTCGCGTTACATCGCCGACCGCTTTCTGCCCGACAAGGCCATCGACCTGATGGACGAGGCCGCGGCGATGGTGAAGACCCAGCTGGACACCATGCCCGAGGAGCTTGATTCGCTGACGCGCAAGCTGCTGCAGTACCGCATCGAGGAGAAGGCGCTGAAGTCGGAGAAGGACGACAAAAGCCGCGAGCGCCTGAAGGCGCTGCGCGCGGAGATCGACGCGCTCACCGCGCAGGTGGACGCGCTGAAGGCGCAGTGGGAAGAGCGGGCACGGCACATCGCCGCGGTCCGCAGCGCGCGCGACAAGCGCGACGCGGTGCGGCGCGCGATCGAGCAGGCCGAGGCCGCCTATGACCTCAACAAGGCCGCCGAGCTGAAGTACAAGACCCTGCGCGACGCCGAAAGCGCCTTGAAGGCGGCCGAGGAGGCCTCCGCGAAGAATCGCGTCGGCCAGACCGAGTTCCACGAGGAGGTGACCGAGGACGAGATCGCCGAGGTCGTTTCGCGCTGGACGGGCATTCCCGTGACGCGCCTGCGCACCGAGGAGAAGGACAAACTCCTGAACCTGCCCGCGCACCTGGCGAAGCGCGTGATCGGGCAGCGCGAGGCCGTGCAGGCGGTGAGCGATGCGATTCTGCGCAACCGCTCGGGCCTGGGCCGCGAGAACCGCCCCATCGGCTCGTTCCTTTTCCTGGGCCCCACGGGCGTGGGCAAAACCGAGCTGACCAAGGCGGTGGCGGAACTTTTGTTCGACAGCGAAGAGCGCGTGATCAGGCTCGACATGAGCGAGTACATGGAGAAGCACGCGGTGAGCAAGCTGATCGGCGCGCCGCCGGGCTATGTGGGCTACGAGGAGGGCGGCCAGCTCACCGAGGCCGTGCGCCGCCAGCCGTATTCGGTGATTTTGTTCGACGAGGTGGAGAAGGCTCATCCCGACGTGTTCAACATGCTGCTGCAGGTTCTCGACGACGGTCGCCTCAGCGACTCGCAGGGCCGCACGGTGAGCTTCAAGAACACACTGGTGGTCATGACCTCCAACATCGGCTCGAACGTGATCGCGGAGGCTGCGAATAACGGCAAGCCGCTCACCACCGACGACCTCATGCCCGAGATCCGCCGGTTCTTCCGCGTGGAGTTCGTGAACCGCATCGACGAGATCATCGCCTTTCAGCCGCTGGACATCGACGACCTCGTGCAGGTGGCGGCGCTTCGCTTCGGCGACCTCGGCAAGCGGCTGAGCGAACGCGGCATCACCGCGGAGTTGACTCCCAAGGCGGCGCGCGCGGTGGCGGAGCTCAGCCACGACCCGCAGTTCGGGGCACGGCCCATCAACCGCTTCATTCAGCGGAGGCTCGAGAACCCGCTGAGCCGGGCATTGGTCGCGGGCGCGTTGACCTCAGGCAGCACTCTCACGGTCGACTTCCTCGACGGCGACTTCCTGTTCAACGGTTTGACCGCCGAAGAACTGGAAAAAGCGGGGTCGGGAAGTGCGCGGGGTGATGCGAACGCCGAGGCGCTCGACGCGGAGGACGCGGAGTTCCGGGAAGTGTGAGGACATTCGGCGAAACAGGGAGCTCCGAGAGGCGGATCGCCGGTGGGCGGTCCGCCGTTGATGTTTCTCCGACATTTCCGCGGCGAAAATTCCGCGGCCACGGATCGATGTCGGTGACGGGGAATTCACAGGGATTTCGCGCTTAGGGAAGCTCCCTCGCGGCATCGGAATCTTCCAAGCGCTTTGGCGGCAACGAGTCCGGAAGATTGTCGTTAGACAACCTGTCCGCTCCCACTTGCAAGCAGCGACGGCGCATGGCCTTAGCCGATCCCTGACCTTTTGTTGACGGGCTTGACCGAGGGAGCGCAATTAATTGCTGAATTTGCCATAAAATCACAACTTTATGTCAAATGACGTCATTTAGTTTCCTTTTGTACAAGATGTTACGATAAATCTCCAACATGTCCTTTGACGCCTGCGGTACGTTTTTCCGGCCGGGCATGTCGCCCGCGCAAACCCAGGAGTCGAACATGCGATACATCAGTGCGGCGTTCACGCTTCTTGTTTTCATGTCCACGGCGTTCTCACAAAGTCATGGTTGGGATTTCACCGCGCCGGGCGGCGAAGACACGGCCATGATCGTTGACGGCGGGTCGGGTCCGAGCACCTACGGCATCGTGGTGGGACGCGACAACGCGATCTGGCAAGCGGTAACCGGCATCGGCGTCAACGGCGGCAAAGGCGTGCTGGGGTCCGATGCCACCGGCCTCGTCGCGGATGGCTACAGCAGCTATCCTGCCATCAACGCGACACAGCACGGCTCATCGGTCGGCATCGAGGCATCAGGGGGATACGCGGGTGTCTCGGGTTGGGGCACCGGAAACGCGTTACACTACATGGATCCCATTGGCGTTAAGGGTGGTGCCGACGCATCCGGCGGCTTTGCCACCGCGACGGGTGTCCGTGGATCGGTCGTCGTCACTGACTATACCACAACAAACCTGACAGGCGTTGACGGGAAGGCTGTCGGGAACAATGACGGCTACGCCTACGGTCTCTATGGAGAGGCTGAAACGGCATACTATACCACGGGAGTCCATGGTGTCGCGGAGGATGGTTACTACAACTACGGCGTCAAGGGAGTAGCCAATAATGGGGTATTCAGTTACGGGGTCTACGGTGTGGCCAGTGGCGGTTACTACGAAAACTGGGCAGGCTTTTTCGACGGCGATGTGAATGTGACGTCAACTTGTTATTGCTCTCCCTCTGACGAAAAACTGAAGAAGAATGTGCGCCCCCTCGACAAGGGACTCAGCACCATCCTTGCCCTTCAACCGAAAGCGTACGATATGAAGGTCGAAGAGTATAAGGGGAAACTGAATCTCGCAAAAGGGCCGCAACTTGGCATGATCGCCCAAGACGTGGAGAAACTTGTCCCCGAAGCTGTCGCCAAGGTTACTGTGCCGGCCCGTGAAGTGGTCGGCGAGGACGGAAAGAAGACCAAGGTTGAACAAATCGAGTACAAGAACCTGAATTACGTCGCGCTTGTACCCGTGCTTGTCAAAGCCATCCAGGAACTCGAGGCCAAGGTCGCGGCGCTTGAAAAGGCGAAGTGACATGCGTGCCGTTCATCATCGCCATTCACCACCATTCCGCGGCCTGCCGCCGTCAGGAGGACGTATGCGTAACGCTTTCAGCATGGCACGATGGCTGTCGCTGTCGGGCCTGGTGCTGGCCGCCTTTCCGCCAAGGGAAGCGGCCGCGCTGGTCATCACCATCAATGATCCGTCGGGGAAGGCCGATTTCGCGACCCTGAAGGCCGCGGCCGCCGGTCTCACCGACGCGGCCGAGGCCGGCACCGGAACCGTCGACGGCTTCCTCTACGAGATCGCCGAGGGCCCGCTCGTGCCGGCTCGTTTTTCGAAGACGGGAGGAGCGCCGACCTACATCTGGTCGTCGAACGCCCTGAAGTTCGAGGGCGGATTCGACTTCAGGGCCGGGCCGTTCGCGTTCGGCAAGAAAGCGGCTCCCAAGCTCGCGAAGGAAGGGCCCACGGCGCCGCCGGCGCCGATGCCGGCCTGGAAAACCGGATTCGGGAAAGCGACGCTGACCGCCACCTCCTTGAACCTCGAGTACGAGCTCGCGAAAGGTGAGGCCGTTTCGGCCGCCCTCTTCGATGCGCGCGGAAAGTCGGTGGCGAGCTGGACATGGCGCGAGGCGAGCGCCGGGCGTCACGTGAAGGTGTTCACGGTCGAAAAACGGGTCACCGCCGGCCCCCTGTTTCTGCGACTCAAGGCCGGGGAGGTTCGCATGGTCCGCAAAGTGCGGGTCGAATAGACCCGTAACCCGTTCGCGATCAGGTCAATAAAAAAGCCGGCTCCCGACGAAAGTCGGGGGCCGGCTTTTTTTGATCGACGATCGGCGAGGGCTTAGATACCGAGTTCGAGGCGAACCAGGTAGTACCAATCCTTCGGCAGAATGGTCGCCGGCGTCACGGAGTAACGACCCCATTCATCCGGGAAGCGGGAGTGATCGTTGGCGATCTGCGTGATCAAACGCAGGCCGCGAATCACTTCCTTGTTGGCGAACAGCGACCACTTCCAGTTGTCATCCGTGACCAGTCGGCTGTCCATGTCGAACAGGTTCGGGTCATCCGTCAGCAGACCGTTCGCGTCATAGCCCGAGTAAATGGGCATCGCAAGACGGTCAACCTTGCCGCTGGGGCGGGTCAGGTTCGGGAACGGCGAATTGTAGTACTCCATCTGGAACGAGAGCACGTCGAACACGTTGTAACCAAAGGCGCGCGTGGGCAGGTTCACGCCGAACATGATCGGCATGCGCTCGGTGCGCTTTTCGTAGTAGAACGGCTGGTTCTCCCACCCGAGCACCGCGACTTCGCCGTAGATCTTCAGGTCTTCCGGGCCGAGCGTCGGCATCGGCAGGTAGGCCTTCGGATCGAACGAGGCGCGCGCCATCACCTTCACGGCTTCGAACGTGTAGAAGTTGTTCGTGTCGAGCAGGTACTTCGCGTTGGCGCTGGGGTTGTTGCCGTCGTAGTACTCGGCGAAACCGACGGGAGCTGCCGTATCGGCCGCGGCGTTGTAGTTGGGATTCCTGATGATGTGACCGTTGCCGTAACCGAACACGTTGTAGCGCGCCTGGCTGTACTTGATCTTGGGAGAGGTGCGGCTCGGCTTCACCGAGATGCAGTGATAGCACGACGCGCCCGCGCCCAGTTCGACGCCGCGAGCGGCGGAAACCGACGCGACCACGGTCGGCGACAAGTCACCGTTGACGTAGGGACGATCCTGCTCCATGGGAAGCAGGAAGTCGGTCTTGATGCGTCCGTCCCAGAAGGTCGCGTTCAGGCGAAGCCCCTGCACCATCACGCCGCCGCCGGAAATCAGGTTCCAGCCACCGGTGGAGACGAAGCCCGGGTAGGCGCCGCCGCGAAGCAAGTACTCGCCCAGGTTTTTGGCGTCGGGGTTGTACTTGTAGGGGAAGTAACCGGCTTGCAGGGTGGCGGAGGGATCGGCCGGATTTCCGAAGCGATACTCCATGTCCACGCGCATGATGCCGGGACCGAATTTCGGGAGCTGCTTGAAACGCCCGGCCTCGCCCGAACCCGGCGGTTCCGAGGGCGACTTGTACCAGAAGATGCCGCCGAGACCGGCACGAATGTCGAGACGGCCGTTGATTTCGGCGGCCTGGCTGATCCACACCGAGGTGCGCTGGACCAACATGCCGTCGAAGTCACCCTGTCCCTTGACGACCTGTCCGGCGTCGATGACCGACCCGATGGAGGTCGGTTTGAGGATAACGCTGCCCTCCTCGGCCGTTGCGGCGGATACCGCGAGGCAGGAGGCCAGCATGACCGGAGTCAAAATGCTGTGTCGCATGGAAAATTCCTTTCTGCTTTCCTGGCGGCTCAGATTCCGAACTCGAGGCGAACGAGGTAGTACCACTCCTTGCCGTTCTTGTTCGTCACCGGGACGTAGGCGGGGAAAGGACCGAAGTTGAAGTTGAAGGTGCGGAGGTGATCGCTGGCGGCCTGCGCGTAGAGGCGCACGCCCTTCGTGATCTCCTTCTTGCCGTAGACGGTCCACTTCCAGTTGTCACGGCTGTTCCATGACTTGTCGTAAGCGTTCGCCTCGTTCAGCACGGAGTCGGCCTCGGCCTTGGTGCCGTAGCCGTTCGCGTCGCTGAAGGTCACCCAGGTCGGGTAGGCATCGTACAACACGTTGCGGTAGTTGTTCGCGAACCGGTTGTTCAGGTACTCCACCTCGAGCGACAGCACGTCGAGAAGCTTGAAGGTCGGCAGGTTGATGCCGCCCATGATGGGCATGCGCTCGGTGCGGTCCTCGTAGAGGTAGGGGTGGTTCTTCCAGCCCAGCACGGCGACTTCGCCGTACACCTTCAGGTCTTCGGGACCGAGGAAATCCATCGGCACGAAGGCCTTGGGATCCACGGAGGCGTTGGCGGAAACCTTGATGCCCTGGAACGTGTAGAAGTTCGAGCTGTCGCGTTCGAGGGCGACCTTGTAGTCGCCGGCGGACGAATCGATGACGTAACCCTTGATGTAGGCGTTGTCGATCATCTTCGGCGACTCCTTGCTGGGGCGCGCCGAGAGGCAGTGGTTGCAGGAAATGCCGGCGCCCACGCGCACGCCCTTGACGGGCTTGACGGTGGCGACGTACGACGGTGAAAGGCTGAACAGGGGCGGAAGGTTGGTTTCCATGGTCAACAGGAAGTCAGACTCGAACTTGCCGTCCCAAAGGGGCAGGTTGAAGCGGGCGCCCTGGGCCATGAACGCCGCGCTGGAGATCATGTTCCAGCCGCCGCTCACGAGGTAACCCGGGTAGGTTCCCGAGCGGAGGAGGTACTCACCCAGGTTCTTGGCGTCGGGGTTGTACTTGTACGGAAAGTAACCCACCTGAAGCGTGGCGCTGGGGTTCTCGACGTCGCCCCATTTGTACACGCCCTGGGCCTGCGAAATGCCCGGGCCGAACATGGTCTGCATGGTCAGCGGGTCTTTTTCGATGGCGGGCTGGGTGTACCACAGAATACCGCCCACGCCCACCGTGATGGTGAAACGCTCCCTCACCGTGGCTTCCTGGGTCAGCCAGACGCTGGTGCGCGTGAAGAAATCCATGTCCATCGTCTTGTTTTCGAAACCGTTCAGAATGTCACGGTGGGTACGCCCTTTGACGATGTGGCCGTTGTCAAACTGACCCGTGATCGAGATCGGCTTGTAAACGACCTCATCATCGGCAGCCGGGGCAATGCCGACGCACGCGATCAGGGCCATGAGAATTTTCTGGTGGATTTTATTCATGCCGCACTCCTACGGTACTCGTGATAGGCATTTCCCCGAAACCGGGGTCCAAATGCGATGCGACCTAATTTAGGCCGCAAGTCCCTTTTGTCAACGCGCTTTTGAAAAAACTTACAGAAACGCCCCCCCTTTCTTATCCCCATATAATGATTCCAAGGCGCTCGGTTGATTTTATACCAGTGTTTTTCAACGAATCCAATTATCGCGTGCGGGGCTACCGAGGCCTCTGTAGATTAACTCCGATGCACGCCCTTTCCGGGCTGACCGAAAGAGAGAGGAACCATGAAAGTCAATAAAATTTTCTTCGCCGCTGCCTTGCTCGGCCTGACCGCCGCCGCCTGGAGCCAAAACCGTCCCGGTGTGGATCGCCCCATTCGCGTCGCCATGTTCAAGGGCACGGGTACGGGGTCCAACTACTGGCACACCAACATCCACACGTCGCACACCGTGATGGCCACCATGCTGGGCAACCCCAGCGCGGCCAACCTGGGTGACTCGCTCGTCGTTCCCGACAGCGGCTTCGTGTTCCGCACCATGCGGACCTCCGGCACCACCGAGTGCGCCGCCAACGGTTGCGGACCCGATGCCACGGCCATCGCCGACTTCGCCGCCTACGTGCGCGACTCGGCGGACGTGATGATCCTGAGCTGCGTGGTGAACTTCGGCAGCCGCGTGACCAACGCCGACCAGCGCAACATCATCGCGAACCACTGGACGACCAAAGGCTACGTGGGCATTCACGCCATCACCGACTCGAAGAGCACCTGGTCGCCGCTGGACACCATCCACGGCACGCTGTTCAACAACCACCCGAACGAACAGACCGCCCGTCTCCGTCTCGACTCGGTGTTCGCCACGGACACCAACTGGCAATTCCTGAACAAGGGCATCTTCTCCAACGGCATCGACACCACCTTCATCGAAGAGTGGTTCTTCTACACGAACTCGGCCGCGCAGATCCGTTCGCGCGCCTTCCTCAAGCCGACCACCAAGCTGATTGAAGCCGGTATGGCCAACATCACCAGCCTGGCCATGGGCGACCACCCGCACAGCTGGTTCCGTCAGCTGCCCACCGGCGGCCGCACGTTCTACACCGGTCTGGGTCACCGCGCCAACGTGTGGCAGGGCACGCGCGCCTTCCGCCGCCAGATCTACAACGCCATCCTGTGGACGGCGAAGTACGACTCGCTGAAGGCGACCTCCACCTCCATCGCACCGTCCCACAAGGCCCTCGGCAACGCCAACCAGTACTCGCGCTTCGCCGTGGCTCCGGGCGCGCTGACCGTGACCGCGATCCCCGCGGGTTCGCACACTGTCGAACTGACGGGTGTGGACGGACGTCGCGTGGCCCTGCAGACCGGCTCGGGCGCCGACAAGGCCTACAGCTTCACCGGCCTCCGCTCGGGCGTGTACGCCGTGACGGTGACGACCACCGCCGGCCGCTCGAACCGCCTGGTCTCGATCCAGTAAACGAGCCGGTCAACGGATGAAAAAGGCGGGCCTAAAGCCCGCCTTTTTTGTTGCCCTCCCCGCTCAAATTCTATCGTCCCTCGACCGTCATGAAGCCTTCATTCAAAGACCCGTTCATCGGCTTGCTGCTGGCCGTCGCCGCGTTCGCCCTCTACGCCGCCACGATGGCCTCCACCGTGGGCACCGAAGACCCCGGCGAAATCGCGACGGCCCTGCACGGCTTGGGCGTGCTCCACCCCACCGGCTATCCCCTGTTCTCCCTGCTGGGGCATGCCGTCACCAAGCCGCCGCTGGGCGATACCTTGATCTGGCGCTTGAACCTGATGGGCGCGCTGCTGAGCGCCGTCGCCGTGTTTTGTTTTTACGCCACCTTCCGGTTATTGCTGTCCGAAACGGCGGAGAGGGTTTTCCCGGGGCGGAAAATCCCTCACGGCGCCGTCGGTTTTGAAATCGGACCGGTTGCCGCCATCGCCGCGACCGTGATCTTCGCGTTCTCCGCGATCTTCTGGTCGGAGGCGGTGTGGCTCGAAGTGTATGCCTTGCACCTGGTGTTCCTCGCCTTGGTGACACGCCTGTTCGTGAGCGCGCTCGCCGCCCCGGAATCACGCGGGAAGTGGTTCATGTTCGCCTACGTCCTGGGCCTGAGCTTCGCGCACCACATGATGACGGTGCTGCTCGCTCCGGCCTTCCTCGTGCTGTTCTTCCGGACGCACGGGTTCGGCCGACCCGCATGGAACCGCATCGCCTGGGCGGTTCCCCCTTTCCTGTTGGCCCTTTCGGCGTACCTCTATCTTCCCGTCCGCGCCGCGACCGACCCGCTGATGAACTGGGGCGACCCCGAAACGCCCCGCGCGTTCTGGGAGCACGTGCGGGCCGCCCAATACGGCGACCAGATGTTCTCGTCGTGGGAAGTCGCCGGAAAAAAGCTTCTGCAGTTCGCGGTCGACCTGCCCCGTGATTTCGGGTACGCGCCGCTCGCGCTGGCGCTCCTCGGCTTGTGGGCCTTGCGTCGCGCTCCCTCGCTCCTTCTCTTCACCGGGCTGATCTTCGGCACGGGGACGCTGTACGCCGTCAACTACACGTTCAACGACCCGAACTTCAACCTCAACGCGCACTTCATGGTGGCTCTGTGGGCGGGGCTCGGGGCGCGTGAAATCGTGGGGTGGTGCCGCGCGGGCGCGACAGGCTCCGCGGCAACCGACGGGAAGATTTTGAGGACGGCCGCGTTCACGCTGGTCGCGCTGATCGCCCTCTGCCCTTTGGTTTTCAATTACGCCAGACTCGACAAAAGCCGCGACACCTTGGTGGACGATTACGCCCGCAACGTGCTCGCCTCCATGGACTCCGGCGCGGTGTATTTCTCCAACGAATACGAGCGGCTGGGAAGCCCCGCCTTTTACCTGCAGAACGTGGAGGGTTTCCGCAAGGATGTCGCCGTGATCGACATCATTCTGCTCGGAAACCCGTGGTACTACGCGCACATCGAGCGAAGCGTTCCGTGGCTCATGGAGTTGGCGCGACCTGAAATCGAGAGCTACCGCGCTGAAATGATCCGCTTCATGAACGGCGACCGCGACACCACCGCGCACAACACCAAGCTCACCACCATGTTCCACGCGATTGTCGCCAACGCCGGCAAGGCGGGAAGGCCGGTGTACGTCTCGGGAAACATCAGCCCCGCGCTGATAGACCGTTACCAGCATGCGCCCACCGGCATGGTGTTCCGTCTGCTCGATCAAAATGACACCACGCGGGTCGCCGTACGGGAACCTCGGTACGCGCCGCTTCCCGCCTCGAACCCGCTCACCCCGACGGTGCTGTGGGACTACGCGCAGTCTTACGCCTACCAAGGTGCCTACCGGCTGTGGCTGCAGGACACGACCGAAGGCCGCCGCCTGATCCGCAAGGCGATCGCGCTCAAACCCGATTTCAAGCAGGCCCGCGACATGCTTGAAGGGTCCACCGCACCTGAATAGCGTTTTTTGTTTGCCTTGCGGAGTGTTTGATGATTTCAAACGCTCGGCCACAACTTCATGCCACGATTCGGCATTACGTTTAAAGCGTGACATTTTCACTTGAAGGTTCCGAAGGACCCTCCATGAAACCCGACTCGCCTCACCCCCGTGGCCGCTGGTCGTTAGGGGTGCTCCTTTTGGCCGTGGCCGCAGTTCAGATCGTACAGGCGCAACGCCCCGGCATCGACCGCCCCATTCGGGTGGGTATGTTGAACGGCATCGGAAGCCCGGGAGTTTTCAATCACACCAACCTGCATACGGCTAGTTCGGTTGTGGCCGGTTTGCTCGCCGCGCCCGCGAGCGCGAATCTCGGTGATTCATTGGTGATTCCCAATATGGGTTTCGTCTTTTACAACATGCCCGTGGCCACAAATGCGGGCGTGCCGTGCAGCGGAGGGACAGGCTGCGGCCCCACCCTCGCCCAAGTGGATACGATCGTCGCGTCTCTCGACACGCTCGATGTGCTCATCATGAATTCGAACGTCGGCATCGGGCAGCTGGTCTCGAGTTCCGTTCATCGCCAAGCCTTCGAGACCTTCTGGGCCACCAAAGGCTTGGTCTCGGTCCATTTCACCACCGATTCCAAAGGCCTCTGGCCCAAACTCGACACCGTAAACGGCACACAGTTCAATAACCATCCCGCAGAGCAGGTCGCCACGCTTCGCGTTGACTCGGTCTTCAAGAACGATGCCGGATGGCGCTATCTGAACCAAGGCGTTTTTTCAAACGGCTCAGACACGGCCTTTATCGAGGAGTGGATGTTCTACACGAACAGCGGCGCCGACATCCGCGCGCGCAGCAACCTGAAGCCCACCACCAAGGTGGTGGAAGCGGGGATGAGCTTTGGTTCGCTGACGCCGATGGGCGATCACCCGCACAGTTGGTTCCGCACGTGGCCCACAGGCGGTCGTACGTTCTATACCGGCCTGGGTCACCGCGCCAACGTGTGGCAAAGCACCCGCACGTTCCGGCGGCAACTGTACAACGCGATCCTGTGGACGGCGAAATATGACTCTGCGCATATCGTCCCGATTATCCTCAATCCGAACCGCAGGGCCGCGGGTCAGGCGAACCTGTATGCGCGCTTCACCGCCGCGCCCGGTACCATGACGGTTACCGCGCTCGCCGCCGGGGTGCACACGGTGGAGTTGCTAGACCTGAACGGCCGCCGTGCCGCGCAACCCCAAACGGGCACGGGCCTGAACGCGGACTACACCTTCACGGGCCTGCGCTCAGGGGTCTACGCGGTGGTGATCACCACCTCCGCGGGACGCGCGACCGGACTTGTCACGGTTCCCTGAGGTCAGCTCTTCCAAACCCCGTCACAACAAAGGCGACCCCCAAGGGCCGCCTTTGCTGTAAGCATCCGCTTGTGAAGCCGGACCACACGGTTTAATGATTGTGACCCGTGTGATCCTCGTGGTCGTCTTCCTCTTCCTCGATGGGCGCGAGCATTTTGGGAGGCGGGTTCGCCCGCAACACCTTCAACGAATCGGCGGTCAAGGGAAAACGCACGGTTTGCTCGCGCTTGCCCCACAGACGCCGCAGGGGCGTATAGCCCTCAAAGAATGAGAACTGAACCTCGGTGTCGGTGGCGTCGCGCCGTTCGACCCACATGTTCATGGTGATGTCCAGGTTCTTCCGCTTTTTCGGGAGCTTGCCACCCAGCGTAATGAACAGGTCCTCCACGAACAGGCTCGACATGTCGAGCCTGTCTTCGCGACCTTTGCCGCGCGGTTTCCACTGGGTCACCCGGAGGAACACGCTCTTGCCGTCAACCCGCACGGGGATGCGCTCCTGCATGTAGGCTTCGAGCTTGCGCTCGAACAGGCGGAAGTTCGCGGAGTCTTTGTCCTGAACGTTGGTGATCTCGTCGTAGTACGGGAATACGCCGACGGTGTTCTGCAGGTCCTCGGAGCGGGCGCCGACGGTCACCAAGACGGAATCGGGTCCCACAAGGCGGACGGCCACGCCCGCATTGCGGAAGAACTTCTCACCGGGCGCGTGGTCTTCGAAAGGACTCTGGGCCAGGACGGCCGTGGCCGCCACAAGGAACGCCGGGAAAATGAACGTGGTTTTCATGGGGCCCTTTCAAAACTTCGCGAAACCGGGAAAGCGGGCCGACAATATAGACACCCCCATACCCCGAGGCACGGAAACCCGAGGCGCGGAGCACCGATCGAGCCGGAGAACTTTTTTTGCGGCAGCGCGCTGGGATTATGACGACAAAAGCCCTGCAATCCCTACCCGAATCGTTTGAGGCGGTCGATGCGACAAGACCACAAGGACGTTCTAGGTATAATTGACACCACGAAAACCGGAACGAAGTTTACAGTTATGAAGAGCGCCCGAACGCGGGTGATCACCCGGTGAGTTGGTATCGCGAATTGCCCGAGGGAGGCCGATTCTTTTATACGAGTCTGGGGCGCCGACTCCAACTTTACTCCCACGATTTTTTCCGCCGACAGGTTTACAACGCAGTATTGTGGGCTTCGAAGGACACGACGGGTTGGGGCATGTTTGGGGGCGTGGGGATTCGGGAGAATGCCCTCAAGGCTCCCACGGTTCATTCGTGGAAGATCTCAACGAGCCGAAGCGCTCTCACGATTTCGCTGGGAGAATCCTCAGCTTTGTCGATTCGATTGTTGAGTCTGGATGGAAGGCGCATTGCCTCGCAAGAAGGTGGGCGACCGACTTACACTTTTGTGAACCTGCGTCCCAACACTGTTTACGTCGTCTCGGTTTAAACGGCATCGGGACGCTTGAACCGATTGGTCAAGACGCCGTAATTTCTGAATGCGGGCTCGAATACCGGCATTCCTCATTTTGACCCAATAAAAAAAGGCCGGCTCGCGAGAGCCGGCCTTTCCTTCAGGGCCTTCCCCCGATTTCTTAACGCGCGTGACCCGTGCGGAACATGACGGTCTGGATCGACGTCATTTCCTCGATGGCGAAGCGCAGGCCCTCGCGGCCGAGGCCGCTCTGGCGGTTGCCGCCGTAGGGGATCATGTCGGGGCGCAGGTGCGGGCAGTCGTTGACCACCACGCCGCCGAAGTTCAGCGCGTGGATCGACTGGAACACGCGCTCGATGTCGCGCGTGAACACCGCGGCCTGCAGGCCGTACTGCGTGTCATCGGCCTGGCGCAGGCCTTCCTCGAAGCTGTCGACCTTGATGATCGACACCGCGGGGCCGAACACTTCCTGCGAGATCACCTTCATGTCGGGGGTGGTGTTCTCGAGCACCGTCGGCTGCAGCAGGTTCTTCTCGCGCGTACCGCCGGTGAGCACCTTCGCGCCCGCGGCTTCGGCTTCGCGGATCCACGACTCGACGCGGATGGCGTCCTTCTCGAGGATCAGCGGGCCCACGTCGGTTTCGGGGTCGAGCGGATCGCCGACCTTCAGCTTCTTCACTTCCTGCACGAACAGCTCGCGGAACTTGTCGTAACCCGCGGCTTCCACGTAAATGCGCTGCGTGCTGATGCACACCTGGCCCGAGCAGTAGTTGGCGCCGATGGCGGCCTTGGCGGCGGCGTACTGCATGTCGGCGTCGGCGGCGATGACGATGGGCGAGCTGTTGCCCAGCTCGAGCGTCACCTTCTTCAGGCCCGCGTTCGCGAGGATGTTGAGGCCGACCTCAAGGCTGCCGGTGAAGGTGATCTTGGCAATGTCGGGGTGCTTCACGATGGCGTCGCCGAGCACCGAGCCCTTGCCGTGCACGAGGTTGATCACGCCCGGGGGCAGACCGGCCTCTTCGAGCAGCGCGACGATCCACGCGCCCGTGAGCGAGGTGGCCTCGGCGGGCTTCAGCACGATGGTGTTGCCGGCCGCGAGCGCGGGGGCGATCTTGTGGGCCGCGAGGTTCAGGGGGAAGTTGAACGGCGTGATGGCGCCCACGATGCCCAGGGGCTTGCGGTGCCAGAAACCGAACAGACCCTCGCCGGACTTCACCGCGTCGAGCGGGATGGTTTCGCCGTGGATCTGGGCGGCCTCTTCGGCAGCCAGGCGGAAGGTGTCGACCGCGCGGTCGACCTCGAAGCCGGCGTACTTGACGGCCTTGCCCACTTCGCGGGCGATGCACTTGGCGATCTCGGCGCGGTTCTCGGCGAGCAGCTGCGAGGTCTTGTTCAAAATCTCGGCACGCTTCCAGATCGGCATCTTCGCGATCAGCGGCTGCGCGGCCTTGGCGGCGGCCACGGCCTTGTTCACTTCCTCGACTCCCGCGCCCGACAGCTCGTGCGCGACTTCGCCGGTGTACTTGTTCATCACCGTCACCTTGTTCGGACCGTCGACCCACTGGCCTCCGATGTACAGCTTGGTGGGCGGGAAAGGCGTCTTCGCGATCATGGAAAGCTCCTGTGAAATGAATCGGTCCGCAAGGTGCAACGGTGGAAAAACGGTGAGGAAACTGTGGTAGTATCCACGCACCGCAACAGGCCGCAAAGGCCTGCAAGGGAAGGGAAGTCTAGCTGTCGGCACCAACGTTTGCAACGACTTTCACCGGTCTGGTAGCCCTCGAACACATTATGAAATTTCCTCCAATTCGGACGTGCCCAAAATCGCGCCTTCCCCGGATTTCAGCCCGGAAATGCGGACCATCTGTTGACCTTGCCTCCGCTTCCACCTACTTTCTTGTACCCATGACGCGCGTCCCCGGTGGGACCGTGCTCCAGTCCACAGGTTACACAACACCAGGCTCCCGCCGACCAGCGGCGATGCCGGAGAGGAACACCGTGAGCAAGAAGAAAATCCTCATCATCACCGGCGACGGCGGCGAAACCTACGAAGTGCTGTACGCCAAGCACCGCTTCATGGAAGCCGGCTACGAACCCGTGATCGCCGCGCAGTCCAAAAAGCGCCTGCACCTGGTGATCCACGATTTCGAACCCGGCTGGGACACCTACAAGGAGCGCCCCGGTTACGAGCTGAACGCCGACATCACCTTCGACAAGGTCAAGGTCAAGGACTACCTGGCCGTGTTCTGCATCGGCGGCCGCGCCCCCGAGTACCTCCGCAACAACAAGCACGCGGTCAAGATCCTGCAGGACGCCAACAAGCTCGGCCTGTGGCACCTTTCCATCTGCCACGGCCAGCAGCTCTCCGCCGCGGCCGGCGTGCTGCGCGGCAAGAAGGTCACCTGCTACGAGAACATCCGTCACGAAGTGATCGCCGACGGCGCGTTCTACCAAAAGGAAGAAGCGGTGCGCGACGGCCTCGTCATCACCGGCCAAACCTGGCAGTCGCACCCCTGGTTCTACAAGCTGGTGTTCGAAGCGTTCAACGAGAAGCCCGCTGCGAAGGCTGCCAAGCCCGCCGCCAAGAAGAAGGCTTAAGTTCGTGAGCACGGGGCGTTCCTCCACCTTCGTCACGAAGAGCGGGAGCGTCCTGTTTTTTGAAGAACACGGTTCGTCATCGGGCCTCCCTGTCGTATGCCTCCACGGCATCGGCGGGGGGGCCTATTTTTTTACGGGGTTCGGGCGACGCCTGGCGCAGCTCCCTGCGGGAGCGGAACAGGCCGCACGCGCGGACGGGGTTGACACCTCTCCCTACCGCGTCATCACCATCGACCTCCCCGGCACGGGCTTCAGCCGCGCCTCGGCGGACGCACCCGTCGACTTCACCTTGGACGGCATGGCCGCCGACCTCGGCGAGTTCGTGGAAAGCCACATCGGTGGACCCGTGGTTTTGGCGGGCCACTCGTTCGGCACCATCCTCGCGCTCAAGGCCTTCGAGACCTGGAAGCCCGGTTCGATCCGCGGCATCCTGTTCGTCTGCGGCTTGCCCAAGGCGCGCCCCAACATCCACGAGCGCCTTTCGGCCCGCGCGGCGGAGATCCGCGCAGGCGGCGCGCGCGGGGTCAGGGGTTGGGGGCCGCGGGTCTCGCCCGGGGTGTTCGCGCCGCGCACGCTGGCGCAGCAACCCGAAGTGGTCGGCCTGTTCGAACGCCTGTTCGAGGAGCAGGTGCCCGAGACCTACACGCGCATCATCGACGTGCTGCTGGCGGCCGACCTGAACGAGGTCGTGCCGCGCGTGAACGTCCCCTGCGCGGCCATCGGCGGCACGGAGGATTCGTACGCGCCGCCGGAAGCCCTGCGCGCCTTCACCGCGTCGTTGACCGCGCTCCCCGCTTCGCACGCGCCGTGCGTCACCACGGTTCTGGAAGGCGCGGGCCACATGGCGTTCTACGAGCAACCCGCCGCCTTTGCGGACGCCGCCCGCGCCTTCCTCGGCACATTGCGCTGACCCTCCGCGCACCGCGCGGCCCTGTCGGAAGGCGCACGGCCCCCACCCCGCAAGTCGCCAAAGACCCGCCGGGTTTCCCGTCTTTTTTGAGCGTGATTCGTAACTTGCAAGGGTGAGCGCGCCCACACAAAACACGACACGTCCCACACGGCGGCAACGGGTGTTGCGGGCCCTCGTGCTGGGCGCCCTGCTGATCCCGCTGGCGGGCGCCTTCGTGATGGTGGGCGCGCTGGCGGCGGGCGGCTGGTGGCTGGAGCGCGTGTACCTGCGCGACGAGATCCGCGTGGGCGAGGACGGCGCGTTGCGCGCCCACGGATTGCGCTTCGACTGGATCCGGCTCAACGTGGTGGCCGACTCGTTGCTCTTCCGCTCGCCCGCGCTGGACGCGCGCGTGGACGGCGTGAGCGTGGGCATCGATTGGGTCAACGGCCTGCTCGCGCTGCGCCCGGCCGCACGCCTCGACGTCGACACCCTGCGCGTTTTCACGCGCGGCGACACCACCACGAAAGCACCCACGCCGCTCGATTCGCTGACCTTTCCCGAGTTCACCTTGCCGCTGGCCGTCTCGGCGCGGGTGCGCACGCTCGTGGTTGAAGACAGCGCGGGGACCTTGTTGCGGCTGCGAGACGCGTTCGCGGGATCGCGCGGCGGAACGCGCGCCCGGGCGCGCATCGGTCGGATCACGACGCGCTGGAGCGGAACGCTGGCGCTGAGGGCCGACGCCTCGGTGAACTGGAGCGCGCGCGACTCGGTGGATTATGGCCTGACGATCCGCCGCGTGGAAGACGCGCGCAAGGGCAGACCGGCCTCATCATCCGACGAGGCGGCGATCTCGGGGCGCCACGCCAAAGCGCCGTTGTGGCGCGGCCGCGACAGCCTGAAGGTCGCGATCGCGGACCTCGCGCCCTATCGGCGCGAACTCGACGCCGAGGCGCCCTCCGCCGCAACGCGGGACGACGACGTTCCCGGCGCGCGCGACGTGCGCCTCGGCGCCTCGGTCACGCTCGGCGACTCCCTGAAGGCGACGCTGCGCGCCGGGGCATCGCTCGACGCCTGGCGCTCGAACCCGGACTTCACCCTGAGCGCGCAGACCGTCGCGCTTTCGGCGGACTGGATCAACGACCGCGGCGCCCTGACGCTGACCAGCACGGGGCGCGAGGGCGAGGACGTCCGCCTCGCGTTCACCACGCGACTTTTGCGGACGCAAGGCCGCGACGCCACGTCCCCTGCGACCCCAAGCGCCGTGCCGGGGCTGGGCCTCGATTCCACCCGCCCGCTGTGGGAACAAGCGAGGGCGACGCTCACCGGGCACGCGCGCGGTCTGCGGGTGCGCGTGCGCGACACGCTGCGCACGGCGGACGCGGCGATCCGCCGCGCGACCTGGGACGGTCGCGCGCTCGAACTGTCCCTCGCCACCGGCGACTCATCGCGTGTGGAAGCGCGCGCGGACCTCGCGGGCCCCAGGCGATCGTGGCGCGGAACCTTCCGCGCCACGATCGGCCCGGAGGAGCGATGGGTGAAGGTGTTCGCGGGGGACGCGATCACCTTCGGGGCGTTGTCGACGGAAGGTTCCTACGAGGGACGCACGGAAACCGTCAAGGCCACGGTGGCGGCGCGCGCGGTGACGGCCTACGGCACCTCCCTCGATTCGCTGCGCACGCACCACGAGTACGATCTGGCGCGCGGCCGCTGCACGCTGAAACCCTCGCGCCTTTACGGCAGCGCGCGCGGCGGCGAGGACAAGCGCACCCGTCGCGACGCGACGGCATGGACGCTTGCGGGCACGGTGACGATCGCTCCGGGAAAGCGCGGCGTCGCGGTGGACGCGACGCTTGCGGGTGACGGGCTCGGGTCGCTGCGCTACACGCTCGCCCCCGACGGTACGATGGAGGCCGCGGCGCACGACTTCGAAGCCACGGCCTTGCCGCACGAGGCGCTCGACTCCCTGCCCGTGCGCGACGGCCTCTTGGGCGGCACCTTCCGCTGGAACCCGGCGCGCCGCGAGGGGCGAGCCGACCTGACCGCGCGGGTTCGCTACCTGAATGCCAACGGACGAACCGGCGCGAATCCCGGAAGCGGCGCGGGAGCCAGGTCCGAACCTGTGGACGCGCGCCTCGAGGCGACCTGGACGCGCGATCTGTTCACGTTGGGGAACGCGCGCGTCTCCTACCGCGGCTCCGACCTCACGGCGCGGGCGCGGCTGCGCCCGCAAGGCAAACAGTTCTACGAACTCGCCAAAGTGCCCGCCGCGCAATACGACTACGCCGCCGTGGAGGCGGAGCGCTTCGACCTCGCCGACATCCTGAAGGCCTTTTTACCCGAACCGCCGCTCGACTCGGGCGTGGTGCGCGGCGCGCTGTCGTTCAACGGCCCGGCCGGGTTCGCGGGTAACCTCGCGCTTGAACGCCTCGGCCTGAAGGACGCCCCCGGCGGCCTCATGATCCCGCTGTTGCGCGTGGAGGGGCGCGGCGATACGTTGCGCGCGCTGGCGCGCACCAGCGCGCCCGACGCCCCGTGGTTCAATGATTCGGTACACGCCGAGTTGACGGGCGCGCGCGGCGACAACCAAAGAGTGCTTGTCCGCGCGGTGATGAACGATTCCTTGAACCTGCGCGCGGAGGCGACCATGCACAGGTTCTCGAACCTCGCCGGGCAGCTGCGCGTGAACGGGTTGTTGGCTCTGCCCTCCGGCGGCGGGGCGCTGCGCGACATCAAGGGCCTGCTGACGTTCGACATTCCGTCCTTCACAACCGTCATGGAGCGTGGCACGCTCACCACGCAAGTTCTTTCGGGCACGTACGTTCTTCCCGGCCAACCGCGTCAACGCCTCACCGCCGATCCCGTGTTGCGCGGCGGCGTGCTGGTGATCCCCGGGCTCCGCATCGAAAACGAGGCCGGCCAAACCCTCACCGGCCGCATGGAGTACGCCCCCGCCAAGGGGACGCTCACGGCCGACGTGGAGGGAGCCCGCTTTTCGGCGCGCTGGACCGATGACTATTCCCTCGACGTCAACGATCTCGCGATCACTCTGAGCCAGGGGCCGCAGGGAACCCGGTTGCGGGGCAGCCTGGGCAGCGGTTCGTTCACATTCGCCGACCTGCCGCTGCGGGTGCAAGGGCGATTGGGCAACGTGAGGGTGGCGTTCACGCGACCGCCGCGCCCGGCGGGGAGCGCGCGTCAAAGCTGGCAGCCCGACACGCTCCGCGTCTCGGGCGTTTTGCAGGAGTCCGAACTCCGGTACCGGCTCCGCAACCTCGGCGACATTCAGCGGGTACTGAGCGGGGGAGGCCCCAAGCGGCCCACGGCGGGCACGCCGCTGGTGCTCGACGTGAAGATGCGCACGGCGGGAAACGCCAACCGCATCAACACCGACATGGCGCGCATGAGCTGGGTGGGCGACCTCGCCGTGCGCGGGGTGCATCCCTACACCTTGCTGGAAGGGCGCGTGAACGCCACCGCGGGCGAGTTCGGCCTGGAACGCGAAGCCTACACCGTGCGCCGACTCGACATGAAGTGGCTGAACGCGCCGGTGGAGGAAGGCGAGATCCACATGGAGGCGCGCAAGGAACTCGCCAGCGCCTGCACTCCGGCCGCGCAAGGCGGCGCCGCGGATTCATGCACCGTGATCGCGCGGCTCGACGGTTCGCTGGCCGACCTGCAGTTCTCCTACGACAGCGACTGCGGCGGCGCGTACGGCGCGGGCGCGAACGTGGCCGCCATTTTGTATTCGGTCCAGCGCGGGTGCTATGACGCCTCCATCGGCTCGGGCGAAGGGCGCGGGTATGGTGAGCGCGCGCTCACCTTGCTGGAACCCACCATCAGCCGCTCGCTGACGCAGTTGATGGGCCCGTTCTGGGGATCGTGGGTGGAAACCGCCGACGTGTCGGGGTTGGGGTCCCTCTCGCCCGACGAAGCGAACGGCGATTCCGTGGGCGAAGCGCTCAGCCTCGCGCTCACCAGCCGCGAGTACCGCCGCTTCCGCATCAAGGTGCGCTCGGGATACCACCTCAACTCGCAGGATCTCTCGAGCCCCATGGAGAACATGCTCGCGCTCGAATGGCGCATCCCCCTGCCCCGTGCGTTGCGCGACTCGCTGTGGCGCGAACGCCTCAACAACAACCTGCGCGCCGCCGCCTCGGTGGAGACCCGCCCCGTGCGACGCGGCAGCCTGGAAGAGGACGAGATCGAACGCAAGATCGGCCTGTTCTACAACTACGCCTGGTGGGGTGAGTGGTGGGCGCGCAAGGAGGAGGGACTCGAATGAGATCGCTCCCCTTTCTCCTGGCTTCGCTCCTTGGCTTGTGCGGCGCCGCTTCGACCTCGGCCGCCTTGCGTCCGGAATTCACCGGCAACGCCTCGTTCAGCGGCGCGGTGCTGCGCAACCTGACGCCCGAAGAACCGGAGAATCCGCGGCGCGACGACGCGCTCGATTGGGCGGCCGACGCGGAGTGGCTGGTTGAGCGGCATTACCAGGAGCGCGGTTGGCTGGACGTCAAGGTCGAAGCCACCGTGACCGAGGGGGTCGACGCGCGCGACTGGGTGGTGAACCTCGCGATCGTGGAGGGCGGACGCTACCGCTACGGCGAGGTCAAGGTGATCGTGGACGGGGATTCGACAATCCCGGTTCCGGGCAAGCCCTCGCTGCGCGTCCGCCCCGGGCGCACGTTCTCGGAAGGCGACGTCATCCGCGACGGACGCGAAATCAGGCGCGCGTTCGGCAACGCGGGGTTCGTGCGCGCCGAGGTGCGGCAGAACCTGATCCTCCGCGACTCGTCGCTGACCGCCCTGGTGATCTACGGCGTGGAGCGCGGCGCGGCCGCCGTGTTCGACACCTTGGTGGTGCGGACGCGCCGCGCGCCGCGCGCGGGCGCGGCGCAAGACCAGCTCGACTCCCTGCCCGGCCTCACGCGCGAGTCGCTCCTCCGTTCGTTCTTCACCTACCGCAGCGGTGACACGGTCCGCATCGGCCTCAACGACGAGGTGATCGAAAAGCTGCAGTCCACGGGCCAGTTCAACCTCGCGCGGATTGAAATCGAGACCACCGGCGGGGTCGCTGAATCTTCCGAGCCTGTCGACGATGCGGCGGGCGACGCGGCGGACACCGCCCCGGAGGATTCGGCGCGCCCCGCCCCTCCCCAGGCCAACACGAACCTTTTGCTGCTCGAGGTGGAGGAAAAGGTTCCCGGACGTTTGGGCGGCTCCGTGTTTTACGAAACCCAATACGGCTTCGGCGTTTCGGCGCAAGCCTCCCACTCCAATGTGGCGGGGACGTTGCAGGAAGCGCGGGCGGGAGCCAGCGTGGCGCAACGACGGCAAACGGCGAATTTGGGATACGGGTCTCCGCTCTTGTTCGGCAGCCTGCTGCGGTTCGACAACGACCTGACCACGGAGTGGTATCAGGATCAACTGCCCGATGAAAATCCCTTCGGGGGTGATTTCCGCGCGGCGAACCTCGCGAGCCTGTCGCGCAGCTTCAACTTCTGGTTGCGCTGGGTCGCGGGCGCGGAACTGGAGTACAAAAGCCGCGTGGTGGCCGATACGCTGGGCGCGCTGGAGCGCGAGAACGGCGGACTCGCCACGCTCTCGAACACCGCGTTCCTGACCTTCCTCGATCACCCGCTCAACCCCACGCACGGCACGCGCCTCGCGTTCACGCTCGGCAACGGCGCGTCGGTGTATGAGAAGGGCGCGCTGCGTTCACTCGCCGACCGCCACTCGTGGGTGGAGACGCGCACGGGGTTTTACACGCACGTTCCGGGGTTCCCGCAATTCGTGGCGGCTTTGCGGCTCGACGGCGGACGCTTCTTCGGCGCGGGCGGGCAGAACGCCGAGCGCTTCTTTTTGGGCGGGCCGCGCGGCGTCCGCAGCTACGGCTTCCGCCAGTTGTGCCCCGACATCCCGGCGCCGCCCACGGGCTCATGCGCGCTCACCGAAACCGACATCGAGCCCGCCTACGTGCTCGCCTCCGCGGAGCTGCGCCTGCGGCCCCTCGACTTCCCGTGGATGTCGTCGCGCGGCGTGGCGGGGTTCTTCAAGCCCTTCGAGCTGGTGCCCTTCGCCGACTACGGCAAGACCTGGAACCTGCGCACCGAGAGCGCCTCGCTCACGACGGATTTCCTGAACTCGGGGTACGGGCGGGGTGTCGCCTTCGGCGGCGGCATGCGCTACCCGCTGTTCGGCATCTTCACCCTGCGGCTCGACTTCGCGTGGGGCAGGCCCGGCGGCGGCGGCGCGCCCGATCAGTGGATGGTCGATTTGGCGCAAGCGTTTTGACTTCCGTGAGGTCTGTTGGGGAAGCGCAGAACTCAGAACTCTGAACTCAGAAACGCACAAAGCAAAAAACCGTTCTGGATGCACATCTCTCAGGACGACGCGAGCAAATTCAGTTTGAGACTTGCTTGAGTGTTTTGATGCTGCTCACCAGCATTGCCGTAATTTCGTCGGCCTCACGGACCAACTCTTTGAGGGTCGGTTCCGAAGCGACTCCCGTCGCAACCAGGATCTCGAACCAATAAGTGGTTTCTTCAATTTCCTGAAGTGAAATTTCCATTTTGCTGATCATCTCAGCGCGCGATCGACTCCGCTTCGCCTCGCGCAAATTTGCACCGACAGAAGTCCCTGATCGTAGAACCTGATTTCCGAGCGTGTTCGCCACAGGGCTTCGAAGGAGGCTTGAACAAAAGTGAAGGACCGCAATCGCAAAATCGCGGGTTCTATTGTGCAAAATGGAATGGGCTACCGTCATGCTCGAACGATAGCCCACTCATCAGACAAAACAAGATGTTAACCAGTAACAAGGATTAACGTCGAGTTCATCACACAACTTCACGTCGCATCGCGAACGGGATGCTATGTGACAGGCTCGGAACTCTGCTCATCAACACGGTAACGATCTCCGATCACGGCCCTAGTTACGCGTTTCTGAGCTCAGAGTTCTGAGTTCTGCACTTCCCCAATCCTCTCCTAAAAGTTGAACACCGGCATGAAGTACAGGAAGTACCCGGGGCCGTCCTTTTGGCCGTTGGCGAGTTTGGCGGCCGGCAGGCGGAAGGCGTTGTCGCCGGGCAGGAACACGCCGGCGCCGAGCACGATGTTGGAGCGCGGGTACAGGCTGAGGTGCAGCTCCGCATCGATCTCCTGACCGTAGGGCTTGTCCGAGCCCGACGGGGCGTTTTGAGGCGTGAAGTAGTGGTACTGCGCCAGCAGGGTCGCCGCGCGGGTCTCACCCTTCCACACCGGAGCCGACACGTCGGCGCGGTAGTCGATCACGCCGAAGCGCGGGTTGGCGAGGAAGTAATCCATCCAGCCGAAGTAGGCGTGGCCGAAGTTGTAGTTGGCGCGCCACAGCGTGTTCTTGTCGTCGGTGGCGTCCTTGTCGCCGCTCATGGCGTCGACGCCGATGTTCGCCTTCAGGTTGCTGGGCAGGGCCACGCCGGCGCGCAGACCCAGTTGCCAGGCCGCGCTGTTTTTGCTGGCTCCGGCATAGTGAACCTTGCCGGCTTGGTACATGAACTCCTCCTCGAAGGTGAAGAGCCCGGCCTTGCCGACCACACGCTGACCCAGCACGAGCAGGTCGTAGCGCGTGGAGCTGTCGCCGCTGTACGCGGTGCGCAGGCGGCTCTGATCGTGGAAGCCCGAGACCTCGACGGTCAGGTTCTCGCTCATCTGGCGGTTGTAGTGCAAACCCGAGAGCACGAGCCGATCGCCCGTGACGGTGGCGAGGCTGTCGCTCACCACGAAGGTGAAAGCCGTGAGGTCGGCGTTTTCCATCGACCAGTTGGCCGACAGACCGTCGAACGCGCGCGAGTACGGGTGCCACTCGAGCGTGGAGAGGTAGCGCCCGGCGCCCAGCTGCATTTTCTGACGACCGAGGACGGTGGTCACGGGGCCTTCGGTGACGGCGATGTAGCCCTGCAGCAGGTCGACGCCCTGGCGGTTGCCGACCGAGGCGGCGTGAGGCGCGCCGGCGCCGCCGGGCTCGGTGCCGAACACGCGCGTGTCCTGCAGTTCCACCTTGAGCTGCACCGCCAGCGAGGGCGTGGCCGTGAACCCGAGGCGCGTGCGCACGTGCGTGCTGAGCAGCGACTTGTTCGACGAGGTGTCGTACAGGCCCTTGTGGTCGAGCTCGGTGCGCGGGCGCACCTGGCCGAAGAACGCGGGCTGCGGCAGAGAGTAGGGCGAGCCTTCGGGCGGGGCGGCGCTCACGACGGTGGCCAGCAGGGCCGCGGTCACGATCGCGAGGCCGGCCCGCGAGAACAGGCGTTGGGTTGTTTGATGAGGGGTCATGGGGGTCTCCTTGGTGTGGGCCGGGGGGGGTGGGGGTTATCGGGGCGGTTGGTCGTGAATGACGATGAGGTCGCGGCGCGGTGGTTTCACCATTTCTTGTAGCCGAGGAACTTTCCGTTCATGGTGATCTTCACGCGGTCGCCTTTGGGATCGGGTACCTTCTCGATGTCCATGGTGAAGTCGATCGCGCTCATGATGCCGGGGCCGAACTTCTCCTCGATCAATTCCTTGATCGTGCTGCCGTACACGTAGATGATTTCCTGAAAGCGGTACTGCAGGGGTTCTTTGGGGACCGTGGGCGAAGCTTCGCCCTTGTCCGCATAGGCCGTGAGCGCGAGCGTCGCCTCATGCGGCAAGCCCAAAATGGCTCCCACGCGACGCGCTTCCTCGGCATCGAGCGCATTCTCGCCCAAACAGGCGGAGGTTGTAAAGACCTCCGAGAGGCCGGCGGCCGCGGCGATTCCCGCCCACGTGAGCCCCTTGGCCTGCTTGGCGGCGAGGATGATCGCGGTCATTTCGGATTTTTTCATGGCGTCCTCGTTTTCGGCAATAGAAATCCCATGCGGCGCAGGAGGGCCGCATCATGAAGGCGAGCATTCGCTCGCCCGTACGCATGCAGAGGGGCTAAGCGGCGGCTTGGTGGGCGTGCCCGGTGGAAATCAGGTAGTGGACGAGCTTTTTGCGAAGCTCGATGTAGCGGGGGTCCTCCAGCATGCCCTCGCGCGTGCGGGGGCGGGGAATGTCGATCTTCACGTCTTCGGCGATGGTGGCGCGCGGCCCGTTGCTCATCAGAAGCACGCGGTCGGAGAGGAACAGGGCCTCGTCCACATCGTGCGTGATCATGATGACGGTCTTGCGCGCGCTTTCCCAAATGCGGTTGAGCTCGTCCTGCATGCCGCCGCGCGTGAGCGCATCGAGCGCGCCGAACGGTTCGTCGAGCAGCAGCACGTCGGGGTCGGCGGCGAAGGCGCGGGCGATGCCCACGCGCTGCTTCATGCCACCGGAAATTTCGCCGGGCTTCTTGTGCGCGTGCGCGCTCAGGTGCACCATCTCCACAAGGCGTCGGGCTTCCTCCTTGCGCCACGTGCGCGGCTTGTCGGGGAACGCGCTGTCGAGCGCGAGCATCACGTTGTCGGTCACGGTGAGCCAAGGCAACAGCGAGTGGGACTGAAAGACCACCGCGCGGTCGAGGCCGGGGCCGACCACTTCACGTCCGCCCACCAGCACGTTGCCGTGCGTGGGCTTGGCCAGGCCGGCGACGATGTTGAGCAACGTCGACTTGCCGCAGCCGGAGTGGCCGATCAGGCTGACGAACTCGCCGCGGGCGATCTGCAGGTTCACGTTGTCGAGCGCGTGGTAGCGCTTGGCTCCCGAACCGAAGATCTGGTGGATGCCTTCGAGGTGAACGAACTTCGCGTCGTTGCGGGCGTTGAGGGAGGTGGCTTCGCTCATGATGAAATCCTTTGTGTTCCGGTCGCCGTTTCGAAAATCGTATTTGTGAGGACCGTCGGGCTCAGTCGAATTTGGTGCCGAACAGGCGCGCGAGGCCGGCCACCAGGCGGTCGAGCAGGAGACCCACCAGACCCACGTAGATGACCGACACCACGATGTCGCTCATGCGCGAACTGTTCCACGAATCCCAGATGAAGAAGCCGATGCCCACGCCGCCGATCAGCATTTCGGCGGCCACGATCGCAAGCCACGCCATGCCGATGGAGATGCGCAGACCCGTGAAGATGTACGGCGCCGCCGCAGGGACGAGGATCTTGAAGAAGTAGCGCGGACCGCGCACGCGGTAAACGAGAGCGACGTTTTGGAAGTCGGTGGGAATGCGCATCACACCCACCGAGGTATTGATGAGGATCGGCCACACCGCGGTGATGAAGATCACGAAGATGGCGGACGGGTTCGCCTGGTTGAAGGTGGCCAGCGACAGAGGCAGCCACGCCAGCGGCGGGATGGTGCGCAGCACCTGGAAGATGGGATCGAGCGCCTTGTAGGCCAGCACCGACTTGCCGATGATGATGCCGAACAAGATTCCGAAGACGGCGGCGAGGGCGTAACCTTGCGCGACGCGCTGCAGCGAGGCCCACAACTGCCACCCGAGGCCCTTGTCGTTGGTGCCGTTGTCGAAGAAGGGCTGGCTGATGTACTGCCACGATTCCGAGATCGTCGTCGTGGGTCCGGGCAGCGTCACGCCGGGACGCTTGGAGTAGCCTTCCCACAGAAAGGCGATCACGATCAGCGCGATGATCGGCATGAGGATGGTCTGCGCGACGCCGCGGATGCGCGCCAAACGTTCGGGATCGAAGGTGTCGGCGCCGGACGCGTCGGCCGAGGTCGGCTTGGAGTCCACCGCGGCGGCGGGCGTCGTGTCGGGCAAGGCGGAGGTGTGAGTATCGATGATCATACGTGTTGTCTTCCTTTAGCGTAAAGCCGACAGCTCACAGCTTGCAGCTAAACACTCAAAAACGCTTTTACTGTAAACCATGCTTTCCAGGACAAGGCCTGATTCCTTCGGCCTCCCCCCCCTCGCCTCTCCCTCATCGCTTGCGCGAGGGAGAGGCGAGGGGGTCGACCGCCGGGTCGGGGGGAGGGGTGAGGACTTACTTCTTCCCGTCCAGCCGCTTGATCTTCAGCTTGGCGAGGTATTCTTCGGGCTTTTCGGGGTCGAACTTCACGCCGTCGAAGAAGGTCTCGATGCCGCGCGAGTCGGACTTGGGAATCATGTGGGCCTGGCCGATCTCCTTGGCGGCTTCCTTCCACAGGTCGGCGCGGTTCACTTGCGCCACCACCTTGTCGTAATCAACCCCGTTCGGCAGGAACCCCCAGCGGCGCGTCTCCGCAAGGAACCAGATGTCGTGGCTCTTGTAGGGGAACGAGGCGTGGTCGCGCCAGAACTTCATGTACTCGCCCTTCTTCTTGGGCTTGCCGTCGCCGTATTCGGTCTCGCCCTTGATGCGGGGCAGAATGTCGCTCACGGCGCAGTTGATCCACTGCTTTTGCGCCAGGATCTTCGCCATCTCCTCGGCGTTCTCGGGCTTGTCGCACCACATCTGCGCTTCCATGATGGCCTTCAACAGCGCCTTGGCCGCGTTCGGGTTCGCATCCACCCAATCCTTGCGCATGGCGAAGGACTTTTCGGGGTGATCCTTCCAGATCTCCTGCGTCTGCACGGCGGTGTAGCCGATCTTCTGGTTGATGAGCTGCTGGTTCCACGGTTCGCCCACGCAGAAGGCGTCCATGTTGCCCACGCGCATGTTGGCCACCATTTGCGGCGGCGGAATCACGATGGTGTTCACGTCCTTGTCGGGGTCGATGCCGCCGGCCGCCAGCCAGTAGCGGATCCAGTAGTTGTGCGTGCCCGTGGGGAACGTCATCGCGAAGGTCAGGGGCGCCTTGCGCTTCTTGGCCTGATCCACGTAAGGCTTGAGCGGCTTGGTGTCGGTGGAGAGCTTGAGGTCGGCGTACTTGGAGGACACCGAGATCGCCTGGTTGTTGTAGTTCAGGCGGGCGAGGATGTACATGGGCACGGGCTTGTTGCCCTTGGTCACGAGCCCGAGCGTCATCGCGTAAGGCATGGGCGTGAGGATGTGCGCGCCGTCGATGCCGCCCTTGTCGGATCCCAGTTCGAGGTTGTCGCGCGTGGCGCCCCACGAGGCTTGCTTGAGAACCTCCACGTCATTCATGCCGTACTTGGCGAAGAGGCCCTTTTCCATGGCGATGGCCAAGGGCGCGAAGTCATTGAGCGCGATGTAGCCCAGCTTGGCCTTGGTGGTCTCGGGCTTCTGCGCGAGCGCCGGAACGGCGGCAAGCGTCAACGCCAACGCGGCGGCGAGGGTCGAAACGGAAAAACGGGAAATGCGGATGATGGAGTTCACGGGGGCCGTCCTTTTGAGTTTCAGAGCAAGTCTCTGCATCCGTAAGTCCGACGCGCGCGGCGCGTCGAGGGATGCAGCCATTGCTCCAAAAGCCCGGACTGACCGGGGCGACTTCGAACCACGCCGAGCGTTTATTCGAAGCGCCGTGGGCGAGCCGAACATTCCCGCGGGTTGGGAGGCCGGCATCGCCAACTCTCAGTTGGCGTCCACTGCGTCGTGGACGGTATACATTCAACGCAAGGCCCGTGCCAAAGGAGAGAAGCACCAAGGCGCCTCGTTAGCCGAGTCCCGTCGCCCCCGTTTTCCTTCCCCCGCCTAACTATAAGCACGAATCCTCCGCCCGACCGACGGGGGACGTTGCGGCCCCTGATTGTGACGGCCAACCGGCGCGCGACACGGGAAAGGGCAATGAATTGACAAAATGTGCGTTGCCACTTCGGACCACTTCGCACGCCCGGAAATGTGCCGGTGAAAGGCCGTCAACCCGGAATGCGCTGCAGAAAATCGGCGTAACCTTCCACCGTGGCGCCCGCCACGCTTCCGCGCCCCGTGCAGATGTGGTAAAAGTCGTTGAGGCAAATTTCGGCGAGGTTCACCGACTGGGCGTCCTCCGCGCTGACATGCCCGAACCGCCACATCTGCTCGAGGTAATAGCGCGCATGGTTGGGATCGGGATAGTTCGCCCCGCCGCCCGAGAAGCGCAGAAAGTTGGCGGGCTTCAGAACGCGCCCCCCGCCCGCGTGCAGTTCGCCCTTGAGCACCGAGCGGATCGCGCCCGGAGGCGTGTTCACGTAGCGCTTCGACGACACCAGCAGGGTGGCCTCCTCCAGATTGGCCGGGTCGGCCAACCAGTCCGCGCCGTCCTGCACCGCGCGGATGAGGGCCGCGTGCTGCTCGGGATGACGCTTGTGCCATGAGGCCCGCACGCCCAGAACCTTTTCGTTCATGGCGGGCAACACATCGAGGCTGGTCGCCACGATGTAGCCGAGCTTGGAGGACGCCGCACGCTGGTTCCAGGGCTCCGCCACGCAGAAACCGTCGGTCACGCCCGCGCGCAATTCGTGCACCATCTGCGGGGGCGGCACGTAACGCAGCGTCACGTCCGAACCCACCTCGACCCCGCCGCGCGCCAGCCACAGCCGCAGCGTGTACTCGTGCGTGCTGCGCGGGTGCACCACCGCGAGGTTCAAGGGCCGGCGCGCGGGATGCGAGTCCAGCCATGCCTTGAGCCCTTTGGCGTCGCGCACGCCTTCGCGCCACAACTCGTTCGACAGCGTGATGCCCGTGCCGGTGTGGCTCATCGCGATGCCGTACGCGACGGGTTCGGAGCGGCCCGCCAGCCCGAGGGACCACTGCAACGGCATCGTCAGCAGCATGTGGGCGGCATCGAACTCGCCCAGGGTCAAGCGCGTGACGATCTGACCCCACGACTGCACCTTGTGCAACGTCACATCGAGCCCGTACGCGGCGAAGAAGCCCTTTTCCTGCGCCGCGGCGAGCGGCGCGCAGTCCATGAGCGGAATGAATCCGATGCGAAGAGGCGTGTTCACGCCGCCAAAGGTAGCACGGGCCTCGACGTGCTGGTACGCCGCTTGCGCGTGACTCACCCGCATCCGACACCACGACAAACCCAAAGCCACGGAGAGTCCATGACCCCCGCACAAGCCGAACTCGTCATCGCGACCTGGAAGAAGGTCGAACCGATCGCCCCCACCGCCGCCACCTTGTTTTACGGAAAGCTGTTCGAGCTAGACCCCGCGTTGCGGCCGTTGTTCTCCGGCGATCTGGAAGAGCAAAAGAAAAAGCTCATGATGACTTTGGGCTTCGCGGTCGGCAGCCTGTCGCGCCCCGACACCTTGCTCCCCGCCGTTCGTCAATTGGGAAAACGACACGCCGGTTACGGCGTGAAGGACAAGCACTTCGCCACGGTGGCGGCGGCGCTGCTGTGGACCTTGGAACAAGGTCTGGGAGCCGACTGGAACGATGACGTGCGCGACGCGTGGGCGGCCGTTTACGGGGTGGTGGCCGCGACCATGAAGGAGGGAATGGCCGAAGCCTGAGGGATCTTCCCGAATCGGCATCCCGTGTGTGGTGCAGTCCTCGACACAATGTGACAGTAGATGACAATCCGTGCTTCGGGCGCCTGTTCATTCCGGTGCGCGCCTGAATCGTCGAGGATGGGGAGCCGCTGACCCGGTGAATAATGCCGACTTGGGTAGAACTGCGGCGAATTTCGTGACAGGATGAGAGCACGACGGGCTGCGGCCTCCGTTGGTACGACCTTTGCGCCGAAAGCGGATGATTGAGCGACGCGACTTCAGCCGCCCGCTCTCCAACCGGTTCCCGGTCCGTCCGGGCCTTTGGCACAGCCCTGTTTCTCAACGGGAATACCAATGGCCCCCTCTTCATCCGGTTCCGCCCCCGACTCGGGAGCGTTCACCCCCGACCAAAAAGAATATCTCGACGGCTTCCTGCGCGGACAGCTCGCCGGGAAAGCCGCGTCATCCCCGGGCGCGACGGGCCCCGCGCCGTACTCGGAGCGCGAAGGCCTAGGCTACAAGGCCCAGCAGGCCTGGCTGGCCGCCGGCAAGCGCCTCTCCAAGGAAGAACAGATCAAGTACGAAGGCAACCCGCTCGAGCTGTGGGATTACATGGAGCAGCTCGCGCAAAGGAACGAGCTGCCCGCCGGCGCCGACAACTTCCGCTTCCGCTTCCACGGATTGTTCAACGTGGCCCCGGCGCAAGAGTCGCTCATGTGCCGCATGCGCATCCCCGGCGGCGCGCTGACGCCGGCGCAACTGGAGGCCGTGGCCGACGCGGCTGAAAGCTACGGTGGCGGCTACGCCGACATCACCACGCGCGCCAACCTGCAGATCCGCGACATCGCCCCGCGCCACATGACCGCGCTGCTCACGGCCTTGCACGACGCGGGCATCGTGCCGCGCGGCTCGGGCGCCGACAACATCCGCAACGTCACCGGCAACCCCACCGCCGGCATCGACCCCGACGAACTGTACGACGTCCTGCCGCTGTGCCGCGCCATGCACCACCACATTCTCATGAACCGCGAGCTGTACGGCCTGCCGCGCAAGTTCAACATCGCCTTCGACGGAGGCGGCTCCATCAGCGCGCTCGAGGACACCAACGACATCGGCTTCCGCGCGGTCCGCGTCGACGAAACCAACGCGACGGAAGATGCACCGGCAGGGGTTTACTTCCGCGTGGCGCTCGGGGGAATTACCGGTCACAAGGATTTCGCCCGCGATTGCGGCGTGCTGTTGAAGCCCGAGGAATGCGTCGCGGTGGCGTCGGCCATGGTGAAGGTGTTCATCGCACACGGCGACCGCGGCAACCGCAACAAGGCGCGCCTCAAATACGTGCTGGATGCCAAAGGCTTCGAGTGGTTTCTCACCGAAACGGAAAAGTCGCTGGGGGCGCCGCTTCGTCGACACCCGCTGGAAGCCTGCCGCTTCGCGCAGGGCGCCGATCGCCTGGCGCATCTGGGTGTGCGCGCGCAAAAGCAGGACGGGCTTTGCTGGGTGGGCGCGCACGTGCCCTCGGGCCGCCTGAGCTGTGAGCAGCTGCGCGCCGTGGCCGCGCTGGCGCGCGCGTACGGAACCGGCAGTGGTCCCGACGACGGGGGGCGCCCGCTCATCGGTGAAGCGCGGCGCACCATCCGCCTCACGGTCTGGCAGAACTTCCTGATCTCGGAAGTGCCTCGGGCAAAGGCGGCCGGCTGCGTCGCCGCGCTCGCGGCGCTCGGTCTGCCCACCGAGGAAGACCCCATCGCGGCCGGCCTGGTCGCCTGCACCGGCGCGGAAGGTTGCAAGTTCGGTCAGGCGCCCACCAAGGGCACCGCCCGCGCCGTGGAAGCGCACCTGCGCGAAGCCCGCGCCTCGGGACGCCTTCCGCTCGATGGTCCCGTCAACATCCATCTCACCGGTTGTCAGCACTCGTGCGCGCAGCACTTCATCGGCGACCTCGGCCTGATCGCCACCACCGTTGAACAGGACGGCGCGGTGAAGGGCGCGTTCCACATTCTGGTGGGGGGCGGCGTGCAGGATCAGGCCCGCATCGCCGTGCCGGCGCGCACCAGCGTGGCGTGCGAAAACGTTCCTTCGGCTCTGGAGGACATCCTGAAGACCTACCTCGACGCGCGCACGGGCACGGAAACATTTGCCGACTTCGCCCGCCGTCATTCCGATGCGGAACTCGCGCGGATTTTTGGCAATCGCAACGATGCGACACCTGCTGACCTTGAGACTCCAAAGACGATCAAAGAAGAAACGGTTCACGTATGAAGGCATCCGCACCCTACAATTTCCGCGCCCTCATCACTCATCAATCATCAATCATCACTTCCGTATGACTTCCCCCACTCTCTCCGTCATCCCCGAAGCCGCGCCGTTCTCGACCGAACAGCGCCAATGGCTGAACGGCTTTCTGGCCGGTCTGAACAGCATCTCGGCGTTCGCAGCCGCCGCACCGTCGGCGCCCGCGCCTGCGGCCCCGGATGCGCCGGCCGGCGCGCCCCTCCTGATTCTGTACGGTTCGCAAAGCGGCAACGCCGAAAACCTCGCCCACGACCTTGCCGCCAAAGCGCGCATGCGCGTCGGCGGCGCCGCGGTCGCACCCCGGGTGATCGGCATGGACCACCATGAGGAGATCGACTTCGCCGCTGAGAAACACATCCTCCTGATCTCCAGCACCTGGGGCGAGGGCGACATGCCCGACAATGCGGTCGCTTTTTGGAGTCGTTTGCAAAGCGACGGGGCTCCCTCGCTCGGCCACGCCGCCTTCGCGGTGCTCGGCCTTGGCGACCGCAACTATCGCCGCTTCTGCCAGGCGGGAAAAAACTTCGACGCGCGCTGCGCCGAACTCGGCGCGCGCCGCCTGCGCCCCCTGTGCGAGTGCGACACCGACTACGAATCCGCCGCGCACGCGTGGCTGGAAGCGGTGATGGGGGAATTGGACAAGGAATTTCCAGCTAGTGGCTTGGGGGTAGTGGCTAGTGGCAAAAACAACCCGGTTGCATCGTCGCTTTCAGCACATGCTGAATCCTCACAGTCTTCAAGCCACAACCCACTACCCACCACCCATTCCAAATCCAACCCCTTCCCCGCCGCGCTGCTGGAGAACCGCCCCCTCAACGCCCGCGCCTCGGCGAAGGACACGCGCCACCTCGCGTTCTCGCTGGTCGGCAGCGGACTGGAATACAAGGCCGGCGACGCGCTCGGCATCATGCCGCGCAACGACTACGACCTCGCCGACCGCCTCATCCTGCGCCTCAACTGCGGCGGCAACGAACGCGTCACCCTCTCGTGGGGCGAGGAGAGCACCTTGCGCGCCGCCCTGCTGGGTCGGCTCGACCTTCGGCGCGGCTCGCTGAAACTCCTCGAAGCCATCCTGCAGGGCGCGCGCAACCCGGGTGAGCGCGCCCGGCTCGAGGCCCTGCTCGCCGCGCCGGAGTCAGACGCCACGCTGGAATACCTCGGCACGCGCGACCCGCTCGACGTGCTCGACGATTTCTCCAAAGCTCACGTCGACCCGCAGGCCGTGATCGCCTCGATGGGGCGCCTCTCGCCGCGCCTGTACTCCATCGCCTCCTCGCCCAAGGCCCACCCCGGCGAGGTGCACCTGTGCGTCGGCATCGTGCGCCAGCACGTCGCCGGCCGCTTGCGTCGCGGCGTGGCCTCCACCTATCTCGCGGAGCGCGTGCCCCTCGGCACGACCGTGCCCGTGTACATCCAACCCGCCGCGCACTTCGGCGTTCCCGAAACACCGGGCACCCCGCTCATCATGGTCGGCCCCGGTACGGGCATCGCGCCTTTCCGTGCGTTCCTGGAGGAGCGCCGCGAGCGCGGCGACAGCGGCAAAAACTGGCTGTTCTTCGGCGACCAAAAGCAATCTCTCGATTTCCTGTACGCCGACGAGCTGGGCGCGATGAAGGAGAGCGGGTTCCTGACCCGCCTGGACCTCGCCTTCTCGCGCGACCAGGAGGAGAAGATCTACGTGCAGGACCGCATGATCGAGTACGGCGCGGAGCTGTACGCCTGGCTGGAGCAGGGCGCGCACTTCGCCGTGTGCGGCGACGCCAAGCGCATGGCCAAAGACGTCGACGCCGCCCTCCACCGCGTCGTCGCCACCCACGGCGGCCTGAGCGAAGACAAGGCCAAGGAGTACGTCGAAGGGATGAAGAAGGCCGGGCGGTACAAGAGGGACGTGTACTGATGATAAACCCTAAATGGTCAATAGAACAGTGCAGCAATAGAACAATGAATCCACCCAATTTATTTGTCCCAAAATTTTGCGTGTTCAATTGTTGCACTGTTGCACTGTTGCATTGAATCAACCCCATGATCTCCCCCGCCCGCATTCCCCTTCCCGATTCGTTCGGCACCCTGCAAGAGGGCGTTCCCGCTCTGGTCGCCGAGCTGCTGGCCTCCCAGCAATCGCTCACGGCCGTGGAGCGGTTTTCGGCGCGGCATGATGCGGCGCGCGGCGCGGGAACCGATACGGATTCGGGGTTCGAGAACAAGGATTTCTACCTCGACCTGATCCCGCGGAGCGCGCCCGAGGCCGGTGAACAGTACGCGTTCGAGGTCGACCTCGACCGCTGCACGGGTTGCAAGGCGTGCGTCACCGCGTGCCACAACCTCAACGGTCTCGATGACGATGAAACCTGGCGCAGCGTGGGCGTGCTGCAAAGCGCCGCGCCCGATCCGTTCGCCTCGGTGATCGAAACCCTGAAACCCGTGCAGCAGCACGTGACCACCGCCTGCCATCACTGCGCCGACCCGGGGTGCGCGCAGGGGTGCCCCACGCTCGCGTACGAAAAAGACCCTGACACCGGGATCGTGCGCCATTTGGATGATCAATGTTTCGGCTGTCAGTACTGCATCCTCAAATGCCCATACGACGTCCCGCAGTACAGCGCCAAGCGCGGCATCGTGCGCAAGTGCGATTTGTGCATCGGCCGCCTGCGCGCGGGCGAAGCCCCGGCGTGCGCGCAGGCCTGTCCCACGCAGGCCATCCGCGTGACCTTGGTGGGCACCGCTGTGGTGGCCGCCGCGCCTGCGGCGCACTTCGACCTTCCCGGCGTGCCCGAACCCGCGCGCGTCATGCCGACCACCCGTTACGTCTCCGCGCGCGGCCTGCCCTCCGGCATCTCCCCGGCGGACAGCGCCCAGGTCAAACCCGAACACGCGCATGCGCCGCTCGTCGGCATGCTCGTCGCCTCGCAAGCCGCGGCCGGTTACTGGGTTCTCCTCGCCGCGTTCGGATTGATGGGGTTCGCCGGCGGGGGCTTCCCGTGGGCGGAGGCGCTCGGTTTCGGCGGCGTGAACGCCGCGCTGGGCCTGAGCCTGCTTCACCTCGGCCGCCCTTGGCTGGCGTGGAAGGCCATGCTCGGCTGGCGGCGCTCGTGGCTCAGCCGCGAGGTGATCGCGTTCACCGCCCTCGCCGCGAGTACGGGAGCCTGCACGACTCTTGCTGTGGCGATGTGGTTCTTGGGAGGTGATGGGATGCCCTCCGGATGGTCGAACCTGTTGTCGGTCGCACGCGCGGGACTGGCTTTTTGTGTCATCGGTTCCGCCGTCGCCGCCGTCTACGCCTCCGCGATGGTGTACCGCGACACCCCGCGCGCGCTGTGGGCCACGCGCGACACGCTGTGGAAATTCTCGTTGACCGCCGCCGTGTGTGGCATTCCCGCGTGGCTGATGGTGATCGACGCGCTCGCGGTCTCCGGGTTCGGCGAGGCCGCGCCCGCGCTGGGTACGACCCTCGTCTTCAGCCTGTTGCCTGTGGCGCAGATCGCCAAGCTCGCGCTCGAGATGCGCGTGCTCGCGCATCGGGGTGACGGCGCGCGCGGCGATTTCAACCCGCTGTGGAAAACCACGCGCCTGCTCGACGGTCACTACCGGTTTGTGTGGCGCGCGCGCGCCGCGCTGGGTTTTGCCGGCGGCGTGTTCCTCCCGCTCGCGGCGCTCGTCGCCGCGCCGCACTTCGTCGCCGACCTTCTCGCGTGGCCCTTGTTCGCCGTCTGCGCCGCCGCCGTGCTCGCCGGCGAACTGCTGGAACGCTTCCTGTTCTTCACCACCGCCGTCGCGCCGCGCATGCCGGGAGGCCGGAGATGAACCTCCTGCGTCGATTCGATGGTCCCTTGACCCGTGAACTGATCCGCACCCCCGGCAAGTTCGGCCTCGGGCAAATCCCCGCGCGCCTGGAACCCGACTCCGTCACCACCCTCGTGTGCGGCTACTGCTCCACCGGCTGCGGTCTGCGCGCCCACCTCAAGAACAACGAGGTGATCAACCTCTCCGCCGACCCCGCCTACCCGGTCAACCTCGGCATGGCCTGCCCCAAAGGTTGGGAAGCTCTCGCCCCCGTTCGCGCGCCCGGCCGCGCCACCACCCCGCTGCTCCGCGACCGCGCCGGCGGCACACGGAGCGCCGCCTCGTGGAGCGACGCCGCCACCGCGTTCGCGGACCGCTTCAAAGCCATCATCGCCGCACACGGCCCCGAGTCGGTCGCGTTCCTCAGCACCGGGCAAATGCCGGTGGAGGAAATGTTCGCGCTCGGCACCCTGTTCAAGTTCGGCATGGGCGGCATTCACGCCGACGCCAACACCCGCCAGTGCATGGCCACCGCCCACGTGGCCTACAAGCAGTCGTTCGGGTTCGACGCCCCGCCGTTCAGCTACAAGGATTTCGAAGAGTCCGACGTGCTCGTGTTCGTGGGCGCGAACCCCTGCATCGCGCACCCCATCATGTGGGAACGCGTGATGATGAACAAAAAGCGGTCGAAGATCCTCGTGGTCGACCCGCGCCGCACCGAAACCGCCCAAGCCGCCACCACCCACATCGCGCTCGCGCCCAAGGGAGACCTCGCGTTCTTTTACGCCGTCGCGCACGTGCTCATCCGCGAAGGGTGGATCGACCGCGCGTTCATTGACGCCCACGTCACGGGTTACGACGGGTTCGCCGCGCACGTGGCCGCCTACTCCCCGGAAGCCGTCACCGCCACCACGGACATCGCCCCAGAGGCCATCGAGGCCTTCGCGCGCACCATTCACGAAGGCAAAGCCGTCAGCTTTTGGTGGACCATGGGCGTGAACCAAAGCCACGAGGCCGTGCGCACCGCGCAGGCGCTCATCAACCTCGCGCTCATCACCGGCAACATCGGACGTCCCGGAACGGGCGCGAACTCCATCACCGGGCAGATGAACGCCATGGGCTCGCGCATCTTCAGCAACACCACCTCGCTGGTGGGCGGACGCGACTTTCTGAACGCCGATCACCGCCGCGAGGTCGCCGAGGTTTTCGGCATCGACGAAGCCCGAGTCCCCGCGCAAAACTCCCTCGCCTACGACCAAATCATCGAGCGCGTGTGCGACGGGCGCATCAAGGGACTGTGGATCATCGCCACCAACCCCGCGCACTCATGGGTCGACACCGACCGCCTGCGCCAAGGCCTCAAAAATCTCGATTGCCTGGTGGTGCAGGACCTGTTCGACGACACCGACACCGCGCAGGTCGCCGACATCTTTCTGCCCGCCGCCGGTTGGGGCGAGAAGGAAGGCACGTTGATCAACTCGGAGCGGCGCATCGGCCTGTTCAAGCGCATCGCGCGCGCGCCCGGTCAGGCCCTGGCCGACTACTCCATCTTCCGGCTCCTCGCCGCCGCCTGGGGGTGCGACGACCTCTTCCAGGGGATGAACACGCCCGAGGAAGCGTTCCAGAGAATGAAGCGGCTCTCGGCCGGGCGGCCGTGCGATTTCTCGGGCATCCGCGATTACAAGCACATCGACGAGCGCGGAGGCATCCAGTGGCCGTGCCGCCCCGGCCATGCGGAGGATGAGGCGCGCGAGCGCCGCCTCTTCGAGGACGGGCGGTTCTACACGCCCGACGGCAAGGCGAAACTGCTGTTCGACCCGGTGCGGCCGCCCGCCGAACCGCCGGATGGCGCGTACCCGTTCACCTTGCTGACGGGCCGCGGCACTTCGGCGCAGTGGCACACCAACACGCGCACGGGCCGCTCGGCCGTACTCCGCAAACTCTACCCGGCCGACTGCTACGTGGAGATCCACCCCGCTGACGCCGCGCGCCTCGGCCTCGAACCTGAAACCTGGGTGAGCGTCCGCACGCGCCGGGGCGCGGTGCGCGCGCGCGCGTTCATCGCCGCCAGCGTGCAGGCCGGGCAGCTGTTTCTGCCCATGCACTACGACGGCGTCAACACGCTCACGCAATCCGAGTTCGACCCGTACTCGCGCCAGCCGTCCTTCAAGCATTGTGCGGCGACCGTGGAAAAGGATGGAATGTGAGGAAACGCAGAATGCTGAACTCTGAAAATCGGGAGAGTAAGGTGTGAGGCATAAGTACCCTCACCCTGCCCTCTCCCACTCGCATCCCCCTATTGGGTCAATGCTTCGGCTGTCGCCGTCGCTGCTCGCGGGAGAGGGGAACTTAAACGTAGGCGCGGGCTGGCCAGTTGCACCAGTGTTCAGGTTCCCCTCTCCCATGAGCAGCCAGAACGAAGCTTAGGCAGAGGTCGAATCGAACGATGCGAGTGGGAGAGGGGTTAGGGGTGAGGGCGCTCACACCCCTTGCATCAAACTCACCCCTTCGCTGCGAGCCTTGCCGCAAACTCCCCGCGCCACTGCGCGGGCAGGCATTCGATCTTCAGCGCGCGCTCCATGGTATCCCAGTCATGCTTGTCGTCGAGATGGACACGGACGATATCCGTCACGCTCACGCGGTGCGGGTTTCGTTCCACGATCTCCACGCCATCGCCCGCCGCCACCGTGCCCGCGCGCGTGACCGCGAGGTAAAAGCCCGGGCGGCGCGCGTCCTTAAACCGCTTCACCACATCCATGTGGCCGAAGCGGACCCCCAGCTTGAAGCACGGCATGCGCGGCTCGGTCACCGTCAGTTCCGCGGTGCCCACGCGCAACCTGTCCCCCACGTGCAGCGTGGTTTCATTCAACCCCTCCAGGGTCAGGTTCTCTCCGAACTGCCCCCAGGCGAAATCGACGGCGGGGTACTCACCCCGCCAAAACGAATAATGCTCGGAAGGGTAGGCGTACACCGCCTTGGTCGGCCCCCCGTGCACCGTGAGGTCGGACTGCGCGTCGCCGGCCAGGTTATCGGGCGCGACATCCACAGGGCCACCCACCGGATGCTTGAAGATGGAGGTCAGCACCTCCCGGCCGTTCCACAGGACGACCTGAGGTTTCCCCACGTTCACCGAGATGACCTTCATGCGCCCCTCCCTGCCTGCCCGGATTCGCCCCCAGGTTCCCCTGCAAATATGCCGCCTCGGAGCCCCGCCGCCAAGTTCGCCCCCCCAAGACGGGTCTCGCGTCGCGGGGTCACCCCACCCATCGCGCGCGGCCTTTACTACGCTTCGCGCATGACCGCACGTTACTTCAAATTCGAATCCGACTTCGTCGACACCCTGCGCTGCATTCCCATGTGCGTGCGCTTCAAACTCGACCTCGCCGGCGTCAAGCTCAAACTGAACGAGTGGTCGAAGCTCGCCCCCGCGGAGCGGGAGTACATCGCCTCGCTGCCCATCGACACCAAGGCCGAGCGACAGACCTTCCGCAACGTGGTCGTCATCCTCACGCGCATCACCAGCGGGGCCATGCCGTCGCTCATGGACCCGGTCTCGCCCGACTGGACCACCAACGACATCCCCGAGCAGGTGGCAGAAAAGGCCGTGTCCCTCGGGGTCGCCGTCTCGCCCGAGGCGTGGCGCAACCTGTCGGAGCTGCCGCGCTTCGCGCTCATGAAGCTCAGCCGTCCCGGCCACGAAGGCAAAAACTTCGTGCCGGCCCTCGAGGAATTCGGCGTCACGCACGGAGGGGAATAAGAGGCCGCGTCCGGTTTCCCGGAAGTCGCGCCCTCGTCACGCCCTTTCACCTTGTCATCCGGAATGCCCGCATGAAACAGTCATCATCCGTCGTGACGAGAGTCCGCTTTCTGCTCGGCGTTCCGTGGGTCCGGCTTCTGAAGGAGACCTTCCGCGAATGGCTCGATGACGGAGCCAGCCGCCTTGCGGCCGCGCTCGCCTACTACACCATCTTTTCGCTCGCTCCACTCCTCATCTTCATCATCGCCATCGGCGGATTCTTCTTCGGTGAGGGGACCGCCCGTGAGACGATTCTCGGAGAGCTCAGCGAACTCCTGGGACCGCTGGGGGCGGTCTACATCGGCACCCTTCTCGACGCCGCCAGCAAACCGTCCACCAGCCTCATCGGTGCGGGCATCGGATTCATCGTGCTCGTGTTCGGAGCCACCGGCGCGTTCGCCCAACTGCAGGAAGCGCTCAACATCATCTGGAACGTGGCACCCAAAAAAGGCGGCATCTCCTACTTCATCCGCAAGCGCCTGCTCTCGTTCTCTCTTCTGATCGTCATCGGGTTTCTGCTGCTGGTTTCCCTGATGCTCAGCACGGGGCTCGCCGCCGCGGGAAAATTCATCGCCGACATCGTGCCGGCCTATCTGATTCTCGCGCACGCCCTGAACCTCATGCTCTCCTTCGCCATCACCGTCCTTCTGTTCGCGGCGATCTACCGCATCCTCCCAGACGCGAAAATCCGGTGGAAGGACGTGATGTGGGGGGCGATCGTGGCGTCAGGCTTGTTCTCCGCAGGACGCTTCCTCATCGGCCTGTATCTGGGCTACAGCGGCATCAGCTCGGTTTACGGAGCCGCGGGCTCCATCATCATCATCCTGGTGTGGATCTACCTCTCCACCCAGATCCTCTTTTTCGGCGCGGAGTTCACCCAGGTATGGTGTCGTCATTATGGCCCGGGCATTCAGCCCGGACCGCACGCCCGCCTCGTGCGCACACCGGACACGCCTCCCGAATAGTCTAACGTTTCGGCGAACCCGATTTTAAGGTGTGTTGGGGGTTATTTGTTGGTCACGGGGCGGGCGGCATCCGCCGCAGGGAACGAGAACTCACGGACCACAGCCGTCCTCCACTGTTTTGTGTGAACAACACTAAAGGCCCCGTCGCCTAGCCGACGGGGCCTTTTCATTGCCGAGCGTATAAACGAACAAGGGCCCCACGGAAACCGTGAAGCCCTTGCCGATATCTTAGCCAACAAAAAAGCCCCACCGGTGTTGACCGGTGGGGCTTTTGATAGAGAACCTTGGCGCAGACCTACTCTTCCGCGGAAAGTGCCCGCAGTACCATGGGCGCTAAGAGGCTTAACTTCTGTGTTCGGGATGGGAACAGGTGGACCCTCTTGCTGTATGCACCAAGGAAAATCGTTCAATCAAACCATATTCCTGTGGATGCCAAGCATCGATAAATGTTCGCCCCGCAAGATCTGCGGGGGATTTTGAAACCGCAAGGCGGTGATTATCAGCCCCTGATGCTGGAACCGGTCGGATTCCGAAAGCATGAAGGCGATATAAGGAAGCCACACGACCTATTAGTATCGCTCGACTGAACCCCTTGCAGGGCTTGCATCTGCGACCTATCAACGTGGTAGTCTACCACGGGTCTTTTGGGGGCATAAAGCCCACGGGAAATCTATTCTCAGGATGGGTTTCACGCTTAGATGCTTTCAGCGTTTATCCGCTCCGAACTTGGCTACTCCGCGCTGCCCCTGGCGGAACAACGGATACACCAGTGGTTCGTCCGACTCGGTCCTCTCGTACTAGAGTCAGATTCCTTCAAATTTCCAACGCCCACATCGGATAGGGACCGAACTGTCTCACGACGTTCTGAACCCAGCTCGCGTGCCGCTTTAATTGGCGAACAGCCAAACCCTTGGGACCTTCTACAGCCCCAGGATGCGACGAGCCGACATCGAGGTGCCAAACCTCCCCGTCGCTGTGAACGCTTGGGGGAGATCAGCCTGTTATCCCCAGAGTACCTTTTATCCATTGAGCAACGGCAATTCCACGCTAGTCCGCGGGATCACTAAACCCTACTTTCGTACCTGCTTGACCCGTCAGTCTCGCAGTTAAGCTCCCTTATGCTTTTGCACTCTTCGTCCGATTACCGACCGGACTGAGGGAACCTTGGGATGCCTCCGTTACAATTTAGGAGGCGACCGCCCCAGTCAAACTGACCACCAGGCAGTGTCCCTCTCCCCGCTACAGGGGAGTAGGTTAGATCTCAAGTTACATCAGGGTGGTATTTCAAGGTTGACTCCGCGAGACCTGGCGGCCCCGCATCAACGTCTCCCACCTATCCTACACAAACGCAACCTAAGACCACTGCCAAGATACAGTAAAGGTTCATGGGGTCTTTCTGTCCAGATGTGGGTACTTGGCATCTTCACCAAGACTGCAATTTCGTCGAGTCCACGGAGGAGACAGCTCCCAAGTCGTTACACGATTCGTGCAGGTCGGAACTTACCCGACAAGGAATTTCGCTACCTTAGGACCGTTATAGTTACGGCCGCCGTTTACTGGGGCTTCGATTCAATGCTTCAGCTTGCGCCTGACATCTCCTGTTAACCTTCCAGCACCGGGCACGTGTCAGTCAACATACGTCCACTTACGTGTTTGCGTTGACCTGTGTTTTTGGTAAACAGTCGCTTGGGACCTTTCACTGCGGCCCAAAAAAGCTTCCCGGAGTAAATCCGGTGACCTCTTTGGGCACCCCTTCTCCCGAAGTTACGGGGCTAGTTTGCCGAGTTCCTTTTCCATGGTTCTCTCGCGCACCTTAGGCTATTCGCCTCGTCTACCTGTGTCGGTTTGAGATACGGTCGGACAATGGACTCCCTTAGAGGCTTTTCTTGGCGGCCCTTCGAAGCAGTTGGCTTGACCCGTGAGGGTCGCACTTCCTGAAGCGTCTCGGAGAATGCCAGTCGGATTTGCCGGTCTGACCTCCTACGCGCCCCAACAGCCATCCATCAGGCTGCTGCTTCTATTCTCCGCGTCCCCCCTTCGGTGGTAACGCACATTATCCGGCTGGGGAATATTGACCCCATTCCCATCGACTACGCCATTTGGCCTCGCCTTAGGGACCGGCTAACCCTGGGAAGACGAGCTTTACCCAGGAAATCTTAGACTTACGGTGGGCGGGATTCTCACCCGCCTTGTCACTACTCATGCCAGCATTCTCATTTGAGGTATCTCCAGCCGGCCTCACGACCGACCTTCCATGATTCACTCAACGCTCCCCTACCACTCTACGCCCAAGGCGTAGAATCCGCCGCTTCGGCACATGACTTGAGTCCCATCTAATTTTCGGCGCAGGACCACTCGACCAGTGAGCTATTACGCTTTCTTTAAAGGATAGCTGCTTCTAAGCTAACCTCCTGGCTGTCTGAGTAGTCCCACATCCTTTCCCACTGAGTCATGATTTTGGGGCCTTAGCGGACGGTCCGGGTTGTTCCCCTCTCGCCCATGAAGCTTATCCCACACGGACTGACTGCCGTGGATCATCTAACCGGTATTCGGAGTTTGTTTGGGTTTGGTAAGCGGGTATGCCCCCTAGTCCATTCAGTGCTCTACCCCCGGTAGATTCCCACGACGCCATACCTAAATATGTTTCGGGGAGAACAAGCTATCACCCAGTTTGATTGGCCTTTCACCCCCAGCCACAACTCATCCGATCACGTTTAAAGGTAAACCGGTTCGGTCCTCCACGGTGTGTTACCACCGCTTCAACCTGGTCATGGCTAGATCACTGGGTTTCGTGTCTACCGCGTGCGACTTAGGCGCCCTATTCAGACTTGGTTTCCCTACGGCTCCGGACCTGAAGTCCTTAGCCTTGCCGCACACGAGTAACTCGCTGGCTCATTAAACAAAAGGCAGGCCGTCAGAGAGATATACTCTCCTCCGACCGCTTGTAGGCACACGGTTTCAGGTTCTATTTCACTCCCCTCCCGGGGTTCTTTTCACCTTTCCCTCACGGTACTTGTTCACTATCGGTCATCTGCTCGTATTTAGCCTTGGAAGGTGGTCCTCCCGACTTCAGACAGGGTTTCACGTGCCCCGCCTTACTTAGGATACCCATAGGGGTGCTTCGATTTTCGCGTACCGGGCTATAACCGTCTATGGCGGGTTTTTCCAAACCGCTTCCGCTAATCTCCACACATCCCACGTTTGGGTCCTATAACCCCAGAAGACAAGTCTTCTGGTTTAGGCTGGTCCCTTTTCGCTCGCCACTACTAAGGGAATCTCGGTTGATTTCTTTTCCTAGGGGTAATGAGATGTTTCAGTTCCCCCCGTTCGCTTCGACCTCCCTATGTATTCAGGAGGTGATACTCAAGGTTTGCTTGAGTGGGTTTCCCCATTCGGAAATCTCCGGGTCAAAGGTCATTTGCACCTCACCGAAGCTTATCGCAGCTTGTCGCGTCCTTCATCGCCGGCAGATGCCAAGGCATCCCCCGTGTGCCCTTGTTTACTTCCAATTACACCTTCAGTCTTTCAGAAAGTCAGACGGCGACAAGTCGCCATCCGCCTCCCGATTCCAACATCAGGAGCCGATATTCATCAGCCCTGCAGTGTTTCAAAAAATTGCAAGAACTTCTTCATCCAGGACGACGCCTTGCGGCATCGCCTTTCGACAAAGCAGTCTTGTTAAAGATGCTTGTATCTCACAAGGAATATGGTTCGATTGAGAAAGATCGGATGAGGCGCGATGGCCTCATCATTGTGACCTTGTCCCTCCGCGGGGGAGGGCAGGTAAAAGAGAGCAGGAAGAAGGTCGGGCAGGTGACTTTTCGAAAAGCCGCCTCCGATCGAAGAGCATCCAGTTGCGTCACCCGATGAAGGGGCGCGCGGGATGATTCGATGTCAACTCCTAAGAATGCTTCTTAGAAGCTCCTTAGAAAGGAGGTGATCCAGCCGCACCTTCCGATACGGCTACCTTGTTACGACTTAGCCCCAATCAGAAATCTCGCTTTAGACGCTTCGCTCCCTTGCGGGTTGCGAGAGGCGGCTTAGAGCGCTCTCTCCTTTCGTGGCTTGACGGGCGGTGTGTACAAGGCCCGGGAACGTATTCACCGCGGCGTTCTGATCCGCGATTACTAGCGATTCCACCTTCACGAGGTCGGGTTGCAGACCTCGATCTGAACTGAGGACGTTTTTGGGGATTGGCTCCAGCTTGCGCTCTTGCGACCCTCTGTGACGCCCATTGTAGCACGTGTGTAGCCCAGGACGTAAGGGCCATGATGACTTGACGTCGTCCCCACCTTCCTCCGCGTTATTCGCGGCAGTCTCTCTAGAGTGCCCAACTGAATGATGGCAACTAGAAACGAGGGTTGCGCTCGTTGCGGGACTTAACCCAACATCTCACGACACGAGCTGACGACAGCCATGCAGCACCTGTGTGAGGGGCTTCCTTGCGGAAGAAGAACGATCTCTCGTCCGGTCCCCTCCATGTCAAGTCCTGGTAAGGTTCTGCGCGTTGCGTCGAATTAAACCACATGCTCCACCGCTTGTGCGGGCCCCCGTCAATTCCTTTGAGTTTCAGTCTTGCGACCGTATTCCCCAGGCGGAACACTTAACGCGTTAGCTGCGGCTCCGAACCGTTGACGAGTCCGAAACCTAGTGTTCATCGTTTACGGCATGGACTACCAGGGTATCTAATCCTGTTTGCTCCCCATGCTTTCGAGCCTCAGCGTCAATGTGAACCCAGCTAGCTGCCTTCGCAATTGGTGTTCTTGGGGATCTCTACGCATTCCACCGCTACACCCCCAATTCCACTAGCCTCTGTTCCATTCAAGACGTCCAGTTTTGGAGGCCGCTCCGAGGTTGGGCCCCGGTTTTAAACCTCCAACTTAAACATCCGCCTACGCTCCCTTTACGCCCAGTGATTCCGAACAACACTTGCCCCCCTCGTATTACCGCGGCTGCTGGCACGAAGTTAGCCGGGGCTTCCTCTGCAGGTACATTCACCCCCACGTAAACGTGGGCTTTATTCCCTGCCGACAGTGGTTTACACACCGAAATGCTTCATCCCACACATGGCGTTGCTGCGTCAGGGTTTCCCCCATTGCGCAAAATTCCCTACTGCTGCCTCCCGTAGGAGTCTGGGCCGTATCTCAGTCCCAATGTGGCCGGACACCCTCTCAGGCCGGCTACCCATCGTTGCCTTGGTGGGCCGTTACCCCGCCAACTAGCTAATGGGACGCGAACTCATCTCAAAGCGCATAAATGCTTTCGTGAAGGGGCCATGCGACCCCCAAACCCTATGCGGTATTAGCCATCCGTTGGAATGGTTATCCCCCACTTTGAGGCAGATTGTTCACGCGTTACTCACCCGTTCGCCGCTCCCCTTGCGGGGCGCTCGACTTGCATGTATGAGGCACGCCATCAGCGTTCGTTCTGAGCCAGGATCAAACTCTCCGTAAGATCTTTGGCTTGCTGATTATTGTCTCTGTTCGAAACTCTGTATTTCCGGAGACTACTCCACCACGGGCGATCTCCCGTGCTGGCAGGTTCCTCAAACGCCCCAGCAGCAATACTGGGGTCGTCATCGAACCACTTCCGCGGCTTTCCTTATTGACCACTGCAAAACAGTGGCAAGGCCTATCCGCCTTCTCCTTGCTCTCTTCTACTGTCAAGGTGCCGGCTGCCGCTGAGGGCGAGCCGCCGTTTCAGATGACCAACAGGTCAGTCTCAAACGGGAGGGAGAATGTAAACGCCTTTTTTGCCTCTTGCAAGGGGTTGTGAAGCAAGAAATTGCAGAAATTTCCCCCAGAGACCCAGCCTCTATCAACAAACAGAAAACGGGTGTTTATAGAGCTTTGGGGGCGCTAGAATCGGCCCAAAAATGTCACTTTTTGGCGAGTAAAAAGCGGTGTGACTGTTGATAGTCTGGGAGACCTTCAAGAGTCGGCCACCCGATTTTATGTCCGATGGCCTTTAGGGGGGCTATTTGGGGCGGCGCGATCTCCATGAGAAGCACTCCACCATCATTCAAGCGGGAAAACGCCGCTTCAAGGATTTGCGCGGGGAGTTCCCAACCCTCAACACCGCCCACCAACGCGTTATAGGGGTCGTGCTCGCGCACTTCAGGTTCGAGGCCCGCCACCTCGCCGGCACCGATATAAGGAGGGTTGGAGACGATCAGGTCCCAACGGGCATCAGCGTCGAAAGCGGAAAACAGATCACTTTCGACAATCGCGTGAAGGCTCAACCCGTTGCGCGCGGCGTTCTCGCGTGTGAGCTCAAGGGCGGCGGGAGAGATGTCGCACGCCCAGGTTTCGCACTGCGGCAGCTCGCGCGCAATGGACAGGATGATGGCCCCGGTGCCCGTGCCGAGGTCGAGCACGCGCGGCGCGGCGACGGCGGGTAGATGTTTCTTCACCGCGTCCACCAGCAACTCGGTCTCGGGGCGGGGCACCAGCGCGCGCTTGTCGGAGACCAGCGTGAGTTCGCGGAAGGCGACCGTGCCTTCGATGTGCTGCAGCGGCTCGCGCGCGCCGCGGCGGCGCATCACCACGCGGTAAGCCTCGAGCTCGGCGTCGGTCAGCGGCCTGTCGAACTGCAGGTACAGATCGAGTCGCTTCACCTTCAACACATGCGCCAACAAAAGCTCCGCGTCGAGCCGCGCGTTGGGAACGCCTTTGGACTTGAGGTAGTCGGCGGCCTTGGTGAGGATGGAGAGGAGGGCGGTGTCGGACATGATTGAAATCAGAAATCAAAAATCAATAATCAGAATCGGAGAAGGTCGCAGCAAATTGCATCGTGCGATCGTGAGAAGGGGCCAGATGACCAGACGAGGCCTTCTTTCTGATTTCTGATTTCATATTTCCGATTTCAGTTTCCACGTTCCATCGCTCTCAGTTTTTCCGCCGCCGCCTCGAGCGCCAACGCGTCGATGAGTTCCTTGAGGTCGCCCTTCATCACCGCGTCGAGCTTGTACAGCGTGAGGTTGATGCGGTGGTCGGTGACGCGTCCCTGCGGGAAGTTGTAGGTGCGGATCTTGGCCGAGCGGTCGCCCGTGCCCACCTGCGCTTTGCGGGCCGCCGCTTCCTTGGCCTCGGCCTCTGCCAGTTGCGCGTCGAGCAGTTTGGAGCGCAGCACGTTCATGGCCTTGGCGCGGTTTTTGTGTTGCGACCGCTCGTCCTGGCAGGCGACGACGATGCCGCTGGGAAGGTGCGTGATGCGCACGGCGGAGTCGGTTTTATTGATGTGCTGGCCGCCCGCGCCGCCGGCGCGGAAAGTGTCGATCTTGAGGTCCTCGTCGCGGATGTTGATGTCATCCATCTCGTCGGCGACGGGCATGACCACCACGGTGGCGGCGGAGGTGTGCACGCGGCCTTGCGTCTCGGTGTCGGGCACGCGCTGCACGCGGTGCACGCCGCTCTCGTACTTGAGCGTGCCGTACACGTTGTCGCCCTCGACCTCCACGACCACTTCCTTATACCCCCCCACGGTGCCTTCGCTCAGGCTCACCACGGTGGTGCGCCAGCCGCGGATGCCGGCGTAGTATTCGTACATGCGGTACAGGTCGCCGGCGAACAGGCTGGCCTCGTCGCCGCCCGTGCCCGCGCGGATTTCCAGCACGGCGGAGCGGCTGTCGGCCGGGTCCTTGGGAATCAGCAAAAAGCGGAGGGTGCGCTCCTCATCGGGCAGCGCGGCTTCGATCGCGTCGCGCTCCTCGCGGGCCATGGCCTGCAGTTCGGCGTCGGAATCGTCGAGGGCCGCCTTGCGCCAGTTCTCCAGGTCGGAAAGGCGCTCCAGATATGCGCGGGAGGCCTCCACCAGTTCCATCATGCCCTTGTGCTGACGCGACATCTCCGTCACCTTGGTCATGTCGCCAAGGATTTCGGGGCTTTGCAGCCGGTGCTCGAGTTCCTCGAAGCGTTCGATCGCCTTGCGGGCCTGCGCGGAAAGTTCCATGGGAGGGGAAAGGTAGGTATTGGGGGAGACGGTTAATGGAGCTCGGAACTCAGAACTCTGAACTCAGAATGCGGGGATCGGGGTTCGAGGTTCGGAACTCGGATCATGTCGCAGGCTTTTCGCGTTGGGAAACGGCCGGAACATCAGGAGTTACTGCACTCTGAGTCCTGGGTTCAGTAAAAACCGCTTTCGCGTGACCGCCGTCACGACACGCGCGCCGAGGGCGTCCGGGTTGATGCATCTTGGCTGGCGGAGGGTTTATGGGGCCTGAAAAACGGTGTGTCGACACGCGGCGCGATGCCAAGGAGAGACGGAAAGGCGACGCGGGGATTTTTCCTCGGCACCACAAGGACTTGCACGTGTGGCGCGAGGCCGTGTTGCTGGTGGTTGAGGTGGCGGTGTGGGAGGGGCGGTCGCCGGCGCGGGGGCACGGGGACAGGGACGAGGCCTCAACGCGGGTGGCGGACCCGCTGTGGACGCAGGCGCGCGCGGCCGCCGTGGCGGCGGCGGCCAGGATCGCGGAAGGCCACCAAACGCAACAAGCGGGGCTGTTCGCCTGGCACCTGCGCGCCGCGCGCGGGCACTTGGCGGAACTGCACACCGCGCTTTCGGCGGCGGAGCAGCTCGGCGCGCTGTCACCTGACGGCCTCGCGGACCTGGAGGACATGTTGGAGGGCGTCACGGGGCCGCTCTCGCGCCTGATAGATGCCGTAGAGAGACGGGTGCCGTAAGCTGACAGCTGACAGCAGGACATAGGGATTCTAGTGCGAGTACACCAGTTGAATTCAGGGATTCTGCCAGGCCACGATCCACGTACCACCAACCCCTTCCCGTTACCCAGTACCCAGCACCCAGTACCTACTTTTCCCCTCCTATGCCATTACTCGGAACCCGTGATCTGTCCTTTCATGTGGGCGGTCCGCCGCTGCTCGACAATGTGTCCTTCATGATCGATTCGGGGGAGCGCGTGTGCCTCACGGGTCGCAACGGCGCGGGCAAATCCACGTTGATGAAGATCCTGTTGGGGTTGCAAAAACCCGACGCGGGCGAGGTCATCGTGACACCCGGGACGCGCATCGCGTATATGCCGCAGGATATTCCCATGGGGTTGCCGGGAACCATTGCGGAGATCGTGGCCGAAGGCGCGGCGCATCACGAGCTGGAGGGTGACTGGAAGGTCGAGATGGAGGCGGAGCTGTGGGTCGATAAAGTCGGCCTGAAGCCCGAGACCTTGTTCTCCTCGCTTTCGGGCGGGCAAAAGCGGCGGGTGTTGCTCGCCAAGGCTTTGGCCTCCGAGCCCGACGTTCTGTTGCTGGATGAGCCCACCAACCACCTCGACATCGCCTCGATCGACTGGATGGAGGACTTGCTCAAGTCGTCGAACACGGCGCTGCTGTTCATCACCCACGATCGCGCGTTTTTGCGCCGCATGGCGACGCGCATTCTGGAGCTCGACCGCGGGCAGATTTTCGATTGGACCTGCGACTGGGACACTTTTCTCGTCCGCAAGGAAGCGCTCCTGGAAGCGCAGGAGCGGGAGTGGGCCGACTTCGACAAAAAGCTCGCGCAGGAAGAGGCGTGGGCACGGCGGAGTCCCAAGGCGCGGCGTGCACGCAACGAAGGACGCGTGCGGGCCTTGCAGGCCAAGCGTTTGGAGCGTGCGGCACGGCGCGAGCGTCAGGGCACGGCCACGTTGGCGTTCGGCGAGTCGGAGCGGTCGAGCCAGAAGATCGTGGAGACCGTGAACCTGTCGTTTTCGTACGGCGACAAGCCCATCATCACCGCGTGTTCGACCCTCATCCATCGCGGGGACAAGATCGCGATTTTGGGGCCGAACGGTTCGGGCAAGACGACGCTGCTGCGCTTGCTCTTGGGGCAGTTGCAGCCCACGGCCGGCGAGGTCAAGCTCGGAGCGTCGCTTCAGGTTCTGTATTTCGACCAGCTGCGGGCGCAAATCGACCCAGAAAAAACCGTCCGGGACAATATCGGCGGGGGTCAGGAATGGGTCGAGGTGGCGGGGAAGCGCACGCACGTGATGACGTACCTGCAGGGATTCCTGTTCGACCCCAAGCGCGCCATGATCAAGTCGGGATTGTTGTCGGGTGGTGAACGGAACCGTTTGCTGCTGGCGAAGCTGTTCACGCGCCCCGGAAACGTGCTCGTCCTCGACGAGCCGACGAACGACCTCGACGTGGAGACCCTGTCTCTGCTCGAGGAACTGCTGGTGGATTTCGAAGGCACGGTACTGGTCGTCAGCCACGACCGCGAATTTCTCGACAACGTGGCCACCTCGACGCTGGCGATCGGCCCCGACGGGGTCGTGGAGGAGTTCGTGGGCGGGTGGAGCGACTGGAAGCGGCAGCACGACGAGCGGCTCGAGACGCATTCGAAGGCCGCGAAGGACGCGGCGGCCAAAAAATCGGCGAACCCTTCCGGGGTGCCTGCCGCGGTGACGGGACAGGCTGAGAAGAAAAAACTGTCCTTCAAGGAACAGAAGGAGTTCGAAGGCCTGCCCGGTAAGATCGAAGCGCTGGAAACGGCGATCGCCGCCGGCGTGGAGGCGATGGGCCGGCCCGATTTCTACAAGCAGTCACCCGCTGATTTGGCGGCGGCCACGGCGAAGCAGGCGCAGCTTGATGCCGACCTGGCTGCGGCGTATGCGCGGTGGGAAGAGCTGGGGGAGAGGGCGGGGTAGTTTTTACGCCGCAGCCTGACCTTCCGCTCCCACGGTCGAGTGCTCGCTGCCGCCGCTGAGCAGCTGAATCGCGCTCTCAAGTTGCCCGGCGTTTCCGAACAGGATCAGCTCGTCGCCCGTGCGCAGCGGCTCCTCCACATCGGGGTTCACGATCGGCTCCGCCCCTTCGCGCTGTATGCCCACGATCAGCGCGCCCGTTTGCGTGCGCAGCGCGAGTTCACGAATGGTGCGCGAGGCGCACGGCATGTCGGCGCCCAGGATGAAGGACTCAAGGCGCCCTTCCTTGCGCAGCAAGGCCACGGCGGGATTCTCGGCCGCGGTCGCGGAGACCGGTTCGGGATCGCCGTCGCGGTGCGACGGCTCGTGGGCGGGGCCGCCGCTCCCCGTGAAGGTCTCGGCAAGCGCGGCCTTGCCCTGGAAGTAGATCTTGTTGAGCGAGTCGCGCAGGAACCAGGCCAGCGCGCCGATCAAAACGATCAGCGCGAAGACCGCGTAGGCGGACGGCAACGCCGCGTAGCTCAGGGCGAAGGTGAAACCCGCCAACAACAGCAGGGTGAAAGCCCAGAAGGCGTTGGCGATCACCGCGCGCAGTTCGGCCTTTCGCAATGAATCGTTGTTGCCCCGATCGGGCAGGCCCAGCTCGGCGAGGATCATGCCCAAGGCGCGCAATTTGCGGATGGCGGCCATGTAAACCGGCAGCACCGCGACGATTGCCACCAGCCAAAGCAGCGACTTCACCAGATCTTCCCAAATGCGGATCTCGGGCACGAAGCGAAGCAGCACGCGCGAAAGGAACACCGCGGCCAGCAGCGCCCCGGCGATCAGGCCGAGGAACACGCCCAGTTGGCCCATGATGCGCCGCAGAATCTTGCGGACCTGACTGTTCTGTCGTTCGCGATGCAGCTGCCCGTACCAGCGGGTGTAAAGGTTGGCGTAATTGACGGCGGTCGACGGCGCGGTGCGCACCAGCCAGGCGGAGAACGGGTCCGAGGCGCGGATCAGGTAAGGCGTGGTCAACGTGGTGATGGCCGACACGCTCACGGCGATGGGGTAGAGGAAATCGCTGGTCACGCCGAGCGTAAGGCCCAGGCCCGCGATGATGAACGAGAACTCGCCGATCTGCGACAGACTCATGCCCACGCGGGTGGAGGTGGGAATGTCGTGGCCGGCGAGGAAGGTGCCGATGCCGCAGCTCACCACCTTGCCGATGATGACCGCCACCGAAATCACCGTGATGGGCACGATGTACTCCCAAATGAGCGCGGGGTCGATCAGCAGACCCACCGATACGAAAAAGACCGCGCTGAACATGTCGCGGATGGGGAAGGTGAGGGCCTCGATCTTCCCGAGCTCTTTGGCCTCGGCCAAAATCGCCCCGATCAAAAACGCGCCGAGCGCCAAGCTGTACTCCAGCTTGACGGTGATGAGGGTAAAGCCGAAGCACAGCGCCAGCACGGTCACCAGCAGCATTTCGGAGTTGCCCACGCGCGCCACGAAGCTGATGAGGCGCGGCACGAGGATGAGCCCGCCCACCAACGAGACGATCAGGAAGGTGGACAGCTGCCCGATGGTCAACGCCGCGTCGGCTCCCTGCAGGGAACCGGTTTTGGCGATGCCGGTGAGCAGGGCGATGAGCACGATGCCCAGCATGTCCTCCACGATGAGGACGCCGAACACCAGCCCCGCGAACTTTTGCTTGCCCAGCTTGAGTTCGCTGAAGGCCTTCATGATGATGGTGGTGGAGGAAATGGCCAGGATGGCGCCCAGGAACAGGCTGTCCATCGGTTTCCACCCGAAGAAGGAGCCGATTTCGTAGCCGATGAACATGAGCAGGGCGATTTCGAGGGTGGCCGCGATGAACGCCGTGGAGCCCACCGCGCGCAGCTTGCGCAAACTGAATTCGAGGCCCAGGCTGAACATCAAAAAGATGACGCCGAGTTCCGACAGAATCTGAATCGTGCCCCGGTCGTGGATCAGGTTGTAGGGCGGCGTGTGCGGCCCGATGATGAGGCCGGCGACGATGTAGCCGAGCACCACCGGTTGCTTGAAGCGATGACAGAGGATGGTGACGAGGCCCGCCACGATCATGATCAGCGCGAGGTCCTGGAGGAAATCGAGGTGATGCATGGTTTCAGTTTAACACAAGATTCGCGAAATCCAACCGTTGACGGGGCGCAGGTGACCGAAAAGTGACGCAGGGAACGTCACCGCAAGCATTTGCAACGGTTTTGCGGCGGTTACCCGACGGCGGCTTTGGCGGAGGCGATGGCCACTTCCACCTGGGCTTCGTCGGGCTCGCGCGTGGTGATGCGCTGCAGCCACAGGCCGGGCAGCGTCAAGGCCCGCACTACGTTGGAATCCTGATGCTTCGCCGAGAACTTGAGCAGCTCGAACGAGAGGCCGGCCACCAGCGGGATGAACGGCAGGTGAACCGCGAAGCGCACCAGGAAGTTGGGGTAGGCGTAACCAAACGCGTTCAGAATAAAGGCGTCGAGCAGCGAAAAGAACAAAATGCAGACCAGCGCGACGATCAGGATGAACGAGGTGCCGCAACGCGGGTGGAAGCGCGTTTGACGCACCACTGCGCCGGGCTCGAGGCCTGCGCCACCTTCGTGCGCGAAGATGGTCTTGTGTTCCGCGCCGTGGTACTGGAACAGGCGACGCACGTCGCGCAAGTGCGAGAGGCCCCACATGTACGCCACCAGCAAGGTGATGCGCACCACCCCGGCGGTGCCGTTGAACAAAAGCGGGTTCGCGGGGTTGTCACGGGTGCCGCCCGCGACGAGCGAGGCGATGAAGTAAGGCAGCAACTGGAACAGGCCCATGGCCAGCGCGAAGGACACGAGCAGGGTGAACACCAACGCGGCCTTTTGGGCCATGGTGGTGGGCGGTTTCAACTCTTCGTCTGAGGGGGCGCCTTCGGGCTTTTGTTCCTGAATGCCGGCCGACCAGTTCAGGGCCTGCGTCCCGATGTAGAGAGCCTCCACCAGAGAGGCGGCGCCGCGCACCACGGGGCGGCCGAGCCACGGGCGACGCTTGGCGAAGGGGACGAAATCGCGTGCCTGCACGGCGATGGAGCCGTCGGGAGCGCGGGCGGCGATGGCGATGCGGCCCGGGGCGCGCATGAGCACGCCCTCCACGACGGCTTGGCCACCTATCGGATCAAGAGCGACCTTGTGGTCGCTCGTGGGGTCGAGGGAAACGCCTTGGGTCGCGGGGGCGGCCAAGAGGTCGCCCTTGGGGGAGGAGGCGACTGAGAGGTCGCCCGTACCGGCATCGCCGGTGGAAAAAGAAGAACCCGATGCCGCAGGGGCGACATCGGGTTCAAGGTTCATCGCATGAACCCAGCCTGCATGAATGCGAAGCAGACGGGAACGAAGCGTGGACATCGCCTTACTCGGCGGCGGGGGCTTCGGCAGCCGGGGCTTCCGCGGGCGATTCGACGGCGGCGGTGGCCGCGGTCTGCGACGCCTTGGCCTTCACCTTCTTCTCCTTGACGGGAGCGGGGGCGGCAGCCTTGGGGTCGACCTTGACCGGGATTTCCTTGCGGGTCTTGCGCGCGGCGCCCACCACGGTGGTGTAACGCGACGTGAACTTCTCGATGCGTCCGCCCGAGTCGATCATCTTCTGCTTGCCCGTGTAGTACGGGTGGCAGTTGGAGCAAATTTCAATGCCCTGACCGTTGGTGGTGGACGGCAGTTCGATCACGTTGCCGCAGGAGCACGTGAAATTCTGCATCGTGTATTTCGGATGGATGTCGGTCTTCATGGCCAAACTCCGGTTTTCGCAAAAAAATGAGGAGATAAAGGTAGTTCCCCTTTCCTCCGGAATCAACCATGAATTTGCACAACCTCCACGCCTTTTCTGACCGAAAAAGGCATTTTTGCCCCATGACCCCAGAAAAAATTCAGGACAAACCCTTCATCGTCGGGGGCCGGACCCACGCGTCCCGCCTCATCATCGGCACCGGCAAGTACCCCACCTTCGAGATCATGAGACAGGCTCACGAGGCTTCGGGTGCGGACATGGTGACCGTAGCCCTGGGTCGCGTCAAACTCGACGGGCCCGAGGAAGAGAACATCCTCAACTTCATCGATCCGAAGAAGTACACCCTTTTGCCCAATACCGCCGGGGCCTACAACGTGGAGGATGCCCTGCGCATCGCCCGCCTCGCCCGCGCCCAAGGCATGAACCTCATCAAGCTGGAAGTGCTCGCCGACGCGAAGACCTTGCTGCCGGACCCCATCGGCACCTATGAGGCGTCGCGGAAACTGGTGGAGGAAGGTTTCATCGTGTACGTATACACCAGCGATGACCCGGTATTGGCCAAGCGCCTCGAGGACCTCGGTGTGGCCGCCGTGATGCCCGCCGGCTCGCCCATCGGCAGCGGCCAGGGGGTCATCAACGAGAACAACATCCGCATGATCATGGAATCGGTCTCGTGCCCGGTGATCGTGGACGCGGGCATGGGGACCGCCTCCGACCTCGCCCGCGCCATGGAGCTCGGCGTGGACGGCATCTTGTGCAACACCGGCATCGCCTGCGCCGACGACCCCGTGCGCATGGCGCGGGCCTTCCGTCTGGCCACCGAGGCCGGCCGCGACGCCTGGCTCGCCGGCCGCATTCCCCGCAAACTTTACGGCAGCGCCAGCAGCCCGCAAGAAGGTCTGCGCTGAGTGCAGACCTACAATTGTGAATTTGGAATTTAGAATGGGGAACACGAAGGTCGTAAATGCGTCGCTAACCTTCTTCTCGAGCGTGCTTTCAACTCCGATTTTTTGAGCTTAGGGTTTATTCCCCATTCCCCATTCAAAATTCCCAATTCATCACATGTTCTCCTCTCCCGAAGATTTCATCGCCGAGTACGCCGAGTCGGAACACTTCTTGTTCCTTTCGCCTGACGCCAAGGAACACGCGGAAGCGGCCCTGTCGGCCTTTTGCGAACGCGCCGCGGGGCGCGGGGCGCCCACCCTGGCGGCACTGACACCGGCGATCACCGAAGCCGTGCTGTTGCAGGACATGGCGCGACTGTCTTTGCCACCCGCCTCCAAGCAGGTCTTGCCCGATGTGCTGGAAGGGTTCTTCGGGTTCTTGCGCGAGACGGGGCGGTTTCCCGCCGCGGGCGCGCTTCAGATGTGCGCCGAAGCGTTGGCGCCGAAATTCCGCGCGTCGCTTCGCGCCGACGGCAGCGTGAAAGGGGAGACCATCCGCAAGGTCTCCACCGAGATCGGTCGCAACGACCCGTGCTTTTGCGGCAGCGGCCTCAAGTACAAAAAGTGCTGTGGCGGTTGAAGAGCTTACAGCTTACAGCTTACAGCTGACAGCGGACAGCTGACAGCCGGACAACGGGAGAGGCTTTCCAATTCTTCCAACAAAAAAGGCGGTCCCGGTAGGAACCGCCTTTTTGTTTTTGCTGTCCGCTGTCAGCTGTAAGCTGTCAGCTCTTACGCCTCGTCTCCCTTGTGCTTCACCACTTTCGCCTGCACGTGGAACATGACTTCCTCGGCGATGTTGGTGGAGAGGTCGCCGATGCGCTCGAGGTTGCGGGCGATGCGCATCAGTTCAAGCGCGGCCTCAAGGCCCAGCGCGCCGCTTTTCACCATCTGCACGGCCTCGCGCGTGGTGGAGCGGTTGAGCCCGTCCACCATGTCGTCGGCCTCCAGCACCGCACGCGCGGTGTGCATGTCCTTCTCGAAGAAGCTGCGGCAGGCGTCACGGAACATGTTGCGCGTGAGTTCGAACATGCGGGGCAGTTCGAGGCGCGTGGGCAGGTTGGCCGAGGCGCAGGTGACGGCCGATTGGGCGATGTTGACCGTATGGTCGCCGATGCGCTCGAGATCGTTGTTGATCTTGAGGATGGCGAGCAGGTAGCGCAGGTCGACGGCCACGGGCTGGAACAGCGCGAAGGCGTCCACCACCTCGTGGTCGATCTCCACTTCGATCTGGTTGATGCGGCGTTCGTTCATGAACGCGGGCTCGGCGGCTTGGGCGTTGCCCTCGGCGAAGGCGCGCGCGGCCGCGGTCAGGCTCTCGTCGCACAGCGAGACCATTTCGCGCAGCGTATCGCCCAGCTTGAGGAGGCTTTTCTCGAAATGTCTTTCCATGGCGTTACCCGAACCTTCCCGTGATGTAGTCTTCCGTCTGTTTTTGCGACGGCGAGGTGAAAATCTTCTCGGTGCTGTCGCACTCGATCAGTTTGCCGAGGTAGAAGAAACCCGTGCGGTCGCTGACGCGCGAGGCCTGCTGCATGTTGTGCGTCACGATGACGATGGTGTAGTTGCTTTTCAGCTCGTACACCAGTTCCTCGATCTTGGCGGTGGAGATGGGGTCGAGCGCCGAGGTGGGTTCGTCGAGCAGGATCACCTCGGGGCGCACGGCGATGGTGCGCGCGATGCACAGGCGCTGCTGCTGACCGCCCGAGAGTCCGAGGCCGCTCTGGTCGAGTTTGTCCTTCACCTCGTCCCACAACGCCGCCTGGCGCAACGCCTGCTCGATGCGGACATCCATGTCGGCCTTGTTCAGACGCTCGTACAACTTGATGCCGAACGCGATGTTGTCGTAGATCGACATGGGGAAGGGCGTGGGCTTCTGGAACAGCATGCCCACGCGGCCGCGCAACAGGTTGAGGTTCGTGCCCGGCGCGAGGATGTCGCGGCCGTCGAGCAGGATCTTGCCTTCGGCGCGCTGGCCGGGGTAGAGCGAATACATGCGGTTCAGGCAGCGCAGCAGGGTCGACTTGCCGCAGCCGGACGGGCCGATGAAGGCCGTGACCTGCCCGACGGGAATGTCGATGCTGATGTCGTGCAGCGCCTTGAAGTCCTTGTAGAAGAAATCGAGCCCGTCAACCCGGATTTTCGGTTGGGGCGCGGCGTCGTGGCTGTCGTGCGGGGTCATGCGGATTGCCTTTTCTTGGACAGGTAGGCGCGGGCCGTGACGCTGAGCGCCAAAATACCCGCGGTGATGAGGAACGCGCCGGCCCACGCGAGGTGGTGCCATTGCTCATAGGGGCTCATGGCGAACTGGAAAATCACCATGGGCAGGTTGGCCATGGGCTTGAGCAGGCTGGTGCTCCAGTACTGGTTGTTGAGGGCGGTGAAAAGCAGGGGAGCGGTTTCACCGGCGGCGCGGGCGAGGGCCAAAAGCATGCCCGTCATGATGCCGGGCAAGGCCGCGCGCCAGGCGATGCGAGTGACCACCATCCAGTAGGGGGCTCCCAAGGCGAGAGCGGCCTCCCGCAGGCTGCCGGGCACCAGCCGCAGCATTTCTTCGGTGGTGCGGATGATCACCGGCAGCATGATGATCGCCAGCGCCACGCCGCCCGCGAGCCCCGAGAAGTGTCCCATGGGCCGCACGAGCAGCGTGTACACGAACAACCCGATCACCACCGACGGCGCGCTGAGCAAAATTTCGCTGATGAAGCGGATGAGATCGGCCAGTTTGGTGCCGCGCCCGTACTCGGCGAGGAAAGTGCCTACGAGCACCCCCAAGGGTGCGCCAAGGCCGACCGCGACGCACAGAATCATGAGGCTGCCCACGACGGCGTTGCGCAGGCCGCCGCCGTCCACGCCGGGCGGCGGGGTGTCTTGCGTGAACAGTTCCCAGCGCATCCCTTCGATGCCGTACTGGAAAATGGTGAGCAGGATCCAGGCCAGCCAGAAGATGCCGAACACGGTGGTGAACACGGCGAGACCGCGCACGACCCAGTCGGATACGCGACGCCGGCGGTAGAGTTTGGCGGCGAGGTCGAGATCGCGCGTCGCTTCGGAAGTACGGGTGTTCATGCGGCCTTGCCCTCCATGCGGTTCAGGCGCATGAGCAGAAGGCGGGCGAGCACGAGCACCACGAAGGTGATCATGAACAGCACGAGCCCCAGAGCGATCAGGGCCGACACGTACAGCGGCGAGTAGGCTTCCGCGAACTCGTTCGCGAGCGTCGCGGCGATGCTCGTCCCCGGTTCCAACAGCGAGAAGTTCAGGTTGTGGGTGTTCCCGATCACGAAGGTGACCGCCATGGTCTCGCCCAAGGCCCGCCCCAAACCGAGGAAAATCCCTCCCGTGACCGCCAGTCTGGTATACGGCAAGGTCACGTTGCGGGCGACTTCCCACATGGTGCAGCCCATCGCGTACGCCGACTCCTTGAGGATGCCCGGGGTGGCGATGAACACGTCGCGCATGATCGACGAGATGAAAGGGATGATCATGATGCCGAGGATGATGCCGGTGGGCAGCATGCCGATGCCCAGCGGCGGTCCGGTGAACAGTGACTGCAGCACCGGAACCCCCGAGAAAAAGGTTTCGATGGGTCCGTGCAGATGCTCGGAAAAGAAGGGCGCGAACACGAACAGGCCCCACATGCCGTAGATGATGCTGGGGATGGCCGCGAGCAGCTCGATCGCGGTGCTCACCGGTTGGCGCAGCCACGAGGGCGCGAGCTCCGAGATGAACAGCGCGATCCCGAAACTCACCGGAACGGCGATGATGATGGCGATGGCCGAACTGACCAGCGTGCCGTAGACGGGGGCCAGCACGCCGAAGTCGAGCTCCACCGGGTTCCATTTGGCCTTGGTGAAAAAGCCCAGACCCAGCTCCTTGAAGGCGGGCCAACCGCCCTGAAACAGCACCACGAAGATGCTGAGCAGAAGCAGCAGGACGCCCGCGCCGCACGCGTAGGTCGTCCACCGGAACGCGGTGTCGAGCCCGCGCATTTGCGCGAGCGATGTGGTGTCGAAGGGATTGCGAAGCTTCATAGGGTTCCGGAATTGACTGAACGATGGAATCAAAGCGGCCCGCGCTGAACGTTAACCCAGCCGGGCCGGAAACACAATGACCCCGGGAGCCGCAGGAGGGCCGGGGTCGATGCAGACGGCGGTTACTTGCCGAGCGCCTTCAGGCTTTCGTCCTTGAACTGAGACTTCCAGTAGGCGTGGATGAGCTTGACCGTCGCGGGGGGCAGCGGCACGTAGTGCAGATCTTCGGCGATCTTTTGGCCCTTGGTGAGCGTCCAGTTGAAGAACTCCACCGCCTGTTTGGCGTTCGCGGGGTTCTTGGGCTGACGGTACATCATGATCCACACCGCGCCGGTGATGGGGTAGCTCTTCGCGCCCTTCTGGTTGGTGAGAATGATGCGGAAGTCGTCGGCCTCGGCCCAGTCGGCGTCGGCCGACGCCGACTGGAAGTTGTCCTGGTCGGGGGCGAGGAACGCGGTCTTGTCGGCGTTCTGCACCAGGCCGTAGGTCAAATTGTTCTGCAGCGCATAGGCGTATTCCACGTAACCGATGGAGTTCTTGATGCGCTTCACGTAGTTCGCCACGCCCTCGTTGCCCTTGCCGCCCACGCCCGTGGGCCACGACACCGAGGTGCCCTCGCCGACCTTCTGCTTCCATTCGGGGCTGGTCTTGGAGAGGAAGTTGGTCCACACGAAGGTGGTGCCCGAACCGTCGGAGCGCGAGACCACGGTGATGCGGTCGGAAGGCAGTTTGACTTTCGGGTTCAGCGCCTTGATGCGCGCGTCGTCCCACGTGGTGATCTTGCCGAGGTAGATGTCGGCCAAAAGCTCGCCGGTGAACTTCAGCTGACCCGACTTGACGCCGGGGATGTTGACCACCGCGGAGATGCCGCCGATGACCAGGGGGAACTGCATCAGGTCGAATTTCTTCAGCTCTTCATCCGACAGCGGGCGCTCGGACGCGCCGAACTCGACCGTGGCGGCCTTGATCTGCGCGATGCCGCCGCCCGAGCCGATCGACTGGTAGTTGACCTTGATGCCGGTTTGCTTGTTGTACGCGTCCGACCATGCGGCGAGCACGGGGTAGACGAAGGTGGCGCCGGCGCCGGTGACGTCGGCGTGCGCCGCGCGGGGCGCGACCACGGCGGCGGCGAGCGCCAGGGCCGAGAGGGTGTGGAACAGGGATTTCATGCGATCTCCTTCAGGTGATTTCGGTCAGGTTCAAAAATCCGGATTGTGGACGGATGCTCATCGCGGGCGGTCAGAAGACCAGCTGCAACTGCGTCCGGAAGCGGGTGTTGTCTTTGAGGTCACCGGTTTTGGTCTCGTCGCCAAGGAGCGACACGTCGGTGTTGAGCTTTAGGCCGTGGCCGGCCTTGTTGAAGTAAACGTTCACGCCGCCGGTGGTTTCGGTGCGGAGGTTGGCGTCCACATCGGTGTTGGGGTCGACCTGGGCGTAGCGGGCGGCGAGTTCCAGGAACTCGGGCATGACCATGTAGCTGACTTGCGCGTAAAAGCCGCTCGAGACGACGCTCGCGCTGGTCTCCCGGTGGAAGTACTCGGCCGCGCCGTATGCGCCTGCCATCTTGACGCCCGCGCCCAGCGCGAGGCCGGTGGTGCCGTCGGCGGTTCCCCCCGCATCCAGGTCGCGGTAGGCGGCGAGATCGACGAACATCAGGGGCTTGGCGGAAGGCTTGAGGTCGCTTTGCGACAGACCGAAGTCGCCGAACGGGTTCCAGGAAACGCGGCCGACCACCATGTGTCCCGCGTTGGTGTTCGTTCCGCCCTCGCCCGTGCCGTTGAACAGGCCGGCCTGGTATTGCACGACCTTGTTCATGAACGCACCGTGTGCCTGCACGCCGGCGTCGCGCCCTTTGCCCAGAGTGGTCGAGGCGATGTTGCGGTCGACAAAGGTCTGGCGGCCCGAGGATTCGAGCTGCTGACGGTCGAAAGCCGTTTTGAACTGACCGCCGCGCACCGCAAGCGCGGGGGCGAAGACGTATTCAACGAAACCGTCCTTGAGCGTGGTTTTTTCGTTCTTGGCGAAATCGGACTGGAATTCCCAGTTCCAAGACCCGTACAGCGTGCCTTTGAGGGCGAGGCGCAGGCGCGGAATGCTGAACGTGCTGGAGTCACCGTTGTCCTCATAGGCATAGCGCGCCTGAATGCGGCCGCCGAGATTGAGCGTCGCGTTGCCGTCTTCGCTCTTGAAGGAGACGCCCTTGCCCGGTTGCAACCGGGCCTCCTGGGCCGTCGCCAGCGAAAGCGGAAGAATCAGACACAAAGATGAAATGTACAGGTGTTTCACGTGTTTCCCTTCGGTTGCAGCGATGTTGCGGTGCCGGTTTTTTTCCGGTCTCCGGGGCTTCGCAGGTCTCAGGATGCCCTGTCGACGGGGCAGAAGGGACGAAACGCGTGTTTCAAAGATGTTTCAATAAGGTTTCATTGACACATCATGGGAACGAAACGGCAATTTTTAAGAAATATCGCGGAAATGAAAGGCTGAAAATCTTCCGTTAAATGTTGCGAAAAAGGGGGGGAGGGGTGGACTGCGGCCCGTGTCTCCTCAGATCGCCGGCCTACGTGGAACCGGCCACGACGGCGGCATTCCGTCCGGCGTCTTGGGTACCCGACCCGGGACCCGTGCTCCCTGTCGCCCCGCCCCCGGCGTCGGCTTGCCCTTGGGTCACCATGTTAAGCGTTCGGGTCGGGAAGGCGAACCCGACCTTGCGGACATCCAGCCCTTCCTTCAAGCGGATGTTGACCTCTTGTTGAATGTCGAGCGCGGTGATCAATTCGGGGGCTTCCACGAAATACACCATTTCATACCGCAATCCCGACTCCCCGAAATCTTTGAGGTGACAGCGGTCGAAAGTCACTTTCGCGCCGCCCACCGACGTGATGATCGACGACACCAACCGGGGGATTTCGCGGAGCTGGTCGCCGCTCGTGCTGTATTCCACATCGAAGGGAATGCTGATGCGCCGACGCGTCATCAGGCGATAGTTCTGCACCTGGTTGTCGGTCAGGAACTTGTTGGAGACGACGATGGTCTCGCCCGTCAGGCTGCGGATGCGCGTGGTCTTGATGCCGATGTTTTCGACCTCGCCCTGGAACGCGCCGATCTTGATGTAATGCCCCACTTGGAACGGGCGGTCGAAGAAGATCACGAAGTATGAGAACAGGTCGCCGAGGATGGCCTGCGCCGCGAGCGCGATGGCGATGCCGCCGATGCCCAGGCCCGCGACGAAGGTGGTGATCTTCACGCCGAGGTTGTCCATCACCAGGATGAACGCCAAGACCCACAGCACGATTTTGACGAACACCAAAATGCCGCGGACGCTTTTTTTCTCTTGCTCGGCCACCACGGCCGACTCGGCGCGGCTTTCCATATGGCGCTCGAGTGCCGCCTGAATCAAACCCGAAATCAATCGCACGGCGTTGAACGCGACCCAGAAATACACGCCCAGTTGCAGGGCTTTGTAAAGGGAGGGTCGCATCTCCAGATCGCGCACGCCCAGGTACAGGGTGGCCGCGTATAGTGCCGGGACGGCGAACCGTTTGACCGACAAAATCAGGAAATCATCGAGGCCTGAATCCGTACGCGAGGCCAAGGCGAGCACCTTGCGGAGCACCACGCGATCGAGAACCACGATCCCCAGCCAGCCGAACAAAACGAAGGCCAGCGAGTAGAGGTAGGCCTGTACGGTGTTGCCCATGAACATGGTCTGCAGCCACGGGTGCGAGGCGAGAAACGAGGCGACGGAGTCGGGTGAGGTTTGGGCGGAATCCATGGGGGGAAAGATAGCTGTGAGCGGACAGCCGACAGGGGACAGCGAGGGGCGAGGGGTTTGGCACCATACGAGTGTGCGAACCGTGTGTTCGTGCACGAAAACCCGCTTCTACGGAGTTTTCTATTTACCGAATCAGATTGGGATCAAATATCAGTGGACATAAACCATTAATCACCAACAACCCACAACCCACAACCCACAAGCCACAACCCACAACCCACAACCCATTCGACGGACACCCTGTGCACATCCACCTCGTTCAATACGCGATTTCATCCCTCGACACGGCCGCGAACCGCGCCCGGGTGCGGGAGCTCGTGCGCGACGCAGGCGTGACGCTGGGGTCGATGATCGTGCTGCCCGAACTCTTCAGCACGGGGACGTTGCCGCAAGGTTTCGATGCCGCGGTGGCGGCGACGATCGCGCGCGACGACCGCGCCTTCTTGTCGGAGTTGGCGCGTGAAACCAAGTCGACCCTCGTTGCGGGGGTTTTGGGACTTTCGGGTGTTGGTCTTGTGTGGGGCGGGGTGGATGCCGGGGTACATGGCGCGCCCGGCATGCTGCGTAACCTGTGTGTGGTCATCGGACCGGACGGCGCCGAGATTTCGGCGTACCAAAAAATCCATCCGTTTTCTTTGGGCGGTGAAGACAAATTGTTCGCCTCGGGCGCGCGGGTGGCGGTGACGCCGGTGGAAGGCTTCACGGTGCAGACCGCCGTGTGCTACGACCTGCGCTTTCCCGAACTGTTCCGTGCGGGCTCCCTCCGGGGCGTCGACCTCATCGTGGTGCCGGCCAATTGGCCGGCGAGCCGCCGCGAGCACTGGGACGTGCTGCTGCGCGCCCGCGCCATCGAGAACCAATGCTATGTCGCGGGCGTCAACTGCGTCGGCGCGCAGCACGGCACGTCTTACGAGGGCGGAACCGCCCTCGTCTCGCCCAAAGGCGAGGTGCTCGCGGTCGCAGCCGACGAGGGACGAGCCGAAGGGGTCATCGGCGTGGAGATTTCAGCGGACCACGTGCGCGCCTGGCGGCGCGTGTTTCCGGCGTTGCGGGACCGGAAGGACGAGAACTTTTGGGACAACATCAAATCTGAAATATGAAATCTGAAATATGAAATCTGAAATATGAAATCTGAAATATGAATTATGAAATATGAAGGGGAAGATACCGAAAGTCGCATTGACCTTGGTATTCCGCTGCGAGACCAGAACAAAAGCCAATTGAAACGACGCGATTGACGAAGCTTAAGGTGTTCTGTGTTCTTTCACATTTCATATTTCAGAATTCACCTTTTCTTCTTCTCCCCCGGCAACGTCCACAACGTTTCCTTCGTCTTCGTCAGCGCCGACGCGTGCCGCGCGGCCACGAAGAACCAGTCCGAAAGGCGGTTCAGGTAACGGATGACTTCGGGGGGCACCGGCTCGGCGTGCGAGAGCGTGACCGCGCGCCGCTCGGCGCGACGGCAGGCCGTGCGCGCATGGTGAAGCCAGGCGTTCGACGCGCCGCCGCCGGGCAACACGAAGGAGGTGAGCACGGGAAGCCCCTTGTTCATCGCGTCCATCGACCGTTCCAGATCGGTGATGTCGGCCCCGCCCGGCAGGGGCATGTTCTTCCAGGCCTTGCCGTCGGGCGCGGCGAGCACGCTGCCGCAGTCGAAGAGCCGGTTCTGCACCGCGATGAGCCGCGCGTCGAGCGCGCGGCGGGCGGCGGCGGGAATCTTGCGGTCTGCGGCGAGCGCGGCGCGACACAGGCCGACGATGCCGTTTAATTCATCGAGACAGCCGTAGGCCTCGACGCGGGGGTGATCCTTCGCGACGCGGATGCCGCCCAAAAGCGCGGTGCGGCCTTCGTCCCCGGTGCGCGTGTACACGCGATTGATGCGGATTGCCATGCCCCGGAAGTTAGAACATCGTATCTTTGCGGCCATGATATCCTCCTCGATGATCCGCGAAAAGTTCTCCTTCAAGCGTTTCGGCACGCGCGCGTTCCCCGCCGCGGGTCTCGCGGCGTTGTTGACCCTCACCGGCTGCGCGGGGCTGTTCGGCCGCGGCGAGGTGGATGCCGTGGTGGTCGCCCCGAGCGATCGCTTGTTGCTGGTCTTCACGCCGTTCGACGCCGTGGTTTCGGCTGAACTGCAGCGCGGAGGCGTCGATCCGCTCGTCCTGCAAAAGGAGTTCGAATCCGAGGTGCGTTATCGCCTGTATGCGCGCGGCCAGCAGGAGGCGCTGGACAGCGTGACGGCGGGCGTCATCGTGACGGTTTCGGCGCGGCACTGGCAACCCGGTTACGGCAATTCCGGCCCGTACGCGGCCTTCTCATTGGCGATCAAACGCCTTGTGCCCTTGGCCAATGTCGACCCGAAGGACATGGAGTCGGCCGATTCGGTGGCCTGGACCTGGCAAGGCCGCGCGAAGGACAACGCCCCGCCGTCTTACGCCGTCCGCCACCTGTCGCGCCTTGCGGCCGAAGAGGTGCTCGGTCGCGTGCGCGGGCCGCGCAAGCCCAGCGAACCGCCGCCGCCGCTTCACCTGATGCGCTGACCGGCCGGTGGTGTGACTGCCGCCCCGCCTGCCGGGTGCGGCTTTTTGGGGGTCACGACCGATCGATCACAGCGCGTTCACGAGTTTTTTGAAGGCCTTGCCGCGCTCCTTGTAATTGGCGAACAGGCCGAAGGACGCGCACGCGGGCGACATCAGAATCACGCCGCCGCGAATTTCGCTCCGCAAATAACCGATCGCTTCGGCCAGCGTGTCGTCGCCCGCATCGATTCGCCTGTGCGCGCGGCCCTCGAGGGCGCCGGCGGCCCTCAAGGCCGCCTCCAGCCGCCCGGCGGTGTGCCCGATGAAGGCGATGGCGCGCAGTTGAGGCTCGTCCTTCAACGCGCGGGCGAGATCATCGAAGTCGACGTTCTTCTCGGAGCCGCCGAGGATCAGGCCCAGCGCCGGCGCGCCCCCGTTTGTCCCCTGAGCTTTAAAGGCCCGCACCGCCGCAAGCGTGGCCTCCGGCCGCGTGGCGTATGAGTCGTTGAAATAGCGCACGCCCTCGTGCTCGCGCACGAATTCGATCCGGTGCTCCAGAGGCGAGAACCGCCGTGCGCCCTCGCGCACGGCCGCCGCAGAGGCCCCCAGCGTCAAGGCGGCGGCGGCGGCGGCGGCGATGTTCTCCAGATTAAACGCGCCGGTCATGTTCGTTTCGGTAAGCGCCAGGCGCAACGCGCGCGCCGGCCACAAAATTTCCGAGGGTGTCAGAGCGATGAGGTCATCGCGCGCGACACCCGGCATCTGATCGTCCGTTCGGTTCGCGGAGGAGACGCACACCCGGCGGACCCCATCCCCCCCCGTGCATTCCCGGTTCGCCTCGACAACCTGAAGCGACCCGATCCATCGCGAGCCGTCGGCATCGCCGCAATACACGCGCACATCGCCCGATTTTTGAAAACGCACGAGGTTGGCTTTGTGGTCCCAGTATTCCGCCCGGGTGGCGTGCCAGTCGAGATGCTCGATCGTGGTGCGGAGCACGACGGCGAGGCGCGGGCTTGCGCGCAAGGTCGAGAGCTGAAAGCTGCTGAGTTCGAGGAGCAGGAGCGCGGTGGACGGGAGCGCCCGTGCCCGGTCGGCATCGTCCGATGCGATGAAATCATCAAGCGCGTCGAGCGGGGGGAGGCCGATGTTCCCCGCAAGCCGGTGAGAGATGTTCGCCGCGTCGAGCATGGCCGAGAGCAGCGAACAACACGTGCCCTTGCCCACCGTGCCGGTGACGCCGACGATGCGATCGCGACCCAGGAGCGCGAAGGTCGCTTCCACCTGCGAGGTGAGCAGCCCGCCGCGCGCCACGAAGCTCTCGATCTGCGGGACGAGCGGCCGCACGCCCGGAGCGCGGAACGCGGTGCGAACACCCGAATCCGGAGCAAGCCCGTTCAGGTATTCCGCGCCGAACACCCCTTTCACGCCTGCCGGCAAAGGCTCCGAGGGCGCGGCGCGGTCGAGCACGGTGATGTCGGTAAAGCCGCGGCGCAACAGGTGGTTCAGCGTGCTGCGCCCTTCCACGCCGTACCCCAGCACGGCCACGGGTTCGGGAAACAGGGTTTTCCAGTCGGCGGCGGTTGAAACGGGCGAAGTCATGAGACCCCAAATCTTATATTCCATCGACGCATTCTAGAGCTGCGAGCTGACAGCTTACAGCCGAAAGCCAAGCTTGATCCCGGTCGTAGAGAATCATGGCCCCGTACCCAATACCCAGTCCTTGAGACCCAGAACCCTTCTTTTTCCAGCAGGCCCCCATGAACCTCGACGTCTTGCTCCTCACGACCCTCTTCAGCCTGGCCGCCGTGGCCTTCATCGGCGTTCTGAACGCGCGCGGGGTGTGGCGCACCGCCGTCGCGGCGGTTTTGGCGCTGGGCTGTTTGGGCGCGGCTCTGTGGCAGACCACGGCGTACCGGGCGGCGCAGGCGGTGCGGGCGACGGGATTCGCGGTGCCGGGATTGGGGGACGCAACCGGGCGTGGCTCCCACGGGACGGAACCGGGAGCGGGGTGGGGTGATGAGGGCGGACAGGGTCCGGAAGGGGCTTCGGGCGATGGCGCGGGATATGGCGAAGCCTTGGCGGAAGACGGAGCCGCGGCCGATGAGTTCACGGCCCTGCTGAGCGGCGTGCGCGCGCTGCGCGACAGCCTCGGCGCCGAGGATCCGGCCAAAGCCCGTTCGCTGTCCGACTCGGCCTACCAGGCCTTCGAGGCCCGTGCCGAAGGGTATTTGGCCACAGCGCGGCTGTTGCGCGAGCGCGCCGCCCGCGCGGCCAACGGCGCCGGAGCGGGGTCGAGCACCTCGGGTCACGAAGAGGCCGCGGAGGCGTTGAACGCGGCCCTGCAGTCGCTCACCACGGCCGCCCGGGACCTGCGGGCCTTTTTCCGCGCCAGCGGCCGCGACGAAGAGCAAAAACTGGCCACCTCCTTCCGCCGCGGGGTGGAGGCCGCCACCGCCCCGCTGCGCCGCGCCGAATCGGCGATTTCGGGAGGGATTTCCGGCTCGGGAACGGGTTCCGGGGGGTTTTGAGGCCGGGGGCCGTAAGCTAACTTGCGACCTTGGCATCAACCGGGGCTTTTCCACCCCAGACCCAGCACGAGACAGCAAGGAGTCGTCATGTCTTCCGTCCCCGCGAACCTGCAGTACACCAAAGAGCACGAGTGGGCCCTCATCGAGGGTGGCTCGGCGACCGTGGGCATCACCGATCACGCCCAGCACGAGCTCGGCGACATCGTGTTCGTGGAACTGCCCAAGATCGGCGCGAAAATCAAGGCGGGTGACAGCTTCGGCACGATTGAAGCCGTGAAGACCGTGGCCGAACTTTACGCCCCGGTTTCGGGCACCGTGACCGAAGTCAATACGGCGCTGGCCGACGACGCGGGCGTGGTGAACACGGACCCCTACGGCAAGGGCTGGATCATCAAGGTGACCGTCGAAGGCGACACCAGCGATCTGATGGACGCCGCCGCTTACCAGAAGCTGATCTAGTCCGGGCGCAGGATCAGGCAGGACCGCGCGTTGGCACTCTCCCTTGAAAAAAGTCTGTCAGCCCTGCGCGTGGAAACCGCCCCGGCTCCGGTCAGGGGAAAATCCGCGCGCCCGACCCAAAGCCCGGCCGACGACTCGCTCCCCGTGGCCGCCTCGGGCGAGTGGTCCCCGGAGGCCGCGCTGGCCGAATTGGCGGCCTGGATGGAGCCGCGCCACACCTTGCTGTTGCGAACGCTGATCGATCGGACCACCGATGTTCAGGCCGTGGGGGTCCCGGCGGTCGCGCAGGGCGTGGCCCGCGTGATCGAGGGCTTGCGCCAGGACGCGCGCCTGAAGTATTCCGAATTCCGGGAACGTTGGGACGCGCGGCTCGAGCCCAAGGCGCTCCTGCCGTTTCTGACCCGCAACCAGTGGATCGTCCCTCACGAGGACGGCGGCGTGGTGCTGACGGGCAAGGGCATGCGCAAGGAAGCGCGCATGCTGTACCTGCAGACCGGTCACGACATGGCCACCGACTGCGCCCGTCAATGGGCTTCGCTGGCGGGGCGGTTGCAGGCCTTTCAGACCTCGTTCGCCTCGGAGTGGCATGCGGCGGCGGTGATGAAGGACGACGATGCCTCGCGCCTGCTGCCCACGCTGGAAGCCACGCTCCGCGACGCCGAGTTCGAAGCGTGGAAGAAGATGCGGCTTTCGCTGGGCGAGATCGCCGAGGAGGCCTTCATAAAGGCCGTGCTCAAGTGGGAGACGCGCCCGGCAGCGGACGAGGAGGCGCTCGTGCGCGGGCTGTTGCATCCGTGGGTGAAGAACGCCTCGGGCCGCAACGGATGGGCCGGTTACATGCGGGCGCTGTCGAGTGTGGCGGAGCGCATGGCGCTCGCCATGCTGGATCATTACCAACGCAAATGGGAACTGTACCTGCGGGGCCTGCCGCGCGCGGCGTCCCCGGCGGTGTGAACACAACCAAGGGTCAAACGAGGATTCCGATCATGAGTGATACGAACAACACGTCCGCCGATTCCGCGAGCACCGCCGCCTCCGTCGCGCCCGCCGCGAAGAAACCGCGCAGCCCTTACCTCGCGTTCTTCTGGGGCGGTCTCATCATGGCCGTGCTGTGCTTCTGGCTCGGCACCAAACGCCTGGAGATCAAACGACCCGCGCGCGCCGACGCGTATTTCATCACCGGCATCCTCGGCATTTTGAGCGCGGCCATGGCCTGGAGCCTGGGCGCGGCCCACGAACGCGCGCGCCGCAGTCAGCAAAGCCTGCAGGATTCTCTCGACCGCCTGCAGGACAGCATGCAGGACATGCCGCGCGAACTGATGGAAGAAAGCGTGCGCGTCGCCGCACGCGAGGCGGAAAGCCGCCGCGCCGATCAGGAGCGTCAGGCGCGCGAATTGCGTGCGGCGCTGGAACAGGGCATCGGCGCGGGCTTCGCGCCGCTGGCGCCCGCCGTGGCGGGCCGCATCGAGGAGTCGCTGCGCGGCTTGTCCGACTCGCTGCGCGCCGACCGCGAGGAGCGCGCTTCGTCCCTGAAGGCCACCGCCGACACCGTTTCGTCGCTGCAGTCGGCGCAGGCCGAATGGTCGAAGGCTTCCGCAGCGTTGCTCGAGAAACTGCGCGAGCAAGGCACCGCGCTGCACAACGACCTCGGCGCGCGCGACGCCTCGGCCCGCGCAGCGTGGGATGCGAGCACCGCCTCCGCCCGCAAGGCGTGGGACGAACTCGCGGCCTCCGCACGCGCCTCGTGGGATCAGGCGGCGACGGCTTCGGCGCAGGGCGTGCAGGCCGCGCTCGACGGCCAGATGGCGCGGGTGACCGCGCTCGTCGAATCCCTCTCCTCGCGCTGGGACGACAGCCAGCGCGTGCAACGCGAATCCTTCGCCGGCGAGTGGCGCGAGGTGCTGGAAAAGTCGCAAAGTCTGTTGGAGCAGTCCGCCACCGCCGCGCGCGCCCAGCTCGACCAAGCCGCCGGGGTGCTGCGCGATACCGTCGCCGAGGCCGCCGCTTCCGTCGCGTCGGCCGCCACCACCGCCACGGGCACGATCACCGCGGCCACGACGGCGGCTTCGGCCGCGGTTCGGACGGCCACCGATGACGCCGCCGCCACCGTACAGGTCCTCGCCGCCGAGGCCGAGTCGAAGCTCGGCGCCACCAGCGCGCAAGCCGAGGAGTGGCTCCGCAACCTGTCGGCCGCCGCCGCCACCATCGGCGAGGCCCTCGAGGCCATGCGTCGCGGCAGCGAAGAGGCCACCGCGCATCAGGAGGCCGGGCAGGCCGAATGGCGCGCCACCGTGGAGATGTTCCACCAGGGCATGGGCGGCCTGCTCGACCGACTGCAGTCGCTCGGGTCCTACACGCAGGGCCAGGCCGCGCTGCTGGAGCGCATGGAAGAGGTCATCCGCTCTTTTGAGGAGAGGTCGGCCGAGCTCATCGAAGACACCGCTCTCAAGGCACAGGAATCGCTGCTCGACGCGCTCGACCAAGCCGGCGCGCGCGACGCTGCGCCCGAGAAGGCTTGAAAAGAGGAGCATCGGGAAAGAAGCGCATGACGGACACCGATGACATGAGCGGCATCGAGACCCCCGCCCCGCCGGCGGGGATCGACTGGGACGCGCTGAACGCGCGTCTCGTCGCTGCCGCGTCCGGTCATGCCGGGGCCACGCTGCCGCCCTATCGCCGCATCTGGTTCCAGTCCCTCATTCGTCAGGGACGCGAGGCCGAGGGCGCGGGACGCACGGCGCTCGCGGCGCATTGCCGCGCGCGTCTCGAACGGGAATTTCAGGCTCTCGGGGTTCCTCTGGATATTCAGGGTTCAGCCGGCCTCGAGGCCGCCGGTGCCTTGACACACGGGATGCCCGCGGCCTCGCCACCCGACCTTCGTCGCGCCGGAGGCGCCTCCGCACCTCCGATCACCCCGTCGAATCCCGAATCCCCCTTGAAGGCCTTGGCCGCCCGCCGCATGCTGGCCGCGCACGCCCGCCTCAAGGAGCTGCTCGACCGGCACGATTTCAGGCTTTCGCCCGACGAGGCCGCGGCCTTCCGTCAGGCTCTCGACGCGGCGGTGGAGTCCGCGAGCGGTGCGACGATTTCCGACCTGCGCCGGCGCCTGGTCGACCGCCTCATGCGCGCGGCGCGTTACCGCCGTCAGGCCGCGCGATTGGCCGCATGGAGGCCCGCGCCGCCCGCCGCCGTCGCCGGCCCCTACAACGACTACCGCGCTCTCGAAGACCTGCTGCACCGCGTTGCCGCGCAGGGCCCCCACGCCGCCGAATGGGCGGCGGAGTTCTTCGACATTTACGCCGACATGCGCGCCGCGCGCATCGCCTACGGGACGTTGCTGCCGGGTTGATCGGAGGGCGGGTCGTCCGCCCGCGCTACAACACCACTCCCGCCAGCGCGACCTCGATCTCGAACCGCTGCGCGTAGCGGCCCTGCTTCATCTCGCGCTCGAGCGCGGCCAAGCGCGCCAGCACCTTCTTCCACTTGATCATGGTGCGCTTGCGCGCCTGCTCCACGTAGCCTTCCTTGTCGAAGATGTACGGGTTCACCTTGGTGGCCACGAGAATGTCCTGCTTGCTCGCGCCGTCATCGAGCATGGCGCGGATGCGCGCCAGCCGCAAAAAGTGGTTGTAAAGCAGAATCGCGGGGCCGATGCCGCTTTCCTTGCTGCCTTGCTCCACCAGCAGGCTGCGCAGCGCGGGCAGAAACGCCGCCATGTCCTGCAGACCCGCGGCCTTTTGGTACTCGAACATGGTGTGCACCTTGAGCGGGCTCACCACCGTGTGGATCGATTCCGCCGTGATGGGCGCGCCCTTGGGCAGAAAGGTGTCGAGCTTCTCGAGTTCGTGATCGAGCTCGGCGGTGTCGTTGCCGACGATTTCGTGAAGCAGGCGCGCATCCGCGAGAGTGAGCGCGCGGGCGTGGGTCTTTGTGGCGCGTTCCACCAGCCAGCCGGGGATCTTGTCGCCGTAGGGGAGCTTGAACTCCTGCAGGCGTCCCGCCTTTTTGAGGGCCTGCACCCAGCCCTGGCGCGCGTCGAGCTTTTCGGCTTCGAGGAGCACGGCCACGTCGGGGTTTTCGGTCTTGAAGGCCGCGAGCAAGGCGTCGCGACCTTCGGCGCGCACCTTGTCGAAGTTCCGGATGATGATCAGTTTGCGCGCGGCGAAGATGTCGCGCGTTTGGTACGACTCGGCGACGGCCGCATGCTCGTACCCGGAGTTCAACTCCTCCCCGTGGTACACCTCGCGCACCGTGGCGCCCGGCGTTTCGCCGGCCGCGTCGAAACGCGCGGCCTCGGCGTCCAGCGCCTCCTGGCGCTGGAGCTCGTCGTCGCCGGTGAACGCGATTACGGACATCAGGCGCGATCCCGGGTCAGCGATAGTCGAGGATCTCGAGCTTGAGAGGACCCTTGGGCAGCTTGGCCTCCACCACATCGCCTTTCTTCCGGCCGATCAGGCTCTGGCCCACCGGCGACGCGCTGGAGATCTTGCCCAGCAAAGGATCGACCTCGTCGGAGCCCACGAGCGTGTACTCCATCGACTTTCCGGTGGCGAGGTTCTTGACCGTCACCACGGCGCCGAAGATGATGTGCGGGCTGTTCGACGGGTCGGCCGTCATGATCTCGGCGCGCGCGATCTTGCTCTCGATGTCCGCGATGCGATCCTCGATCATGCCCTGCTTTTCCTTGGCGGCATGATACTCGGCGTTTTCCGACAGGTCGCCCTGGGCGCGGGCGACCGCGATCTCCTCGATGATGGCGGGGCGATCGATCTTCTTGAGGTTGTCCAGGTCGACGAGCAGCTTGTCGTAAGCGGCGCGGCTCATGGGAAGTTTGTCGGTCATCGTGGTCTCCTTGCAACGTGTCTGGCCCATGACGCTGGGTGCGCGTCCATCGCGCAGCCCCCGGGCAGACGATCGCGACATCCCGGACGCAAAAAAAGAACGCAAGCCCGCTGGGCCCACGTTCCGGCGTTCAGAATGTCTGTGAAAGGCCAACATAGCCTCTTTCCCGGGAATTCCAAGTTTCGGTCACTTTTAGCACCTTTAACCCGATTTTGCCGGTCCGGGCGTCACCGATTCCCGGTCTCCGGCCCCGCCGCCGTTGTCTTCCAAATTTCGGGTCAGCAAGGCCCGACGGAGATCCCGATTCATGAATGACGTCGCATACCCTCTAGGATTTTCGGCCGCGGGCACGCACGCGGGCATCAAGAAAAACGGCAAGCCCGACGTGGGCCTGCTCGTCAGCAACCCGCCGGCCAAGGCCTTCGCCGCCTTCACGCGCAACGCCGCCGCGGCGGCTCCGGTTCGCCAGGGGCGCGAGGTGATCGCCTCGGGTCGGCCGGTCTCCCATGTTCTGGTCAACAGCGGCAACGCCAACGCCGCCACGGGCGAAAAGGGTTACCGGGACTCGCTGGCCTCCGCCGCGCGGGTGGCCTCCGCCGCAAACGCCGTCGGTGCCGTTCTCGTGTCCTCCACCGGCGTGATCGGCGAGCCCCTGCCCATGGCCGCGCTCGAGCGCGGCATCGACACGCTCGCCGGCGGCAAGGGCGAGGCCCTGTTCCATCAGGCCATCATGACCACGGACACCTTCCCCAAAACCGCGGAAGTGTCCCTCACGCTCGCGGGCCGCGAAGTCCGCCTCGGCGGCGCGTCCAAGGGCGCGGGCATGATCTGCCCCAACATGGCCACCATGCTGGCCTACATCACCACCGACATCGGACTGCCGCCCTCGTACGACGCCCGCTTCCTCGACATGGTGGAGCGCTCGTTCAATTCCATCTCGGTGGACGGCGACATGAGCACCAACGACACGGCCATTCTGCTGGCGAACGGTGCTTCGGGTGTTGCGTACGAAGCCCTTGAGGCGTCCGACTGCACGGCATTCGATGAGGCGCTGGCCGGGCTCATGGGCGATTTGGCGCGGGCCATCGTGCGTGATGGCGAGGGCGCGACCAAGCTCATCACCGTCGAGGTCGTCGGCGCGATGAGCGAAGAGGACGCCAAGGCCATCGGCCGCGCGGTGTCGAACTCTCCGCTGGTGAAGACCGCCTTTTTCGGCGGCGACGCCAACTGGGGCCGCGTCATGGCCGCGGCCGGGTACTCGGGCGCGACGCTTGTGATGGAAAAGCTCGCGCTCGAATTCTGCGGCGTGCGCGTGTTCGAGAACGGCTTGCCGCTGCCGGTCAATGAAGACGACATGGCCGAACGCATGAAGGCCAAAGAAGTCACCGTCCGCCTCGACCTCGGCGTCGGCAGCGCGGCGTGGACGTACTGGACCTGTGATTTCAGTTACGACTATGTGAAGATCAACGGAAGCTATCGGAGCTGAATCGCGCCCGGCCGAGGGCGATCAGAGAAATCCCGTTTTCGTCCGGAACCTGTACATCTTGAACAGGGTGTCCGCGCGGAAGTGTAGCTCCAGATAGTTGTCGTAATAATTTCCTCCGAGCCCTAACGTCCACAGAAACCAGACGCCGTCCGACCCTCTAGTGGGATAGCCTTCGGGTTTCAGGATGAGGGGGTCGTACGGCTCTTCGAGCGGGATTTTCTGGAGATGGCCGCCTTAGGAGTGGTGGCGATCCGGATCGGCCGGCACATAGGCTTCGGCGTACACGCCGGGCTCGAAGGCCCCGGAGGCGGCGTTCTTGCGCGCGATTTCCCAAGCGTCAGGCCCCGATGATCCGATCTCGAAGCCGGCATACGATCCCTGCGTGATTGTGCGGCTGATGTCGGAGCAACCCGCGAGGAAGAGGAGCGCCAACGACCAGAGGAGAGGCGTTCTTCGCATGCCCTTCAGTTTAGAAAAACCCTGCGGCGGGGGCCTGTTCTACCTTTGCGGCACATGCCAATTTCTCCGATTTCCGCGCTTCCCGTCACCTCCGCCCGCGCCGGGATCCTCGCCGCGCTGGAGTCGCACGGCGCGCTGATTCTGTCCGCCCCGCCGGGCACGGGCAAGTCGACGCAGGTGCCGCAGTGGTTGCTCCGGGACGAGGGCCAGGTGATCGTGTTGCAGCCCCGCCGCATCGCGGCGCGCGCCTTGGCCGCCCGTGTGGCCGAGGAACACGGAAGTGCCCTCGGCGAAGCCATCGGGTACCAGGTGCGCTTCGAAAGCGCCCATGGCCCGCAGACGCGCGTGCTGTTCATGACCTACGGCATGTTCCGCCAGCGCCTTGCCCGCGACCCATCGCTCAAAGGCGTGCACAGCGTGGTGCTGGACGAGTTCCACGAACGCGCGTGGGAGGCCGACCTGTGCCTGCTGTGGTGCCGTCACCTGCGCGCGACCTCACGGCCCGACCTTCGTCTCGTCGTCATGTCCGCGACTTTGGACGGCGAGGGGCTTGCGGTCTATCTGCCGGACGCGCGCACGGTCACCGTGGAGGGCCGCGCCTTCCCCGTGTCCATCGAACATCAACCGCCGCGGCTGAACGAGTTGCTCCCTCAGCAGGTGCTGCGCGCCTTGAAGGCGATGCAGAACCTGCAGGCTGGTTCCACATTGGTGTTTTTGCCGGGGGCGGGTGAAATCAAATGGGTGGGCGACGCCGTGGCGGCGTGGTGCCGCGAACAAGGTCTTCTCCTCCGCGAGCTTCACGGGTCGATGCCGCTCCCCGCGCAGCAGGAATCGCTGCGCGTCGCCGAGGGCGGACGCGCGGTGGTGCTGACCACCAACGTCGCGGAAACCTCGTTGACGGTTCCCGGCGTGACCGCGGTGATCGACGCCGGTTTGCACCGCGTGGCCTCCTACGACGCGGAGCGCGACCTGAACACTTTGTATTTGCGGCCCATCACCCTCGCGAACGCGGTGCAGCGGGCGGGCCGCGCGGGTCGTACCGCGCCGGGCACGTGCATCCGTTTGTGGGACACCATGCGCGAGTCGGTGATGGCGGCACGCCTCGAACCTGAAATCCGTCGGGTGGAACTCTCGGAAGCGGCGCTGGCTTGGCACGCGTTGTTCGAGGAGGCGTTCCGGAGCGATGCGTCCCAAGCCCTTCGCCTGCAGTGGCCCACGCCGCCGGAACCGGAGCAGTGGCGGCGCGCGGAAGCGAAGCTGACGCGCATTGCGGCCCTCAGGGATTTCCGCATCACGCCGCTGGGGCGCTCGCTGATGAACTGGCCCGCGTCTCCCGACCTCGCGCGCGTGTTGCATGACGCCGCGGACGCGGGGGAACGCGCGCTCTCGCGCCAGGTCGCCGCCATGGCGGCGGCGTTGTCTTCGGGAAAGCGCGGCGGCGGCTCTCCCGGTGGAAAAAACATCGCGGACCTGTTCGCGCTGGGTGAAGACCTCGCGGCCGAACCTAAAACCGCCGACCGTGAGCAGCTCGGCGCGTTTCGCCAGTTCCTCACGTTGATGGACAAGGCGAAACACCACCCGAAAGACAACACGGTAACCCCCCAAAAAACGGCCTTGGGTCATTCCGGAAAATCGGAGGATGCGACATCGGTGTTGCGTGAAGCCGCGACCAAACTCTTTCTTATCGTGTACGCCGACCGGTTGGCGGCGCGGCTCCCCGGCGGTCAGAGTTTTCAGCTCGAGGACGGGCGCAAGGCCGTGGCCACCGCGCCCGCGAGCGTACAGGTGCTCATCGCGCTGGAGATTCACGAGTCGGGCGGCAAGGATCGCGCGAAGCAGACCACCGTGCCTCTGTACCTTCCGGTGGAGCCGGCGTGGGTGGCCGAGGCATTCCCCGACGAATGCGCGTGGACCCTGGTGGAAGAGTTCGACGAACACAAAGGGCAGCAGCGTCGTGAGGAGCGCCTGATGTTCCGCGGGCTGGTGCTGGAGCGGCGCGAGAAGGCTCTCGCGCGTGGTGCGGACGCGTCGGAGACCCTCCTCGCGAAACTGCGCGCGGGCGAGATCGCGCTGCCCATCGACGAGGAGGCGCGGCAATGGATTTACCGCATCAAGCTCGCGCACAAACTATGCCCTGAAAGTGGGATGCCGGAATTGGGCGACGACGATTGGGAGCTGATCTGGCATGAGGCGGTGCAGGGCAAGAAAAGCCTGAAGCAGCTTGAGGAGGTGAACGTGTCGTCGCTCCTGAAGGAGTATCTGGGGTATTCCTTGGTGGCGTTCCTGGAGAAGGAGGCGCCCACCTCGGCCAAACTGCCGGGCCCTCGCCGCGGCAAGATCACCTACTTCGAGAAGACCCCGCCCGAGTTGTCCGCGCGTCTGGGTGACTTCGTGGGCATGCAAGGCCGCTTCAAGGTGTTGCAAGGGCGGCAGGATGTGACCTACGACATTCTCGCGCCCAATTATCGGACCGTGCAGAAGACGTCCGACCTGACGGCGTTTTGGAAGGGCTCATACGCGGAGATCCGCAAGGAACTCAAGCGACGGTATCCGAAGCACCCGTGGCCGGAACCGGGGTGAGGCCAACACAGCAGCACAACATCACAACAATATAAGGCATGGCGTTTTTTCGTTTGAGTTCAATTGCTGTGATGTCGTGATGCTGTCCTGAACGCGTGAAATCGTCCCCGGTGATTCGATATCTACGTTTCCCCCATGTCTTCCACGATCTCCCTCCACATCGATAAACTCATCCCCGGCGGCGACGGCCTGGCCCGTCACGACGGGCGCGTTGTGTTCGTGCCCGGCGTTTTGCCCGGTGAGGACGTCACGGTGGAAATCGTGGAGGCGAAGAAGGATTTTGCAAGGGCGCGCCTCGTTTCCATCGAGTCATCGTCGTCCGATCGCGTGGCGCCTCCGTGTAAACTGGCGGGCCGCTGCGGCGGGTGCGACTGGCTGCACATCGCGCCCGAAGCGCAGGCGCGGCTCAAATTGGAACTTGTCCGCGACTCGCTCCGCCGCATGGCGGGCTTCGATCTTCCCGATCTGAGGATCGAAACCGGCGCGCCGCTCGGTTACCGGAACCGCATTCAGGCTCACGTGAACCGCACGGGACAAACAGGTTTCCTGGGGCGCGGCGGGCACGAGTTCGTGCGCGTCCCTGCCTGCCCGGTAGCCCACCCGGCGCTCGCGCCGGTGTTCGCAGAAACGGCTCGTCCCAATGGTCCTGAGAGGTTTCTCGCATACGGCCACACGGCCGTTGACGGTACTGCGCAAATGGCCCGTGCCGACGAGGCATTGGATGCCGAGATCGCGGTCCAGGTGCTCGATCGAACCATCGTGTTCCCGCTGCGCGGATTCTTCCAGAGCAATCTGGAGATGACGCGAAAGTTGATCCCGTTCGTGATGAACGGCTTGTCAGGCGGTCCCCAAACCGTGGCTTTCGATTTGTACTCCGGGGTGGGACTCTTCGGCGCGTTTCTCAAAGACCATTTTGAGCGTGTGGTGTGCATCGAGTTCAACAAGCACGCGCTGGCCTATGCGAAGCGGAATGTGGGCGACGCCGGTCTGTTCTTTTCGGAGGCGCTCGAGAAGGTGGTGACCACCCCGGGCGGTAATCCGCTCGACAAGGTCGCGCCGAGCGCGGCGGTCATCGACCCGCCGCGCGAAGGTTTGGACAAGGCCGTGCGCGCGTGGCTGATCAAGAAGCCCGTGCCGCAACTGGTGTATGTGTCGTGCAACCCCGTCACACTGGCGCGCGATCTCAAGGAATTGCTGGCGGGGCCCTACGAGCTGGAGGACATGCGGGTTTTCGATTTCTACCCGCAGACCAGCCACATTGAAGCCGTGGCGAAATTGCGGATGAAGTCTGCCGGTTAAACCGATTCCGCGGTCAACACCGCAAATGCCTGCACGCCCAGGCCTTTGCCGAAATCCGTCAGGCCTTCGCCCGTGGTCGCCGTGATCGCGACATCGGCGATCGACACGCCCAACAGCTCCGCAACTCTCGTCCGCAGGGCCTCCATTTTGGGGATGATCTTGGGTCGCAGGCATTCGAGCGTCAAGGAGACGTGGCCCACCTTGTAACCGATCGCGGTCAGATCATCCAGCGCGACCTTCAAATACGTGGCGCTATCGGTGTCCCCGGCCTTGCACAGCTTGTCTGCAACAGGGCCTAAAATCGGCCGCCCGGTCACCCCCGAAATCGCGTTGGTGATGGCGTGGAGGATTACGTCGCTGTCGCTGTTGCCCTCCAGGCAGAAGGGTTCGTCGAAGGTCACGCCGCCCAGCACGAAGGGCTTCTCACGCGAGTCCTTGATGCGGTGGCTGTCTTGCCCGATGCCAATCTTTATTTTCATTGAAAAATCCTTTGTGTGGATCGAATCCTGCAAAGCCGGCGCGAGACCAAGCGAGACAAGGCGGCACGCCGCAGCGATACTGGTTGTATCGCGAGGCGGGCCAACGCCGTACCGCGCAGGTCGCAGCCCGGCTTAATCTTCAAGATGGAGTACTCCTTTTTCGATCCGCGCCAACGTCCACTCCGCCCACTCCCAATCCTCGGGTGTGGTGATTTTGCGCGAGAGGAAGCTCCCCTCGACCCATTCCACCGGGTGGCCCGCGGCTTCGACGATCATGGCTTCATCCGTCGGCGTGGGTTCCGTGGGTACGCCGCGCGTGTAAATGTCGTGCAGCAGTTGACGGGGGAACGCCTGCGGCGTCTGCACGCGGATCAGCTTCGAGCGGTCGTGGGTTTTCACCACCGTGCGGCCCGCCACTTCCTTCACCGTGTCGGGCACGCCCACCGCGGCGATGACGGACGTTCCGCGCGCCACCGCCTCCACGCACCGGCGGATCACGCTCCAGGGCGTGAACGGTCGCGCGGCGTCGTGAATGAGCACGGCGTCGACGGTATCCGGCAAAGCCTCCACGCCGTTGCGCACCGAGATCCAGCGCTCAGGCCCTCCCGCCACCAACTTCAGCTTGGGGAACGCGGCGGTCAAATTCGCCCAGTCCTCCACGCGCTCCGCGGGCAAGGTGAGAGCGATCGCCTCCACTCCGGGGTAGGCGTTGAAGGTCTCCAGCGCGCAGCGCAATAGCGGTAGGCCGGGCTTGATTTCCAGAAACTGTTTGGGCACGGGCCCGCCGAAACGGGCGCCGCTGCCGCCGGCGGTGAGAACGACGCCTAATTTCATCGCGTCGTCCCCAAAGTTCCCTGCCCGCCGTTCATCATCACGTTCCGGTTAGAACTTGACGGGGTTCTTTTTGCCCAGCAGCAGCGCGCGCGTCTGCATCGGCAGGCCGAGGCAGCGGATGAAGCCGTTCGCGTCCTGCTGATTGTAGGTCTCCACGTCGGAGAAGCCGCCGAGTCCCGCGTCGTACAGGGAGTAGGGGCTGTCCATGCCGGCCAGGGTCGCATTGCCCTTGTACAGCTTGAGCTTCACCCAGCCCGTCACGGTCTCCTGAACCTTGTCGACGAAGGAATCGAGCGCCTGACGCAGCGGCGTGAACCACATGCCGTCGTACACCATCTGCGCGTACTTCTGCGCCACCTGCTGCTTGTAGGCGAGGGTGTCGCGGTCGAGAACGAGCTGTTCGAGGAACTCGTGCGAACGGTACAGCAAAAAGCCGCCCGGGGTTTCGTACACGCCGCGCGACTTCATGCCCACCAGGCGGTTCTCCACCATGTCCACGAGTCCCACACCGTGCTTGCCGCCGATCTCATTCAGCTTTTCGAGGAGCGCCACCGCGCCCAGTTTTTTGCCGTTCACGCCCACGGGCGTGCCCTTTTCGAACTCGATCAGCACGTACTCGGCCTTGTTCGGGGCCTTCTCGGGCGTCACGCCCATCTTGAGCATGTCGAAGTTGTGTTCCTGGTCGGGGAACTCAAGCACGCCGCCCTCATGGGAGAGGTGCCACAGGTTGCCATCCTCGGAGTAGATCTTCTTCTTGGAAACGGTGAGGGGGATCTTGCGAGCCTCGGCGTACTCGATCGCGTCTTCGCGCGAGCGGATGGTCCATTTCGGATCCTTCCACGGGGCGATGATCTTGAGGCGGGGGTTCATGGCGCGGTAAGTCAGCTCGAAGCGAACCTGGTCGTTGCCCTTGCCGGTCGCGCCGTGCGACACCACCGTGGCGCCCTCTTTTTCGGCGATGAGAACCTGGTGCTTCGCGATGAGCGCGCGGGCCATCGAGGTGCCCAGCAGGTACTGACCTTCGTACTTCGCGCCCGCGCGCAGCGTCGGCCACACGTACTCTTCGAGGAACTCTTTGCGGAGGTCGAGGACGTAGCACTTCGACGCGCCGGTCGCCAGCGCCTTCTTCTTCAGTGGTTCAACCTCCACCTTGCCCTGGCCCACGTCGGCGGCGTACGCGATCACGTCGGCGTTGTAATTCTCCACCAACCACGGGATGATCACCGAGGTGTCGAGGCCGCCGGAGTAGGCGAGCACGACCTTGAGCTTCTTGTCGGTCGATTTGGGGGCTGATTTGGCGGATTTCTTGGGGGCGGGCTTCTTGGTGGCCATGATTGTTGTCCCGGCGTACCGGGCCTTTCTGTGAGAAAGCCAAAGGTAGCGAAAACAAGGCGGTTTTTTCGGGGTGGGGGAGGCCTCCGGGTGGTGGGCCGGCCGCAGGCCGGAATCCTGTCCGCTGTCCGCCAAACGCTACCTTTGGCCGCATGCGTCCCCTCCCCGGTTCCTTCCCCCTTTACTTCGTCACCGACGGCGCGCTCAACGCGGGCCGCACCAAGCTTGAGGTCATCGCCGCCGCCCTGCGCGGCGGCGCGCGCCTGATCCAGTTTCGAGACAAGTCCTTGGGCGACGAGGCCTTTGAGGCCGAGGCCCGCGAGGCTCTCGCCCTGTGCCGCGCCCACGGGGCGACCCTCATCATCAACGATCATGTCGAAATCGCCGCGCGCATTGGCGCGGACGGCGTGCACCTGGGGCAGGAGGACATGAGCCCCGTGGAGGCGCGTCGCATTCTCGGGCCCGATGCCATTATCGGCCTGTCAACGCACAACGAGGCCGAAGTCCTTGCCGCGAATGATCTTCCCGTCAGCAACATCAACATCGGCCCGATGTTCGCGACGAACACGAAGGAACACCTTCACGATTTGGGGTTGGAGGAAGTCCTTCGTCTCTCAAAACTCACCCGTCACCCGTGGACGACCATGGGCGGCATCAAGGCGCATCATTTACCCGAGCTGTTTGCGGCGGGGGTGAAGACCGTGTCGATGGTGACGGAGATCAGTTTGGCAGCGGATGTGGAGGAGCGGACGCGGGAATTGCTTGGCGAAATATTCCAGATGCCGAGTGCCTAGAATGATTATTTTGTCTACATGCGACGCCTGATAATTTCGTTATTGACAGCTCCTGTGTTTCTGATGGGAAGCGTGGGTTTATCGGGGTGCGACGATTGTCGGGCACCTTACCAGGAACACGTCTCTTGGTGGAGGGATTTGCAGATCGAACAGGAAGTGGCAACTCTGTTCCAGGACCAAAGGCATCCCTTGGGTACCCAGCTTGGTTCGATCCATTACCAAGGATTTTTTGATGTTTACCACACACACCCTTCCGAAAGGGTCGAAGCAGAGGTCAAGAAGGTACCCCGCTTCATCCGCCTGACCTTCAGTACCACATATAATGGAGTCGCCGCTTCGAGTTGGAGTGAAGAGGGATTTTTCGGAAATGATTCTACCGACTGGACAACCTCAAAACTCGTGTATCTCAGCCATGAAATCCTTTTTGAGCCAGATTCGTTGATGGTGGGCGAGTACACATTCGATCTGGGCGACACCGCCGACAGCCGACGGAGAATTTCACTGGAAATCACAAGCTTGGGGTGGCCGCAAAATTCCGCGCCTACACTGAGACCTTTGGAATTAAAGGGAACTATCGCAATCCAAAAGGTCTTCACGAAGAATTCAGGAAAATTCACCTACAGCTTGGATGCCACGTATTCGTCCGGGCAGAAAAGTTCCTTTCAGGGAACCGTCGAATTCCGCGGAGTCCGGAAAGAGGTTGACTGCGGCTCGATGGTGGTTGACTAGAACAAAGCGTCGCCTCATGAAGGGGAAGCTTTCTGTTTCTCCCAAAGCGAAGCTGTGTGGTGCTCTTGCATTTACATTGAATGCTTGCTCTCCCATTAACCTCCGGAGCCCCCATGTTCATCGGACACTTCGCCATGGCCTTCGGGGCCAAAGCCCTGCTGAAAAACAAGGCCCCCGCGCTGTCGCTCGGTACGGCCTTCCTCGCCGCGCAGTTCGTCGACCTGCTGTGGCCCACCTTGCTCCTCGCCGGCGTCGAGCGCGTTGAAATCAACCCCGGGGATACCGCCTTCACCCCCTTGAACTTCGTGTTCTACCCCATCTCGCACAGCCTCGTCTCGGTCGTGTTCTGGTCGTCCATCTTCGCCATGGCCTACGTCATGATCCGGCGCAACGTAGCCGCCGCCGTGACCGTCGGGTTTTTGGTACTCAGCCACTGGCTGCTCGACCTCGTCACTCACCGTCCCGACCTGCCCCTCGTGCCCGGCGGGCGGGTGTTCGTGGGTCTCGGCCTGTGGAACTCCGTCGCGTGGACGCTCCTCATCGAGTTCGCTCTTTACGCTCTCGGCGTGTGGCTGTATACCCGCGCCACAGTGGCCAAGAACCGCACGGGCACTTGGGCGCTATGGGCGCTTGTGGCCTTCCTGGCCGTGGTGCACATCGGCAACGCCTTCGGCCCCCCGCCGCCCAGCGTGCAGGCCATTGCCTTCGCCGGCCATTCCATGTGGCTGATCGTGTTGTGGGGGTATTGGATCGACCGTAACCGAGCCGTAAGAACGTGACGAACAGGCGATCCAAATCGGAGGTGGGGGTATTCACGCGGCGTAGGCGGGCCGTGGTCCTCGTTTTGATCGGCTCGCTCGCGTTGGCGGGCTGCGCCTCGGGGCGCACCGACGACACGCCACCTCGCGATGTGGTCGCCGCACTACCCGGCCGTGCCCCGGCAGACGTGGTACCCGACAGCATGATTCGTGATCTTCAGGAGCCGGGCGCCACACCGCGTCAAGGTTTCACCCCCGACGATTGCGCCTGCACGCTGGAACACCGCATCAATCTCTGCGTCACGGTGAACGGCGCCTCGGCGCTCTCCGATAATTTCCGCGACCTGGCCTTCGCCCGAGAGCGCGAACAGGGACGTGCCGACACCTTGTCGGCCGCCGAGGTGGCCGCCGGTGCCCGCTGCTTCGGCGAGTGGCCCGGCGTGCAGCGCGTGCTCATGCTCCGCGACACCGCCGTAGTGGATTCCACCGGGTGGTTCGAGGTGCCTGTGGTGGATTGCTGTCATGGCGAGGCGAAGACGCTGGATTTCAAAATTGAAGGAAGGAGGGCACCATGAACGGCATCAAGGTCATGGGTCTGTGCGCGATGATCCTGGGGGTGTCGGGATGCGTCGAGGCGTTGAAGGATGAAGATCCCGGCTGCGCCTGCACGGCCGAGTACCGCTACAACATCTGCGTCACATGGGATGGATCCGATAGGTTGCCGGAAGCCTTGACGTTCTTCCGTGAGCTTCAAAGTGGCGTTCGCGACACGCTTCCGTCAGGTTTTAACTGCTTTGGTGAGCTCAGAATGCCCCAACGAATCCTGGTCCAGAACCATTCCGATCTCCTCGATACCAGCGTCATCGTGGATTCATCCGCATGGTTCACGCCGGCCACTGTGGATTGCTGCCACGGCGAGGCCAAGACCATCGCGTTCGTGAAGTAATTGGGGGGGCTCTTTCAAGAGCCGACCTCCGAGGGTAGAGCCGCGAAGGAGATCCCCCCGCCGGACACCGTGCCCGTGGTAGGGTTCTCCCCGCGGTCTTCCACCCATCCGGAGGAAGAGCGTTCGGGCTTCATCGCCGGGCTGCGAGCATCGCGATACGTCGTCGGGTTCCGTCGCGATACGTGAAGTATCGCTTCCTCACCCTCCTTGTCTCGCTCGCTCTCGCTCCGGCGCTGCGCGCCCTCAGTCAGACGAGAGTCCGACTCAAACTCACCGGGGTCGGAGACACAAGGATGATCCCGTTCCTCCTGACCGCGGGGTGGCTCCACTCGGGAAACCACCGAACACTTTGGTTTGCCCGCCGGCTCCCTCTTCAAACAAAAGAGGCGGCGCCACCGGGATACCGATGAATCCAATATACCCTCCCCACGCCCGAATCGGGCCAAGGGGAGGGTGGGAAAAATTAGGGTTAAATCGCTGATTTCAGGCGATTTAGGGGGCTGTTACTCGCCGGCAACGCGAATGTCACCCCACTCCTCGTCGCCGTCGTCGTTTCCGGCCCCGGCTCCGCCTTTGGGCGCGGAGTCGTTCAGGCCGTTGCGGTCGGCCATGTGGGCGGCGCGGACCTTGGCTTCGATCTCCGCCGCCAGTTCCTTGTTTTCGCGCAGAGTGTCGCGCGCCTTCTCGCGGCCTTGGCCGATACGCTCTTTGCCGTACGAGAACCAGGTGCCGGATTTTTGGATGATCTCCAGTTCCACCGCCATGTCGAGCAGGCTGCCCTCGCGCGAAATGCCGGTGCCGTAGAGAATGTCGAACTCGCACTGCTTGAACGGCGCGGCCAGCTTGTTCTTGACCACCTTCACGCGGGTGCGGTTGCCCACCACGTCTTCGCCTTCCTTGAGCGAGGCGATCTTGCGGATGTCGAGGCGCACCGAGGCGTAGAACTTGAGGGCGTTGCCGCCGGTGGTGGTTTCGGGGTTGCCGAACATCACGCCGATCTTCATGCGCAGCTGGTTGATGAAGATGAGGGCGCAGTTGGAGCGGCTCAGAATGCCGGTGAGCTTGCGAAGCGCCTGCGACATGAGGCGCGCCTGCAGGCCCATGTGCGAGTCGCCCATTTCACCGTTGATTTCGGCCTGGGGCACCAGAGCGGCCACCGAGTCGATCACGATGATGTCGACCGCGCCGCTGCGAACCAAAGTTTCGCAGATGTCGAGCGCCTGTTCGCCCGTGTCGGGCTGCGAGACGAGGAGGTTGTCGATGTCGACTCCGAGGCGGCGCGCATAGAGAGCGTCGAAGGCGTGCTCGGCGTCGATGAAGGCGGCCACGCCGCCGGCCTTTTGCGCTTCGGCGATGGCGTGCAAGGTGAGGGTGGTTTTACCCGAGGATTCGGGACCGTAGATTTCGATGACGCGACCCTTCGCGAAGCCGCCCACCCCGAGGGCCATGTCGAGCTGGATGCAGCCGGTGCTGATGACGGGCACATCGGTGGCCTCTTGCGTGCCGAGCGACATGATCGAGCCCTTGCCGTGATTCTTTTCGATCAGGGCCACCGCGGCTTCGATCGCCCGCTTCTTGTTGCTGGTCTCTTCGTTGACTTGCGGCTTGTCGGACTTCTTCATGGTCTTTTCGGCTTTCTCGCTCATGGCGGCGCTCCTTGATGGTGATGGAGCAGAATCTAATGAACACTGCACACCTGTGCAATGCATTTTTGGGAATTTTTTCTTTCCCCCTATTTTTGGCCAAAATCCTTCAAAATCGTCAATCTGAGCTGGTTCAGGGCATTGTAGGCGCTCAGGCGTCGGTTCCCTTCCCGGTCGCTGCGGAAGGTAAAACGCCACGATTCGACGGTTCCACGCCGTGAGGCGACTCCGATGTGCACTAGTCCCACCGGCTTCTCGTCCGTCCCGCCATCGGGCCCGGCGATTCCCGTCACGGATATCGCATAATCGGCCTGGGCGGCCGTCAGTGCGCCACGTGCCATCTCGCGCGCGGTTTCATCCGACACGGCGCCGTGCGCCTTCAACGTGTCGACGTTCACGCCGAGCATGTCGTGTTTGGCGTCATCGGAATAGGTGAGATAGCCGCGCCCAAACACGGCGGAACTGCCGGGCACGCTGGTGAGAAGGTTGCCCACGAGACCGCCGGTGCACGATTCGGCGACGGTGACCGTCGCGCCGTGCGCGCGGAGCAAACCCACCACGGTTTCCACCAGCGGCGTGCCGTCGCGCGCGACGATGCAGTCTTGGGGCAATCGCGAGAGCAGGTCGCTCCACAGGGCCTCGAGCGCGTCGCGCAACGTATCGACCTCCGCGGCGGGAGCGAAGGTCTCCAACGCGATGGTGACGCCCGTGGCGTTGGGCAGCGACGAAAAGCGGAAGGGCGCCGGGATGGTGAAGTCTCGCAGGTGATCGCGCTGTTTGCTTTCGGACAGCCCGTAGGTCACCGCGCGCTTGCGCAACAGAACGGCGTCGCGGTTCACCAGCAGGGGGCGGCAATGCAGGTCGAACAGGGTGCGGAACTCGCGCGGGACGCCGGGGAAGGAGAACACGGCGCAGTCGTTCTCGTGGAACAACAAGCCGCAGGCGGTGCCGACGGGGTTGTGCAGCGGCGTGACGCCTTGGGGAACGAGGAGCTGCGTGGCCTGACCGGGCGCTATGGTCGCCGGGTCGATCTTGAGGAAGGCGCCCAGCCACCGGGCGGCCTCCTCGTTGCGCTGAAGTGGCGTGCCGGTGTGGCGGGCGAGCGCTTCGCGCGTGAAGTCGTCGTGCGTGGGGCCCAGGCCGCCGCTCAGGATCAACATGCCGCAACGCGTCGCCGGCGGTTCGGCGAGGGCACGGCGGAGCGGCTCTTCCAAGGCCTCCACGCCGTCGGGCACGGTGAGCATGAACGCGAGTTCGTGCCCGAGTTCCGCCAGCCACAAGGCCAGATCACGGGCGTTGGTGTTGAGGATTTTTCCCGCCAGGATTTCGTCGCCGATGTTGATGAGGCCTACGCGCATGAGGCAAAGATAGACGGTGGTTGGAAGACGATCGCCGGTGGTTTGACGGGAGGGGCGGGCTGTGGGGGATGCGGTCGTTTATTGGGATAGGTTGGACGAAATGAGGGAGGAGCCAACAACGGACAGTTGACAGCCGGACGGAGGAATTTGCCGCGACCCGCCACCCACGACCCACGTCCCCGTACTGACTACTTTTAACGCCCATGTCCGCAGGCGCTGGAAACAAAGTATTCGCCGTGTTGATCGCGGTGCTGCTCATGGCGGCCACGCCCGCCCTCGCGCAGGATTCCGCAAAATCCGCCGAACGGCCGCTTTCCGGAATCCCCGCGCTCGACAGCCTGCCCGTGTACGACTGGGGCATTCCCGATGAGCCGGTCTCGGTGCCGCTGACCGTGGGGTTATCCGCGATCTTCCCCGGCGGCGGACAGTTCTACAGCGGGCACCCGGTGCGCGGCTCGTTTTTGTTGGGGCTTGAGGTCATGCTCGCCGGCATCGCCACGTACACCTACGCGACCGACCTGCCGCGCCGCGGCCGTGAGATCGGCCGCAACCTCGATTCGGCCGATGCGGCGGCGCAGCGCTGGGCGCAAAACCCCGATGACGCGGCCGCGCGGACGGCTTTCGAGGGCTGGACCCGCGAAGCGCGTCGCAACGTATCGCTGCGCCGCCAATATGCGGACCTCGCCAACTCCCAACTGGCGTGGGCCGCAGGGCTTCACTTTTACGGCATGGCCGACGCGCTTGAAATCGCGCTGCGCAGCCACGAGCCCATGCGGCCCGCCCGCTCGGTGCGGCGCGCCATGGCTTACGGTCTGCTCTTTCCGGGCGGAGGCCAACTTTACAACGATCGCTACGGCAAGTTCGGCATGTTGTGGATGGCGCTGGGCGCCTCGGCGGTGTCGGCGTGGTCGCGTCAGGAGATGGTGGAGTCGCTCAACCGCGACCTCAAGACCGCGAGCGCGGAGCAGGCGCTGGGGTACAGCACCGATTTCGATCAGCTCACGCTCGATCGCACGTTGTACCGCCGCAAGCGCAATCAGTATTACTGGGGCGCGGCGCTGCTGTACGTGTACGCGGTGATGGACGGCATGGTGGACGCGGCGCTCTCCGACTTCGACCGCCCGAACCGCTATGCCCTCGGCCCGGGCCTGGAGCCTCTGTCGTTCACGGCCTCGGTGTCGTTCTGACCTGTCGGAATTTTCCGCAGCGCGAAGCGGAAGACCCAAACCGCGACCACCCCCCGAACAATCCCGTTTTCAACCCTGATTTTTTCGCCTTTTTTCAGCCAGCAGGCGTTGAAATTTTGCCCGGACATTTTACATTTGCACGCCTCAGTGGGCACTTAGCTCAGTTGGTAGAGCAGCTGACTCTTAATCAGCGGGTCGAAGGTTCAACCCCTTCAGTGCCCACCACTCTTTAAACCGTCTCCCGTCACCGGGAGGCGGTTTTTTGTTGGGGGTAGGGTGGTCTTCCGGGCGGAACGTTGCCGTTACAGGCTATCGGGTACAAGCCAGATCGATGCGAATGATGATCAGACCGATTGAGAAAACCTCAATCATACCCTACGCTTTCAGCTGTTCGCGGTAGACTCGCGCTCAATCGACCACAAGACCCGTCGGCAGAATGAACCGCTCGGGGTCGATGTGCTGCCCGTCGCGGAGCACCTCATAGTGAACGTGCACGCCGGTGGCCGTGCCCGTGCTGCCCATGTACCCGATCACCTCGAAGCGCTTCACCAGCTGACCGCGGTCCACGAGGATGCGGCTGAGGTGACCGTACTTGGTTGAGTATCCGTTGCCGTGGTCGATCACCACGAGGTTGCCGTATCCGTTTTCGCTCGACGAGAACTTGACCACGCCGTTCGCCGTGGCGTATACCGGTGAAAAGCGGCTGCCCGAGATGTCGAGCCCGCTGTGCATGGCGTAGCGCCCGTACACCGGGTGCACGCGATACCCGAAACCGCTGGTCCAGTTGCCCGCCGCCGGCACCACCGAGGGCGTATGGTCCCACAGGTTGTGGCGGTAGTCCACGAACTCCTTGATCTGCTTGTAGTTCCGCAAGGTATAGTCGATCTTGCCGCGGAGCTGACGGCCCTTGAGTTGCGTGTGGAACAGCTTTTCCTGCAGGCCTTGCGAGAGCGACGAGTCGGTCGCATCGGGATAGGTGCGTCCCCCCACGCCGAAGGCGCCCGAGGAGTTGCCCATGTAGTTGATGCCGTACAGTGCGCGCATCCGCTGCTCCTGACGGGCGGCGCGTTCAAGCGACGCTTCTACGGTCATAAGGCCTGATTGCACTTCGCGCAAGTCCGCCAGGTGCATTTGGTGGCGCCCGGCGGCGAAGTGATAGCGTGCTTCGCGCAGGGCCCAGGATCCGGCTTCCCACGCCACGCACGCAAGTCCTGCGGCCAGCACGACGGCAACCGCCGTGATGCCGCGCATGAGGTAGGGAGAGACGGGGCGGGAGATGGAGCGGCGCTTGTTCTCCCACTGAATGTGCAGCAGGTAATCCTTTTCCGCGGAAAGGCGGAAAATTTTGGCGAATACGGCTTTAAGTGCCGGCACCTTGCGCATCTTCATGGGGATCGGAAACCAACGGCGGACCTTCGGGACCCAGGCGGTCAGGGAGCCCGGGGCGCGCGCCGAAAACTGACCTGAAGCAATCTAACCCCTGTGCCGGGGAGTTTCAATTTTCGGCGGTGGGGCAGACCATGGCGGAACAGGCCGAAAACGGCGAATTTTGGCCGATATCGGGATCCTTCACGGTGATTCGGGGGCGAAATCGGGCTCGCGATCAACCCCGGGACCGCGGATCAGGCCCTGTCCTTGGAGTCGTACAGCGCGGTCAGCACCTCGCCGGGGATTTTCAGGCTCCCGGGGGCATAGCGGTCATCGCCCCGGGGGGCATGAAAGTCGGCCCCGCCCGAACAGAAAAGCCCGAAACGCTTGGCGAGTTCGCGGTAGCGGCGGTGGGTCGTCGGGTTGTGGCTGTGGCAGTAGGTCTCGATGCCTTGAAGCCCCTGGTCGACCATGGAGGCGATGAGGTCGTCCTGATTGGTGCGACCAGGGTGGGCGAGCACGGCGACGCCGCCCGCTTCGCGGATGAGGCCGATGGCGTCGGCCGGCGACAGCTTCTCGCTCTCGATGCCGTCCATGAAAGCGTTGCCGTTTCCCAGGTAGCGGGTGAAGGCCTCCTGGAAGCTGGGCACGTATTCCTCCTCCACCATCGCCGAGGCGATGTGGGCGCGGCCGATGCTGCCGCCGTGGGTGCGGGCCGCGATCTTCTCGTAGTTGAGTTCGATGCCCTGGGCCGCGAGTCGGCTGACGATCAACTGCGCCCGCGTGCGGCGCTTTTCACGCAGGGTGACGAGCGTGCGGTTCAGGCGCAAGTGCGTCGGTTCGTACAGGTAGCCGAGAATGTGGACGTCGTGACCGTTCCACGAGGAGCTGATCTCCACGCCGGGTATGTAGTCGATGCCCGCTTCGCGGGCATGGTCACGGCCTTCCTCGTAGGCGTCGATGTTGTCGTGGTCGGTGACGGAAATCGCCGAAAGACCCAGCTTGACGCAGTAGTCGATGAGATCGCGCACCGTGAGCTGCCCGTCCGACAGGGTCGAGTGCATGTGGAAATCCACATGCCCGCCGGGCCCTTTCCTGATCATCGGGGCAATCATCGCGTCGGTCTCCTTGAAGCGATCCGGGGAAGGGGGAGCGCCTGTTTTCATTATAACATCATCGCGCGCGCGGAACCGGGAATTTTTCCCGGGCCCGCCCCCGTGGCCGCGAAGGCCGATTGCCGTCGGAATTTCGCCCGTCCGCGGCCATTTCGAGTAATTTTCACCTTCCTGTAACCCCCGCTTCAAAACGCGCGGCGGTTGATCAAAACAAGAGTAAAGGATCTCCCATGATTCATCCGGTCGTGATGGCGGGCGGCAAAGGCGAGCGCTTTTGGCCCTACAGCAACGCGAAGCATCCCAAACAGCTGTTGCCCCTCGTCACCAGGCACTCGATGCTCGAAGACACGCTGCGCAACATCCGCGCGCTCGGCAAGACCGGGCCCGCTCGTCTGGTGGTAAGCGCGAATCTCGAAAAGCCGGTGAAGCTGAAAACGCGCGGGATGAAGAACGTGCTGACGATCGCCGAGCCGCAGGGCCGCAACACGGCCGCCGCCGTGGCGCTGGCCGCGCGTTTGATCATGCGGACCGATCCGCAGGGCGTGATGCTCGTGCTCACCGCCGACCACGCCATCGGCCCGGCCAAGGAATTCGCGCGCGCGATGAAAACCGCGGCCGAAACCGCCGCGGCGGGCGATTGCCTCGTGACCTTCGGCATTCAGCCGCTGCGTGCCGAGACCGGCTACGGGTATGTGGAGGCCAAGGGCGCGTCGCGCACGCTCAACGGGCTTAAGGTTCTCGACGTGGCGGGCTTCCACGAAAAGCCATCCGCCGACAAGGCCGCCGCGTTCGTGGACTCGGGACGTTTTTACTGGAACAGCGGCATGTTCGCCTGGCGCGTCGATTACCTGTGGGAGCAGTTCCGCGCGCACTTGCCTCAAACCGCGGCGGCCTTCGAGAAGGCCGGTGACCTCGACCCCAAAAAGCCGACCTTCAAGGCCAAGCTCAAGAAGATCTACGCCTCCATCCCCGACATTTCCATCGACTACGGCATTCTCGAGAAGGCCGCGGCGATCCGGATGGTCATCCCCGCGTTCTCATGGGACGACATCGGCGCGTGGAGTTCGCTCGATCGCCTGCACCCCGCCGATGACGCCGGCAATCGCGCCATCGGTGAAACCATTCAGCTCGAGTCCACCGGCACCACCTGCTTCTCCGACTCGGGAATCGTGGCGACCTTCGGGGTCAAGGACCTTCTGGTGGTGCACCACGAGGGCGTGACCATGGTGGTTCACAAATCCCAGGCTCCGCGCCTGAAGGAACTGGTGAAGAAGGTGGGCGCGGTGAAGGCCTACGGGAAATACATGTAGGGTTCATTCAGAAATCAGAAATCAAAAATCAGAAATCAGAAATTAACTCAAGGCCCACCGCCGGCAGAATGAATCAATCAGCGAAATGGCGATGTGTTCTTTCTGATTTTTGATTTCTGATTTCTGATTTTCACCCCACCCACTCCACTTCGAACAACGGGTTCAAGCCGCTCGCATCGTGGCGCGATTCGTCGGCTCTGAGAAGCGCCACCACGCGGGTTTCCACCAGCGAGGCGAAGTGCAGGGCGAAGCTGTGGAACCCGATGGCGCCGCGCGCGCCGTCGAGCGCGGCGAGCAACGCCGAAAAATCGGTTTCGTTGAACACCGGCGCGTCGAGCCATTGCCCTTGTCGCGACACGGGTTTCAGCTGGGGGTTCCAGAGCACGGCGCCGAGGGTGAACCGGCCCGTTTCGCGGCGGCCGATCTTTTCCTTGAGGCTGTCGAACAGGGCGTCATCGAGCGTGGTGAGGTTGCCCGCGTCCTGCACGAACAGCCAGGTGTTTTCCGGCACGGCGCGCTTCACCTCCCACTCGCGCAGGGCTTCCTCGTGACGCCCGGTGTCGGGCTGCAGATGCGTCCACTGGCCGCGCGGCGTGAAGCCCGCGTAACGCCACAGATCGAGGCACTGAAAGAACCGCGCGGCCCGCGGCGTCGAGGTGTCGGACTGCAGCCGTGTGTTGGCGAACGGGGCGCCCACCGCGGTCTCCCAGCTGACCCGCGCCCGCGCGCCCGAGGCGCGCAGCACCGCCTGAAGCACGATGGGGTAGGGGCCTTGCGCGAAGGTCACCGTGATGTCGGGCGCGAAGGCGCGGAGGTCGGCGACGAGGTGCCGCACGGGGTCATCGTGCCACGCGAGCGTCTCGCGCCGCCAGGCGAAGGCGACGCCCGGAAACAATCCCTGCACCAGCGCCGTGTCGTTCGCTTCGCACAGGTGGGCGACCTCGACGCCCTCCGGCAACGCGTCCACCAAGGCGCGCGCCGCGGGGAAGGCCTGCAGGATTTCGATCGCGTCGTCGGACCACGCGAGAATGAGGCGGCGGGCCGCCTGCAGCGATTCGGTGAAGGCGAAGCTTTCGCCGTCCGCGGCGCCGCCGCTCGCTTCGATGAGGTGATTCCGCTTCCAGCCCGCGGGGAAAAGGTTCAGCAGGCGCGTCGGAAAGCCCGTACCCAAGGTTCCTTCGGGAAGCGGTTTGGCGGAGGCTTGTCGGCGGTCGGTGGGGGGAGTCATGATCCGGCTCGTCATTGTCGCTTATAATAACCGGAGCGGGGGCGAAATCCTAGTTTTGATCCATGGCGATTCACCGGGCCAAAATTCTCGTCGTCGGGTTGAACCCGGCTTGGCAGCAGATCTTCGTGATGCGGGGCCTGCGGCCGGGTGAGGTGAACCGCGCGGCCGGGTTCACCGAACTCGCCAGCGGCAAGGGATTGAACGTCTCCAAGATTCTGGCGGCGCGCGGTCACGCGGTCACGCTGGTTCAGGTGCTTGCGGGCGAAACCGGTCGTCGCGTCCTCGCGGATTGCGGGCGGCGCGGGATCCGCAGCGCGCACGTGCTGGTGCCCGGGGAAACGCGCGTGTGCGCGACCTTGTTGCACGACGACGGCGCGACGGAAATCATCGCCCCGTTCACGCTCGACCGTGATCCGTTCGGGGAGTTGTCGGCGCTTGTTCCCGACGAGGCCTTCGATGCCGTCGTGATGTGTGGAACGGTACCCGCGGGAATGAATCAGGAAGCGGGGGCGTCGTTGGTTTCCCGGGCGGGAGCCCCGCTCGTGATTTGGGATTCGGTGGCGGGCGTCACCGAAGGCCTCATCGGTCAAATCACCTGGTTGAAGGTGAACGCCGAAGAGGCCCGCGCGCTGGAGCCGGTGTTGGGGGCCGGGCGCACGCCTTCGCTGCTGATCACCGATGGGGCGCGGCCGGCGCGGGTGCGCGCGGGCGAGGACGACGCCACCTGCGCGCTCCCGCCTCTCGATCATGTGGTCAATCCCATCGGGGCGGGAGACACCGTCACGGCGATGCTCGCCGATGGCCTGCTGCGCGGCCACGCGCCGCGCGTGGCGGCGGCGGAGGCCCTTGCCGCCGCCGCCGCGAGCTGCCTGAACGTGCTGCCCGCGGAATGGAACCCCGAGGATGCGGCGCGCCTCGCCGCGGGCGCCGTGTGGTCGGAGCGCCAAGGCGGCCGCCGCGGTGCGGAGGACGCCTCATGAGCGCGGGCTTGTGCGTGCTGCACTGCGCGGCCACGCGCGATGAGCTGGCGGCATTCGGCCTGTTCGACGCGGGGGATTCCCCGACGCCGACGGAGATAGAACCGGGCCGCGTGTGGCGGATCGCCTCGAATGCCGTTACAAACCTCTTCGCGATCACGGGTGTGGGCATTCCCCACACCTTGTTGAACCTCGCGCCGCTGCTGGTGCGCTTTCCCCCGGCGCTGGTGGTCAACGGCGGCATCGCCGGCGCCTACGAAGGAAGCGGTTTGGCTGTGGGCGACGTGGTGCTCGGCGTTTCGGAAACCTTCGCCGATCTCGGGATGGAAACGCCCGAGAACGAGGAGGAGGGCGGGGGATTTTTGCCTCTGGGCGGGTTCCCGTTCGCCGATGCCTCGCTGCGCGCGCCGCTGCCGCTGTGCGCGCCGCGGCTCGCGGGCTTTTCACCGCAACGCGGACGCGGGGCGACGGTCAACGCGTGCACGGGAACTGCGCGGACCGGCGCCCGCCGTCGCCACCAGTTCGATGTCGACTTCGAAACCATGGAAGGCGCGGCGGTCGCTCTGGCGGCGCGCTCGCAGGGTATCCCGATGGTGGAACTCCGCGCCATCAGCAACTTCGCCTCGCGTCGCGACATGCGTCCCGAGCACATCCGGCGCGCCTATGCGTCGCTGCGCGGGGCCTGGGCGGCGCACGGTAGCGCCTTGACGGAGGCCGCTTTGCGCGACGCCGGCATCGCACCCCGCCCGGAGGCCGTCGCATGACCCCCTCCCCCCGTTTCCACCACGACCCGCATTCAGTCACCCCGAAGGGATCCCGTGAACGAATCTCCTGATGCGCTCCTGGATGTCGGCATTTCACCGTGCCCCAACGACGTGTTCATTTTCTCGGGCTGGATCCTCGGACGCACGCCCGCCCCTCCGGCGACCTTCGCGTTCGAGGACGTGCAGACGCTGAACCGTCAGGCGCGCGCGGGTTTGTACGACCTGGTTAAAATCAGTTATGCCAACGCGCCGCACTGCGCCGGGACCGAGCTTCTGGAGTGCGGCGGCGCCTTGGGTCGCGGCTGCGGCCCGCTTCTTCTGACCGGCGGCGCGGAATGGGACCCATCCCGCGAGGTGCTCGTGCCCGGTGAATTCACCACCGCGAATTTTCTGCTCGACTTTTGGCATGCGAGACAAGTGGGGGAGGCGCGCGCGTCGTTGCGCAAGCGCTTTGTGCCCTTTGATCAACTCTATCGCGATTTGAAGGCGAATCCTCGGGCGCAAGGTGTGGTGATTCATGAAATGCGTTTCACCTATGAGGCTGACGGTTTGAAGTGCGTGAGGGATTTGGGCGAGGCGTGGGAGCAGGCGACGAACCTGCCGATTCCTTTGGGCGCCCTGGTGCGGCGGAGTGACGACCTGGTTCCTTCGCGCGTCGAGTTGGAAACGGCGGTTCGCGGGAGCCTTGATTGGGCGTGGTCGCATGAGGAGGAGGCGCTCGACCTGTGCGCGCGCCATGCGCAGGATATGACGCCGACGGTTATGCGTGCCCACATTGATTTGTACGTGAACGGGTTCACACGGGATCTCGGCGAAGACGGCCGTGCCGCAGTGCGATTTTTCCTGCAAGCCCTGGAACACCGCTGAGGCGGGGGAGGGGCCATGGTGTTATGCGCCGCTGTTTCAGCCGCATGTACCGCCCCCGGATTCCCTAAACCCAAAGGCCTTTTTTGGGGGGGATCGACCCTGATTTTGACAGATTTTTTAGTTGATTTTCGACCTGATTAGTCTCTTTCGTTGTAATTTATTTGACAATTTTGGCGGTTTAAGTGCTGTAATCATCTGATTTCTCGAAATTTATTGGCGAAATTTTTGAAAAAACGAAGAAATTTCATTTTCTTCACCCTAATTGTTTTTTTAAGCACAAAATTCAGGCTTCCGGCATATATTGTGAGACCTGTCGCCCCCCGCTTTCCGGCGGATGAGGCACTTGCTTGAACACAAACGGGAGAGGAAACATGAAAAAACTCGCATTGTTGACCGCATTGGCGTGCGTCGGCCTGGCCACCGCCCAGCCGTACTCGTCCTGGACCTATCGCCGGAATATCTCGATCAACACCACGGCGACCGCGGGTGGCGCCGATGTCGCCTGAGCGGTGACGAATTTCCCCGTGCTCGTTCGCCTGACGAACGCCAGCAACGCAACCGGTGGCGACGTGCTCGCGGCCGCTAAGGCCGGCGGCGCTGACATCCGTTTCTCCGATTCCGCCGGGACGACTCCCTTGGCTTATGAAATCGAGCGCTGGTCGTCCAGCGCCGCGGAAATCTGGGTGAAGGTGCCGACCATCAACGGCAACGCGACCACCACCATCAAGATGTACTGGGGCAAGGCCGACTCGAACACGACCTCGAGCGGCTCCGCCGTCTTCGGTTCCAACAACTTCCTCGGCGTGTGGCACATGGGCAACGCTTCGGGCGCGACGCCGCGCCCGAACGCCGCGGCACCGGGGACCAACGACATGGTGCCCGGCGGTCCGGCGCCGGCCGAACTGACGCCCAAGGTCGGCTTGATCGGCCTGGCGGACAGCTTGCGCGGCCAGGGAAACCAGGCCGAGGGCGACCACTTCTCGGCCGGTTCGATCACCTATCCGAACCAGCAGGTCACCATGTCGATGTGGATGTACTACCCGTAGACGCAGCCGTCGGCGGGTTGGACCCACTTCATGGCCATCGGCAACGCCTCCTCGAGCCATGCCCTGTGGTTCGGTCGCGTGGGCGATACACAGAATTGGCGTGCTCGCGGTGCGGGCGGTACCGCCGGCACGGGCGCCGGCACCACGGGTGAAACCGACCTTTCGGAAAACACCACCGTCACCGACGGTTTGCTGCCGCAGGACGCGTGGGCCCACCTCGCCGTCACGCGCGACAGCGCCGAAGGCCGTCGCTGGCGCATGTACAAGAACGGCGAGCGCCTGATCGATTACTATCGCGGCGAAGGCACGACGAGCAGCACGTTCGCGCGCCACAACTTCCCGGCCATCGCGCGTTCCACGACCTTCATCGGCCGTTCCATCGGGTGGAACGACGTGAATCCGAACATCATCGTCGACGAAGCCCGCATTTCGTCCGTGGCGCGCAGCGCCGACTGGATCAAGCTCGAACACGCCACCCAGAAGGCAGGCGCGACCGCCGTCGTGCTCGGCAGCTCGCTTCCCAACCAGCCCCGTCCGCTGTTCTACTCGAACCGCAACGCGAGCTACCTGATCAATTCGGCCATTCTTCCGAACACCCCCACGGTCGACGGCACGCTCTCGGGCGCAAACCCTTTCTCCATCGATGTTCCGCTGCCCGCCGGTCTCACCTTCAACACCGCGACTGGCGTGATCTCGGGAACCCCGACGGCGCTGAAGGCTTCGACTCGCCATATCATTTCCGTGAGCCTCACCGGCCCTTCGACCGGTCTTGACACGGTGTTCATCGCCGTGACGGTTGGTGATCCTCCGGGTGCCCCCACGGGTGTTTCCGCAACGGCGACCTCGGGCCAGGCCGTCGTGACGTGGGCCGCTCCCGCCACGACCGGCGGCTCGCCGATCACCAGCTACGTGATCAGGGCCGTCAACGACACGGCCAAGACCTGCACGTGGACCACGGGTCCGCTCACCTGCACCATTACGGGTTTGACCAACGGCACCTCCTATACCTTCACCGCTCGCGCCGTGAACGCCGCCGGCTCGAGCCCGGTTTCCGCCGCGTCCGCCGCGGTGACCCCGGCCGGTGTGGCCTCCGCCCCGACGAACGTGACGGCCGTGCAGGCCGGCACCGCCGCTTCGGTCACCGTGAGCTGGACCTTGCCCGCGAGCAACGGTGGTTCGCCCATCGTTGAGTACTACGCGAACGGCTCGCCGGGCGGTATTTGCTACGCGCCGGCTCCGGGATCCGGCACCACCGCGAGCTGCGTGGCCACCGGCCTGACCTTCGGCCAGGCTTACACCTTCACGGTGTACGCGGTCAACGGCATCGGCAACAGCCCGCTCTCTTCGCCCTCCAACTCGGTGACCCCGGTCGGCCTCGCGAACTCCTTCGCGATCCAGGTTTCGGGCATGGTGAAGCCGTACACCTTCGCGCTCACCGAAGACGCGATGAAGAGCACCGAGGCGCTGACGATGTCGATCACCGACATCAAGGGCCGCACGGTGTGGTCCAAGACGATCAACCCCTCGCAGGATCGCGTGCGCGAAGTGACCTGGAACGGCCTGTCGTCCAAGGGCAACGCGGTTTCCGCGGGCGTGTACATGGTTCGTCTGTCCGCCGTCACCGCGGGCAAGACCAGCGACGTCGTGCGCCCGACGGTCAAGTAAACCGTCTCGCGCGATCGCGCCGTGCGACACGGCGTGAAAAAAAGCCCCCGGGAAACCGGGGGCTTTTTTGTTGCAAGGGTTTCACCGGATTGGTCGGCGGTGAGGTCTCCCTGAGGCACTCCACCTGCGGGACAAGCGCTTTTTTATTGAAAAACGACAAACTATGACAATCAAAACATTTGTTGAATTCGTGGCGCATGGGGAAATGGCGGGCGATATATTCCCTCAAGTCTCTCGCTGGAAACCGGTGTGTCACGTCATCTGACGTGCGCGCATCCAACCCTCATCGCGGTTTTGCCGGTCAGGAGTTTCCCATGATGCGCGCTGTCGTCCCCATCCTTCTCGGTACGCTTGTCACCGCCCACGCGCAACCCCTTTCGAAGTGGGGGCGTTCGCTTACGGTGACCGTCAACACAGCCGCCACCGGTGGCGGCGCGAATGTGGCGACCGCTGTCGCGAACTATCCGCTGCTGTTGCGTCTCGATTCCGCGAACGCGCCCGCACTGTTCGCGGAAGCCTTGACGAGTGGAGCGGATCTGCGCGTGGGCGACATGTCCGGGAATCGTTTGCCTTATGAAATCGAAAGCTGGAGCGCGACGCGCGCGTCCGTTTGGGTTCTGGTGCCCTCCATCGCCGGCAACGGGTCGACGACGCTGAAGATTTATTGGGGCAAGCCCGGCGTCACGAGCGAATCGAATCCGGCCGCTGTGTTCCCCCCGTCTTTGGGGTTCGATGCGGTGTTTCATCTGGGGGAAGCGACGGGTGACACGGCGCGCGATGCGACGGGCGCGTTCAAGGGTGTGCCGGTGATCGGCACGACCGCCGGAAGCGCCGCTCCGGCGAACGTGGGCGGCGCCATCGGGGCGGCCAAGAATTTCGGGGGAAACGCCGCCGACAACGCGGACTCGGCGCTGAAGGGAGGCGCCTATCGCCTTGAGACCGCCGCAGGCGGCAACACGTTCAACTCCTTCAACTACGTCGGCACGGACGCCGCCTTCACGATTTCGGCCTGGGTGAACACCGCCGCGTTTCCGGCGGGCTTTTCACGCCGCCGCGGCATTGTCACCAAAGCCGACCACGGTCTGAACCAGCTCGACAACAACGACCCGCTCACGCAATGGTTTCTGCGCCCCAACACCGCGCCGCGCGTGATGGTGTTCCAGCGCGTGGCGGCGGTGGGGTTGGGTACCGCTCCCTACAGCGTGGGATCGAACACGGGCGATGGCGGCATCACCGGCGTGCTGAACAACTGGAACTACGTGACTTTCATCGCAAGCGGCGCGGGCGTCGACGACAACCTTCTGAGGATCTACAACGCGGCGGGTCGGCTTTCGAAGGCCATCCCCGATCAGGACGGCGCGCACCTGGACGCCGATGTGTTCATCGGGGGTTTCGCGGGCAACAGCGGGGCCGGCTCGCCCAAATCGAACGGCACCCACTATTTCAACGGCCTGATCGACGAGGTGCGCCTGTCGAACGTGGCGCGGACCCCGGCTTGGGCCGATCTCGATTTCGAAACCCAAAAGGCGGGCGTCACCGCCGTGGCCTACGGCGCGGCGCAGACGCAGGACACCGGTCGCGTTTTTCAGTACGCGGTGCGCAGCGCGAACTTCATCGTGAACCAGGCGATCACCGCGCTGACGCCGTTCGTGTCGGCGGGGACGATCACGACCGCGAGCGTACAGCCCGCCTTGCCCACGGGCTTGAGCCTCAGCAGCGCGGGCGTGATTTCCGGGACGCCGACGGCCGTGAGCGCGTCGGCGGCTTATGTGATCACGGCGACCATCGGCGGAAACCCGCACCTCGATACCTTGACGCTCTCGGTTTCGGCGGGGACGCCGCCCGCCGCGCCCACGGGCGTCACCGCCTCCGTCGCGCCGGGGCAAGCCACCGTGAGTTGGTCCGCACCTGCCGCAGGCACCTCGCCGATCACGGGTTACTTTGCGCGCGCCACCCAGGACACCACCAAAAACTGCACGTGGTCGACCGGACCGCTGTCGTGCGTGATCACCGGGTTGATGAACGGCACCTCCTACACCTTCGTGGTGCGTGCGGCGAGCGCGGTGGGCAACGGCGCGTTCTCCGCCCCCTCGGCGTCGGTCACGCCCGCCTCGGTGCCGGGGGCGCCGACGAACGTGGTGGCGGCCCAAGCCGGTACGGCGGCCTCGGTCACGTTGACCTGGACGCCTCCCGCTTCAAGCGGCGGGTCGCCGGTCACGGATTACTACGGCACTTCCGCGCCGGGCGGATTTCTGTGCTACTCCCCGGCAAGCCCGACCCCGAGTTGCACGGTCACGGGATTGACCTTCGGCACCTCCTACACCTTCACGGTGCTCGCGGCGAACGCCTTGGGAAACGGTCCGGCCTCGGCGCCGTCCAACGCCGTGATTCCCGTCGGCCTTGCCGGCCCTCTTCTCCCCATACAGGTCGACGGCTCCCTGCGCGCCTTCACATTCAGGGTGGGAGGGGACGCCGCGAGGTCGGGAGTCGTGACGCTGTGGATCTCCGACATCAGGGGACGCACTGTGTGGTCCAGGTCGGTGAACCTGTCGCAGACAAAAACCCCGGACATCGCATGGAACGGCACATCGTCGGTGGGGCGTCCGGTGTCACCCGGAACCTACCTCGTGCGCGCGCGCGTGGAGCGGGACGGCCTGATCTCCGAAACGTTCGTGACCGTCGTCAAATCCAAGTGAGTTCGTCGCGACGCTGACCACGCGGCCGGGACGGACTGCCGGAAACCCCGGGCCTTCGGGGTTTCCGGATGGCCATCGGCCGCCCGGGGCCCCCCCGCAACATTTCATGCCATGGACCGCGGAAATACCCCCAAAAACCGGGGTCGGTCATAAACAGGTAAACACTTGTATTAAAATTTGAATATTCACACTAATACTACCGAAGCGCGATATATTCCCGAAACCGATTCCTTGTGCCTAGATGACGTCAAATACGTCGAATCAGGGTGTCGACCCAAAAAGGAGGATTCATGGAGTTTCGGAGTATCTTCGCCACCGCCCTGCTGTGCGCCATCGCCGTGCAGGCGCAACCTTACGCCGGCTGGTCCAAATACCGGACCGTGACCATCAACACAACCGCCTCCAGCGGCGGGGCAAACGTGACCCAGGCGGTCACCAATTTTCCGGTGCTTGTGAAACTGGGCGATCAGAGCGATGCCGCCGGGGCGAACGTTCTGAACGAGGCCCTGCCCGGCGGGGCGGACATCCGCTTCACCGATTCGACGGGCATGACGGCGTTACCCTATCAGATCGACAGTTGGGAAAACGGGTCCGCGGCCATTTGGGTTTTGGTGCCCACGGTGGCGGCCTCGGCGCATACCAAGATCAGGTTGTACTGGGGCAAGCCCGGTGAAGCGAGCGCCTCCAGCGGCGCGGGGGTTTTCAACGGCACCAGCGGTTTTACGGGCGTGTGGCACCTGAACGAAGGGACGGGAGCGGGCGCCATCCTCGACGCGACGGCCAACGGCCTGAACGGCACCCGGCACGCCGAAGTGCAGTCGGTTCCGGGCATCGTCGGCACGGCGCGATTCTACAACGCCGCGATGGCCGGTCCCACGCCCCCCACCGGCACGGCGAGTTATCACGTCGATTCGCTGGAGGACAACGCGTTGTACCGCGCCAACGGCAGCAACACGCGCATCACCATTTCGGCCTGGGTGAACGTGCGTGCGAGCGGCACGGACGTGTCGCAGGGCATCTTCGGGCAATATCGCTACTCGGGTTCCACGGGACGCAGCAGCTACGCGCTCATGCACAGGCAGTCGGGGTCGTTCAGCGTGCTGAACACCACCAACGGCACCGGCGACGCGTGTTCACGGACACCGACTTTCCCGGGCAGCAATGGCGTCACGTGGTGGCGAGCATCGGAACCGCCGCGGACGGAAACGTGGTGATGTACGTCGACGGCGTGGCGCAGGCGATCACCGGGAACTCGACCCAGTCCACCTTCGCGGTGCCGACCACGACGGTGTCGCGGCCGCTCATCGGCGCGCTGGAGCGCGCGTTCAACCAGCACTTCATCGGATACATCGACGAACTCCGGTTCTCCAACGGCACCATCCGCAGCGCGGATTGGGTCAAGCTCGAGTACGAAACGCAGAAGCCGGGGGCGACGGCGGTGACGTTGGGCGCGACGGCGAGCAACGTGTCACGCATCCTGTTCTATCCGACCAAGATCGCGAAGTACACGGTCAATACCCCCATCACCCCCAACGTGCCGACGCTCACGGGCACGCGGAGCGGCACCCCGTTCACGATCTCTCCGGCGCTGCCGGCAGGCCTGCAGTTCGACAATGCCACAGGGACGATTTCGGGCACGCCAACGGCCCTGTCAGCCTCGCAGACCTACATGATCGCCGTCGCCATGGCGAACCTTGATACGGGCGCGGACACCCTCCAGATCAGCGTCGCGGCAGGCACTCCGCCCGGCGCTCCCGAAGCCGTCGCGGCGGTGGCCTCCTCGGGCCAGGCGGTGGTGACCTGGCAGGCGCCGGGCGTGTCGGGCAGTGCGCCCATCTCGGGGTATTTGGCGCGCGCGGCGCAGGACAGCACCAAGTCGTGCACGTGGACCACAGGCGCCCTTTCGTGCACGGTGACGGGCCTTACCAATGGCACCTCGTACACGTTCGTGGTGCGCGCGGTCAGCACGGCCGGCAACGGCGCCTTTTCGGCCCCTTCGGCCGCGGTGATCCCCGCAGGAGTCGCGTCGGCTCCCACCAACGTCATGGCGACCCAAATCGGGACGAGCACTTCGGCGCAGATCGTCTGGAACGTTCCCGCGAACAACGGCGGCTCGCCGATCGTCGAGTATTATGCGACGGGTACGCCCGCGGGCTCATGCTATGCGCAGGCAGGCGCCGGAGGGACGGCGGCCTGCACCGCCACCGGTCTGGTCATCGGAGGCACCTACACCTTCACGGTGTACGCCGTGAACGCGGCGGGCAACAGTCCGACCTCGGCTCCCTCGAACGCCCTGACGCTCTCGAGCACCTCTCTGCTGCCGGGGCGGTATTCGCTCAGCGCCACGGGCGCGGGCCGCTCTTTCCGCTTTGCCCTGACGCCCGAAGCCATGGCCTCGACCGAAACGCTGACCATGACCATCAGCGATCTTCACGGGCGCACGGTGTGGACGCGCACGCTTCAGCCGCGGCGCGACCGTTTGCGGGAAGTGGTCTGGAACGAACGGACCAGCGAGGGGCGCGCGGTGGCGCCAGGCGTTTACATGGTGCGGGTCTCCGCCCTCGGCGGCGGCGGCCGGACGGCCGATTTCATTCGCCCCGGAGTGCTTGCGCGCTGAGAGCTCACGGGCCGCGCGCGGCGCCCGCCGAGGGTTTCATCGCGAATCCCGCCACAAAAAAACCTCCGGATTTCCGGAGGTTTTTTTGTGGCCCGCGAAGGAGGCGGCGGGAACGGGCAAGGCGCCGTGAGGCGCTTGGTCCGCTCCGGTGACTTACACGTGCAGGAGCGGTGACTTGCCGATCGGCACGACGTTGAAGCCCATGTCGAACAACGCCTTGTGGTCGAGGATGTTGCGCCCGTCGAACAGGAACGCCGGGTGCTTCATCGACTTCAGGACGCGGGCGTAGTCGAGTTCCTTGTACAGCTTCCACTCGGTGAGGATGGCCACCGCGTGCGCGCCTTCGACGGCCTTGTACGGGTCCTCTTCGAAGGTCACGCGATCGACGATGTCCTTGAGGTCGGTCTTCGCGTTGGCGATCGCCTTGGGATCGCTGACCACCACATCGGCGCGCTCGGCCGCGAGTCCGCGCGTCACCGCGATGGCCGGGGATTCGCGCGTGTCGCCGGTGTCGGCCTTGAAGGCGAAGCCCAGAAGCGCGATGCGCTTGCCCGCCACCGTGTTGAACAAGGTCGACAGGATCGATTTCACGAAACGGTTCTGCTGCCAGTTGTTGATGCGCACCACGGATTCCCAGTAGTCGGCGACCTCGGTGAGCCCGTAGCTCTGGCAGATGTACACGAGGTTGAGGATGTCCTTTTGGAAGCACGAGCCCCCGAAGCCCACGCTGGCCTTCAGGAACTTCGGGCCGATGCGGCTGTCGGTGCCGATGGCGTAGGCCACTTCGCCCACGTCGGCTTCGGTCTTTTCGCAAAGCGCCGAAATGGCGTTGATGGATGACACGCGCTGCGCCAGGAAGGCGTTGGCGACGAGCTTGGACAGCTCGGCGCTCCACACGTTCGATTCGATGATGCGTTCGCGCGGCACCCAGTGGGCGTAGACGTCCACCACGTCCTTGCGCGCGGCGATGCCGCCCTGGGTTTCGCGCGAGCCGATCAGAACGCGGTCGGGGTTTTCCAGATCCTTGATGGCGGTGCCTTCCGCGAGGAACTCGGGGTTCGACAACACCTCGAAGCGGATGCCCTTGTCGTTCGCGTTGAGGATGCGTTCCATGGCCTCGGCGGTGCGCACCGGCAGCGTCGACTTCTCCACGATGATTTTTCCGGAATCGGAGTTCGCGAGAATCTGGCGCGCCGTCTTTTCCCAGTACTGCAGGTCGGCGGCCTTGCCGGCGCCTTCGCCGAAGGTTTTGGTCGGCGTATTCACCGACACGAAAATGATGTCGGCTTCGCGGATGCCCGCGTCCACGTCGGTGGTGAAGAACAGGTTCTTCCCGCGCGCGGCGAACACGACCTCCTCGAGGCCGGGTTCGTAGATGGGAATGTCCGCACTGTTCCAGGCGTCGATGCGCGCCTTGTTGATGTCGACCACGGTGACCTTGCAGTCGGGGCACTTGCGGGCGATCATGGCCATGGTGGGTCCGCCCACATAACCGGCGCCGATGCAGAGAATCTTCTTTTTGAACGTCATGGCAAAAATCCGTTCCCGCTCACTGTGAGCGCGATTGAGGAACGCGTTTGAACGCGGAAAATAAATGCAAACAGGCCTTCAATTATAGCCATTCGGCGCGGTGGTCGGGTCGTTCCGGAGGCCGGGTGCGCGGGTGGCCTTTGATGCGATAACGCCGCGGCATGCCGCGGGCGCCGGGGTGATCTTCGCGGAGCTCCCGGATTTTTCAGCGTTTTCGAGACGAGGCCTCACGCCTCCGAAATCGTCGCCGCTTCGGGCCGCCGAAGCGGGTCAGGCGATTTCGATGAGGGTCGCACCCGGGTTGTGGAAGTCGGTACGGAACCGTTTCACGCGGATTTTCCAAACGCTCGAGAGGGCGCGGTGAAGGTTCGTGCGGATCGAATCGTTCCCGCGGTTGCTGTGTCCGTGGATCATGCGCAGCATGGCGCCGGAGCGGTGCCGTTTCAGCATCGACTCCGCGGCCGCCAGGGCCTCATCCACCGCCATGCCGTGCAGGTCGATCTCCTCGTCCACGGGAAACTCCTGCGGCCGCGCGGGCGTCAGCCCGAGCCCGCGCGGCTTGCGTCCGTTGCGTGCTTTATTGGCGCCCACGGTCGTCTCCGATTTCAGCGTGTTCCATCCGGACCTCTTCGCTCGTGTCGCTCTGTCCTCCGTGCGTCCGCGCGCTCACGCGAGGCTGCGCCCCATGCACCGTGGCGAAAAACGGATGACGCGGATTCCACGCCTCGTCGCGGCGGCGGGCACCGTATTTTCCCCCGCTATTCTGAAAGCCGATTCCTTCGGCGGCACGCCGCAAGGCGCGCACCACCGGTTGCCCGGCCTCGACCTCGGCACGGCGGAGGCGCACGCGTTTGACCTCTTCGATCAGGCGCCTCGGCCAGGCCACGGGAACGCCCGCCTTGCGCAGGAAGTGGATGTCCGCCAGCGCCTGCAATCGTTGATCGCTCGTGCGTGCGAGCGCGAGCTGGGTGAGAATCTCCGCATCCATCTCCCGCGTGAAGCCCTTGGCGTGCGCGGCCTCGTGGCAGGCGGCGGTGAAGCGCCAATAACGCGGCGCGGGCATGTCGGCGTCGCCGATGATGGCGATTTCGCCGAAGAACGGATCATGAAACGCGGGGCCGCCGTACGCAAGGCCGATGGTCGCCGTCCACGGGCCCATGGTCTTGAAGGCGCGCACCGTGCGGCCGTCGGGCAGATCCAGCGCGGCCAACACCGCGTTCAAGCTGGTGTCGCAGGCGGCGAGAACTTCGGTTTCGCTCATGGCCTGAAAGGCCCTCCAGCGCGCCGCGCCGCCGCTGTCGGCCGTACGGCCGAGCGAGTCGCCGAACGCGGCGATAAGGCGCGCTTCGCGGGCGGCGACCCACGCGCGGAACGCCTCCTCCGGCAAGGTGTCGGCTCGACTTTCGGCGAGGCGTTCCGCCAGCGGCGTGCGCCAGGCCGTAGGCGCCAGACTCCCGGGGAACGCCCCTTGGCCGAGGCCCAAAGCGATCAGGAACACCGGTCCGGCGATGAACGTGAGGCGCCGTACCGCGCGCCCCTTCAACACGCGGAGCGCCTTGTGCGACGACCACCCGGAGGACTCCCCGGCACCCCCGAACCATTTGACGGGAAGAAACGTGACGATGAACAAAAGCGTCGCCGCGGTTCCCAGCCACAGCGCCGCCTCCACCAGCGAAAAGGGAATAGGGTCGATCAGCGCGCCCTTGAGGCGCGACAGGGGTAGCCCGAAGGCCCGCCAGTACTGGTCGAAGAGCATGGGGATAAAGTAGGAAGACGATGGTATGTGGTAAGTGGTATGCGGCACGGTTCGGACCCACGGGACTTATACCGGCACGCGAAGAGAGATGCAGGGATACCTCGATCCACGTACCATTTACCACGTACCACCCACCATGAACGAGAAGCGTCCACTCGTGCCGACCACCCCCCCACCAACTATCTTTCCGCCGCCGGGCCCATAGCTCAGTTGGTTAGAGCAGGCGACTCATAATCGCCCGGTCCTCCGTTCAAGCCGGAGTGGGCCCACCACATTTTTGGCGGAGGCGTGACGTGAAGAACCTCGTGTTTTACGGTGACGGCTTGTTGTGCCCTCCGGAAGGCTACGGCGAGGCGGTCATTGAACTGCTGGTGACCCGACGCCCCGGCGCGCTGTTCAAGTCGTTTCATTCAGGCGAGGAGCAACTCGCGCTCGAGGGGGCGTTGCGCGGCGCGCCCGCGCTGATCGGCAAGGCGCCCGATATCGTGGTCGTCGGGCTCGGCGCGGTCGACCTGCTGCAGGGCGCGGATCCCGATCTCGCGTGCGAGCGCCTCGGCGCGCTCGTCAATCTGTTGCTCCTGAAGACCCAGGCGCGTGTGGCGCTGACCACGGTCTGTTCCTCCTTCCTTCCCGCCGAGGCGCGGCCTGCGGCCGCCGGCTTCAATGCGGGCCTGCGCGGTCTGGCCGCCTCCGCCGGTGACCGCGTGGTCGTCCTGGATGTGGACGCGGCGGTGGCCGGGTTTCTCGACGCGCACCGGCGCGGCGGGGGCGAAAAGAGGTCGCTCCACGCCCAGCCCCTGCGCCTGACCTCCACGGGACGCGTGTTTCTGTCGAACACGGTGTACGCCCTGCTCGACCTCGACGCCCATTTTCCCGAGTAAAACCGGGGGTTTTGCGGTCCTCTCGGGACGTCTCGGCGCCGGCGGCCCTGTTTCCGGGGCAGGGGATGAAGTACCTTCTGGAGCAGGATTGTCGCAATCATCAAAGGGTCGGGTTGAGGGCGTCGCGCATCCACCCCCCCTCGCTTCAGACACAAAGAGGTGACGCATGGCCGAAGATCAAGATCCGCACGACCGGTTCCTCCGCAAGAACAACTCGCTCAGCCGCGCCTACGAGATTTCGCGCAAGGACAAGGCCAAGGAAAAAACCGCAAGCGGCGAACGCGTGCCCGTGCTGGCGACCTGCTACCGCTGCAAGCAGGAAAAGCTCACGCTCAAGTACCACATCGCCGAGACCGGACGCCACGAGGGCGCGGTGTCGGTGTCCAACGAATACGTTCCGCTCTGCGAGGATTGCGCGCCCAAGCGCAAGAAGGTCGAGAACGAACTGTCGAAAAAGCAGATCTCGTCGCTTTTGCGCGGCGCGATGAAGGGTCGGTTGTAAGCCGCCCCTTCGATGAGCGGTGAGCGTTGGACTGTGAACGGCCTGCGTTCAAACTCATTCACGAAAAAGGGCGTCTCCTTACGGAGTCGCCCTTTTATTTTCCCCCGGTACCCGGTACCCGGTACCCGGTACCCGGTACCGCGGTACGCGGTATCTATTGCGGCGCGTTCTACACGTACGTCTGCTGCAGCACGCTGATCTCGGATATGAATTCCTTCACTTCCTTGAACTTGCGATACACCGAGGCGAAGCGCACGTAGGCGACTTCGTCGACCTGATGCAATTGTTTCATCGCGAGTTCGCCGAGCGCTTTTGAATCGATTTCGCCGTCGGCCGTGGTCTGAATCTGGTTCTCGATGTCGTCGGCCATTTGCTCGATGCGTTCGTTGGAAACCGGACGCTTGATGCAGGCCATGCGGATGCCGGCCAAAACCTTTTGACGATCGTAGGGCTCCCGACGACCGTCGTGCTTAACCACCGTGAACGGGGTGGTTTCCACGTATTCGTAGGTCGTGTATCGCTTGTTGCACTCAAGGCACTCGCGACGACGACGGACGGCCTTCCCGTTGCGGCTGGCGCGGGAGTCGACCACCTTGTCTTCGTCGCACTGACAGTAGGGACATTTCATGAAAAAACGGTCTCCGGAAGCCTGAATATACCCCCATTCCGGAGGTGAATCAACATGGGTGTTGAAAACTCTGTAACACCAGGAAAACATCTCCTCCTTTAAAAAGCGTAAAAACCCCGTAAATCCTTGATAATACACGGGCTGGCAAAATTAATCCACAAAGTGTCAACGTGGGTGAGGAGGCGTTGCGTGGCTGAAAGGAACCTCTTGCCCGGGAGCGGCCGCTCCGCGCGCGGGAGGCCTCAGAAGAAATAGCGCAGACCCAGGCCCGCTTGGACCGAGGGTTTGGTGGAGGGCAACACGGTGATGCCCGGGGCCATCTCGAGGAAGGTTTGCACGGGGGCGGCGGCGATGCGATACTCGACACCGGCCACGGCGCGGATTCCCACCGTGCTTTCACGGGAGATTTCCGTGAAGGCGCCCGGCCCGTAATACGCCGAGAGGCTACCGCTTTCCACCGGCAGGATGTCGCGCGAGAACCACACGTAGTCCGCCTGCGCGAACAGGTTGGCGGGCCCGTTCAGGTTCCAGCCCACCGTGGCGTTGACGGCGTTGAGGGTTCCCAGGGGGAGCGAGCCGGTGAGACCGGTGGGAGTGCCGAGCACGAAGCCGATCCCGAATCCGTTTTCGGGAGCGAAGGGTTCGGCGGCGCGCGGGGCCGTGAGGCCGCCGGCCGAAGCGGCGACGAGCGCGGCGAGGGCGAAGCGGGAGCCGAGACGGCGCAGGGGGAAGACGTGTGCGATCATGAGGTCAAAATACGTGGTTCGCGCGGCCCGGGCGAGCGGGGTGTCGGCGCGAAGCACGCGCCGCACCGTCGCCCGTTCCGGTTGGCGTGTACATTTGCGGGATGCAATCAGACCGTCTCCTCATCGTCGTGCTGTTGATCATCGGCTTTCTGTGGCTCCGCCGCCGCGGTCGCCGCCTCGATGAAGCCGCGCGCGGGCGCGCGCTTTTGGCCACGGTGTTTTTGCTGATCACCGGCGTGATCGGCGTCCGCTGGGTCGCCGAGCGCCTCGCCTTTTCGCACGCGCTCAACGTGGCCGTGGAACTGCTGATGCTCGCCGCCCTCATCGCCGTCGCGGGGTGGGGGATCATGCGGCCGAAGAGGGATTGATGAGTGATGATTGATGAGTAAACGCTCTACTTGTAGCCGAGACTCGGCTCGCAGAGGCTTTCATCTTCCTTTAGTGTCTGTCTTTGCGGACGCGCAACCGAGAACCCACTGTTTATCGGACTGAGGATCTCACTGAACAGTTACCCCATCTTTCATCACTCATCAATTCTCAATCATCATGTCACTAGTGACATCCCTGACTAGTCCCGCGGTTTCACCCGGATCGGCAGAATGAGGAACGGGATGCCGAGGTTGTACAGCCGCCGCTGCACGGCGAACACGGCGTTGTTGTGGAACAGACGCGAGATCCACGACTCCTCGGGGAAAACCAGCTGGCCCATGTAGAACATGGCCTGCGGGAACTTCGCCAATATCTGCGGGGCCAGCTGTACGCAGCCGTCCACCACATCGTGGCTCATGATCGTGGCCGTTTCGGCGTGGTACCCGTGACGGCGCACGAAGGCGGCGTATCTGTCGAGCCCCTGCTGCACGTGGGCCTTCAGGTTCTCGACCTCATCGGCCCCTTTGTAGGCGCCTGCGTCGATGAGGGCGACCTCAACGAACACGAAGTTCTTGTAGACCCCGCCGAACAGACGGATGATGGCGAACAGGCTGTGCAAGCCGATGCCGTTGAACCCGGATACCAGCAGCACGGCGGTTTTGGCCTTGGGGTCGCATGGGGCCACCGCCGCCTCGGGCGCGACCGCGCCTTGCAGGCGCGGAATGGTGGCGTCGGAGGTGTCGGCCGCCTGCACGAGCGTATCGAGGCGCGCGAGCACTTTGCCGGTGGAGACGTAGCGGCGGCGCACCATGACGGCGAGACCGAGCAAGGCGCACAGCACCATCAGGGTGATCCACCCGCCCTCGAAGAACTTGAGGGCCGTCACCATGACGAGGATGAAGGAACAGACGATGAGGCCCGCGATGTTCACCGCGAAGCGCCGCCGCCAGCGCGGCTCCGTGCCGCGCACCTGCAGCCAGTGGCGCGCCATGCCCAAGTGAACGAGGACGAAGTCCATGAACACCATGATGGAGTACAGCACCACCAAAGTGCCCACCGACGCGCCCGTCAGCATCAAGGTCACCGCGGCCGCCAGACTCATCAGCAAAATGCCGTTGCGGTTCACCAGGCGGTCGGAGAGGAGCGCGAAGCGGTTGGGCAGCCAGCGGTCAAGCGCCATGTTGGCCGCCACGCGCGGGCCGTCCATGAAGCCCGCCTGTGCGGCCACGAACAACAGGGCGGCCTCGGAGAAAAGGAGGATCCACACCGCCCAATTTCCGAGCATCGGGTTCCACCCAGCCGTGATGGATTCGAACAACACCGCGTTCAAGGTTTTGCCGGGGACGTGCTCGACCCGGTACATCACGTAGGCGATCATCAAGGTGAGCACCATGAAGGCGAGCGAGGAGGCCATGTAGAGCATGGTGCGGCGGCCCGTCTTCACGCGGGGTTCGCGCAGAATGGGAATTCCGTTGCTCACCGCCTCGATGCCCGTGAAGGTGCCGGCGCCCATGGAGAACGCCCGCAGCATCAGCACCAGGGCCCCGAGGAATCCCAGCGATTCATGGGTGCGCTTGGCGTCGTCCACCGTGGCGCTGGCGAGGGCGGGAAAGTCGAGCAGGTGCGTGCCGATGCCGTAAAGCAGAACCGCCACGTGCGAGAACACGAACAGCAAAAAGATCGGCACCAGCGGCGTGACGCTTTCCTTCACGCCGCGGGCGTTCATCAGCGTCAAGGTGAGCAACAGGGCGAGCGCGGCGTGCAGCTTGTAGGGTTGCCACTCCGGCGGCATGAAGCTGAAAAGCGCATCCGCCGCGCTCGCCAGCGAGATGGCGATGGTCAGCACGTAGTCGATCAGTAGCGCGCACCCGGCCACCAGGCCCGCCTTGGGTGAAAGCAGCTTGGAGCAAACCCCGTAGCCGCCGCCGCCGTTGGGGAACAGCTCGATGACTTGCGAGTAGGTGGCGCTGATCAAAAAGACCGTGAGCGCGGAGGCAAGGGCCAGCAGGATGGCGAGGTGATGGTGGGTCCCCAAAGCCCGGAACATTTCCTCCGGGCCGTAGGCGGAGCTCGACAACCCGTCGGCGCCCAAGCCCACCCACGCGAAAAACGCCACCAAGGAAAGTTTGTGGAACGCGCTCCGGTCGGCGGGGTCAAGGGCGCGGCCGAGGAGCAGGTTCTTCACGCGTTGCGCCGCACCGGGTTTTTTGGGATTCGGCATGTGAGGCCTCCGGGGAAACTCAGAACTCAGAACTCAGAAATCCGAACAAATCGAATTTTGATTTCGGGGCAAAAGATCATTCGCCCTTGCAAAAATCATTCCGTCCTACCGCTTCCACATTTCCGGTGAGAACAGCACGAGCACGGTGAAGAACTCGAGGCGGCCCATCAGCATGCAGAAGGACAACACCCACTTGCCCGCGCTGGCGGCGTGGCCGAAATTGTCGGTCGCGCCGACGGCGCCCAGCCCCGGACCGACGTTGCTCATGGCCGTGACCACGGCGCTGGCGGCGCTGAGCACGTCCATACCCAGCGCCGCCAGCAGAAGGGAACAGATCGCGAAAATGACGAGATAAGCGACCAGAAAACCCTGCACCGACGAAATGACGTCGGGGGAGACGGCTTCGCCGTTGTAGCGCGTCACGAAGATCGCCCGCGGGTGGGCCAGTTTGCGGATTTCGGTTTTCCAGGTTTTGAGGAGCAGGACCCACCGCGCGATCTTGAAGCCTCCCGAGGTGGAGCCCACGCACCCGGCATGAAACATCAGGAGCAACAAAATCAGCTGCGCCGCCGGCGCCCACAGGTCGTAATCGCTGGTGATGAACCCTGTGCTGGAAATCAGCGAGACCACCTGAAACAGCGCGGCGCGAACGCGGTCGAGCCAGGCCGGGTGCATTTCCGAGGGGATCCCGAAATACACCAGCGCCGTCGCCACGATGATGGCCAGCGCATAGTAGACGAATTCGTTGTCGCGGCCGTAGGGCTTGATGCTGCGACCGCGCAATGCGCGAAAATGCAGCGTGAAGCTTGCGCCCGCGAGGAACATGAAAAAAATCGTCACCCACTCGATGTAGGCGGAGGAGAAGTGCGCGAGGCTGGAGTTCTTGGTGGAGAACCCGCCGCTGGAGACCGTGGCGAAGGCATGGGCCAGCGCGTCGAACAGCGACATGCCGCCGGCGAGCAGAAGCAGCGCATGGCTCACCGTGAGTCCGCAGTAAAAAATCCACAGGATGCGTGCGGTCTGGCTGATGCGCGGTGTCAGTTTCTCCACCTTCACGTGCGAGACCTCGGCATTGAACAGCTGCATTCCGCCCACGCCCAGCATGGGCAGAATGGCGATCGAGAGAAGCAGGATCCCCATGCCGCCGATCCAGTGCGTCATCGCGCGCCAAAAGAGCAGGCCGTGCGGCAGCGCCTCGATGTTCGACAGAATCGTGGCGCCCGTGGTGGTGAAGCCCGACATGGTCTCGAAGTAGGCGTCGGTGAAGGACGGGATCGCGCCCGAGAGCATGTAAGGGAGGCAGCCGAACAGCGACGCGACGGCCCAGCCGCTGGCGGCCACCAAAAAGCCTTCGCGCTTGCGCAGACCGTGGCGTTCGTCCTTGTGCGCGAACCAGAAGATCGCGCCGGCCAGCATGGTGATCGCCGAGGACACCAGCAGCGGGACGGCGTCGCCGCCGCGCAGCGCGCCCCCGTTCCAGGCCGCGAACGGCAGGGGCGCGAGCATGAGGCCGCCCGTGATCATCAGCAGGAAGCCCAGGATGGCGAGGACGGCGCGAAAGTTCATGCGGTCGGAGCGCTGGCGATGTCAGGGATCAGCGGAACAGGCGTTCCACGTCGTGGATGGCCTTGGGGAGAGTGAACACGACGACCCGGTCCTGCGCGCGCACCTGGCTGGTTTTCACGGGGATGTAGACCTCGTCGTCATGAACGATGCACCCGATGCGCGCCCCTTCGGGGAACCCGAGCTCGCCCACGGTTTTTTTGGTGATGCGCGAGCCGGGCTGGGCGATCAGTTCGATGATCTCCGCGCCCACCCCGTGCAGCGTCGCCGCGGTGACGATCTCACCCTTGCGGATGAACTTGAGGATCGCCGTGGCGGCCGAAAGCTTCTTGTTGATGAGCGCATCCACGCCGATGGCGCCGGAGAAGGGGATGTAATCGACCTTGTCCACCAGCGACACCGTCTTCTTGACGCCGAAATGCTTGGCCATCAGGCACGAGATGATGTTGCCTTCCTCATCGGGGGACACCGCGACGTAGGCGTCCATCTTCATGATCCCTTCGCTCGCCAGCAGGTCGAGGTCCTTGCCCTCGTCGTGCAGCACGAGCGTCTTGCGCAGGCTGACGGCGAGCTTGTGCGAGCGCTCCAGGCTCGATTCGATCAATTTGATCTCGACCTCGTTCTCCAGCTCGCGGGCCACCCACTGGCCGATTTCGCCGCCGCCGAGGATCATCATCTTGCCGAGTTTGGCGGCGCTCTTGCCGCTGACCTCGAGCATCTCGGGAACGGCTTCGCTGCGCGAAATCACGAAGATCTGGTCGCCGCGGTTGATGATGCTGTCGTGCCTGGGGATCAAGGTCTGCACGCCCCGGAGGATGCACACCACCCGGTAGGAGAACCCTTCCTTGGGCTGGGGGATGTCCTGCAGCTTCTTGCCGATCAGCGGGCTGCCCGGGTCGACCTTCAAGCCGAGAAGCTGCATGCGTCCGTCGACGAGGTCGAGCACCTCGGTGGCCGCCGAGCGGCGGATCAGGCGCACGATCTCCATGGCGGCGATGCCCTCGGGGTAGATCACGAGGTCGATGCCGAAATCGGCCGCGCCCGCCGGGCCCTTGGCGAACAGGAACTCGGGGTCGCGCACGCGCATGATTTTTTTGCGGACGCCCAGTCGCGAGGCGAGCATGCACGCGGTGAAGTTCACCTCCTCGGAAGAGGTGACCGCGATGATCATGTCGGCGTTGTCCACCCCCGCCTTTTGCAGGATGTTGATGCGGGTGGCGCTCCCCTCGATGGTCATCACGTCGAGCGTATCGCCGGCCCGCCGCAGGTGTTCGGGGTTGGTGTCGACCACCGTGATGTCGTGATGCTCCTGGGCGAGGATGCGCGCGAGATACGTGCCGATTTCACCGGCGCCGACGATGACGATCTTCATGAAGCGGCCCGCGGCCCCGGAGCGCGACGTCCGACGGCCTGGGAGGTGATCGTGGTTTGGTCAGCTCCGCGACCTCGGATACCGGAGGCGGAACGACGGGTGCGGCAAAACGTACGCTGCATAGGTGGGGTGAAAAGATAGATGCCGGGGAACGCCGGAACGGGACGGGAAGGGGTAGGCATCGGACCGGAAAAGGAGGCGGAAACCGCTCCGCAGACTCAGGCCGCCTGCACGGCGCGGAGGAGAACCATGGAGCGGGCTTTCGCCTCGGCGCGGTCCGGCTCCTCGAGCGGCGCGCCGCCGCCGAAGGTCGCGATGTCCTCGGGAGCGGGGCGCGCGGTGTCTGCCACGCGCGTCCAGGCCCAGCCCGGCGGCAAGGCGGGAAGGTGGAAGAGCATGGCGGTATCCTCCGTGTTGAAAAGCAGGTACCAGAGCGGTTCGGTGCCGGGGTTCGTGCGGGGAGCCCAGGCGCCGTGCGACGGCGCGGCGTGCAGCATGAACGCGGCGTGCCGGCCCGTGGGAACCTGGTCGATGGGCCACGGCTTGCCGGCGGGCGTGAACCCCTGCCAGCAGCGGTCCCACACGCGTCCTTGCGGCGAACCCCACGCGCCCGGCGGGGCGATCAGTCTGCGCCAGGCGATGGCCTCGCGCGCGAAGCGCAGGAACCCCTCCTGCGCGTGGCTCAGCGACCAGTCGAACCACGAGACCTCGTTGTCCTGGCAGTAGGCGTTGTTGTTGCCGCCCTGCGTGCGCAAAAATTCATCGCCGCCCAGCAGCATGGGCGTGCCGCGCGCGATCAAGGTGATCAGGTACAGGTTGCGCGCCTGCCGCGCGCGCAGGGCCTCCACCGCGCGTCCCGCTTCGGTCTCGGTGGAGACGGGGCCTTCGTGACCGCAGTTCCAGCCGTTGTTCTCGTGGCTGCCGTCGCGGTTGTCCTCGCCGTTGGCCTGGTTGTGCTTGTGACCGTAGGTCACCAGATCGCGCAACGTGAAGCCGTCGTGCGCCGTCACGAAATTCACGCTCGTCCACGGCTCGCGCCGCGCGCCCGCGAACTGGCCCGGGGAGCCTTCGAGCTTTTCGCGCAGCCCCGGAAGCAAGCCGTGGTCGCCGCGCACCCAGCGACGCACCACGTCGCGGAAGTCGTCGTTCCACTCCATCCACCCGCGCGGGAACCGTCCGGTGCCGTGCGCCGCGATGTCCCACGGTTCGGCGATCAACACGCAGCGGTTCATCACCGGGTCCTGCGCGCAAGCGGTGAAGAAGGGCGCGTCGGGGTCGAAACCGTGGCCGCCGCGCCGGCCGTGCACCGTCGCGAGGTCGAAGCGGAAGCCGTCCACGCGCAGTTCGGTGACGAAGTATCGCAGCGAATCCATGACCAGTCGCAAGGCCGCGGGGCTGCCGAAGTCGACGGTGTTCCCGCACCCGGTGAAGTTGTGGTAGTAGCGCGCGGGGCCGTCCTCGGGACCGGTGAGCGAGTAGTATGACTTGTTGTCGAGGCCGCGCAGCGACAAGGTCGGGCCGCGCTCGCTGCCCTCCGCCGTGTGGTTGTACACCACGTCGAGCAACACGAGAATGCCGGCGCGGTGAAGCTCGCGCACCATCGTCCTGAACTCGTCGAGTTCGCAGCCGGGAGCGCTCCCCGTTCCGTACGAGGGTTCCAGCGCGAAAAACGACGCGCTGTTGTAGCCCCAGTAATTGCTGAGCCCGCGCTCGCCCAACAGGTCTTCGCTGTACTTGGCGTGCACCGGCAGCAGCTCGACGGCGTTGACGCCCAGCGATTTGAGGTAAGGGATCTTTTCGATCAGGCCCAGGTACGTGCCCGGCCGCGCCACGCCCGAGGACGGATGTTTCGTGAAGCCCTTGAGGTGGATCTCGTAGATCACCAGATCCTCGCGCCCGATGACGGGCGCCTCCACGCCTTGCCAGTCGAAGGCGTCGTGGGTGATGAGGCCGCGCGGCATGAACGGGCGGCTGGGGCGGTGATCGCGCATGAGGTCGGCGTCGAGCCCCGCGCCGGGCGCGTGCCCGCCCAGCACCCCGCCCTCGTTGCGGAACGAACCCACGAGGGCGCGCGCGTAAGGGTCGAGGAGAAACTTGCGCGGGTTGAAGCGGTGGCCGTGGCGCGGGTCGAAGGGACCTTCGGCGTGAAAGCCGTATTGCCACCCCGCCCCGATTCCGGGAACGAATCCCTGGAACAGGTGGCCGCGGCAGTCGGGCAACGCGAGCACGTCGCTGGGCTCGGAGCCGGGCGCCGAACCGGGAGGAAACAGGGCCACGTGAATGCGGGTCGCGTTTTCGGAGTACACCGCGAAGCGGACGCCGCCCGGGAGAATCTCCGCGCCCGGTTTTTCGGTGCGGCACGATTCGATCGTCAGGCCCGAGCCGCTCCCCGAAGGCGCGACGGAAAAGTCGGCCTCAAGCGCTGAGGTCGCGTCGCCGTCCTCCGCAGGGGTCGCGGACGGGGCGGATTCACCGGTCGCACCGGGTTCGAAAGGTTTCATGAATGCGGGAATTTCGGAACCGTTCATGCGGGGACATAGCATTTGCGGGAGCTGCGGGCAAGATGGGGTGGGGCAATCCATCCGGTTTTGGATGGCTCGGGCGTGACGGCGTCGCTTCGCCTGAAAGGTTTTTGCAGGCCGGATCCGGTTTTCTCCTTAACCGTGCGCCCACTTTTTTCTACCCTTCTCCGTCCGGTGGTTTTAGGGAAGGGTGGCCGAGCGGTTTAAGGCATCAGTCTCGAAAACTGAAGTACGGGCAACTGTACCGTGAGTTCAAATCTCACCCCTTCCGCCACCGGCATAAACCGCCCCCCCGTCAGTGCCGCCCTTTGAATTGCAACGCGCGACTTGTATTCTGTCCCGCAATGCCCCCGTCTTTTTTCCGCTTCCGTTTTTCCTTGGTGCCGATCGCGCGCGCAACCCTCACCGCCGCCCTGCTGTCGCTCGCCCTCGTCGGCCTGAACGCGCGTCCCGCCACGGCCCAAGCCGACGATGCGCCCTCGGACGATCCGACTTCCGCCGCGTCGAATAACGCCGCCGACCCTTTCGGCTCGGGCGTCGTCCCCGATACGGGACCGCTCCCCGGAAGCGACCCCGGTGCCGCGTCCCTGATCGCGCGCATGCGCGCGCGCCACCAGGACGGGCGCATGGTCGCCACGCTCACCTGCGTGCGCGAGTCGTATCTCACGGGGCGCGACACATTGCGCGGCGAGTGGGAATCGGGGCGCGTGAGCGGCGAGCGGCGGCTTGCTCTACGGGGGACCGAAGACGCCTTCGCGTGGTGGAGCCGCGCCGACGGGGGAGAGCAATGGCGGCGCGAAGGCGAACGCGGGCAGCTGAGACGCTTGCCGCCGCACTCCCGTAAAAAACCCTCCTTCACGCCCGACGTGAGCTACGACGACCTGGCCCGCATGCCGTACGGCTATTTCGAGGGGCACCGCAGCGCGCGCCGTGTCGCCGAAACCGATTCTACCGTCGTCGTGAACCTCGTGCCCGGCGGCACGTTGGCCGCCTTGTACTCGTCGCTCGAGGTGACCCTGGGGCATGCCGACGGTCTGCCGCGCCGCATCCGGTTCAACGGTGCCGGAGGACGGCCCTCCAAAACCATGACGGTGACGCGTTACCATGCGACGCCCGAAGGCGCGTTCCCCGCGGAGCTCGTGTTCGCCTCCGTCGACGGGCTTTCACGCACGACCCTGCGGTTCACGCCCGTGCGCGGCGAACCGGCCCGGGACAAAGTCGACGCCTCGCTTCGCGGCGCGGGCGGAGCGGCGCCGGGATTCGCCGAGCCGCGCTGGGAGCCGCGCGACCGCGGCCCCGAGTGAGCGTCGCCGGGGTTATTGATCGGTCAGGTTGAGGATCTGGATGTTCCAGGTCCACTGAAGGCTGACGTACAGCTTCTGCCAGGCCTCCTGATCGGCCAGCTGGGGATGCCAGGTCCAATACCCCACCCATCCGTCCAGTCCCCTGTACAACCGGCCCGCATTGCGCCCGCGGCGCAACCCCGAGAACCCCGCCGACACCAGGTTCTGGGTCAGTCCGGTCTGCACCGTCCACCACAACTGGCTGCGCATGCCGAAACCGTCGCTGGTCAGCCCCATGAACCCCATGCCCGAATCGGGACGCACCAAGGCCTGCGCGTGCAGGCTGCCGATGCGGTCGTGCCGCTTGATCAGCAAACCGCTTTTGTACTCGAGGATGAGATCGTGCGAGCGCGTGTCCACGGCCCACAGGCTGTAGGATCCACCGCCGTGCAGTTGAATGGGGCCGAGGTTGGCGGTGAGGTTGCCCTGGTAGGTGAAGATGTCGGCGCCCGCCGCCGACAGGTGGTCGACCCCGAGGATTTGCGGAGGACGCCAGCGCTCGCGCGGCGGCAGGATGTCAGTGTTGGAGGTGTCGGGGTAGTTGAAGCCCGCCAGCGTGTTGGGGAAGAACAGGCGATTGTAGGCGAGGCCGAACTCGAAGAAACGCACCGGCTTCAGGTTGAAGGCGATGCCGAAATCGGTCTGATAGGGTGAGAAGGTCGCGTTGCCTTGGGTTTCGATGTAGCTGCCGCGGAACACGGGCCACGGCAACGCCGCGATGGGTTCCATCCATCCGGCCTGCAGATTGTAGGCCCCGAACGGGTAGTTGCGCGCATACCCCGAAGGATTTCCTTGGGCGATCACGCTTTGCTGCAGGAAGGGACCGAAGCGTTGCGGCCTCACGCCGTCGGCCTGCGAGGCCGCGGCGAGGGCCGCCGCTGCGGCCACGGTCAACGCGATGGTGCGAACAAAGCGTCCGGGCATGGAGGGGATGGAGTGGGGTGTCGACAAACGGGGATTCTACCTTGAAGAGCAATAATAGCACATGCGAAAACCTCAACATCCTCCCGTACCCGGCCGTCCCCATGGCGGGCCCGAACCCGCGATCTCAACGGCGGCGGTTGCGATTTTCAACGCCTGTCGCGAGCCGTTGCTGACATGGTTTACGGCCAATGCCCGCGATCTTCCCTGGCGCGCGCCCTTGGAATCGTCCCGCGAACAGTCACCTGAATCCGAAGCTCCCACGGGACTGCCCGGTGTGGTGCGCAAATCATTGCGCTCGCCCTATGGCGTGTGGGTCGCCGAAATCATGTTGCAGCAAACCGTGGTGGCCGCGGTGGTTTCGCACTATAAACGTTGGATGGCTGAGTTTCCGACCGTGGCGGCGTGGCGGAGGGAGCGGGAAACCTGGCCGGTCACCGCCGAGGAGTGGCGCACCATTCCGGGAGTGGGGGAGTACACGGCCGGAGCGATCGCGTCGCTGGCCTTCGGGCAACGGGCCGCCCTTCTCGATGGCAACGTGGTGCGGGTGTTCAGTCGCCTTTTGGGGTTGGGGTTTCTCCCCGGCGAAGGCGCGGCCGCGAAAAAACAGTATTGGGATCTCGCCCGGTTGTGGGTGGAGGACGCGGCGGCCGCGCGGTCACAGGGCCCCGCCGCCTTGCCGGCGGGCGCCTTGAACGAAGGGTTGATGGAACTGGGAGCGCTGGTCTGCACGCCCGCGTCACCACGCTGCGAGGCATGCCCGCTGCGCGACGCGTGCGCGGCCCGGCGCGGCGGATGGGTCGCGCGGCTTTCTCGCCGGCCATGATTTGTTCCCCTTGTTCCTCGGCGCCGAGGCGGCGGCGTGGAACGAGTCGTTCGCGGCGCGCTTTTCCGAGGTGGCGCTGCGCGCGCCCCGGCGCGTGGCCACGGTGAAGCACACCATCATGACCACGCGCTACGAGGTCGAGGTCGTGAAGGCGGATCTCGCCAAAGCAGTCGCATCGAACGCGGTGTTCCGCACGGTGCCGTCGTCGCGGATGGATGAGGCGTTGACGAACGCCCTGGCACGCAAGATTTGGCGGGTCACGCGCGAGGCGTGATCACGGACGGGGTTTGCTGCAGCAGCGGAAGCCCATGGCCGGGTTCGAGTAATACGCCTTGGCGGCGAGGTTGCGTGTTTGGACATGCGCGTACCGGTACGCGATCTGATAGACCCCACCCGATTTCACCGCGGACCAGGGCGCCGCGGCTTCGCGCTTGAACACGGCGTCCTGATTGCCCGCCGAGGCGTTCAGCAGTTCCGCGGCGTGCAGGGTGTCGATGATTTCCTGGGACGTTTCGGAATTGCGGAAGGTCACGATGGCCAAGGTTTGCCTGGTCAGGTTGGCCGTGAGCGGCTTGAGGCCCGCGGCGACGTAATTCGTGTCGACCGGCAGTTTCCACTCGTAGGGTTTGGCGATGCCCCGCCGCAGCACGAGGATGGTGGAGCTGTCGCGCGCGGGGATCATGGTGTCGACCGAAGCCGGGCTGATGGAATCGGGAAGCGCCAGGCAACGCGGCGGTTTGGAGGTGTTGTTGTAAAGGATGGCCACCAGCGGGTTGCCGTCGCTCACGCACCCGGCGAAGGGGCGCGGACGCGATTGCGTGGCGTAGTCGCGGTTCGAGCAGCGCGAACGCGCGAGCTGCGTGGCGGGCGAAACGCCGACGGGGCTGAGGTAATTGTTGCCCCTGAACCCTCGCACCGAGGCGGAGGTCGGCGTGGTGTGGGGCACGCCGCGCGTGAGAACGCTGTCGCCGGAACCGGGGAAGGCGCTCGTGTAAGGATCCAGCACCCATTCGGACAGATTGCCCGACATGTCGAGCACGCCGTCGTAACTGATGCAGGACGGGTCGCGCAAAGCCGCGTTCACGGCCATGGCCGAATCACCGGTGCCGATGTTGCAGGTGTAGCGTACCTCACCGGGGAAACGGCGCTCCGATTGCATGCCGTAGGCGAGGGGCACATCCGGCTGGGCTCCCTCGCAGGCGCGTTCCCACTCGGCCTCCGTGCACAGCCACGTGCTGTCGGCGCTTGTCATCGATTGCGAGAGGTCGCGGCAAGCGTCGTGCGCCTGTTGCCAGGTCACGCCGGTGACGAAAGCGCCCGCGTTGTTGCGGTGCTCCAGCGCCTCGATGCAGTAGGAGGGGGCGATGCGCCAGGCTCCGGGACGTTCGTCGACGCCTGCGGCCGCGGCGGTGTCGCCGAACAGGAAACGTCCCCCGGGGATGGCCACAAAGCCCGGAGGGCAGGTCGCCGTGCTGTCGTCGGGGAAGGGGACCGCCAAGGTGGAAACCACGAGCGTGTCGGCCTCGGAGTAGTGCCCCGAGGAGTCGACGGCCTGAATCACGAGGCGATAGGTCGCCCCGGGAGGCAGGTACGAGGCCGTGTCGGTGAAGGCGGTGTCGCCGCGGCGGGTGCCCGGAATCTGGATGATGGTATCGCGCACGAGAGCGCCTCCCAGCGGCCCGGCGATCAGGCGGCGGGAGACGAGGTATTTTTCGATGTTGGCGTTCGGGTTCTCGGCGGGCACGACGCCGCTCCCCGAAGGCACCCGGTCGCGGCTGGCGCTGAAGCGGTAAACGAAGGTGTTGCGCGCGGTGGAAAGCAAGGTCAGGTTCGGTCGCGTCGGCTCGGTCGTATCGGTGAGCCGGATGCGGTTGGCCAATTTCAACAGCGTGTCGTTCGCGATGAGGTTCCCGGCGGTGTCGACGCTCCAGATGTTGAAGTCGACGGTATCCTGAGGCGTGAATCCCGACAGAATCACCCGGATGCTGTCAACGGCGACATTCGCGTTGCGGTTTTGAATGCGCATCGAGTCGGGGAGACGAAACAAGATCACGGGTTCGCCGCGGATCGCGGTGGAAGTCTGCTTCGTGACTTCGGCGGTTCGGTCGATGCCGCCGATGCGATAACTGATGGTGACGTCGGCGAAACCACCCGGGCGGTTGGCGTTCCGGATGCCGCCGCGGGTGATGCGCAGGTAGTAGGCGCGAATGATTCCTGAGTCGGCGCCCGGGTTGAAAAAGCTCGTCGGGTCGCGCGGGCGATCCCACTCGATGGTGACGGAGGTGGCCTTGGCCGTGAAGGCGGGACTCAGCGGGTAGGGCGCGAAGCGGTCGCTGGTGATCACCCAGGTGATGCCCGGCAGCCCGTCGCCGCCTTCGCGGTAACCGCCCACCACCCCGAATACCAGGCGCCCCAGACTGTCGATGCGGCCCGTGGTGTCCAGTGCCACGAGCCCCGTGGTGGCGCGATCGACGATCGCGGGCATGGTCCCGCTCGTGGCGAGAATGAAGATGACGCTGTCGGTGGCCGACGGGAGGCCTTCCAGCACGAAGGCGGCGAGCGCTCGTTGCGCGCGGACCGCGCTCCACGAGAGGTTCGAGCCCGGAGGCGTGGTGTCCAGGTAGACCCGGTATTCCTTGAAGGTGGCGGTGTCTTCGGGGCGGTTCCAGCGCAGGCGGAACTTGGAGGCGTCCTTGCAGGCCTGTTCGCTGAGGCCCATGCGCTTGGAGGCATCGAGGCAATACGGGTGGTCCGCGGCCACCGGATCCATGCTCAGGTTCACCGGCGAGCGCAGATAATCGATGTTGGCGGCGCTGCGATCGGTCAGGCAACCGGCAAGGCCGAAGGCGAGCAGGCCGACCGCCAACGCGAGAAGGGCGCTCACGCGCGCGCGGCGCGGCGGACGTGGCAGGCTAAAACCCGGAATCATGGGCACAGAATACCAAAGAGGTCGGTATGGGCCAATGTTTGACGGGAGTTTGTGATCATGGGTTTGGTGTCGGCGCGGGCGCGCTTCGCGTGACAGGGTCGGGCCGAAACGGACGGGTGAGAGGGCGGACCCCCGAAAGGCGGGATGGAAAAAGCCGGGACGAAAAAGATGGGACGAAAAAGGCGGGAGTAAAAAATCGGCCGCCCGGTTCACCGGGCGGCCGATCAGGAACAAGCTTTCGGATAAAATCAGGCCGCGGGGCGGACGCTGACCTTCTGCGCGGTCTTGCTGTGGGTCTCGAAGGACACCACGCCGTCGGTCAGGGCGAACAGGGTGTGGTCGCGGCCGATGCCCACGTTCACGCCGGCGTGCACCTTGGTGCCGCGCTGACGCACGATGATGTTGCCCGCGATCACGGCTTCGCCGCCGTACTTCTTGATGCCCAGGTACTTCGGATTGGAGTCGCGGCCGTTGCTGGTGCTACCGCCGCCTTTTTTGTGTGCCATGGCTGATTAACCTTTCAGAGCGTCGGCCGCGATTTTTTCGGCGCGGGTCGGCTTCTTGATCTGGAGTTTCATCTTCTCGAGGGCGGCCGCACGGACGCGGGCCTGATTGACCACGGCGTCGTCCGCCACGGCGGACTCACCGGCGCAGGAGATCTCGCGCACGATCACTTCGGTGAAGTGCTGGCGGTGACCCTGGGTCTTGCGGTAGCGCTTGCGGCGCTTCTTCTTGAAGACGCGGATCTTGTCGCCGCGATCGTGCTGGAGGACTTCCAGCTTGACCAAGGCGCCTTCCACGACGGGAGCGCCGACCTTGATGGTCGAACCGTTGGCGAACAGAAGAACGTCGGACACGGTCAACACTTCGCCCACGGGAGCGCTGAGCTTCGAAAGCTTGACGCGCTCACCCGGGGTGACCTTGTGCTGGAAGCCGCCGGAAATAATCACCGAATACATGGCAACACCTTGGTTGAAAAGCAGGGGCGAAAACTTACCAACGGGAGGCCGGAATTTAAAGGGAAACCCCTGAAAACCCTGCCCTCACCCCGGAACAGGGCCCCTCGAGGGGGCGGAGCCCCGACCCGGAGCCCCCCGGTCACCCCGTAAACCGCGTTTTTTCAGTAAATACCGCTCTCGGAGGTGTCGCGGTAGTCTGGCGCCAGGAACTTGACCTGATGCCGGCTCGCCAGTTTTTTGAGGAAATCACGCATGTCGAGGCCCAGCTGCATGTTTTTGCGGGCCATCACGTTTTGCAGGCTCTGGAGGCGGTAGCTGTCGAACTTGCCGTCGTACTTCTCGATCAGCAGCACCAGGTGGAAGCCCAAGGGGGTGCGGAACACCGGCGACATCTGACCGACGCGGAGATCGGCGACCTTGCTGCGGAAGTCGGGGTGAAAGTCGGCGGGATGAAAGCGCTCGAGGTCTCCGCCGATGCGGGCCTCGGGTCCTTCTCCGACGCGGGCGGCTTCGCTCATGAAATTGCGGAGCAGGACGGGCGCTTCGGCGCTGTCGGCGGCCAGATCGCGGCGCAAGACTTCGAGACGGCGTTGCTTTTCGGCCGCCGCCTCGCCGGTGACCTTGGCGTCGGCCTTCAGCAGGATCTGCAGGGCGCGCAGCGAGTCGTGAACCGGAAACTCCTTTTTGTTTTTTTCCCAAAAGGCGCGCAGTTCGGCGTCGCTCGGCGAGGTCGGCTGGTCGATGTTGGCGCCGAGCACCTTGTCGGAGCGCAGTTGCCGCGCCACCTTGGCGCGCACCTCGGCCTCGGTGTCGCCGCTTTGCTTGAGCGCGCGCTGCCAGGTGGCGGCATCGGGGAACTGCGATTTGAGCGCGCGCACGCCCGAGTCGATTTCCGCCGGGGTGGCGGTGATGCCCTTGGCCTTGGCCTCCAGTTCGACAAGCTCCTGTCCGATCAGGTTCGTGACCACCATGCGGCGCAGCATCATCGCCTGCGCCGGAGGCAAGGCGGCGAAGTCGGCGCCGCGCGCCCGCGCCATCAGGGAGGCGAGCGTATCGATCCGTCCCTTTTTGATGGAAACGCTTCCCACCGTGACGATGGTCTGTCCCGGATTCTGGCTCACGGCCTTGGCGGGCGCGCCCGGCTTGGGGGCGGTGGTCGTTTTGCCGCCGGTTCCCGTCGCCGGTTTGGGCGCGGGTTTGAGAGGTTGGGCGAAAGCGCCCAGCGCGAAGGTCAACGCGCCGATCGCGGCAAGCGCGCGCAAGGGAGGAAGAGTCATGGGGAACATCCTGGTGAAAACGGAGGGCCTCGGCCCGGAGCGGATAATGTAGACAGCGGGCCGAAGGAAAATCAAAAATCAGAAATCAAAAAACAGAAAAGCGATGCCGGCCGCCTCTCAAAACAGCGCGTAAAATGACCGCCTCAAATCCAGCAGGCGGACACGGGCCGCGAAGTCGATGCTGAGCGGCTTGCCGGCGAAACGGCCGGTGAAGTCCTCGCCGTCGATTTGCACGGGCATGTCGTCGGGGATGAACAGTTCGACGCGACTGGCGCGGTGGCGGATGAGGCCGGCGCGGCGCGCGAAGCCGGGGAACAGGCGCGAGAGGCCGACGACGGCCATGTAGCGCCACAGCGAGTCGAACACCACGACTTCGAGCAGGCCGTCGTCGAACCGGTTGCCGGGCACGGGGTGCGCTCCCGCGGCGTATGAATCGATGTTGGCGGCCAGCAGCGAGCGCTTGCCGGCGAGGTCGAGGTCCACCGGGCCGTCGGGCGTTTGCAGCAGTGCCCGCGCGCCCGCGGGGAGGCGGTGACCCGCGCGCTTGATGAGGGCGCGCAGGTAGAACAGCTTGTTGCCGAGCGCGCCGCCGACCACCACGCCGCGCTTGCGGGCCCGGTCGAAATCGCGCAGCACCGCGGCATCCATCCCCACGCTGAGGTACGAGACCACGGTGGCCGAACCGCCCCCCGCGTCCCAGAGGTCGAACGGAAGGTTCGGGGCCATCAACAGGCGTTTGAGGCAGGCCACGAGCCCTTTGGAGTCGTACACGCGGTAGACGCCCAGCGCGCGCCCCAGATCGTTGCCCGTGCCCAGCGGAATGAGGCCGATGACGGTGTTCGGGCGCAGGCGGCGGACGCGGTCGAGCACGATGCCGAGAGTCCCGTCGCCGCCCACGGCGATCAGTTTGCGCGTGCTGCGCAGCAAGGCGTCGGTTTGCTCTTCGAGCCGGTTCGCCTCGGTGATCTCGGCGACCCAGGAATCGCGCTTCATGCCGAAGCTTTCCAGCACCGCCTCCAGGCGGGCGTGCACTTCGGCGCCCAGGCCTCCGCCCGAAGCGGGATTGATGAGAAAGGCGAGTTTGGGCATGGCGTGATGCGGCGCGTCAGCGGGAATGGAACCAGTGGTAAACGCGCACCAAGGTGAAGTCCTTCACGCGGCTGAACCATTCGCGGGCGTTCCATCCGGCGTCGCCCACCGGCGCCGCGCCGTCCTCGCGGAGCACACGCAGACCGTAGCCCTGCATGCCCAACCGTCGCGCGATGTACAGGGCGCGGGGCAGATGATAGTCCTGGCTGACAAGGGCGACGCGGCGCAACCCCAGCACCGATCGGCAGTTGAGCAGCGTCAGGAAGGTGCTCCGTCCCTCGTCGTCGATGAGCACGTCCTTGACGGCGAACCCGCGTTCCACGGCGTAATCGCGCATGGCCTTGGTTTCGCTATAGCCTTGGGGGACGGTCGTGCCGGAGAGCACGAGCTTGGTGCCCGGGCGGCTGAAGGCGAGCGCCAGCGCGGTCTCCATGCGCCGCTCGAGCACGGGAGACAGTTTTCCCGACCGGTAAACGCTTGCGCCGGGCACGATCACCGCGTCCACGGCCGGCACGTCCTCGGGCGCGTCGAAGATTTCGTCGGCCGCCTTCACCTCCATGTAGGTGCTGATGAACCAACCCGCCACGAGGAACAGCGCGAGCAGGAAGGCGAGGTTTTTGGCGAAAGTTTTCATCAGTGTGTCGCGGGTGAAGTGCGGAACTCCGAACTCAGAACTCAGAGATCAAAAAACGCAAACCATGGAGTCGAACCTGCGCTGGCGCGGGTGAAGGTTTGGGGCGTTCATCCGGAATCGCGGGCGTTAAACAGAATAGAATTTCATCCGGAATCTCGTTGAGCCGTTCTCTGAGCTCCGCGTTCCGGATTCTCCGATGAATCGTCAAATCTGCGCGACGATTTTCAAATACTCGTTTTTGACGCCGATGTACTTGCGCGCGAGTTGCGGAATCGAGGCCTTCTCCTCCTCGGTGAGCGGGCGGACGAAGCGTGCGGGGCTGCCCATGATCAGCGACCCGGGCGGGAAGGTTTTGCCCTTGGGGATCAGGCTCCCCGCGCCGATGATGCTGTCCTCGCCGATCACCGCGTTGTCCATCACGATGCTGCCCATGCCCACCAGCACGCGGTCGCCGATGGTGCAGGCGTGCAGGATGCAGCGATGCCCCACGTTGACGTCTTCGCCCACGATGGTGGGGACGTTGCTCGCGAGGTGGATGGTGGTGTGGTCCTGAATGTTGCTGCGCGCGCCGATGCGGATGGCGTTGATGTCGGCGCGCAAAACGCACTGGAAGAACACCGAGGCGTCCGCGCCCACGATGACGTCGCCGATGAGGGTGGCATCGGGGGCGACGAACGCACCCGGGCCGAGTGAGGGAAGCCGGTTCTGGTAAGGAAGCAGCACAAGGTTCCTTTCGCTGGTTTCTTCCCGTGACGTCCTCTCCCGCGCGGAAGAGGACGTGTCGCTGCGCGGCTTATAGGACGTGGGACGCGGGCGCGTACTCGGTCAGCTCGTCGTCCTTGAACCAGTAGGCCACTTCGCGCGCGGCGCTCTCGACCGAGTCGGACGAGTGCACGACGTTCTCGCCCGTGTTGGGCGCGAAGTCGAACCGGATGGTGCCGGGCAGGGCGTTGGCGGGGTTGGTGGCGCCGTTCATGTGACGCACCGCCTCAACGGCCTTCTCGCCGCGAAGGGCCAGCAGGACGACGGGGCCGGAGGTCATGAAATCCACCAGTTCGCCGAAAAAGCCGCGCTCCTTGTGCTCGGCGTAGAACCCTTCGGCCTGTTCGCGGGTGATGACGCCGATGCGGATGGCGGCGACGCCGAGGCGCGCCTTTTCAAAACGGCTGATGATTTCGCCGATGAGGCCGCCCTTGACGCCGTTGGGTTTGATGATCACGAAGGTGGTTTGCATGATGAATGGTTCCGGGTTCGAAAAAGGGGTCATAAAATTAACCTTCCGCTCATTTTTCGTCTTTTTCGTCGCGCGCCGGTGTTCCCCGACTGGCGGAAGGCTTATATTTCCCCCCCGCGCGGACATAGCTCAGTTGGTAGAGCTTCTGCTTCCCATGCAGATGGTCGTCGGTTCGAGTCCGATTGTCCGCTCCATTTTCCCCCTCGTTTTCTCCGAATTGCGGGGTTTCCGGCTCCTTTCGCCGTAGAACGCCTCTTTTGGCGCGCGGAAGGGCTCCGCAGGCTCCCTTCTCGCCCTTCATCGCCCCGGCTTCATATCCTTCCGTCGGGCCGAGGTCGGTGCTCCCGCGTCACCGCTGAACGGTTCCGGTGACACATGTCACGGTCACCCAGCGCGCGTCCACCTATTTTCCGGGCCACGGGAATGAAGCCGATTCATTTTTCCGTTCGCGTGCGTGGAGGTTTCGGCCGTTTTTCCATCCGCGTGTCCTTTCGAGCAACCCGCGTCCCCTCACTGAACCGGAGTCGTCATGAAACACACCCTTCGCCTTTTGACCTTCACGGCCGTCGTGAGCGTGCTCGCCCTCATCGGCTGCAACCGCGCGCACGCGGCCAAAACCGAAACCGTGACGGCCGCCGGCCTCGTCCATGAGGTCGAAGAGGGCAAGGCGCCCCTGATCATCGATGTGCGCACGCCCGCTGAATACGCCGATGGTCATGTTCCCGGCGCCATCAACATTCCCTACGATGAAATGGAGGCGCGCGCCTCCGAAATCTCCTTGCACAAGGAAGCGCGCATCGTTTTGTATTGCCGCAGCGGCCGTCGCTCGGGCATCGCCGCCAAAACCCTGACCGCGAAGGGGTTTCACAAGCTCGGTTTGCTCGAAGGCGATATGCCGGGATGGGAGAAGAGCGGGTTCCCGGTGGAGCGGTAAGCGAGGGACCGCGCCCCCGCCCCGGGATCCGGGTGCGCGGAGCGTGTGAAGGTTTTCCGGCCCCGGCGGAAGCGGGGGAGGCTCCGGGCGGATTTTCCGGCGGCTCTCCCGCGGAGTTTTCTTGGGCAAAACAAAATGTTTCCCGGATAAATCTATTGCGGGGAAATGGGGGGAATCGTCCTTCCGGAACGAACCATTTCTTCAGATTTCAGGCGGTTTTTCCGCATTCATCCAGCTAAAAATGGCGCTTGAGGGTAGTTTCTATGAATGCGGTTGCGACGGCGCGTTCCCGAGGAATGCCCGTCTCGCGTCACAGAAGTTTTCCCGGAGGTCGCCTTGAACATTTAGAAACACACCTTGCTCCTTGGGGCCGTCATCGCGACGACCATGACCCTCGCGTTGGCGCAACGTCCGTACTTCCTGCAGCCCGGGTTGCACCCCGGATACAGCCTCGTCAGCGTGCGTCCTTCGTCGATGGCGACCACGGGCGGCAACGCGGCGCCCAACGCCGGCGGCATGGCGTGGCTTCCCGACGGAAAATTGTTCGTCGCCAGCATGAGCAGCAATGCGGCGGGCGGTGTGAACGCGAGCCGCCTGGGCGTCTCGCACGGCTATCTCTTTTCCGGGATCCCCGGCGCCACCAGCAACGCATCGGTCACCGTGAGCCAGATCTCCACGGGTTACCAGATGCCCTCCGGCGCGGTGGTGGTGGGCGACAGCATTTACGTGCTGGACAACGAGGAAGGGCTCACCAAACTCACGCCTGCCGGCGGGGGAACCTACACCAAGACCACGCTTCACAAAGGCGCGCTGGGTCGCGCCGACGGCGCGCTCTCCGACACCGCCAACCGCACCTGGACCGGCGGCCTGAAGTACCGCGACGGTTTCTTCTACGCGGTGGTCGGCAACGCGCTCATGCCGGGCGGCACGGCCTACGGGTTCACGGGCACCCAGGGGAACCGCATGTATCGCGGCAAGGGCGTCATCTACAAGATCTCCCTGAACGGCGCGGTCGTCGACACCTTCGCCGCGGGCGTCCGCAACCCGGTCGCCATGAACTGGGGACCCGACAGCATGTTGTTCTACACCGACAACCAGGGCAGCTTCATGCCGGCCTCGGCGATGTTCCCGGTGCAGCAGGGCAATTTCTACGGACACCTCAAGTCGCCGTTCGACACGCAAAAGCGCACGCCCCCCGCCCTCATCTTCCCGTACGGCAGCAATGCCGGCGGCGGCGATTCGAACAACCCCACGGTGGCCCGCGTGGCGACCGACTTCCTCACGCTGCGCGACGGCCGTTACAAGAACCAGATGCTGATCGGCGTGAACCACACCACGGGCCTGTTGCGCGCGTTCATGGAACGCATCCCGACCGGAACCCCGGGCCAATACATCTATCAGGGCGCGATCTTCCCGTTCAGCCAAGGCTTCGGCGTCGGCGGCGGAAGCGGAAGCCTGAACGTTCCGACGGGATCTTTGCCCGGCGTTCTCCCTGATTTCCGCTCCAACGTGAACCGCCTCGCTTACGGCCCCGACGGCCACATCTATCTCGGCGGCGGCAACTCGCCGGGCAACAACAGCAACGGGTCGCACGGCTTCGACGGCGGCCTGCAGTACGGCCTCGCGCGCCTGGTGCCGAACAACGACACCGTGTTCGAGATCAAGGCCATCCGCTCGCTCGACTCCGCCCGCATGGAGGTCGAATTCACCGAGCCCGTCACCGCGGCGACCACCGCGAATTTCCGGGTCCGCCGCTGGGGACAGGTGCAGGCCGACAACACCGGGTACGGCTCGGGCTACATGCAGAACGCCGCCAACCTGACGGTGTCGAGCGTCACGTTGAACGCCGAAAAGACCAAGGCCACGCTCACCATGTCGGGACTGCAGCAGCGCCCCGAGGTGGTGACGGCCGGCAGCGTTCAGGACCGCACCTGGGGCTTCACCGTGCAGATCCGCGTGGTGGGCGTCACGGCCGTGTCCAACCGCCCCGCCTGGGGTGACACCAGCGCGGCGAAACGCGGCCTTGTGGGTTGGTACACGCTCAACAAATTCGGCCCGGGTGAGGACGTCGGGACGCCCGTGACCATCGCGCGCGCCGGCGACAAGGCGAATGCCCGCACCGGCTTGCTGGTGAAGAGGCGCCATGACGGCGTCCTGCTGCGCTCACCGGTGAACGAGGCCTATACGGTCCGCACGCTCGCCATGAACGGTGAGGTGATTTCGTCTCACGCCGTGGAAGCCGGTCGCACCGAGTTCCTGGTGCCGACCTCCGCGCTGGGCCGCGGCGTGACCGTGATCGAAGCGCGCGCGGCCGACGGTCGTCGCTTCACGGCCACCGCCACCGCCTCGGCCTCTAACCTTTGATCATCGCCCGGTCCTGAACATTCTGGAGAGAAACATGAAACGCTTGCAGACATCATTGATCGGCGCGACCCTCCTGCTCGCCTTGGCGGTCACGGGGGCGCAGGCCCAAAACGGGCCGATCACCTCGCGGCTGAACAAGGTGCTGGTGTACTTCTTCAACTACGGCACCGACCACACCAACACGCCGAACTACGTGCGGTACGTGCGCGATCTGGGGCAGCAATACGGGTTCCAGGTCGACACCACGCGCCAGCAAGCGGTCTTCACGCCGGCGAGTCTGGCGCAGTACGACGTGCTCTTCCTGTTCAGCGCCTACTACTTCGGCCGCAACATGACGACCAACCAGAAAACCGCCGTGGAAAACTGGTACGCCGGCAACAAGGGCATCGCGTGCTTCCACCAATGCGTCCGCAACGAGTGGGGCGGAACCTCGCCGAACTGGTACGACAACCTCATGGGCGTTCCCTACACCACCTTCGCGGGTTTCGGTGTGGGCCCCGTCTACGTCGACTCCTCGGTGATCGGAACCGATCTCGCGATGAACAGCGACACCACTCCCTACGCCGCCAAGTACCACTACAACGCGGGCGGCCCGGGCATGCGCTGGGACGACGAGTGGTACACCTACAACGGCATCGTCACCAACCTTCCCAACAGCAAGGCGATCCTGCGCACGAACCGTACCGGTCATGCGGGCACCCGCAACTGGAACACCAGCCAGCCGCAAAACGGCATCGTGATGGCCTGGTCGCGCGACGTGCAGGGCGGCCGATTCGTGTTGAGCTCGTTCTTCCACACCAACAACCCCATCGCGGGCAAGGGCGGCCTCACGGGCACTCGCCCCGACTCGCTTTCCAAGTTCATCGACGGACACTATCTCGGCGTGCTGCGCCACTTGGCCGGGTACACGGGCTGCACCGACTCCACCTCGCCCAACTACAACCCCAAGGCGACGCACAACGACCCCGCCGTTTGCTCACAGGGCACCGGCATTCGCGTCGCCGGCGGCAACCAGACCGGTTCGCGCCGCGTGAAGCGAAGCGACTTCAAGGTCAGCATCACCGAAAACGGCCCCCACGTCGTGGAGTTGTACGACGTCAAGGGAACCCGCCTCGCCTCCTACAAGGGCACCAAAAAACGCGACTACCGTTTCACCAAGGTCACTTCCGCCGGCATCTACTACGTGAAGGCGCGCTTGCCTTCGGGCCCGTATAACGAGCGCGTTCTGATGTATTGAGCTTCCTTGAGACCCGACCCGCTCCCGCCTACAGGCCGGGAAGCGGCCGGGCCTCCCCGGCGCACGAGCGCGCCCTTCCGAATCGGGTTGTTTCAGACCGGCGGGCTCGTTCCTCCGGAGAAAAAGGTTTTTCCATGACGTACCAGGCACGCCGGGCCCGCATCGCGGCCGTCACTTCGTTCGCCACCATCACCTGCCTCGCCGCCATCGCCACGGCCCAGGAAAACGTCGTCCGCAAGCCCCTTGCCATCGGCACCAAGATCGAGACGGGTCAGGTGGTCAAGGGCGTTCCCAACAAGACGGGCGAAGACGCCGACAAGTCTTACCTCTCCCGCATGGCGGTGAGCCTGACCCAGGAGGTCGTCGTCGACGACCGCATCGAAATCAAGGCGGGCGTGGGCGGCGTGTTCTTTTCGCTGTTTCCCGACGTGCCCGGGCAGGCGCAATCGCAGGGCATCAAGTTCGGCCCCGGCATCACCCAGGCGCAGGTCGCCTACAAGTTGGGCGAGGACGTCAAAAAGCCGTGGGGCGTGTTGCGCGCAGGCTTCTTCCCGTACAAGTACAACGCCGACGCCAAGAACCTCGGCGAGTATCTGCTCCGCAGCATGCCGTACCCGACCTTCGTCATGACGGGCGGCTGGTCGATCACCGACAACGCCTTCGTGCGCGCGCAAGGCCTGCAGGCCACGTTTTACCAGTTCGACGGCAGCCTGAAGCACGACTTCCTGCTCACCACCGAGCGCGATTTCCGGCCGGCGGGCAACTTCACCCCGACCTACATCGCCGAATACACCAAGGGACCGTTCCAGGTCGGCGGCGGCGTTTCCTTGTTCCACTATTTGCCGCTCGACGCCTCGCGTCTCAAGAACCGGGACATGGGGAACTACTCGATCTATCGCTACGACGACCTTCCGGCCTTCACCGTGTACGTCGACCCGCTCGTGGGCGATTCGCTGGAGACGCCTTACCACCATGCGGGCGGCACGCTTTACATCTCGGCGCAGGAAGTGAACGGCATCCGGCTGGAGGTCCCTTCCGTCAATTGGGATTCGCTCGCCCCGTACCGCGACACGATGTCCTATCACACGCAGGGCGTCAAGCTGATGGCCCGCGCCTCCTTCAGCCCTCAGGCGATTTATCCTCTGCCGATGCTGAATCCGAACGACCTGAAGATCTACGCCGAACTGGCGCTTCTGGGGGTCGAAAACCAGCCGGCATTGTATGAGGACCGGCTGCGCCGCATGCCGCTCATGGTGGGCGTGAACCTTCCGACCTTCCGCTTGCTGGATTACCTCTCCTTCGAAATGGAGTACTTCGCGTCGCGCCTGCCCGACGACTGGGAGCGCGTGCAGTACGAGAACATCCCCTCCTTCGAGTCCTACAGCGTGGTGCTCGCGGACACCAAACGGTACCGCAACACCAGCGACAACTGGAAGTGGAGCCTTTATGCGTCGAAATCGCTCACGACCGGCGTGTCGATCCGCGGCCAGATCGCCAACGATCACTTCCGCTCGATCGATCAGGCGACCCTCAATTTCTCGGGTCGCCCGGCGCTCTACAACCCTTCGGATTGGTACTACATCATCGCCCTCAATCTCGCGATCTGATCGACGACTCGGGTAGGAGGACATCGTGAGCGACATGAGCAGACGAGACTTCGCGAAAACCATGGCGGCGGCGTCCGCGGTGGGACTCATGAGCGCGAAAGGGTTGTTTGCGGCCGGGTCGCCGGCCGCCGTTCCCGGAGGACGTGACGTGCCCAAGCTGACCATCGACAAGATCGAGATCTTCCCGGTGCGCTATCCCATGGTGATGCGCTTCAAGTTCTTTGAAGCGCCCGTGGGCCTGCCCGGCCGTCCGGCCGTGATCATCAAGATGACCGCAAGCGACGGGACGGTGGGGTGGGGTGAATCGGTGCCGATTCCGCGCTGGAGCGGCGAGACCCTCGAAGGCGCCGTTTCCACGCTCAAGAACTACCTGATCCCCATCCTGATCGGCCGCGAGGTCTTCGATCTTGAAGGCATCCACAAGGTGATGAACTACGAGATCGCCGACGGCTTCTCGACCTCGTACCCCATCACCAAGGCCGGCCTCGACATCGCCCTGCACGACATCATGGGCAAGGTGCTCAAAAAGAACGTGGCCGAACTGTGGGGCCGCTCCACGCCCGATGACCTGTTGCTGAGCTGGACGCTCAATCCCAAGGAACTGGGCGACATCGAAGGCCTGATCGCCAAAGGACGCGAGCGCGGTTACACGAACTTCAACGTGAAGGTCGCGCCCGACAAACGGTTCGACATCGAGATGTGCCGCCTGGTGAAACGGCTCGTGCCCGACGGGTTCCTGTGGGCCGACGCCAACGGCGGCTACGACGAGGCCTCGGCGCTGGAGATGGCCCCCAAACTCGCCGACATCGGTGTGGACGTGCTCGAGGGGCCGCTGCACCCCAAGCACCTCACGGGGTATCAGAAGCTGGTGAAGCAGGGCGCGCTTCCGATCCTCATGGACGAAGGCTGCGTCTCCCCGGTGGAGGTGGAGGAATTCATCAAGCTGAAGTGCATCAACGGGGTGGCGATGAAGCCCTCGCGCTGCGGCGGCCTCACCTCGGCCGTGGCGCAGCTCAACCTGCTGGAGAAGCACAAGCTGATGTTCCTCGGCAGCGGCCTCACCGACCCCGACATCTCGCTCGCCGCCACCTTGATCCTGTACGGCGCCTACGGCCTCAAAAAGCCCGCCGCCCTCAACGGGCCCCAGTTCCTGGGTGAAAGCGTCCTCAAGACGCCTCACAAGGTCATTGGCGGCCGCGTGGCGATCCCCAAGGGTCCTGGTCTGGGCATCGAGGTCGACGAGGACAAGGTGCGCGATCTTTCGGCGCGCACCGGCCAGGTTTAAGGCCCGGCACGGGTTCTGGGGCCGGCGACAAAAAAAAGCCTCCCTGCGCGTGCAGGGAGGCTTTTTTGCGGTTGGGCCCGCCCGGGGGCGGAAGGCCGGGCTACTTGCCCGGCTCCTTCGACATTCCGTTCTCGTCGGTATCCTCCTCGAGCGCCGGCATGAGCTGGCCGCCGCTGCGGATGTTGCGGATCATCCAGTCGGCATCGTCGGACAGATCGCTCTCGGGATACTTCTTCAGCATGGCCTCGAACGAACGCACCGCGGCCGAATCCTGACGCAAGTGCTCGGCCTGAATGAACCCGATCATGAACATGGCCTTGTAGTCGTTGGGGCTCTTGGGGTACAGGTAGTTGACGCGGCGGTACTCGGCCAAGGCCTGCGCGTAGCGCTCCTGCTCGATGAAGATCTGCGCGATGCCGAAGCTGACCGAATCCTGCAGGCCGGCCTCTCCCGGGAATTTCTCGCGCAGCTTCTCGTACAGGCCGAAGGCCTGGTCCAGCTTGCGCTCGTAATGCAGATCTTGGGCCTTCTTGTAATGCGCCGAGGCGGGCTTCAGATCGGGCTCGTTCAGGGCGGCGTCCTCGATGCGGACCTTGAAGCGCTTTTTCAGTTTCTCGATGACCGCGGCGTCCAGGCGCGCGTAGGCGGTGCTCTTGAGGTTGCCGAACATGGCCGGCTTCGCCTCGGCGAAAGGAATGGCGGCGGAATCGCGGACATAGCGCTCGGGGTAGATGTTGTACTCCAGCTCGTAGTCGCGGGCCGTCAACAGAAGCGAGGCCGCCACGTCGCGGGCGACGGATTTCCAGCTCTTGACCGTCGAGTCGCCGAACAGGGCGCGGTTGGCCTTGAAGGTCTTCTCGAGCGTCGCGGGGGACTCCTCCCAGTTTTTCGCCAACACCGAGTCGCGATAGACGCCGGCCCAGTAATTGTCCTCGTTCTGCAGGCGCTGGGCGCGCAGCTTGCGCTCCTTGTCGAGTCCCAGATCCTGGGCTTCGGTCGCGAAGATCTCCCAGATGGCGAGGAAGTCGACCAGGCTTTCACGGGTGTAGCGCTCCTGAACGCCGGGCGGAATCTCGCCGCGCAGGAACAGCACGTCCTGTTCGCGGATCACCTTGTTGCCTTTGGCGATCACGGCCAGGGTATCGCCGGGCTGAACGTTGGCCACGCGGTTGGCCTTCAGGTCCTGTTCCACCACCGCGCGCACGCGGTCGAGCGGCTTGAGCTCGGGCTCGGCCTTGCGCACCAACCAGAAGGCATGCCAGGTCTGGGTGGTCGGGTTCTGAATGAGTTCCTCCACGCGCCCGCTTTTGATTTCATCGAGGGCGGGGAAGAGGGCGGGCAGCATGCCGACGCCGTAAGGCAGGCTGAAGTCGCGCTTCACCACGCCGAGCGCGCCCTGCTGGCCGCGCGTGAGCTCGTTGCCGGAGATTTTGGCGGCCAGAGCCTTGAAGTCTTCCAGCGTCTTCACCCCCTTCAGGGCCGCGCCGAGTTTGGCCTCGTCGTCCCCTTCGATGTGGTACAGCTCGAAGGTCTCGGGGCTCTGGTATTCATCCTTGTGCGCTTGGTAATACTCGCGCACGTCCTTGTCGGTGGGCTCGTAATCGCGGGAAAGCAGGCGGTACCCGTGCTTGGCCTTCAGGTTCGCGACCGCGGTTTGCGACCGGCGGGTCTTCACGTCGCGCACGTAGTCGGCGTTCACGACGCCGCGGACCTCGCTGAGCGAGGGGATGTGCTCGGCGGTGTAGGAGTCCACGCGCACGATGAGGAAGCCCTCGCCGGAGGGCACGACGCCCGAGGTTTGCCCGGGCTTGAGGCGTTTTTCGCCGAACAGCAGGCTGTCGAGTTCGGTCTGGTTGGCGAAGGCGTCGTTGAAGTCGCCGGCGTTGACGCGACCCAGGCGGCCTTCGTTGTCCTTGGAGACGTGGCCGGAGAACTTCTTGGCGGTCGCGCCGAAGGCGGCGCCGCCGCGCAGGGCCTTGAGGGCCGCGTCCGCCTGCTTGCGCGAGGCGGTGCGGATCACTGAGGCTTCGGTCCAGGCGCGCACGCCGTAGTTGCGCGCGTTGGCCGTGTGGAACGAGTCGACCTTGCCGTCGCGGACGATCAGGGAATCGGCCACGCGCGTCAGCACGAGGTGGAAGGGCTGAACGCGTCCGGAATCATCCGCGAAGCGGGCCGGGTTCTCGTTATAGTAGGCCTCCAGCGCCGCGCGGGTGTACCCGCCCTGAATGTTCAGGTAGGTTTCGAAGTAATACTGGGTGATGACGCGCTGATCCTGGCTGGCGAGGCGCTGGCGCAGGGTTTTCGACTTGCCGTGGGGGGATTCGAGCCCGGCGAGCGCGTGCAGGCGGACCTTCAGGATGCCCTCGAACTCGGCGCGGCGCAGTTCGGGGTTTCCCAGCACCTCGAGGCGGCGGGCCTCCTCCAGCGTGCTGAGGCGAAGATCGAAGTCCCCTTCCGTGAAGGATTCACCGGCGATGCGGGCCAGCACGCGGCCCTTTTCGCCGCTGTTGCCACAGGCTGAAATCGCCGCCAAGGCGGCGAGTACGGGAATCAGGAGCAAACTTTTTCTCATGGACGATCTTCCTTCTCGAATGCGGATGTTCCCGGCAGGCAACGCCGGCCTCCGACCGCGATCGGCACGCGGCGGAATCCGGATGGCGCTGCACGGGAACGGTCGGTCTCGTAATACGTCGAACCACCGGACGGAACCGGTGCCGAGCCCGGGTAAATTAACATAAATCGCATTTTCAGCCCCGTGATTCCTGCGGTTTCCGACTAAGTATTTTTGGGGCGAAGCATTTTCGGGACGCGCGTCTCCGGATGGGCGCAATCGGGTCACGTTTTCGGGCTTTTCGAAGGCTCGTGGCCGGCTTGCCCACCGTTCGTGGCCGGCGTGCCCTCGAGCGCGGCGAGTGGGGCGGTCCCGTCTGCGCGTCTGGTCTGATTTGGAAAGGACGTGAGTCCGGAACCCCGAAGTTCCGTCACCACCCGGTGGGCATGAAAGTTCTTCGATTGACCGCGCGCGCCGTGGGTGCGTGCCTCGTGCTGGCCGTCATCCTCGCGGGTGTGGGGTTGTTCGCGGCGTCCCGTGTTCTCGAGAGGGCGCTGATCACCCCCCGGCTCTTCGGCGGCACCCAAATAAAGGTCCACAACCCCGACGTCTCCCTGTTCCTGTCCGCGCGAGCGGATTCCGCCGTGATCGTCACCAAGGAGGCGCGCTGGCTTTTGGTCAAACCCGCGGCCCGCCTCAACGAGTGGAAGGGGTGGCGCCCATCGGGCGTGGCGTTCCGCGTGCAAGCCGACTCGGTGGCCGTGGCGTTGAAGGCCGCCGACACGGCAACGGGGGAGGCCGTGGCGTTCCCCGCCGCGCTGCGCTTTCCGGTGGGTCTTGTGGCTTCGTGGCGGGTGATGACGGTTCGCTTCCCCGACGGAGGCGGCGTGGTGGTGGGGCCCGCGCGCTTCACAAGCCGCGGCTCCCAGGCCGTGCATGGCACCTTCGTCGTGGAGCCGGGGGGAATGGCAGGCGTTGCCGCCGCCTCACAAGGTTCCGAGGAACCGGTCCTCGACGCGAGCCTGGACGCGCGCTGGCGCGGAGCCGCCCTGCGCTACCGCCTGCAGGCCGTGCGCGCGGGCCTCGATACCCTGCTGGTTTCGGGCATTCGGGAAAAACGCGACCTGCGCTTGGGCTTCGACTCGGTGCACCTTCGCACCATGCGCCCCGCGGCCTGGTGGCAGGCTTTGCGGACGATGGCCGGAGCGGACGACACCGCCGTGCGGGTGCCTCCGGTCCTCACGGGCATTTCCGATGTGATCGTGAACGCCAAGGCGGACTGGCGCCGCGACAGCCTGAAGGTCGGCGGTG
>Ga0209594_1000017_pt1 | contig 153230 bp, 135 predicted proteins | sample AshMeaCrysSpring_FD_184126 | JGI IMG/M metagenome (GOLD analysis project Ga0209594, IMG submission 184126) | Groundwater microbial communities from Big Spring, Nevada to study Microbial Dark Matter (Phase II) - Ash Meadows Crystal Spring... | ecosystem: Environmental > Aquatic > Deep...
AGTTTCCACCCAATTTTTCTTGATGCTTATTGTACCATTAAACTTGAGAGTGAAGTCACTAAGTTTTAACGGAATTTTCCAGCAAAGTTTGCTACAGAAACTCATGACAGATTTGACGGCATTTGACTACATTTGACTACATTTGCGTACAACGTTTATGATACTACGATGTAAGGTGTGGGGGGTAGACATTTTTGAGGGAACTGGGGAGAGGATGTCGGGAGATGGGGAAGACAAGGAGGACAAGGGGACAAGAGAGATCAACTGTAGCAGGAGTGCCTCCAGCATAGCTGCCTCCTGCCTCCTTCTCAACCTGGAAGTTCGATCCAAAATCGACTGCCAGCATCTGAGGATTCTATGCCATAGCGTCCCCCTAAGCGTTCAATCCCTCTGCGGACAATAGCTAAGCCAATGCCTGTACCGGGGTAGGTTTCACCGCCATGCAATCGTTCAAAGACGCGGAAAATTCGTTCATAATGTTCAGTGTTAATGCTAATGCCGTTATCTTCTATCCAGAATCGCACATTAGCATCCTGTTTTTCTGTGCAGATGCGAATGACTGGCTTAACTCCAGGATTAACAAATTTAAGGGCATTTGAAACCAAATTAATGATCACTTGTAATAAAATCGTTTGATTGCCGATGACTTGATGCAAGGGTTCAATTACTATAATTTCTGCTTGTTTTTGATTAATCTGCTCATCGAGTTGTTCAAGCACTTTTGCCACAATTTCTGAGAGTTGAATCGGATATAGACGAATTTCCACCTGAGTTAAACGACTATAAGCCAGTAAATCTTGAATTAAATGATCCAATTGTTTCGCCGAACTCACTAAGCGTTGAGCATAATCAATTCCGAGTTCATCCAGGCGATCGCTATAATCTTCCAGTAACGCGGTAGCAAAGCCTTGAATGGAGCGTAAAGGCGCTCGCAGGTCATGGGAAACTGAGTAAGTAAAGGCCTCCAGTTCTTGATTGATTTCTTGAATTTGAGCCGTTCGTTCCACAACCCGTTGTTCTAACTCATTGGCATACTCTCGAATGGTACGATATAAACGGGTTTGCTTGAGGGCGATCGCCACTTGGTCGCTAATTTCATGGATAATCTCAAATTGTTCTGAAGTGAGGCCTTCCGCTTCAGCTAACCACAGCTTTAAAAATCCCAAGAGTTGCTCTCCCGCTCGCAGGGGCATACAGAGAAACTGATTGAGTTGTTCTGCGGCATACCTTTGAAGAGACTCGGGATTGTCGGAATATAACGATAGATCGGCGATAAAGTAGGATTGTTCCTGTTGCAGTCGTTCAATCAAAGGTTGCATCAACTGCAGGGGAAAATTCTTTTGGACGTTGACCGTCTCGTGACCTTTAGTTACTAATATTTGTCCGGTTTGGTGGTCTAAATCAACCATGGCAATGGTGACTCGTTGACAAGGAATCAGTTTCCATAGACTAGAAAGGGCTGCTCTTGCAACAGTTTCTGGTTCTTGTGCCGTTAAAATAGCTTTATCAAGCTGATGCAGGTTTTCCAGTCGTCTCAGGGACTGTGCCACGGTTTCCTCCAGTTGTTTGCGATCGCTGATATCCTCGATAACAGAAATGAAATATTGCGGCTGAGTCTCACTCTTTCGAACTAGGGAAACGGTTAAATTCGCCCAAATGGTTGAACCATCTTTGCGTAAATAACGTTTTTCCAAGCGATAAGTGTTGATTTCTCCCGATAGGAGTTGATGAGTGATTTGTAAATCCGTTTCAAGATCATCTGGGTGTGTAACTTGCTGAAACGTTTTTTGCTGTAATTCTTTGGGGGAATACCCCAAAATTTCACAGAGTTTTTGATTGACTCGTAACCATTGGCCTAGATTGTTTGATGTCGCCCCCACATGAGCAATGCCAACGGCTGCCTGTTCAAAAGTGGCTCGAAATCGCGTCTCACTTTCGCGCAACAGCAATTCAGCCTGTTTGGTTTCTGTAATATCCTTTGCCATGGAAATCACAGCCCGCCTGCCATCGGATAGTTGTCCTAAGGGTGCAGTGCTAAAATCCCAAATCCGGGTTTCACCCGTGGCTGTAATGATTTCAAACTCCCTTTTGTCAACTTTGTCTTCTAATTCATAAAGCTGTTCAATTTTAGCTTGAATTTCTTGCTGACGTTGCCGATAGGCTTTTTCAGCCCATTTAGCAATGGTGTCAATTTCTGACAGAGAATAACCGGTAATTTCACTACAAATATGGCTCATATAAATAATTTTGCCATCTTCCCCATGGATGAAAATCGGAAAAGGGGCATTGATAATAGCTTGTCGTAATCTATGTTCACTTTCCCGTAATTCTGACTCAATCTGTTGACGTTGATGAATTTCTTGAGTGAGTTGTTGATTGGTGTTTAACAGTTGAGCGGTTCGAGTCTCAACAATACTTTCTAATTGCTGATTTAGTTTTTGTAAATTTCCTTGTGCTTCAAGCTTTGGTGTGATATCTCTCGCCAACATTAGCGCTTGAGTCATCTGGCCCGTCTCGTTACCAATGGGGGCAAATGTCATTTCATAATAGCGCTGTTGCTCTAGCAAGCCTTGAAAGGCTTCCGTGACAGAAAAACTTTCTCCCCTTAACGCCCGAGACCAAAATTGTTGGGCTTTTGCCTGATGCATCGGAAAACTAGTTAGGAGTTCTAAAACATTTTTACCGGGAAGATATTGTTGACCAAATATCGATTCAAAGGCATCCTGAGTCTTACGATTGGCTAAAATAATGGTAAAGTTTTGATCGACTATCGCCACTGCATCATTGGTTTGATTTAGCACCGCCTGAAACATAGGATCAAATGTTATTAGATTCTCCGCAAGACTGAGGCTGGGTTGCAACTGTTTGAGGGCGATCGCCTGTTGACGATTTTTGACGGTTAAATAAATCACTAAAATTAGTAAGATCAGGGTAAAGAGAATCCAGTTCATAAGCTTGACTAACCTATCAATTTTTGACAACTCAACAGCAAAGCCTCAACATCCCCAATTATCTCATTTTTAATTTAATTTGTGCCTCATCTTGTTCAGTTCACAGAAGGTTATCAAAAAGTTATGATTTTTGCTCACTCAAATTGACTTCATGACACAACTCTTCCTGCTCATTTTCATCAGCCCTATTCCCTCCTGATTTTAGATCTTATTTTTTTATAAGTCCCTCAAGAAATAGCCTTGTAAAAAGGATTAAGTTTTGTATTGATTTTTTAACTCAAAAAGTTAGTAAAATAGAGATAAACACTTATATTAAGCTGGGTGTAGAAAGGATTAACCTTGCCTTGACTGGGGCAGATATAAGCGTTGCCGGGGTGGAAGTTAAATCCGTTTCATCTAGGCGTTATTCAAATCATTTATAGGAAATTGAGTCTAATGAAGATAGGGGTCACTTAAATGAGTGACTGTTCAAAAGACTGTGTTTTTAGTATAAAAGAAATAGAAGCAAATTAAGCGTATTTTCAGACAGAAAGGAAACGTAATAAACAGAAGTTAGAAATATGACTTGTAGAGAAATCTAGTTTATTTTTGTTGACAACAACTGAAAAACCCTGTCTGAATTCACCAGGATGAATCTACCGAAAAAATCGTCAACCTATTGAGTTCAAAGGTGAATTATGGCAACTTTTAATGTAACACCAGGTAGTGATAACGTTAATCCAGGGTTTGGTTTTCTCTCTAGCGACCCTGGAAACCAAACTATTCTAATCGATGGAGCACTCATTACTGAACCTAACCCAATTCCTGAATCACTTCTAGCTGGTAACGATGAAATCTTTGGTTTAGCTGGAAACGACTTCATTAATGCAGGTAATGGCAATGACCTGATTGATGGTGACCTGGGTAATGACTTTCTTGTGGGCGGGGATGGCGAAGATAGCTTAGATGGCGGAGCAGATTTTGGCTTGCCGTTTAATACCTTAGACGGTGGAGATGGCTTTGATTTTGTCACCTACGAGAATGATTTCGGTGTCGGTTTCCCTTCTACTGTCACTGTTGACCTGAGCGTGTTTCCAGGTACAGGAACTGCATTTGGACGGACTGACACTCTCTTTAGTATCGAGGGTGTGATTGGTTCTACCTTCAGTGCCAATGTCCTCACTGGAAATAGTGATTCTAACACTCTAATGGGTGGAGACAATAATGACACCATTGATGGCGGCGGTGGCAGCGACGTTCTCGAAGGTGGGCTGGGAGACGATACTTATACGATTAGTTTAACCTCGTCAGGTGGTACTCAAATTGAAGATGCAGGCGGTGCTTCTGATACCCTAGTTATCAATCCAGCGTTAACATTGGTACCAGCGGCTCCTATGGCAGGTACGATTGGGATGGGACGCAGTGGTGAAAGCTTGCTGATCGATATTAGTCAAGATGGCATCATTAACCCAGCCGATGACCTTACCATTCTGAATTTCTACGCCAATGCTACGGATGATATTGCCGGAACTGGCTTGATTGAAAATCTTGTCAATCTCAATGGAAATAATATCCTCAATTTGATTGATATTACTCCTAGTGTGAGTGTAACAACACCCACCGCAAATAATACCACCCCGGGTTCACCTGTTCCCGATATTACGCCTTTTAGTAACTTAGATTTACCAGGAGGTGAACAACTGTATCTGTTCTCCAATGAACCTGACTTTGAACCTGTTCCCGCTGCTGCTGCGGGTCGGCAAGTATTAGCACTTTCAGGTAATGATAACGTTACCGGAACCAGTAATGCTGATGATGTGGTCGGGAATAAAGGTGCAGATACCCTCAGTGGTGGTGCAGAAAATGATACCCTGCGAGGCGGTCAAGGTTCTGATGTAATTAATGGTCAAGAGAACAATAGTTTCAACCCTCAAAGGGAAATCCTCAATGGAAACCAAGATAACGACACTCTTAACGGTGGTTTAGGAGATGATATTATTCGGGGTGGTAAAGGTGAAGATGTCCTCTTGGGTAATGAAGGCAATGATGTTCTGATTGGCGATCGCGATCAAGATATTCTCACCGGTAATGCTGGATCGGATACGTTCGTCCTCGTTGGCGGAGACGCTGCTGCCAATAGCCTGGATGAAGCCGATTTAATTACTGACTTTGTTGCAGCAGACGGTGATAAAATTATGCTCACCGATGCCTTAGGCTTTGGCGATCTGAGTTTAACGCAAGTTGAGTTACAAGTTGATGGTGGTGCCTCGGTGATGTCAATTGCTATTCAAGCACCCGATAGCAGTTATTTGGGTATCGTTCAAGGTGCTTTAAGCTTAGTCGCAGGTAACTTTGTTCCAGAAGATACAAATATCACGATGTTAGGTTAATTGGAAATCGGGAACAGGGAACGGGGAACAGAGAAATTTCTTTCCCTACTCCCTACTCCCTACTCCCTACTCCCTACTCCCTACTCCCTAAACGGTAACGCCAATGGCTTCAGTACCAGCGGATCACCAGGAAGCCACTGAAAATGACAGCGCGGGACTTCCCGCGCTGACAGTTAAAATCAGAAAATTCTTCAGTTTTAGGCTTTGGATCGACCTCCAGTAATCTGTTCAAAGAAGGCTTGAAACTCTTGACCTAGCTCTTGGCGGTTAGAGGCACGCAACAAGTAGCGATAAACAAACCAAGCAGCATATCCAATGCCAATCAACTCGAAGGTTGGCGCTAACAGGGGAATATCGTTAAGAGCATCCACTACTGCAAACAGGACTTTAATGGTTACAATGGCAGATATAATTAAAACCACTGTAATGATTGGTTTTTGGTACTCCCCAAAGAAACTAGACACATAACCCGGTAGTTCAGCCAGGACTTCCACCACTTTGGTTTTAATCGCTTCAAACTGACTAGCCGTTGCCTCAGTTGTTGATACAGGTGTCAGGGGATCTTGCGATGCTGCTTTTACATCAACAGATGAGGCTGTTGTTGTGTCAGCACTTTTAGGTTCTGGCATTCTGGTCTCCTTAATCAAGTGCAATTACAACAAATTGACACTCTCGCCAATCAGCACGCTGGCTGATGGGAGATTTTGGGTTCAAACCCTCTTAGAACAAGTCCACAAGGGTTTTTGTTTGACTACTCCTGGCTACCTGACAGCAGCAGGATTCAATTTGCTTTATCGATAAATAGCTTACCAGCCGAATCAACATCCAACTAGCAGTAGACACCAGCGTAGCAGGCTTTTAACCTGAATTACTATTGATTTTTGTTAAATTGTTCTTTATTTTGGGTGAGTTGTCAGAAGTCATTAACTTTGAACTGCGACGGCCTCCGATTTGTAAACAATATTAGCCGCTTTCAGGCGACGTAAGGCTTCCCCGAGGCGATCGCAATCGGCAATTAAACTCACCCGCACATACCCTTCGCCCCCACTACCAAAGGCGTTACCCGGAGTCACCACAACCCCAGTTTGTTGCAACACGGATAAAGCAAAATCGGTTGAATTAATTCCCAGCGGACAAGGAACCCAAACATACATCGTTGCCAAGGGTTTGGGGATATTCCAACCCAGTTCTGCTAATCCATCAATCAAGAAATCTCGACGAATCCGATAACGATTTTGGACGGCTTCTAAGTAGGTATCCGGTAAATTCAAAGCGGTTTCAGCGGCGGTTTGCAGGGCGGCAAATAACCCATAATCTAAGTTGGTTTTCAGGGTACGTAGTCCTTGAATAACGTGAGAATTCCCCACCACAAAACCCACACGCCAACCCGCCATATTATAGGTCTTTGACAGGGTATGAAATTCAACCCCAATCTCTTTACCCCCTGGAATTTCTAATAAACTGGTGGGTTGATAGCCATCAAAGGCTAACTCGGCATAACACAAGTCATGCACTAGCAAAATTTGATATTTATGGGCGAAGGCAACAATCTCTTCAAAGAATTCACGGGGGGCTGTTGCGCCAGTGGGATTACTGGGATAATTAAAAAACAGCATTTTAGCCCGTTCGGCAACCGCGTCCGGAATGGCTGCTAAATCAATCAACCAATCTTGTTCAGCCGTCAACGGCAGCGAGTACACTTCCCCCCCAGCAATTAACGGCCCGCGAAAATGAGCTGGATAAGCTGGATTGGGAGACAACACTAAATCCCCAGGGTTAATATAAGCTAAGGCTAAATGGGTTAATCCTTCCTTCGATCCCAACAACGGCAACGCTTCACTATTGGGATCAAGATTCACCCCATAGCGGCGATGATACCATTGGGTAATCGCTTTACGAAAATTCCCGGTGCCTTCAAACGGCGGATAGCCATGATTTTCCGGATCTTGCATCGCGTGCATTGCTGCTTCCACTACGGGCTGGGGGGTTGGCCCTCCTGGATTTCCCATTCCTAGGTCGATTAAGTCGAGTCCCTGTTCGCGGGCACGAACCTTGAGTTCATCGAGGCGGGCAAATACATACGGCGGTAGTCCTTGAACTCGTTCAGCCGGGTTGATCCAATCCAAAGTCATCTGTTTTTCTGTAAGAGTTGTTATTAATTAATGTGTTACTTTGACTTCCCCAACGGGTGCCGTTGTTGAAACCATTGCAGCGATCAGTTGTTCAGGAACCACCTGAAACGGAAGCCGATGTAAATCGGATTTTTCCTGACAGGCAAATTCAGCCGCTTGCTGGAGTTCTATTAAATTGATGAAACCTAACCCTAACTCATTTAAAGTACGGGGTAAACCAATATCAACGTAGAACTTTAACAACTGCTGTCGCGCCGATGCCGCCAGTTGGTTGTTGACCATCATTTCTTCTAAACGCAGTTGCACTAAAATGCCATAAGCTACTTTTTCCCCATGAAGCATCTTGTGACTGGCTGGGAGTTGGGTTAAACCATTATGAACCGCGTGGGCAGCCACAGTACGACATTGCGCCCCACCAATACCCCCGATTACACCCGCCAGCAATACGGTAGCATCTACCACTTCTCGCCAAGTGTCACTTCCAGGGTTTTCTAGGGCAGTTAATGATTTCTGGAATAAAATATCTCGCAATACCCGCGCCTGTTGCACCGCTGCTATTAACAGGGTTTGTTCCGAATGTCCACTGCTGACAGAAGCTTCATACCATTTGGCGATCGCGTCTCCAATACCTGCCACCAGGGTGCGTTGGGGAGCCGTTTGAATCAGATCGTAATCCAGAATTAAGACCTCTGGACAGCGAGTTAAAGGAACATCATACAAAAATGCCCCTTGGTTAGAATAAACATTTGACAATGCTGTCCACGCTGCACAGGTGGCGGCTGAAGTGGGGACCGTCACCACTGGCAGATGACAGTGATGGGCGAGTAATTTGGCAGTATCCAGGGCTTTGCCGCCGCCGACACCGATAATGACATCGGCTTGGTGGGTTTGAACCGCTTGCTGAAGCTGTTGCAAGCTGGCTTCACTACAGTCTGGGTGGTATGAGGTGCTTTCCCATACCTGTTGATGCTGTTCTAAGACAGATTGAAGCTGAGGCAAAATCACACTTAAGCTGCGATCGCCACCCACAATTAAAGGGCGCTGGCCCAAACGGGCAATCGCTTGTCCGGCTTGAGTCCAAAGATGAGTTCCTCGCAAGACCTGGGTCGGTGCGATGTTCAAGCAGACGACAGGGGAAACACAAACGGTTTCAGTAGGGGTTGAGTGATGCATGGACAACTCTCATGCTGAATGCTAAGTCTTCTAGCATACATCATTTTTCAGGTTATTGCTGAAAGGAGAATATATTCAGCGAGTCCCCTTATCCATTTCTAAATTCTAAAACTTTTTCAGAGTCTGCTGTTGCCTCTGTTGACTTGCCCGTTCCTTGGCGGCTGTGCATCGCCGCGGAGCTTCGACATGAGCGATCAGCCGAATGGTCGCACCGCTGTTGCCTGTTCCCCATTCCAAGGGGGCGCAGCGCTAGACTCAACAGTTCTGTAGGGACGCTCCATAGAGCGCCTCTACACAGATGTCTAGTGTCTCAGAGAATTGAAAGGGATCTCAGTTAACGGCGTTTCAGTTGGGGAAAATGGTTAATTTGAGCTGTCCCATAAAACACAATGGACTGATTTTGTAGCCGCATTCGATCCACGTTTAATTGTGTTCCATCTAAAGCAAATTTATCCAGATCAAGGATATTATTCACATGGTCAATCAGCGCCTGACTGAGATTGACAGATTCTTTATCTCCGTTGTAGGAGACATTGACAAACTGAATTTTTCGCCGTTCAATCACATCAACCTCAGTCTCAAAGTCAATGGGTATCGGTTGAGTATTGTCTCCTATTTTTACCTGGGATTGTAACCGCAAAGTCTTATCAGGGGTAATGGTCATCTGAGTCTCTTGAAACTGGAGAGATTGACCCTGATATTGAAGACGTTGTAATTTTTCAACGACAAACGGTGTGTTAAACGAGACAGTTAAGTCCTCCTCGGTGAGTACAACTCGCATCGTAGCTTGAGTAGGTTGTCTCAGTTTGACTTGACCTGAAAAAATAGCACCAAAATCAATTGAGACTGCTTGTAAATACAACTCCATCACGGCAATGCGGAGGCCATTGTACATGAGCATCCCATTACCAATGAAGTCAAACCCGTCTACACTGCCTTGCAACAGCTTCGTGACCGGTTCAGCACGGACGTTCGCCTCGACTTTATCAGACCGCTTGAATAAAGCTGCAATAGCAGCTCCAACCGCTTTACTGACTAGGCGATCGCCACTAGACGCTTGAAAAGGGGTGCTTCCAAACAAAGCCTGTACCATACCTCTGCTCGTATCATCACACGACCTATTATAGCTGCTTATTAAGTTTTGTTAAACGTAATCGGCTGATATTTGGAATTCAAATACCCTTGAAAACAAGGGGTTATCAGTCATTCAGGGACAAAGCCAAGATCATCCTTTAGATTGATCCCTGGATGATGACAGGGAAGAGGAGATAGGGTGTAGGGTGTGGGGGAGATGGGGAGACAAGGGGGACAAGGGAGAGGGGGGAGTAAGAAGTCAAAAGTAACAAACCCTGACTATAGTCATTACTCACTACTCATTACTCATTACTTTTCCCTGTTGCCTTCTGCCTTCTGCCTTCTTATTCATTTGCTATGGTGAGAAGCGGTGAATAGTCCAAACCAGGAGGCATAAGCATGAACTCGCAGCACTACTCCCAGACGGTTCAAGACATTGTTTTGATTGGTGGCGGTCATAGCCATGCCATTGTCCTCAAACAGTTTGGCATGAATCCGATTCCCGGTGTTCGTCTCACCCTCATTACAGATGTCTATCATACCCCCTATTCAGGGATGCTGCCGGGGTATATTGCGGGCTTCTATGATTTTGATACCTGTCATATTGATTTGCGTCCTTTAACCCAATTTGCTCAAGGACGGATGATTCAAGATCAAGTGATTGGATTAGATATTCGTCATAATCAAGTGATATGTGCTAACCATCCGCCGTTTGTTTTTGATATTCTTTCAATTGATATTGGCAGTACACCGAATCAATTAACAGTTCCGGGAGCGACTCAACATACAGTTCCTGTTAAACCGATTTCAAAGTTTCTACAATATTGGCATCAGTTTAAAGAAAAAGTGGTTCAAAATCCCCAACAAAAACAACGGTTAGCAATTGTTGGAGGGGGTACCGGTGGTGTAGAACTCGCCCTTTCTATTCAGTCCCATTTACACCGGATTTATCGTCAAGCCAATCAACCCATTCACAACTTAGAATTACATTTATTTCATCGCGGAGATCGGCTGATTCCAGAACGTCATTCTTGGGTGGGAAAAACATTACATAAAATCCTGTCTCGTCGCGGTGTAGAAGTCCATTTAAAAGAAACCGTTTCTCAGATTGAAAGTCACAAAAAACAGACGAAAACCGTTTATTGTCAATCGGGATTAACCCTAGAATTTGATCATGTGTTTTGGGTGACCCAAGCCGGTGCAGCGTCTTGGTTAAAAAAAACAGAATTAGTTACGGATGAACGAGGATTTATCCAAGTTAAAGACACATTACAATCGGTTTCCCATCCCCATATTTTTGCAGCGGGAGATGTGGCAACAATGGTGAATCATCCCCGTCCAAAAGCGGGAGTATTTGCCGTGCGTCAAGGTAAACCTTTATTTGAAAATTTAAAACGAGTTGTCCAGGGAAAGCTGCCTCAATCGTTTATTCCTCAACAGCAATTCTTGATTTTAATTGGAACTGGCGATCAAAAAGCGATTGCATCTCGGGGTTGGTTTCGCTTAGGGCTTCATTCATTTTTGTGGCAATGGAAAGATCATATTGATCGAAAATTTATGGATCAATTTCTGAATTTATCCACAAAGATGAAGGACAACAAAACATCAGAAATGCATTGTTCTGGATGCGGTGCAAAAGTAGGAAGTTCTATTTTACAACAAGTTTTAAATCGTCTTCCCCCCCAAATTCAACGAGAAGATATTGTTATTGGAATGGATAAAGCAGATGATGCTGCCGTTATGCAAGTGCCTGAAAATCAAGTGATGGTGCAAACGGTTGATTATTTTCCAGGGATATTAGATGATCCGTATTTATTAGGAAAAATTACTGCTAATCATTGTTTAAATGATCTATTTGCCATGGGTGCAACACCCCAAAGTGCATTGGCTATTGTCACGTTACCTAAAGGAAATTCTACTCAACAACAAGAGTTGCTTTATCCGCTATTATTTGGAGCAATAGAAGTGTTAAATTCAGCCTCAGCAGTCCTCGTGGGAGGACATACTACAGAAGGAGAAGAATTAGCATTGGGTTTAACCTGTAATGGCTTAGCATTCCCTAATCAACTCTTACAAAAAACAGGATTAAAACCCGGTGATGTGTTAATTTTAACAAAAGCTTTAGGAACCGGAACTTTATTTGCAGCGGATACAGTTTTACAAGCAAAAGGACGATGGATAGAAACCGCAATTGAATCTATGTTACTGTCAAATAAAGCTGCCGCAGATTGTTTTAAACAGTATCAAGCTAAGGCTTGTACGGATATTACAGGATTTGGCTTACTGGGGCATTTGATGGAAATGATGAAAGGTTCTGAAATTGCAGTTGAGTTAGTGTTAGAAAAAATCCCCATTTTATCCGGTGCAACAGAAACGATTAAACAAGGGTTTTTGAGTTCTATTCATTCAGAAAACATACAAGTGTCTCAATGCATTCAAAATTTAGATCAAGTACTTTTACATCCCCTTTATCCGATTTTATTTGATCCCCAAACCGCTGGGGGACTCTTGGCAGGTATTCCAGCAGAACTCGCTGAAAATTGTTTGCAAGAACTCCGTAATTTAGGATATGATCGCAGTTGTCAAATTGGTCAGGTTACAACTAGTAATCAAGAAAGTTTCCCAATTAAAATTAAGATTTAATTGGATAGTGCTACTGATCAAGGTTCGAGTATTCAACTGTTGCCTGTTCCCCCAGCAGAGGCTGGAGGCAAGCTCTGCTGCCTTTCTTTCCTTTCAATATTGAGGGGAAAATTAAAAGAAAATCCCAATTAATTGAAGGGTTGAAGTGCCAGGAGGGAATAAATACGCTTTACTATAGTCTTCAAAATTTGGTAGAATAGACACTTCATCAAACTCTGAATTATGTCTCTCGGTATCGTCATTAATGATTTCAATTAATACAGTACCTCGTTTTAAGCTGTCTTTAATTATTTTATTGAGGAGTTCTTATCTCAAATTTTGACGGAATAAAACCAAAGACAATCATAAAAAAGTTTTTGATGATCATTTCAATTTAAAACAAACAATTTAAAAATGTCGAACTTTGAACGCATTCTAGAGTTTTGGTTTGGAGAGAAAAATCAGGTAGATTATGGCAAGCCTCAACAGTTTTGGTTTATTAAAGATCCCGAAATTGACGCAACTATAAAACAGCAGTTTTTAACAGATTATGAATTAGCAAAGCAAGGAGTTTTAGACGATTGGAAAAACAGTCCTCGAAGCTGTTTAGCCTTGATTTTGTTATTAGATCAGGTTCCTCGCAATATTTTTAGAGGTCAACCTCAGATGTATGCCACAGATGAACAAGCTTTAAATCTCGCTCAATTTGCAGTAGAAAATAATTTGGATGAACAATTACTCCCTGTTGAACGCTGGTTTATTTATCTCCCCTTTGAACATAGTGAAAACCTGGATAATCAATGTCAAGCTGTTGCTTTATTTCGTAAATTAAGCGATGATCCTGATAGTGCCTCTGCCATTGATTATGCCATTCGTCATTTTGAAGTTATTCGACAGTTTGGACGCTTTCCCCATCGTAATTCTATTTTAGGGCGGGAAAACACCCCGGAAGAAGCAGAGTTTCTCAAACAACCTGGTTCTTCTTTTTAAAGCGTGAAAACAGAGACGTTCAGTTGAACGTCTCCACCTGAATTAACCTTTGGAATTCATCGCTTTTTCACTCGAAACTGGATGCATACGATAATTCACATCCAGCCAGCATTGGGGTAGGGTTTCCCCAGAAGGAAATGCTAAATCTGTTTTGATATAAATCATCGGATCTTGCATTTCCTCACCGCTATGAGACCGACCCATAATTTCACCCAAATTGGGATCATAGAGATCTTCAATTCTCATCACTTCAATCAATTCATCGGTTTTTTTATGTTTTAAAAACATTTTCTCGCCTCCCAGCTTAATGGGCATCCTTTCTACTGAAGTTACAGTAGAGGTGAAGGGTAGGCTGATTCTTAATCTTTACGTTTCTTAAAAAGTATTCTATGATGATTTTAGGGATTAAGGGCAAATTGTATCACAGGCTACCCTATCTTTTTCATAACATAAATTTTAAAATTTAAAACTTAAATTAATCTAAAGAAATTTGGTGAATTGAATCTCTTCCTCTTGACTCTTTCTCATCATACGGCTCAAGCCTTGCTACTGATTAGACTCAGAGGCAGAGGACTCAGAAACACGAGTTGGTAATGGGGTTTTATAAAATGTCTCTAAGCTCTCCCGATCGCCCACATAACGCCAATGCCAAGGTTCATAACTAACTCCCTGAGAATTATCTTTGGGAAAGGATATTTCAAAGCTATAAAATGCAGCATTTTCAGCTAACCACTGAAAGGCTTTAGTATTCTCAAAGCTGACGCTTAAATGGGTATCGGGTTGATCGCGATCGCCAATATCAATGGCATAACCGGTATGATGTTCACTATACCCTGGAGGCGCACTCACTTCTGCTCTGGTTGTGGCATTCTGTCCCCGTTGAGCTTTAATCCCAAAAAAGAGATATTCTTGCTCTTCTAACGTACGAAAACCCGAGATCGGGACTAAGTGAACCCCTTGAGAACGGGCTGCATCTGACATTGTTAAAAAGGCTTCAGCTGCCGAAGGTTGCAGCTTGATGTCACCATCGGCTGTAATTTGTTTGAGATTATCCTGGGGGGCTTCTTCGTAAGGTAAATGCCCCAATAAATTATCGGCATCCGGAGTCGGGGTTGGGGTGGCTGCTGAGGGAGTTGCTTGAGGCGCTGTTGCACTGGCAGAGACAGAGGAAGAAGCAGCTGAGTTAGAACTCACCTGGGATGGTTGAGCCGCAGTTTGAGCAGACTGATTCGCAAACAAGCCAAACTGATAATAGTAATTTAACCATAACGTTAAGGCAAACGTTAAAAAACCGAGTCCAAGCATCAGCCAAAATCGCCATTTCCGCTTCGACTGACTCACGCTGGGTGAATCTTCTGGCAATGGGGAAATGTCTCGAACGGCTTCAGGAATCTCATCAACCATCGCTGGAGAGGCAGTTTGGGAATTATTCGGCAGACCCGTATTCTTCAAAAGTTTCACTCCTGCACATCTAATCAGAATTAACCATAAACGATTGTAACTTGATTGAAAACCTCTGTTAGCAAGGTGGGTGATCTCAAAAAATCTCGCACTCAATCAGACGCTGAGAAACCATCTCGACGTGTCGCCACCACTGACCTGTCTGAATAATCCAATGACGGAAGGGTAGATGTCCAATGGGTGCAGCTAAACTGTATTGTAGGCTTTTGGCAGGATCATGAGTATGATAAGTCAGCCAACCCACACGGGAGCAAAATTGACCATAATCTTCTCCAACTGCCTGATAAATTTGAGATTGAATACTAAATCCAAATCGATTTTGACTATATTTCACCCAAAGCTGATTCATTGTTTTTAAGTCTTCACAAGGTAACTGTTGTAAATGATAAGGGTGTACGTATCGTTTCCGACTCCAACCCAACGCTTGACATAAAACCACCCAGGTTTCTTGATCGGCTGCTTTCCATTTACGAGTGGCTAATAGATGCTGTAATTTTGTATAGTCTACTGTTCTAGCAGACCTTAAGTCATTTTCTAGAGGGGGGCGAGAAGTCAGGAAAATTTGGTTAAAGAGTTGATGGAGGATAGGGGGGGATGAGGATTGAACTTTTTGGGGTGTCGTCTGAGGAGTGGTAGAGAGAGAGACGGGTTGAGGAGATTGAATCTCTTGAATCTCTTGTAAAACCTGTTTGGCGCAAGTATAGCGACGACTGACTTGGGTTTCTACCAGTTTATTTAAGACTTTGCTTAAGCTGGGGGTAATCTTCAATTCACCCGGTAAATAATTTCGCCAAATCCATCGATCGCGGGCAACATCATACAATTCAAAGGGAGATTTTCCGGTCATTAAATATAAGCAAGTTGCCCCTAAGCTATATAAATCGCTACTACTAAACACTTTACCTCTCGATTGTTCGGGAGCCATGTATTCGGGTGTGCCGATAATTGTTCCCGTTTGTAATAATGCGGTTTGAGTGAGTTGTTTAGCAATACCAAAATCAATTAGGACAATTTGCCGATTTGTTTCTACATTTAATAATTCTCTTTTCGTGTCGGCTGAATCATCTTGAGCATCTTGAATTTGTGTTGATTCCTGTAACTCTCGACGCATCAAGTTATCCGGTTTAATATCTCGATGAATAATTTTTTGTTGATGAATGAATTGAAGGACGGGTAAAATCTCTTGCAACAGTTGCCAAATTTGTGGTTCGTTAAAGCAGCCTTTTTCTTGCAGTTCCTGTGATAGAGTTTTGCCAGCGATATATTCCTGAACTAAAAAGAGTTGTTGATTCTGACTAAAATAAGCCAAGAGTTGAGGAATTTGAGGATGTTTTCCCAATTGATCTAAACGTACCGCTTCTTGAGCAAAAAGTTGAGCTGCTTTACGAAACTGTTGCGGGGTAGACTGGGGAAAAAAGAATTGTTTAATCACACAAGAAGCTTGGGAAGGTAAATGTTCATCTACTGCTAAATAGGTTTTCCCAAATCCACCTTGACCAATCAGTTTGATTGGACGATAACGATTTTGTAATTTAAGAGATAAACCACATCTTTGACAATAGCTAGCTGAATCTGAATTATGAGGATAAAAACATTGAGGATTGAGGCAGTAACTCATGATTCAGCAAATGTTTCAGTCAGGAACTCACGAAAAAAACACAAAGATCACAAAGATCCCTAAAGATCCTTGTGCCTTCGTTGTTATTTTATCCCAATTGTTGAACAAGGTATACTACTGATAAGGATTACCGCCTGGTAATAATCCAAATGGCATGAATAATCCCCGGAATATATCCCAGCAATGTCAAGAGAATATTAATCCAAAATTGAGGGCCGATTCCCACTTGTAAAAATACACCCAGGGGCGGTAGAAAAATAGCAGCAATGATTCGTATAACATCCATGATTTGATAATTGACTACGATTGTTGATAGATTTGTCGCCCAGACTCCAGCTGAGACGTGATCGCCTGAGGATCATCAATAAAAGTATACTGCTGATTGAAGCTTCCTTGAGGGCGTTCTCCGATTACATACTGACGAATGGGCATATCTGGCGCATTCAGAACCACCCGATCTGAAATTCGCATCGTGGCTTGAGGGGCATTGGGATCGGTTTCAGTCAGACGAGAAACCACCCACAGTTGATTATTGACGGCATAAATTCCCGTAATCTCGACATTATAGCCGCTCGAAGGAACTTCAATTTCTGTGGTAATGGTGCGTTCTTGCTGTTGGGCACCAGGCACATCCACATCGATGTAAGGCACCTGAACCGTTTCTTCTTCTTGAACCACAATTAGTTTGGGAACCGTAACAGTTTGTTCTGTGACTCCTACATTCACATCCGGCCCTTCAATATCATACTGGGGTAAATTCCCCGGTTCAACATCCACATCGACATCGGGTAGACTGCCGGACTCTTCCTTTTCAATTTGGCAGGCTGTGAGGGGAACTAAAAACACCGTCAGCAACAGGGGTAAGATGTTTGCAAAAAGAGGTCGTTCGCGTTTCATGGCTTTAAACTTATAAATTTCTAGATTGTGAAGAAAGATAACAAAACTCAAAAGATGCTTTGATAAATTGGGGAATTCATTAGAAAATAATCAGATATCATCATGAATAGCCCTATACCTATTATTCTGGATAAAAGTTAAATCTACATCGACCCTAGGTTATATGACTTAAGAGAGATGAATCAAGGCAATTTCTCAAAATATGGATCGCGTTCGCGGCTTTAGCCCCCTCTCATAACTTTGATCATTGAGATTAATTTAGATGGCTTGTATTGTATTTCCAGCTGCTTAATCGTTATTTTCCCCTTTAATAAATCTGCCTTCATCATCGGACAGTATTAATTGTAGAATAGATAGAGAATAGGAGTTGATTCAGCTCATGAATCTCTAGCTGTTACTTTACTCAAACTATACTGTGACGCTGTGATGAAAGATTTAGGCAAAGCATTATTATCTAAAATTGATTCCGTCATCGAAGATTGGGTTGAAGCCGTTTGTCGAGATGAAGAAATTGAAAGTAGCAAAAAGTTAACGTATGAATCGGTTTGTAATAGTTTACCCCTTGTGTTAAATGCCGTTGCCAGTTTGCTTTCTGAATCCATTACGAATCAGTCCAAACAAGTCGAAAAAAATAGTTTAGAACATGGATTAGTTCGGGCTGAACAGGGTTATGATGCGGCTGAAATTGTCCATGAATATCGTTTATTACGTCAGGTAATTTTTGTGGCATTAGAATCTGAACTTTTAACGGGTTCAGCCGCTGATGTATTGCAAGCAGTCAGAGCCATTGATGCAGTGTTAGATGAGGTGATTTTTCTCTCTTTAGAAAGCTATATTGCAGCTCAGCTTCAAAAAGTGGAGCAAATGCAAGCCCAGTTAATCCTCACCAATCAAGAGTTAAATCGATTAGTGCAGTCACAAAAAGATAATCTATCTTATTTGGCTCATGAATTCAAAAATCCTTTAAATTCTATTATCGGCTTTTCGTCTGTATTACTACAACAAAAAACAAAATCACAAAAACCCAATAGTTCTCTGGATTTTCAGTTGATTGAAAAAATGTTAAGCAATGGAAAACAGCTCCTTCAATTAGTCAATAATGCCTTGGAAATTTCTCGTTATGAAGCGGGTAAAATTGAACTGAATTTAAAGCCTGTTGAAATATGCCCTTTAATTCAGACTGTCATTGATGCGTTAGAACCTTCAGCGCGTCAGAAAAACTTAGACTTTGTGATTGATCTCAATCAAGCACCTCAGCAAGTTTTAACTGATCCCTTACGAGTTCAGCAAATTATCACGAATTTAGTCAGTAATGCAATCCGATATACAGAGACTGGTACAATTACAATTATTTGTCAATGTTGTGAATCAGACGCTTGGCAACTGATTGTGATCGATACTGGAAAAGGAATTAGCCCAGCGGATCAAGAAAACATCTTTCAACCCTACTTTCGAGCTGGTTCTCAGGAGACTTATTTACCAGAGAGTACTGGCTTAGGCTTAGCAATTGTGGCTCAGTTGGTAAACCTTCTCTCTGGCAAAATTGAGTTAATCTCAGAATTAGGACAAGGATCAACCTTTACCGTGACATTTCCTTTATCTTCAGACTGTTAAAGAATCTTTGGTTAAATTCACAGTAGACTGGCGTTCCGGTAACGTTGTATATTCAGAAACAATCTTGCGGAATTCATCCCCATCAATGGTTTCTCGTTCCAGTAATAAATCCACTAAATAATCCATCAATTCTCGGTTTTCTGATAAAATTTGACGGGCTTTTTGATAACCACTGAAGGCGATCGCCCGAATTCGATGATCAATTTGAGTGGCAATTTCTTCAGAATATTCTGACTGTGATGGTAGTCCCCGCCCTAAGAACACTTCTTGGCTAGGATTTTCTAACGCCAAGGGGCCTAAATCAGACATTCCATATCGGGTGACCATTTCCCGTGCTAAGGTCGTGACTCGTTGAATATCGTTGCTGGCACCAATAGTAATTTCAGCATCCCCAAACACTTCTTTCTCAGCCGCCCGTCCCCCCAGGGCAATGGTAATTTGATCCAGTAGCCAAGCGCGAGTATATAACCCGCTATCCACCATCTCTTCATTAAACATCTGTTGAGCAAATCCACCCACCCCACCAGAACGGGGAATAATGGTAACCTTATTCAGTGGATCAGAATTTTCTAGTAACGTCATCAGCAAGGCATGACCCACTTCATGATAGGCAATTAACCGCTTTTTCTTACTATCCAACAACGGCGTTAAGGCTAAACCAATGGTAATCCGATCCACTGCATCATCAATTTCCAAGGTTGTGATCGCTTCTTTGCGTCGTCGGGCAGTTAAAATAGCGGCTTCATTGAGCAGGTTCGATAAATCAGCCCCAGAAAAGCCAGGGGTGCGGCGGGCAATGGTGGCTAAAGACACATCCTCAGCCAGCTTTTTGTTGCGGGCATGAACTTCTAAAATCCCTAAACGACCATTGTAGCTGGGTAAATCCACAATCACCTGACGATCAAACCGTCCGGGACGGAGTAAGGCAGAGTCCAAGACATCTGGGCGGTTGGTAGCCGCGATAATAATAATGCCGTTATTGCCTTCAAACCCGTCCATTTCTGTGAGTAATTGGTTGAGGGTTTGTTCCCGTTCATCGTTGCCGCCACCAATGCCAGCCCCCCGTTGACGGCCGACGGCATCAATTTCATCAATAAAGACAATACAGGGAGAATTTTCCTTGGCTTTGCGGAATAAATCCCTCACCCGTGAAGCCCCTACCCCGACAAACATTTCCACAAATTCCGAACCGGAAATGCTGAAAAAGGGAACTCCAGCTTCTCCGGCGATCGCTTTTGCCAATAAGGTTTTACCCGTTCCCGGAGGGCCAACTAACAATACCCCTTTGGGAATTTTTGCCCCAATGGCGGTAAAGCGTTCGGGTTGTTTTAAGAAGGTAACAACTTCTTGTAATTCTTCCTTGGCTTCTTCAATACCCGCCACATCATCAAATAATACCCCGGTTTTGGCTTCCATCTGGAAGCGGGCGCGGGATTTACCAAAGTTCATCGCCTGTCCAGAGGCTTGGGTAGAACGCCGCAAAATCATTAATAAAAATGCCAAGACCACGAAAATCACCAACAGGTTAATGATTAACCCCATCGCGGCGCTGTTATCAGCGGAAGGTTTGACTTCATATTCCAATTCCGGTTGAGTTTGAACCACTTCCAGGAGTTCAGGATTACGCTCCAGTAACTCAACATAGTACACGGGAGCATCCTCTGCTTCTCCCTTGAGTTCAACTTTTGCAACGTGTCGTGCCGGATCTTCTTCAATGCGTTCAACCTCCCCAGCTTTAATTTTCTGCAACAACTCACTGTAACTGAGGGTTTTGGGAGAGTTATCAGCTACAGCCGGGGTTCCCAAAAGCACACTCTGGGCTAAAATCCAACTCCCCAGAATTCTTCCCAGTCGCTGCGCTACTGTGGTTTGGCGCTGTTTACGGAAGAGAGTCTGTTGTTGAATTGAAGTTAATCTCCAGGAGCTTTTCATATCGTGTTGCCTTACTCGGTATTGCTACTGCCTCATAACATGATGGGGCGTGGGGTTCCAATCTTAAGTGTAGCGTTCTCAGCGCTGTTGCGGTTGATCCTCTAACGATTCTAACTCGCAAGAGTACCTCAAGCATTGGAAGGAGCAACCTTCATCACTGAGGTCATGCCTCTGGATAGAGATGGAAATTCGCTACACTAACTAAAATAAAATAATAGCCAAAATGTATTTAAAGACTAGAGCATCTACCCCGTGGCTTATCGATTCTACGCTTACCATTGTAACGGGCAACATAACCCTGATGGATCTCCCTGTCAAGGCATACTCTATCGGAGTTTAGACTTACGTTCCTACGCTGATCAAAATTGGTTACAAATTCAACAGTTTAAACCCGGTTGTGCCTGCTTAACAGGTTTTCATCCCATTCCCATTAATTTTTTTGAGCCTGATCCCTTTCTGGAATCCATTGCTGTTGAAACAACAGGGAAGAGGTTGTGTTCTGTCCTCCCTAAGAGTTATTCAAGATGATCCAAGTAACATATTCCACCAAGTACTGCCGTAAAATAAAATGGAGACCCAGCCCACTGTGAGTAAAGCGCCAATCACCATTCTCAGTTTCTTTTCCATGATTATATTGTCCTCACTTCACTAACAATTTTATTACTGTATCAGATTTTTCAGTCAATTTAAGTAGTTTTTTTAACAGATTTTTCAGTTTTTCATCTCTGTTGTCAACAAAGCCTCTAATAACGACTGATAACTCAAGCATCCGCTGGATTGAGAGGTATCATTGCCGCCGTGGTGTAAGTTCCAATTGGACTCCAAATGGCATAAGGAACTAATAGTAAAGTCCCCCACTGAGAAATCGGAAAAACACTGATCATCAACAGTAAATTAATCAGAAAACCTGTTCCCCCTAAAATTGTACCTGCTTTCAAACTTTGGAGTTTACACATTACAGGGGTATAGGCAATTGTCACCACTTCTAACAAGAAATAAACTCCCATTAACAGCCAAGTTCGTAAAGTATTGGGTTCATTTTCCCACACAATATAAGCCGACCAAGCTGCACCAATAAATGTGATTGTCCAAATCACCGGAATCAATTTTTCAAAGGTTAACCATTGAGGACGTTGTAAACGATTAAACCAGCGCGTATCTTCTGAGTTCAGAAACTGATTACCAACTCCAGCAACCAAAACAACTACACCTCCAATGACTAACCAGGATGGAATCATGGGTTTATATCCTTTAAAATCAGAAAATTTACAATCATTTGATGAGTCTTAAAAATAGAATTAATTTCAATTAAACTCAATCTCTAAGCCTATTTTAAAGAGAGACGACTCTTTTTTATTCTGCCTTCCGATATATCTTGAATTAAAACTGGAGTCGAGTGCATCATGAACCCACCCGACCCTATAATAATATTTGCTCAATCTCAATTTAACCGAGTCGATGGTTACTTTCCATTTGTAGGCCTGAGTCTTCTTGAGTTGAACCCATTAGGAGTTTATCATTTTTAGATTTAAAAACTACCTGAATAGCCTTCATCAATCGATTAGGCTGAGCCTGTTCCACAGGAATGTGTTGCCGTGCTTTGACTTTTTTAACGAGGTGACGCATGACAGAAGCATCGAGTTCGTTAATAAAGTTATCCGCAATTTGCTCTCCCATATAATCAATGGCTTCTGAATATTGCTCCATCAACAACTCAATTGCATCTGATGTTTGTTGATTGATATCTTCATTAGATTGTTGAGAGATAGGCTGACCAACAGATTGATTGAAATCAGAAGAATGAGTCGGAGAGGGATTAAACTCAGCAGAATTTTGAGGCGGTTGAGGAGAGGCTTGAATATGAGAACTTCGGCGGTTTACTAAGTGTTGATATTCAGATATGCTCATACCCAAATTCTGGAGATGATGGTGGACATGGTCAATTAAGTCCACTTCTTGGGGAGAAAACATTGGCCGATTCCCATTAATTCCGTGTAATTTGGCCCAATTTCTTAACGTTGATTCATCCTGAATTTGATATCGTTCTAGCAGTTGGGAGATACTAAGATCCGTTTCAGGGGTTGTTTTGAAGTCACTCATAATAAAATCCTAGCCAGTTATTCAACCCCAATTTATTATAGATGTATTTGAGACAGATCTGTGTAGATTACCAAGAACTGATTTTCTGAAATAGAATAGCAGCACACTATGCAAGGCACAAACCTAAAAATTATTTTTAAAGGGAGCAGGGAATAGAGAATAGTGAAAGTGTCCTCACCATAGCGCGTAGCCCTATCTATGCATTTGGGTTAGGATACTACTATTAGTTGTCAAGTCAGAATAATAGACCTCAGCAACCAGATGTCCCAGGGGCGACGGCAATAGTGCTGATGCCCGTGGCAACCCTGAGGTGTTAAATACCCAAGGCTGTTGTAACTTTAGTGTCACTGTGATGGAACTGCTACATTATCTAGAAACAGGACTCGAAGGAGTTGTTTCTATTGGTAAACTCTGTTTAGAAGCAATTTCTGTGTTTTGTGTGTTATTTGGTATTCTCAAAACAGCTCAACTGGGGATTCATCTCTCTCGGTTTCAAGATGATACATTTCCATTTATTCAACTGCGACTTCGGTTTGGGGTTTGGTTAGCCTTAGCGTTAGAATTTCAACTGGGAGCAGATATCCTGGCAACAACAATTACCCCTACCACTTCGGCTTTAGTGCGGTTGGGTGCAATTGCTGTAATTCGGACATTTTTAAACTATTTTCTCAATCAAGAACTCGAAAAAGAGTTTAAATTGCGTCAAAAGAGTGGAGAGTTAAATGCTTTATTCAAAGAAGAGGTAAGGGACTGAGACCTAAAGTCTACAGCGAAACGGGCCATCCTAAACGAGTAGGTTGTTGATAGATCTTTTTCAAAGTATTAATATCTCGAACCGAAATAGGGGGAGGTTGCTGAACCTGGGCAAAATACATCACATCTGTTTCAACAGGACTATGTCCCCAAATGCCTAACGCATGACCGAATTCATGACGAATGGCTGCTTTAACGTATTTCCCTGTTTGAGTTGGACTCAGCCAGATTGTAAATTGATGAGACAGCATTTGCTGGTTATTCTCTATTTTCTTAACAAATACCTGATAACGGGTTTCGGCGGAACTGGCCCGCAGGTCACCGGGTTCAAGGGGTGGGCGACGATGCCAAATCTGAATATCGGCAGTATCTGCCGTTTCAACAACCTGCAACGGTAAATAACTATTCCACTCCAAAACCGTTTCTATTACCTGTTCTTGCCACTGTTGAGGGGCGCTGGTTGGACGTTCAACATAGACCTGTATGGGAAACTGAGACCAGACTAATGAACCCACATTCGGTGTTTCAATTTGATCAAAATAATCTTCTGTATTCTCCGGTTGCCATTGCGCTAAGCTGGAGGGTAGCGGATGAGGCTGTAAGGGAACCGTTGGGGTTTGCGGTTGGGCAATTATTGGAGTCCACAGCAGCAGGAATATACATATTATTGCTATTTTGTCAAGACAAAAATTAAAATGCTTCTGAAATGAGGGGTTTCTAAAAGAATGCATGATCGCGACATATTTTAAAGAAATAAATGAGGAAAATCACCCCATCCCTTATGGTAAATTGACGCTGAGTTAAGAAAGAAGATTTAAAATCGGCTTTAGGACAATGTTTAGCTGAGATGGTTGCCGCTCAACGTTTTAATCAACAAAAACAACAGCCGATCTCAACGATCTTCGGAACGGTTACCAGTGGAACAGTTTGGCGGTTTTTGAAACTAGAAGGACAAACAGTTATGATTGACTTAACGGATTATCCTCTACCGCCTGTTGAACCCATTTTAGGCTTTTTAGTTTGGATGGTACAGCAGGGTTAACGGGTGAAACCCTTAACCTATCCAACCCGCACTTAAAATAATCGTTAACCCAATAAACGTCACAGCCAGCATCCAAGTTACCCGGTTGAGAGTGGTTTCTGCACTTTTAGTACTACTAAACAATTGAGCTTGTCCACCAATTCCCCCAAGGCCATCTCCTTTAGGACTGTGCAATAGGACTAAGATAATTAAGCCTAACGCCGATAACGACCATATACCCTGCAAAATGTCAGTCACTGCCATAGCTGGTTTAGTGTAATTTCATTCCAATCATTGCTAGTTTTTTAGTGTAGCATTTGTTGGTTATTCGTCATTCGTTGTTTGTCATTTGTCCTTTTTGCGGACAACCACTGCGAAGGGTAACAGGTCCGTCAGTTGCTTTCCCTTGCCCCTCTTTCCTCACACCCTACACCCTACTTCCTACACCCTTCTTAAACCCGCACTTTCATCGGAGTCCGATTTTCCCGTACTTCAAATTCAGTGGGTAAAATCATTGAACGTCCTGTCATTTCTGGCGGTTGAGGTAGATTTAAGATTTGTAGAATTGTAGGGGCAATATCGGCTAAACAGCCATCACTGCGCAGGGGAACTTCTGTGCTATGACCAGGAATTTTCCGTTGTTCACCTTCGACTAAGATAAACGGTACAGGATTCGTAGTATGGGCTGTCCAGGGGTTACCCTTTTCATCCTTCATATATTCTGCATTGCCGTGATCGGCGATAAGAATTGCTGTGCCTCCTGCTTGACTAATACTTTCCAGCAATTCACCAATACATCGATCGACCGTTTCAACGGCAGTCACCGCAGCATTCATCATCCCTGTATGTCCCACCATATCGGGATTGGCATAATTAATCACAATTAAAGAATAAATTCCTTTTTCCACCGCTGCGATCGCCACATCTGTCACGGCATCGGCTGACATTTCCGGTTTTTGGTCATAGGTTGCCACGGACGGACTCGGAATTAATTCCCGATCTTCCCCTTCAAACGGTTCCTCTAAACCCCCATTGAAGAAATAAGTGACATGAGCATACTTTTCAGTTTCCGCAGTGCGAAACTGTTTTAACCCATTTTCTGCAATTACTTGACCGAGAATTTTATTTAAATTTTGGGGTTCAAACGCCACTAAAACGGAAAATTGAGGATCATATTGAGTCAACGTCACAAATGTCAGGGGTTGAATCCAGTCTCGATTAAATCCAGTAAAATCTGGATCAACAAAAGCTTGGGTGAGTTGCCGCGCTCGATCCGGACGGAAGTTAAAGAAAATCACCCCATCTCCGGGTTCAACTGCACCGGGCGCAATGCGAGTGGGGAGGATAAATTCATCCGTTATCCCTTCTGCATAAGAGTTCTGCATCACTTCTTGAACTGAACGTTTGGGTGCAGCCGTATCTGTTGTCAAAACTTGATAGGCTTTCTCTACCCGATCCCAACGTTGATCGCGATCCATTGCATAATAACGGCCACAGATCGTAACAATCTGTCCAATACCCGCTTTTTCTGTATACTGTTTGATTTTTTGCAGGGAAACAATACCATCTTTTGGGTTCGTATCTCGACCATCTGTGATCGCATGGATACAAACCTCTGTGACACCGTTGGCTTTAGCTACATCCAACAAACCAAATAAATGGTTGAGATGGGAGTGAACCCCACCTTCTGAACACAAACCCATGAGGTGTAGTTTACTATTTCTTTGGCTGACTTCCTGACACACTTTCAGGAGGGCAGAATTTTGCAGAATTGTACCCTCCTCAACTGCGTCGGAGATCCGAACCAGTTCTTGCGGCACAATTCGCCCTGCACCAATATTGAGGTGACCAACTTCTGAGTTCCCCATTTGACCCTCAGGAAGTCCGACCGCTTTGCCAGAGGCTTGAATTAAAGTGCTGGGATAGGCAGTCCAAAGGCTATCTAATACAGGGGTCTTACCAACAGCGATGGCATTTCCGTCCGTGGTTTCACGATAGCCCCAACCATCTAAGATGATGAGTACGACAGGAGATACAGACATTGGTGCCATGCCAAGTTACCTTATTCACTGAGTCATTTCATCGCCATAATACCATCCACTTAACCGAAAAGGTATTGCAGTCTGGCACAAAATTGCAGACTTTCGGGAAGTGTTATGGGTGATTAGAGCAGGTAAAGTAATATTAAATTATTAAACTGCTATATTCTCAGGGACAAGTCATGCACAAGCTTGTATTAATTCTTATGATCGCGATTCTGGGCTTCTCATTCAGCGGGTGTAGCTCACCGGAGGAAACTGAAGAAACAGAGACAATTGAACAAACTGCCCCAGCCGGCACAGAGGGGGGTATCGAACAAGATGAAGACGGTGAAGAAGATAACGAAGATGAAGAGGATGAAGAAGAGGAAGGCGAAGAAGATTAGACAATTGGTAATTTTTTTCCATTACTCTATCCTTCCTTTGTCTAGGCTTGATAATCCCTTCTCTGTCAAAGCTCAAATGTTCTCCCGTAAAAAGCTTTTAGATTCTGAAGGGATTAGATCTCTAATTTTACGATCCTTAGGCTATCCTTAAAGTGATATAAAACTTCTATGTTTTAGGGACGGGTCATGCAAAAGCTTATATTAGTTCTTGTAATCGGGATTCTGACCTTCTCATTCGGAGGATGTGGCTCACCGGAGGAAGCTGAAGAGACTGAGACGATTGAACAAACTACCCCAGCCGAAACGGAGGGAGGAGCCGAACCAAATCAACAAGATGATGAAGACGGCAAAGAAGGTGAAGAACAAAGTCAGTTAGAAGAGTTTGAAGATCCTTTAGTTGAGGAAAAACAAAAGCAACAGGCAGCCGCTGAAGCGGGTTTGATCCAATCTACTAAAGCCGAAGAACGATTATTGCAGCTTAAAGGCAGTTCTAATGGAACTCCACAACCCACAGCCCGACCTACCGATCCGTTTAGTGTGTTGCCGCCCCTAGTGGTGCAAGGAACACCGGATGAAGATGAACCCGCAGAAGTGGCTTCGTCTCTAGAAATCAATGCTCGGCAAGTACCGGAGTTACCAGCACTCCCAGTTGCAGCCGCCCCACCCCCTTGGCAAGCAGTGGTCGCTGTCGATCCTTCCCCTAGCCGCCCTCAACCGAGTCCAGATCCAGGGAATAATCAACCGACTCCCAAATCACCCAGTGGCCCAAGTAATAATCAACCGACTCCCAAATCACCCAGTGGCCCAAGTAATAATCAACCGACTCCCAAATCACCTAGTGGCTCAAGTAATAATCAACCGACTCCCAAATCACCCAGTAGCCCAAGAAACCAGCCAACTCCAAAACAACCACCTCGTGACTCTAGAAACCAGCAAACTCCTCCAGAGTCTCCAACTCCAGTGGCAACTTCCCTACCGCCAGCACAAATCCCATCTTTGCCACAACTTCCTACTCCGCCAGCACCAGCCGATGTTACACCCGTTGCACCGCCCATCGCTGCTCCCCCCGCACCCCCGCCTTTACAGGTGGCAACTATTCCGGAACTTCCTAATTTACCCGCCTCAGAATCACCTGTTGCCTGGGTTGATCCCAATCCCCCTGTTATAGCTGAACCCCCACCGCCCCCTTCAACAACCCTGGCTGAAGCCATTGCAGTCACAGGTGTGGTGCGAACAGGAAGTCAAACTCGGGTCATTCTCAAAGCACCGACAGAACCTACCAGTCGTTATGTCTCAGTCGGGCAAACAGTTGCCAATGGTGAGGTGTTGGTGAAGCGGGTTAAGTTTAGCCCAGAAAGCGATCCCATCGTCATTTTTGAGCAAAATGGGGTTGAAGTGGCACGGGTCGTGGGTTCAACGCCTCAAACTGAGGAAGAAGTCAATCTCACCGTTCCGCCGCCCCCCACCGTTAACGCCTTCAATAAAGTGTGAGCTGGGTACAATATAAAGTGAAATCAATAGCAATTTCAGCAGCAATTTTAAGAATCAATTATGCTTCGTTATCGTCGAAAACTAGGCATTTTAAGGTTAGTGGTTTCGGGGATCGCTAGCCTCAGCTTACTTTCCTATCCTTCCCGTTCTGTTGCCCAAGAACAAGGTGAGCCACCCCCTGTCTGTGAAGGAAATCCGCCTAATGGTCAAGTTAAATGTAATTATGGGGGGGGATCAAGAGCGGGTGATAACTACGAAGGGGGTTTTGCTAATGGCAAGCCAGAAGGTGAAGGGGTTTACGTCTACGCCAGTGGCGATCGCTACGAAGGACAATTTCGTGACGGTCTGCCTAATGGTCAAGGGGTGTATATTTTTGCAGATGACTCCCGTATTGTCGGGGTATTCAAAGATGGTAATATCACCCAAGGGACTGTAATTTTCCCTGATGGTAACCGTTACGTTGGGGAATTTCAAATTGTTACTGATCTCGGTGGTGGTACCAGCAGTAGTCAACCCCACGGTTCTGGAGAATTCATTTATGCCAATGGCGATCGCTTTAAAGGAGAGTTTTTTGCCGGACAACCCTTTGGTGAGGGCGTTTTCACTCGAGAAAATGGTACCCGTTGTCAGGGAGAATTTTACAACCAAAATCTGGATGGGAAAGGCACTTGTAGTTTCCCAGATGGTTCTCGCTATGAAGGAGAATTTCGTGGCGGAATTCCCCATGGCCCTGGAACGTTAATTGATGCCAGTGGTAAGCGTTTTCCAGGCACATTTCGGCAGGGTCAACTTGTTAAGAGTTAATGATGGGTTATTTGTCATTGATTGTTAATCATAAGTCTTTTAAACGTTGAATTCATAACAGATGACAAATAACGAATAACAAACAACGAATAACGAATGACAAATGACTTCAACAACTTCGTCTCTGTTTGATTTTGTCCCAGATGCTGAGTGGGATCAAGAACTATTACATCAACTCAGTTTTTTACCGGGCTTACAAGAGATCTTGACAATTCGACAAGTTCATGCATTAGAACACGCAACCGTTTGGGTATTGAGTGAGGCTGCCCGTTCTAGCAGACTGTCCATTAACCCAGAGACATTAGGGGGAATGTCTACTGAGTCTGGCTTTTATTTGTATGGGCCAGTCAATACAACCCACCTCTGGCAAGCGGTTCAAACGGCTTTATCACGACTGACGGAGGGAGAATGGAATTTAGCGGTTCATCCCCGCTGTGGCACAAATTTATCCGTGGGAATGCTATTAACGGGTGGACTGGCTTTAGGCATCAATTTTTTGCTACCGAAAGGCCCCATCGAACAACTCTTGGGGGTGGGGTTAGCCACCACCGCCGCGACTCATCTGGCTCCTGACTTAGGAAGTCTGGCGCAACGATATCTGACAACTGCTATTCCCTTTAACCTTAAAGTTGAACAAGTGGTGGCAAAGCCCGATATGTGGGGACGTTCAGCCCATTTCGTTCAGGTCAGCTGGATCATAAACGCAACAAAACTTAAACAGTAGACTGCACCGAAAACGTCTATCCAGTAGTACTCTAAGCTTACATGGCTAATGCTGTTTTTTAATCTCAAAAGGAAAAAAAACCCATGGTTGAACGTGGTTCTAAAGTTCGTATTCTTCGGAAAGAGTCCTACTGGCATCAGGAAGTCGGAACCGTTGCGTCTGTAGACAAAAGCGGTATCCGTTATCCTGTGATCGTTCGTTTTGATAAAGTCAATTACAGTGCCTACAGTGGCACAGATGGTGGTATCAACACCAACAACTTTGCAGAAAACGAATTAGAAGAGGTCTAAGCCTCACCTGCAAAGAAAAACTCAACTAACACAACATCACGGCTAGGCTGTCTTCCTGGCATTCAGGAAAAACATTCATGTTCATGCTAGTCTTGCAATACTCTTAATACAGCCGATGCCAGAATTGCCAGAGGTCGAAACAGTCAGACAAGGTCTTAACCAAGTGACCTTATCTCAAGTTTGTGTGGGTGGGGATGTGTTACTTAACCGTACCATTGCTCACCCACTTTCTATAGCAGATTTTTTGCAGGGCTTAGAAGGAACTCAAATACATCAGTGGCATCGCCGAGGAAAGTATCTGTTAGCCGAACTTGTTTCAGCTTCAAACACCGCCGCTGGATGGTTAGGAGTTCACCTACGGATGACCGGACAACTGCTATGGGTGAGTCAACATGAGCCGCTACAGAAACATACTCGTGTCAGACTCTTTTTTCCTCAACAGCAAGAACTCCGGTTTGTTGACCAGCGAACGTTTGGTCAGATGTGGTGGGTACAACCGCCCTTAGCGGCTGCTGACATCATCACAGGCTTACAGAAACTCGGACTGGAACCCTTTTCAACAGAATTTTCTGTGCTCTATCTTCAGACGCAATTACAACGCCGTCAACGACCCATCAAAAATGCCTTGTTAGATCAAAGTGTTGTGGCAGGAGTTGGGAATATTTACGCCGATGAGGCTTTATTTCTTAGTCACATTCGACCCACTACCCTGTGTAACACTCTCACAACTTCTCAAATTAAACAACTGCGCGAGTCTCTTATTCAAGTCTTACAAGATGCTATTGCTGCTGGTGGTACTACTATTCGTAACTTTTTAAGTGTATCCGGTGTTAACGGTAATTATGGTGGGAATGCTTGGGTTTATAACCGTGCCGGAGAACCTTGCAGAGTTTGTCAAACTCCCATTCAACGGCTAAAACTGGCAGGACGTTCGGCTCATTTTTGTCCCCAATGTCAACCAGAATAATGTGAGTTATAGCGCTATGCATTGACCAGGGATAGAGAGATAGGAGTTCGTCTTATGTTCTTTTTTCTCAACTCCTTCAAGAGGAATTGGTTTGTTGAGTTTTCCGGCTTCGACTTATAGCGCGCAGCGCTATAGTACTTACAAGTTATAATTTCAATTATTCCTACCCTGCACTCGCGTTAATCAGGTCTCGTAATATAATAAGGATATTCACATCTAATTCAACAGTCGCATTTCCCCTCACAAAGCTTAGGTATGGTAAAAACAATGAGATTTATCAATCCCAAAACGGACTACGCTTTTAAAAAGATATTTGGCTCGGCTGCTAGTAAAAATATTTTAATTAGTTTTCTCAATGCTTTGGTCTATGAAGGGAACTCTACTATTGAAGACTTAGAAATTATCAATCCTAATTTACCCCCCCAACTGGAAGGCTTGAAAGATACCTATCTGGATGTTAAAGCAAAACTCAATAACGGCACATTGGTAATTATTGAAATGCAGGTATTAAATGTACAGTCTTTTGGAAAGCGGGTCTTATTTAATGTCGCCAAAACTTATGCCTTTCAACTGCAACGGGGTCAAGGGTATCGATACCTAAAACCTGTAATTGCTTTAACCATTACGGATTTTGAAATGTTTCCTGGACATCTTCAGCTTATTTCTCGGTTTGTTTATCGGGAAAAATCGGAAGGCTGGTATTATCCTGAAAATGAAATGGAGTTAGTTTTTGTAGAATTACCGAAGTTTACTAAAGAATTAAATCAGCTTGAAACACTTGCAGATAAATGGATTTACTTTATGAAATATGCGCGATCACTCACTTCAATTCCAGAAAATTTAGATGATACTCCAGAACTTCACCAAGCCTTTGAAATTGCCAACCAAGCTGGCTTAACGCCAGAGGAATTAGAAGATTTAGAACGCAGAGAAATGTTTATTTACGATCAACAAGGGGCAATTGCTCTCGGACGTGAAGAAGGACGTGAAGAAGGACGTGAAGAAGGACTTCAACAAGGACTTCAACAAGGACGCGAAGAAGAAAAACGGGATATTGCTCGTAACTTATTGGGTCAGCTTAATGATGAAGCGTTCGCGCAGCGTGACATCAGTCGTATCGCCCAAGTAACCGGATTAAGTTTAGAAGCGATCGCTGCCTTGCGTCAAGAAGAGCAGTAATCATTAACTGCAAATAAATGAGTTGAGAACAATGACGAATAACTGACGTTCAGCTCATTTTTGTCCTCAATGTCAACCCCATTAAATCATACTCTTCAATCAATCATTCGCCATGGTTTTTGAGAAAACTGTTTTTTAACCTATCTTAACAAGAATTAAGGTTGACAAACCACAAATAACACCTGTGATGTGGTACAATTAATGTGATACGGTCAACACGCCTATACTCTTGACTATAAAATCATCTTTTTTCCTCAATCGACAAGTTTGTAGGATCAATCATGATTAGGGTGCAAATGTGGCGCTTTCATCGTAGGATGCAACTTAAGACAATTTTTAGAATTGACTCCTCACCGAGTGGGTCTGTTTGTAACTCAATACTGCAACTAATTTAACCATGACCACAGCCGTAGCGACATTCCCAATAGATCTGAGCGCTTACAAGCCTTTGAAACTAGACCCCAGCAACCCCACCTTAACCGATGAACAGCGGGAAGCATTAAAAGCCAATATTCAACTCTGCCGCGATACCATTGTATTTTTTACTGCGACAGGTGCAGCCCATGGTGTAGGCGGTCATACAGGCGGCCCTTATGATACCGTTCCGGAAGTAATGATCCTGGATGCCTTCTTCCGAGGCGCACCGGATAAATTTGTTCCCATATTCTTTGATGAAGCCGGACACCGGGTAGGAACTCAATACTTAATGTCTGTGTTACACGGACACATGGAAGCCGAAAAACTCCTCAATTATCGCGTCGGACACGCCCATCTCCCCGGACACCCAGAACTGGGCTTAACGCCTGGGGTAAAATTTAGTTCCGGACGTTTAGGTCACATGTGGCCTTACATCAACGGTGTTGCTTTTGCCAACCCCGATAAAGTGGTCGTTTGTTTGGGTTCAGATGGTTCTCAACAAGAAGGAAATGACGCAGAAGCAGCCCGGATGGCGGTGGCGCAAAACCTGAACGTTAAACTGTTTATTGACGATAATGATGTCACTATTGCCGGACATCCCACCCATTACATGAAGGGTTATGATCTGCAAAAAACCTTATCCGGTCATGGACTGAGTGTGAATGAAGGTAACGGTGAAGATATTGACGATCTCTATCGCCGGATGTGCGAAGCCGTAACTACGAATGGCCCTGTTGCCCTCATTAACAAACGGAAAATGTGTGTGGGCATTGAAGGGTTAGAAGGTTCAACCCACGGACATGATGTCATTTCTGTTGATGCGGCGATCGCTTATTTAGAAGCCCGTGGACATAAAGCAGCAGCCGATCATCTCAAGAATATCACCGCACCGAAGCAACCTTACACCTATTTGGGTGTGGGTGACAAAATGGGATCAAACCGGAATGTGTTTGGAGAAGCGGTTGTCTCTGTCCTTGGTAAAATGAGTGATGCGGAACGCAAAGAAAAAGTTCTTTGTGTGGATAGTGACTTAGAAGGATCTTGCGGACTCAGCCAAATTCGCAAAGCCTATCCTGAGATTTTTGTCAGTGGCGGTATTATGGAACGCTGTAACTTCTCAGCCGCTGCGGGTTTTGGGATGGAAGAAGGTAAACAGGGTATTTTCGCCACGTTTGCCGCTTTCCTAGAAATGTGTATTTCCGAAATTACCATGGCGCGGTTGAACTTCTCCAATGTCTTGTGTCATTTCTCCCATTCCGGCATCGATGACATGGCAGATAATACCTGTCACTTCGGCTTAAATAACTTCTTTGCCGATAATGGTTTAGATGATGGCTACGACACCAAGTTATATTTCCCTGCTGATGCCGGACAAATGAAAGCTTGTGTAGAAGCAGTCTTCCATCAACCCGGACTGCGGTTTATCTTCTCCACTCGTTCAAAAGTCCCCAATTTATTAACTGCAGACGGTCAGCCACTATATGGCGATAACTATACCTTCACCCCTGGAAAAGATGAAATCGTTCGCGAAGGTAGCGCAGGTTATATTATTGCCGTCGGTGATGCGGTTTACCGGGCGCTAGATGCCGTTGAACGGTTGAAACAAGAGGGAATTGATGTCGGTTTAATTAACAAGTCTACTCTGAATGTGGTCGATGAAGAGGCGATCACTAAAGCTGGTTCATCTCCCTTTGTATTAGTCGTAGAAGCCTTCAACCGTCGGACTGGCTTAGGTAGTCGGTATGGTTCTTGGTTACTCGAACGGGGACTCACACCCAAATACGCTTACCTGGGAACCTATCAAGAAGGTTGTGGTGGTTTATGGGAACAGTTCCCTCACCAAGGTATTGACCCAGAAGGGATCATGAGCAAGGTGAAAGAACTGGTGGGTTAATACTCGTTATATGTCATTCGTTATTCGTTATTTGTTCTTACCTGTTCCCTCTAATAACCAATAACAAATAACCAATGACAATAACTAACTTCTTCCCCAATCATCAACCACATCTTGTAAATCTTCTCCTAGTTTTTGCCAATTTTGTGCTAGATCGGTACTGCGATCAGCCTCCAAAAATTTAGCTTCTTTTAAACAGTGATCGGCAAGTCCTTCCAGTAAGGTTCTAATCCCGTATTCTTCAATCAGTTGGTTAAGAGTACGGGTTAATTTTTCGGATTTGGGTTCAGTCATTTCAATACGTTTTAATAAGACCTTTTTATGATCATATCCGTAAAATTACAGATCAATTGAGTTTTAAATGAATTCTTAATTGATGATCATCATACACTGCGAGATATTAAAGTATCAGATTGAGGGTATCCTATTAACGCAATAATTATTAGGAACTAAAGCAATGATAAATCCAATTAATTTCAACTCGCTTTGTAGTCGGCTTAAAAACTTCGGTCGTTCAATCAACTCACCCTCAGAAGTTGCTAAGAACTTATCGAGTCCGACATCAATTCCGAGTGGATAACCAGAAGCCGTCAACCGCTTCGCGGAAGTCAAAAGTCAAAAGTCAAAAGTCAGATCTGGAATGTTAACAGGACTTTGCAGAGCTAACATGGCAAAATACCCGCTAGATTTTCTAACAACTCTTACCTGTTTCAGCTTAAATCCTTCAGGGATTGGACGGAATCATCTCATCTTCACCAACCCGATTTGAGGGAGTTTTATCCAGTTATTTGAGACTGGATTACTCTTAAACTGAGGAAATACAAATGACCGCATTTGATACTGATTCTTAAAGCGAGGAAAACCATAACCCTGGGAATTCATGTTATTAAATGCTCGATCTATTGTCTTAAGGACTTGTTGTAATACTTGAGCATTTGTTCTCTTCAGTTCAGGGTTAGTTTTCTTAGCCTTAGTTAAGCTAGCAGCTTGTAGGTTGTAGTTGGGGTAAGGTGCATCCGCCGGGATGATGTATTCTTGTTGTAATGAACAAGAATTAATCGTACACTTCCTACTATTTATCCAGTCTTTCCGTTCTCTCAAGGCGTAATTTCACGCCTTTCTACAGACCGCCAACATATCTTTAATAATGACGATTTGTTTTTGAGAATGGATTAACTTAAACTCGTAGGTTAGTGTTAACATATACGAATTGTCTCATAATTCTATATGAGTGCGTAGTTCAGTTAGACCTTAGATTGCCCAGTAAATTCTCTATTTTTTGTTTGGTCGCGATTCATCTCACCGCTAAAATCCGCAGAATTTAGCGGGAGTCCTCTTGATCCATTTTAGATAGCACATAATGAGTGGGCATGGCAGGGTGAGATGGTCTCGTCCCTCTGATTTCTTAAGTTTTTATTAAGATTGATGTAACAAAAATTAAAAAGTGTTAATATTTATGAATGAGGTCACATCGTTATACGAGTTTATGCCAAGTTCCAACTTGCCGGAGTCTGAACTGTTACAGTCTATCCTCAAGCCCTTGTTAGATGACTTCCAATATTGGTTTAGTCGATCCAGTCATTTATTGAAAAACGAAAATATCTCGTTTCTCAGCCAACAGCAGCAATCTGAGTTACTTCAGAAGGTACAACAGGCTCAACAAGCGGTTAGCACCGCTCAAGTCATGTTTCAAGCCACTGGAGGTCAAGTAGGAATTGAAATGTCTGTGTTGATGCCTTGGCATCAATTACTGACTGAATGTTGGCAAGTCTCAACTCGCTTTCGCATCGAACAGTGTCGTTCAGACTCACTGTAGACCAGAGAGCCTGAGTGAATTGTCTATTTTCACGATAAATAACAGAATCTCAAAAATCTCTCGTGAGAGTCTCCCCATCACACGCTTATCTGTGTCAGAATAAATAAACGTTCATTCACCCCCCCTGAAATCAGGATCAGATCACTTGATCGGTTGGGAAAGCAACGATTAACTTTAGATAAGATAAAATTTTTCTCTTTTTTTTGATTCAACTCTTTAACATTTAGTTTAGGCTTCTGGAGAATTCTATGTTACACCTACTCTACATTTTAGCATTTACAGTTCTCGCATTTTTAGCAGTTCGTAACTTAATTCGCAGCTTGATTAGTGTCGGAATGGAGTCTCAGCGCAGTCAAACCCCTTATTCCTACAGAGCCTCTTCTCAAGTTGTACCGCACCCAGAACTTTTAGATGAAACAGGCCATGTGGTGAGTGAGCCTCTCTTAGTCATGCGTTCTTTTTCGGTTCAAGAAGCTCGCCATCAACTCGATCATCTGTATGAATCTTCTCCCAACTCTAGCGAAGAAGCTCATGATGAAGCCCAATGATTTTGAATGAGACGCAGGTAGATCGAAGAAGTATGAAATGGGGTAACAAAGATTACAAAATCTTAATGAATAGCTCTGCTAACCTGGAATCCAAATTGGATAAGGAAATCTAGCACTCGTGGGATCTGGTTGCATTTCAATTGTTGAAGGAAATCCACATTTGCGATCGCTCTTGGGATGGCATTTGCAGCAAGTGGGCTATTCTGTATATCAATCTGCAGATACAGCTCATGCAAAAGAAGTGTTTTACACTCACCAACCCAACCTGGTGATCCTGGATGTAGAACTGTCGGATGGAAAAAGTTTAGAGTTGTGTCAATGGCTGCAACGGCAGCAACTGGCGTTAGTCTTAATGCTGTCGTCTCGCAATACCGAAGCGGATATTGTGCGAGGCTTAAAAGCCGGAGCCGATGATTACCTCTCTAAACCGTTCGGAATGCAGGAATTTTTAGCCCGTAGTGAGGCGTTAATTCGTCGGAGTCGTTTTGGTACACCGCCGACCCATCTGGATTACGGTATTCTTAAGATCGACCTGGTACAACGCCGGGTTCGTTTACGGGGTAATTTAATTGAACTGACCCCCCAAGAATATAGTTTACTCTATGTGTTGGCACAAGCAGGGGGAGAACCTTTAAGTCGCTCAGAGTTGTTGAGTCGAGCCTGGCCCGATGCAATTGATAATCCCCGGACCATTGATACTCATGTTTTATCGTTGCGAAAAAAGATAGAAATTGACCCGCGTCAACCGAGTTTAATTCAGACGGTTCGGAATGTGGGCTATCGCCTAAATTTAGAACTGCTGAAGCCAGAGTCTTGGAGTCCTAACCTGAATGGCAAACGTCATCCCCTTCAAATGAAAACGGGAAGTTAGTGTGAACTCTAAGCAGCGATGGGTCAAGAGAATCTCAAGCCCAATTGCCTCATCAACTCTGGCGACAAACCAGATGTGAAGTCAACTTCAGTGTTATGATAGCCGATTCTTAATCCGTGAAGATCGCGGAAAAAAAAGGATAGGTTGAGTACTGATGTGGATGTCACTTTGGCAACGATTCACATTAACTTCTTTACCCGATCCTACACCTATTCCTGAAGGGATAATCAGCTTTCAATTCACTCCTTGATTAATCATCACCGCAACTCTAATTAAGCGGGTGCTCCTTGTCAATTAACCCACGGGTGCTATAATCTGAGGATATTTTGGGACAATCCGTGCTTTAATATCTGATTAACCGAAAGCAGAGATTGATAGTTGTGAGGAAAGAGTGATGAATATTCTGGGAATTTCAGCCTATTATCATGATAGTGCGGCTGCTTTGGTTCAAGATGGGGAGATTATAGCGGCTGCCCAAGAAGAACGGTTTTCCCGCAAAAAACACGATGCTCGTTTTCCGGTCAATGCGATTCGTTACTGTTTACAGGAAGCCAACCTGACCCTGTATGAAATTGACCATATTGTGTTTTATGATAAACCGCTGCTGAAGTTTGAACGACTTCTGGAAACTTATCTCAGTTATACGCCTCGCGGGTTTCGTTCATTTATTGCGGCGATGCCAATCTGGTTAAAAGAAAAGCTATATCTCAAAACCTTACTGAAAAGAGAATTTGCAAGTTTATTGGGGGTAAAAAAAGCAAAACTGCCCCCCTTAATGTTTAGTGAACATCATCAATCTCATGCGGCTTCGGCATTTTTTCCTAGTCCTTTTCAACGGGCGGCGGTTCTTTGCCTCGATGGGGTGGGAGAATGGGCAACGACGAGTGTATGGTTAGGAGACGGCAACAGTCTTACCCCCCAATGGGAAATTGATTTTCCCCATTCTTTGGGATTGCTTTATTCAGCATTCACTTACTATACCGGGTTTAAGGTCAATTCTGGAGAATACAAACTCATGGGGTTAGCCCCCTACGGTGAACCCCTATATGTGGATCGAATTTTAACCCATTTAATGGATCTAAAAGATGATGGCACATTCCGGTTGAATATGGATTATTTCAACTATGCCACGGGGTTAACCATGACGAATAAAAAGTTTGACCAACTGTTTAATGGCCCCCGTCGTCAACCGGAAAGCCGCCTAACTCAACGGGAAATGGATATCGCCGCATCCATTCAGGTGGTAACGGAAGAAGTGGTGTTACGTCTGGCCCGCACGGTTCAGCAGGAATTGAATGTAGACTATCTTTGTATGGCGGGTGGGGTCGCCCTCAATTGCGTTGCTAACGGCCGTATTTTACGGGAAGGGCCATTTCAGGATATTTGGATACAACCGGCAGCCGGAGACGCTGGCGGCGCGTTAGGGGCGGCGTTAGCGGTATGGTATCAATATCATAACCAACCCCGTCAAGTATCCCAGCCTATTGCTGCTAGCGTGGGAAAAACGCAACAAACCCCAGGCAATGACGCGGCTGTGATGACATTATTACCAGAAGTCAAAGCGGTGGCGGTTCCCCAAGACCAAATGAAAGGGGGATATTTAGGGCCAAGGTTTAGTGATGTAGAAATTCAAACCTATTTAGATGCAATTGATGCTAAATATTTACGCTTAGATGATGTGGAATTAATGCCCCGTTTGGCTGAAATTTTAGAACAAGGAAATGTCGTCGGTTGGTTTCAAGGACGGATGGAATTTGGACCACGGGCGTTGGGGGGACGGTCAATTATTGGCGATCCGCGTCACCCCAAAATGCAGTCGGTGATGAATCTGAAAATTAAATATCGAGAATCGTTTCGACCTTTTGCCCCCTCTGTTTTAGCGGAAAAAGTATCGGATTACTTTGAAATCAATAGCGCCAGTCCTTATATGTTGTTAGTTGCCCCTGTCAAAGAATCTATCAGAATTACCATGGATAAAAGGCAACAACAGTTATTTGGAATTGATAAATTAAATGTACCCCGTTCCGAAATTCCGGCTGTGACTCACGTGGATTATTCTGCCCGCATTCAAACGGTTCACAAAGAAACCAATCCCCGTTATCATGATTTAATTGCTCATTTTGAACAACGCACTGGATGTGGAGTGATTGTTAATACTTCCTTTAATGTGCGAGGTGAACCCATTGTTTGTACCCCAGAAGATGCCTATCGCTGTTTCATGCGAACTGAAATGGATTATTTAGTATTAGAAAATTTCTTACTTGCAAAAACAGAACAAACGCCTTGGGAAAAAGATGAGGCTTGGAAGCAAGAATTTGAATTAGATTAAGAAAGTTAGTTATTTGTCATTCGTTGTTCGTTATTGGTTGTTTTTGGAGGGTTAAACCGTTATGTTAGATCACGATATTCCACAACTGGATCATAAAGGATTAAGGGAATTTGGCTTGACAACGGGGGCAATTTGTGCGGGTTTATTTGGCTTTGTTCTCCCTTTAATTTTCCGTCATTGGCCTCCGCCATTATGGCCATGGATCACAGGCTCAATTTTAGCGGTTTGGGCGCTCGTTATTCCAGGGACTCTCAACCCGATTTATCAAGTTTGGATGCGAATTGGCATCGTTTTAGGCTGGATTAATACCCGTATTCTCCTGGGTGTTGTATTCTATATTATTATGGCTCCGATGGGATTGATTAAGGGTTTGTTTGGTTCTGATGCCATGCAGCGGCAATTTGATCAACAGACTTCAACCTATCGGGTAAAAAGTCAAACTAGACCTATTAATAGTATGGAGCGTCCTTTCTAATGTTTGAAGCAACATTAGACTTTTTAAAAGATCTTTGGGCGTTTATGAGAGAACGCAAAAAGTATTGGTTATTGCCACTCATTATTACGTTAGTATTATTAGGGGCGTTAATTGTTCTCAGCCAAGGATCTGCCATTGCACCGTTTATTTACACGTTGTTTTAGGTCGATGAAACAACTGAAAGCCTGGGCAATTAATGTGAGTTTAATGCTGAGTAGTTTAGGGCTGGGAGTTGGACTGAGTGAAGTGGGTTTGCGGTTAGCCCAAATTGAAGGTTTACCCAAAAAACTTCAACAACATAGTGAGTTTTCTCCGGCTTTTTATATGATGTCTGATCCTGAACGAGGATGGCAAAATCGCCCAAATGCTAAAGGGTGGCAGCGCAAAGAAGGAGAGGCTTATATTCAGATCAATTCAGAGGGATTACGCGATACGCCTAACGGCACGCGACGCGACCGCAATTACCCTAAAGTTAAACCGGAAAACACCTTTAGAATTGCTGTTTTAGGGGATTCTTTTACGTTTGCAGCCCAAGTACCTATTGAGCAAACCTATACTTCTATTCTAGAGGAAAATTTAACCACCTGTAAAGCCTTTAACGGAAAAAATATTGAGGTGATTAATTTTGGTGTAGAAGGTTATGGAACCGCGCAAGAACTGTTAACCTTACGGCAAAGGGTATGGGATTATCAGCCGGATTTAGTTCTCCTAGCTTTTTACATTGGTAATGATGTGATTGATAATTCTAAAGCCTTAGAAAATAATCATTATCGTCCCTTTTTTGTTTATAAAAATGGAGAACTGGTTCCGGATTATTCTTTTCGGGATTTAGGGTTAGAATATAGTGACCGCTATTTGATCACTTTAGCAGATCGATTTCCCGCTTGGCTAGTCAATCATTCTCGCATTTTACAAGTTGCTAAAAAGGCAGAGTTAGAATTAAAAAAAAGAAATGCTGTTCAACATTTTAACACTGTAACAGCTCAAGTTTTTCAGTCACCAACAGACAAAAAATGGCAAGAAGCTTGGCAAATTACAGATGATTTAATTGTGATGATGCAAGAAGAAGTTATAGAAAAAAATAGTGATTTTTTATTAATAGCTATTGCCGATCCGATTCAAGTTCATCCAGATGAAAAAGAGCGAGAAGCTTATCAAATAGCATTAGATGTAAAAGACTATGATTATCCTGACAAAAGGCTGAAAGAATTAAGTGAAAATCATAATATTCCGATTTTGAGTTTAACTCAACTTTTCCTAAGTTATGGCAAAGACAACCAAACTTGTCTGCATGGTTTCGAGAATTCGGGTTTATGTACGGGTCATTGGAATCCCCAAGGTCATCAATTGGCTGCTCAATTAATTAATCAGAAATTATGTCAAACTTATTCTAAACAATGAAACCGTTTATTCTTTTTAAAAAACTTCAAGAATTTATTAAAATTGCTGCTATTAATCTGATTGTTTTATTTCTTTGTTTAGAAGGAGGATTCCTTTTACTCTATTATCTAAAAAATAAGCAGCTATTTTATACTCGCAAATCTTCAGAAAACTATCAAGAACTTGGCTTGAATTTAGAAGGAGTACGGCTAGGAGAATCGATTGTAGAACGGCTTCATCCTTTCTTTGGTTATGTTCAAAGACCAGGGCCAGATTTTCGTCCTAATTTTAAAACAAACAATTATGGTTTTATTTCCCCTTATGATTATCCTTTCATTAAAACCAACGAAAATCAATATATTATCGGGGTATTTGGAGGTTCTGTAGCCTCAAACTATTCAATTTATGAGATTCAGAATAAAATATTAGAAACGCAGTTAAAGCAAATTCCAGCCTTAAAAAACAAAGAAATTATTATTTTATCCTTAGCAACGGGTGGATATAAACAACCTCAACAATTACTTGTTTTAAATTATATGTTATCCATCGATCAAAAATTTGACTTGGTGATTAATATTGATGGGTTTAATGAGGTTGCTTTATCTAACTTTAATAATAAATATCAGCTTGATTTTGCCATGCCGAGTGCTAATCATATTTTAGCATTGACCCAGTTAGCAGATAGTAGTTTATCAGATAAAGCCTTGCAGGCATTACTCAAAATCAAACAAACCAAACCTAAGTTAGAACCTGCTATTCAACAGTTACAAAATTGTCAGCTAGCCAGTTGTTATGGGTTTCGTTCCCTACAGCTTCAACTGCTATTACAAGACTATCGCCAGCAAATTGAACGGTTTGAACGCTATCGAACTAAATCAGATGGCAAAGGTATTGAGGATAGTATTCTTTACTTTTATGTTCAACCTAAACCCCTAGCAACTAAAGAACTATTTGAACAAATTACAAACCATTGGGTTGAAACTTCTAAATTGATGCGGGACACCTTAGCCGCAGAAAATATTCCTTATTTTCATATTCTCCAACCCAATCAATATTACCAAACTCAAAGAGTGTTTAGTGCCGCAGAACAACAAATTGCTTGGAGTGAAGATAGTCCTTATGATAAAGCAGTTCGGCAAGGATATCCGTTATTGATAGAACAAATAAATCAGCTAAAAGCAGAGAATATCAACATACTCAATGCGGTAACTGTATTCGACCAAACTTCAGAAATAGTTTATATTGATGATTGCTGTCATTATAATCCTGTTGGGGAAAAAATATTCTCAGATGGGGTTGCAGATTTTATTGTTAACACTTTAAAAAATAATTGATGAATATGAATATCTCTAAAAAAATTAGAGGATGGGGTAAAACAGTTGCAATTAATCTGTTTTTACTGTTTATTTTTTTAGAACTGGGTTCTCTGCTTTTTTACTGGAGTAAAAATAAAGAATTTTTCTATACTCATCGTCAAAATAATTCCACTCAAAATCAGAACTTAGATTTAGAATTAGGCAGTCTGAGGTTAGGAGAATCAATTATTGAACGGTTACATCCTTTTTTTGGTTATGTTCAAAAACCGGGAGATATCCCTCATCTCAAAAAATTTGATATTCGATATAACAAATATGGCTTTATTTCAGCCTATGACTATCCTTTTATTAAGCAAAATGAGAACCAGTTTATTGTGGGTGTATTTGGGGGATCTGTTGCGTCTCGATATTCGGTTCATGAAATCAAAAATAAAATTTTAGAACAGTCTTTAAAACAACTCCCAGAACTTAAAAATAAAGAAGTGATTATTCTTTCTTTTGCAACAGGCGGTTATAAACAACCTCAGCAATTGCTGATTTTAAATTATATGTTAGCTTTGGGACAAACGTTTGATTTAGTGATTAATATTGATGGCTTTAATGAAGTGGCATTATCAAACTTAAATAACCAATCTCAACTCGCCTGGATGATGCCAAGTGGAACTCATGTTTTTGGCTTAGCCAGTTTATCAACCAATAGCCTGTCCACAGAAACCCTAGACAACTTACTTAAAATTAAAAAGATTAAACCTCAACTAACCGCCGCCATTACTCAGCGGGAACGGTGTGATTTAGCGACCTGTTATACTTTATATTCTATTTATTCTCAGTTATTACGGAAAAACTATCAACAGGCAATTTCGGTTTTTGAAGCTGAACAAAAAGAACAAATTCCCTCTTTATTTTCAGAACAAAGTCCCTTCTATTTTTATCCCCAAAACACTACGTTATCACAGGATGAACTCTATGAAGCGGTCGCAAAAAACTGGGAAGAAACTTCCTTTTTAATGAGTCAAATTTTAGCAAGACGACAAATTCCCTATTTTCATTTTATTCAACCAAACCAATATTATTCTACGCAACGACAATTTTCCAACGCTGAACAAAAAATTGCTTGGAGTGACACCAGTCCCTACGCAGAAGCAGTTAAAACCGGATATCCTTATCTTTTAAAACGGGTAGAAAGTTTGCGATCGCGCGGTGTTAATATCTTTAATAGTATTGCCGTTCTTGATCCGATTGATGATATTGTTTATATTGACAATTGCTGTCATTATAATGATGTAGGAGAAACCGCTTTTTCCCGTTATATTGCTAATAATATTGTTAATCAATTAAAAAGCAGTTCCAATAATTAATCTGATGAGGTAGAGGTTAAGTCTTGTTCAATTTTTTGACCTAGCTGTTTTTGAATCACGTCAGCCGCTAATTGATTTCCAGCAATATTCCAATGAGTATCTAAAGGCTTATATAATCTTTGTTGCTGGGAAGCCTGAATAAAGTAATCTAATAAATCAATTGAATCAATATTAGATTTTTGAAGTTCTGCTTGCAGTAAACGATTCGGTAATTTAAAATCAATTAAACTCGGATCATCAAGTTCAAACCGTTCTATTATTTTTGTCTGGAGTTCAGAGTTGACTTGAACTTCATCTGGAATAATCACCACCGTTAAAGCAATATTTTGATGATCGCATAATTCTTTGATTTTCTTCAAATCTGCTACGGCATCTGCTAATAACTCTTTGAACCGTTCCTCAGCATCTTGATAGGTTACGTATTGCAAACTTCTTTCTTGTTCAATTTCTAAGAAATGTTCCTCTGTAAAAGTTGGTTGATTATCTTGATAATCCCCTCTTTCTTTAGGATTAAAAATATGCCCTTCATAATTTTGTTGAAGTTTAATCAAGGAACGAAAAAACTCAACCACATAAGAAGAGTTTTCTCTACGAACATTTTTGCTCAAATCATTATCACTAAAATCATTGCCAATAAAAAAAGAAATTAATACCCGATCTGGATTCAATTCTAATCCTTCATTTGATAAAATCGATAAATAATCTCTCGGCCCCATTCCCGGAATTCCCATATTGATAATTTCAACCGCTTTTCCCGCTTGATTGAACTGTTTTTCTAAAACCGTTAAATAATTATAGCGATAGGGAACGACTCCAAATGTAAAAGAATCTCCAATCCCTAATATTCGATAAGTTTGTGGATCTTTTTTAATGCTAAATTCAACATCCTTAAATCCCTGAGAATTCAGTTTAAAATCATAATCTTCTGCATCAGGTTTCCCCCGCCAACGATTATAAGAATAATCATAAAATACAAACGTTGGATTAATTTTATTATAAATTCTAAACGTAATTTCTGATAAAATAAACGTAATACCACCAATCAGAACAACCTGACCCAGAAAGTAAGCAACAGGCTTAAATTTTAACATCTGAAACCGTTTACGGTTAAATTGCAACCATTTACCATAGCAAGGTTTTTAACTTCTGTCTAGGTGATGACCCCATGCTTCTGACCTACATTTAAGACTAATTATCTCCCGATCAGAACTTTAACTGTTTCACTGACCTCACGTTTAGTCAATTTTGTTTCAAAAATATTAACATCTCTCCGGTATACTGGGGAGAGTTGCTGACTTAATCCTGTGTAGCAGTGGTTGGAAATTGCTGCGGGTTTTGTCGGTTTTGTTTGTTCTGACAACAGTTCCAACCTTGGGAAATCCAACTGATTTCCTGAAATTTCCCCTGTTTTCAGAGTCGTGACCTGATGCTGTTTGCCGACTTAAATGATACGAGTCAATGAAAAAGATTTTATCTCAAGACGCTTGGTTTTCTAATACACAAAAAGACTTATTAGCAGGAAGCGTCGTTGCTTTAGCCCTCATTCCAGAAGCGATCGCATTTTCTATTATTGCAGGAGTTGACCCCAAAGTGGGGCTGTATGCCTCTTTCTGTATTGCCATTACCACTGCTTTTCTGGGGGGACGACCCGGAATGATTTCAGCAGCAACAGGGGCAATGGCATTACTGATGACCACTTTAGTTCGAGATTATGGTTTAAATTATCTCTTAGCGACTACTATTTTAACGGGTATTTTACAAATTTTCCTGGGGTGGCTCAAACTGGGAAACCAGATGCGGTTCGTGCCTCGCGCGGTCATGGTGGGCTTTGTTAATGCCCTGGCAATTTTAATTTTTAATGCCCAACTGCCCCAATTTGAAGGGGCTTCTTGGTTAGTATACGTCATGGTGGCAGTGGGACTGATCATTATTTATGGACTCCCCCGCTTGACAAAAGCCGTTCCTTCTCCGTTAGTCGCCATTATCGTGTTAACGACTGTTACCATTGCAGCGGGCTGGGATGTGCCAACTGTAGGGGATATGGGAACCTTGCCTGATACTCTACCTCGTTTAGCCTTACCGCTGGTTCCCCTCAACTTTGCAACCTTAGAAATTATTTTGCCCTACGCTTTTGCCCTGTCTTTTGTGGGGTTAATGGAGTCCTTCCTCACAGCGAATGTAATTGATGACCTGACGGATACTTCCAGTGATAAAAATCAGGAAGCCGTAGGCCAAGGAATTGGTAACATTGTCGCTGGATGTTTTGGCGGCATGGCGGGATGTGCCATGATTGGTCAGTCTGTCATTAACGTTCGTTCCGGGGGACGGACTCGCCTATCTTCCCTCAGTGCTGGGGTATTTCTGCTAGTGTGTATCCTCCTATTAGGTCAGTGGGTTGCCCGTATTCCCATGGCGGCGTTAGTAGCGGTGATGTTTATGGTTTCTATCAGTACGTTTAGTTGGAATTCAATTCGCAATATTCGCTTAATTCCTAAGAGTGAAACAGCGGTGATGTTAACCACCGTGATGGTAACAGTATTAACCCATAACTTAGCCATTGGGGTGATGATTGGAGTTGCCCTTAGTACGATTTTCTTTAGTCGTAAAATTGCCGCGTTAATTTTTGTCGATAATCAACTGGTGAATCAAGGAACCGAACGCATTTATAGTGTAAATGGTCAAATCTTTTTTGTCTCAGTTGAAAACTTCCTCAATGCCTTTAATTTTCGCGAAGAAATAGAACGAGTCACCGTTGATTTGACCCATGCTCATCTCTGGGATCAATCTGCCGTTGATGCTGTTGATAAAGTGATCCTGCGGTTCCGTCATCGCGGCGTTCAGGTCAACTTAGTGGGCTTAAATGAAGCCAGCGCTACCTTACTAGAACGTTTGGCTATTCATGATAAACCGGACGCTCAGAAGAAGCCAGAAGCCCACTAAAGCGGAGAATGGGAGAGGGGAGAGATGAAGTCAGAAGTCAGGAATAGAGAGTAGGGAGTAGGCAATAGGAAACAGGCAACAGGCAATAGGCAACAGGCACTCCTGCTACAGTTGATCTTCCTTGTCTCCCTGTCTCCCCATCTCCCCATCTCCCTTGTCTCCCTACTCCCTACCCCCCACATCCTACACCCCTTGGTGAGTCGAACTCAAGTGTTGAGTCTCCTTAGAAATTGAGGGCAGATGAGAAAGGGTTTGTTGAGGACGATGAAGGCGAATTAACTGGGTGAGGGTTTTCTTTAATTGAGGGCGGGGGACAATAGCATCTACAAACCCGTGATCCAAGAGATATTCGGAGGTTTGAAATCCCTCTGGAAGCTTCTCCCGCAGGGTTTGTTCAATCACCCGCCGTCCGGCAAACCCAATGGTGGCTTTGGGTTCAGCTAAAATTAAATCTCCTAACATCGCAAAACTTGCCGTTACCCCCCCCGTTGTCGGATGGGTCAGCAGGGGAATATACAATAAATTAGCTTCTCGGTGACGTTGTAGGGCTGCAGAAATTTTAGCCATCTGCATTAAACTCAGCATCCCTTCCTGCATCCGCGCCCCCCCTGAGGCACAAACAATTACCACTGGATATTGTTCTTGGGTGGCGTGTTCAATTAGACGGGTGAGTTTTTCCCCCACCACTGACCCCATGCTGCCCCCCATAAACCGGAAGTCCATCACCCCAAGGGCTAAGGGTTCCCCGTCCATTAAACCCACTCCCGTTTGTACCGCATCCCTCTGACCTGTTTTTTCAGAATAATCCCGGAGGCGATCGCTATAGGCTTTGCGATCGCGAAATTTCAAGGGATCAACAGAGAAAAGTTGAGCATTTAAGGGAGTCCAAGTCTTGGGATCAATCAATTGCTGAATGCGTTCATCGCTATCGACTGCCATGTGATGATTGCATTCACTACACACCCTGAAGTTCGCTTGTAGATCCTTCGTATAGGTGAGTGCACCACATTGGGGACATTTAACCCAGAGTCCATCGGAGATTTCTCGTTCTTGTCGCTCTGGACTCATTTGAACGGGCTTTTGTCGATTTGCAAACCAATCGAATAGAGACATTTAAAGATATTTAAACCTTGAAAATTTCAATTCGGGGTTGAAGCACCCAAGGGTGACGGGGTGATCACGAAGGAAAGGCGTTACCAACAGATCTCAAGAACTGCGGGGCTAGGCGCGATCGCGTTTAGGCGAATCTCTAACAATTCCCTGGTTCCAGGTCACACGTACTTCCCTCTACAAACTCTTGATATCCCTTTTTTTAGCTCAACCACAGATTCTAGTGTATCAGCTCTTGTTTCAGGTTTTTATAGAGTTGAGTGGTCAAAGCAAACAGCACTCTGATGATAGCATCATCCCCTCCAATGGCATCTTCTCCATTTTCCCATTTACCGTTATTGCTTTTGTACAGCTTCCGCAATTGTTGATGTTTTTCTTCCTACAACAGAAAATTTTAATACATTACAACTTATTTATAGTAAATCCTGTAGGTGTCCCTCCGTCAAGTTAATCCTGATTCTGTGGACTTCAATCATGCTCAAAGCTGGCTATAGTATCGACGTAGCGCTATAATTTGGATTAGCCCTTTCTTAAGCAAAAAAAAGGAGCGAACCCGCTCCCGTTTCAGACTATTTGCTGGATTGTTGAGTGTAGTCTTTTTACTATGCTTTGTTACGAGACTTGCGGCGAGAAAGGGTTGCTAAACCACCCACAGCCATTAAACCTAGCATAGTAGAAGGTTCAGGAACAGACTGAACGGGTTCTCCTTGGAAAGTCCAGCTATACAGACCACTATGAGAAGAACCATCAGGCGCAACAAATCCTGTATCTGTTGCAGAGAAGCTATAAGCGTAGTTCTCCACGCCGTCAATGGTGACTTTTGCAATTTCACTCACTTGTAGAGGATTACCCCCTAACATCAAGTTCAGCATACTCACCATACTAGCGTACTCAGGTACCTGGAGGTAGGGAGCATTGAGAACGTTGTAGTGACCAATTAAATCTAACTGATATTCTCCAGTGCTTTCATCGAAGGTAAAACCACCCACGTTGGGATCACCAAAGCGGGTTGCTCCCATTGACATAATCCCATTACCAATTGTTGTCGCCAACCCACCCAGTTCAGAGTAGGCTGCGGTAAAGTCTGTTAACCACTGATCTCCGAAAATTGCCCAATCAGCAGCGGTCACCGTTTCCACTTTAACTTCTTTTCCCCCCAGCATCCCACTAAAACCAACATTGGCTAATGGATCTTCCGTGCTAGCCCCTAATTCTACATTGCTTAAGGGATTATCATCTGTTAAAGCGGTGATCGGATCATCTGCATAAAACACTTCAATGTCATCAGTATTAAACTGAATGCCAGTTAAAGAAGCCGCGTAGGTGGGGATAGCGCCCATTGTGCTAGCACCAACCACTACAGATGCGCCGATTAAGAGTTTCTTTACAAGTCCAGTCATCAAAGGTTACTCCAAATTTGAATGAATGTAATTCAGTGTGTCAATCTCAGGTGAGACTTAAATCTATTTCAACTAAAAAAAATTAGTTTGAGTGTGATTTGCCTCACCTGTTTTTTGATGCTTAGACACTGAAGTTAATGTCAAAATGTCCTGATTATTGGTAGGGAGAGTTTACTGTATTTATTTTTTTGAGACTAATCATTTTTTTAGATAATCTCATCTCTTTTTTACTCTAAAGCTATCATAACTTCCAATAATTTTAGAGGCAATCAAGCTTTAGTGAATTTATTATATCGTTGTTTAAAGAATTAGTAAATCTGTGTTTTTACGAATATTTTTGTTGTTTTTTATTATCAGTAAAATCACTGAAATATGAAAAACAAAATATAATCAGTAATAAAAATCCGTAATTTCCGATAGCTATTTTAATTAATTTATAAACATCAATAACGCAATTAGTATATTAAAAAAGGAGGAGTCAGAATTCAGAAGCTTGCCCAAGTGCTTTGCACAGGCTGCGCCAATGTGTAGACTAGGGTCAGGAGTCAGGAGTGAAAATGAATAGGGGTAAGCTTACCCCTACTGCCTCTAACAACAAATGACCAATGACTAATGACTAATAACCCATTAAAGTTGTTGCAACACTTGCCGAATCACATCTTCTGGAACTTGGTCTGTGACGGTGACGGTACCAACCTCTGTGGGTAAGACAAATCGAACTTTTCCGGCTTTGACTTTTTTATCCGTTTGCAGGGTTGCTAAAATCTGATCAATCTCTAATCCGAGGGGTAATTTGGTGGGTAATCCTGCTTTTTCAATTAAAGCCAACTGACGGCGATCGCATTCAGCCGTCCACATTCCCAAGGCGACGGCAATTCGACTGGCAGCAACCATGCCAATAGCGACTGCTTCCCCATGCAGGACGGTGGTATATCCGGTTAAACTCTCCACAGCATGACCAATGGTGTGACCATAGTTTAAAATCGCTCTTAATCCTGCTTCTTGTTCATCCTGACTCACGACTGTTGCTTTCGCCTTACAGGAACGTTCTAGTAAAGTTTGCAATAGAGTGGGATCAACGTTGTCCATCTGATCTAAATGTTGAGACTGTTCTAGTTGAGTAAACAGTTCCTTGTCCCAAATCACTCCATATTTAATCACTTCTGCCATTCCCGCCCGAAATTCTCGTTCTGGTAAGGTTTGGAGTACAGTGGGATCAATCACCACCAATTTGGGTTGATGAAACGCCCCAATTAAGTTTTTGCCTTTGGGATGATTTACCCCAGTTTTACCACCGATAGCAGCATCTACCATCGCCAATAATGAAGTCGGAACTTGCACCACTTGAATACCGCGTAACCACGTCGCCGCTGCAAACCCGGTCATATCTCCAACTACACCACCTCCCAAAGCCACCAGGGTTGAGGAGCGTTCTAAGCGCTGTTCTAAAGCGGTATCATAGATAGTTTGTAGGGTTTTGAGGGTTTTATAGGATTCTCCCGCCGGCAGGGTACAACTGGCGACTTCAAACCCGGCTGATGTTAAGGCTTGAATGGCTTGTTGTCCATAGTGTTGACAAATTTCTGGATTGGACACCAGCAGGACTTTCTGCCCTAATTTCAGGGGAACCATTAATGCTCCCAATTGATCAAGATTCTTAGGGGCGATCGCTATATCATAAGACTTTTGCCCTAAATCAACCCGAATCACAGCCGCCATGGTGTCTCCTTATTTGAACTGATCCCTGCTGTGGTGTATTCTATCCTAACCCGTGGTTCAATAGAGTATGAAGTATTTAGTGGAGAATCATTGATGAGTGCAGGTGCAGCGATCACTTATATTGGGATCTATGTCGGTGCTTTAGCTGTCGCAGCGGGCATCATGTTTACCCTTCGCCTGGTTAAGTTAATTTAGGCGTTGATGATGCCAGTAGAACTAAGGTAATCTTGTAGAGGCGTTCCATGGAACGTCTCTAGGGCAGATTTTGAATAGGGATGAATTCAACGGACAGAATATTACTTGGCTTTTAAGTTAAGAGATCGTTTAATGCTATCTGACAGTCCAGAATTATTCCCAAATTTTGCATCCTGAATGCGGGCATCCATTAAGTTACTACCGAACAAGTTTGCCCCTTGCAGGTTTGTACCATTGAAATAGGTGCGCGTTAGTTTAGCATGACGAATTAAACAGAAACACAGATTAGCCTCACGGAAGTCTGCATGACTCAAATCGGTGCGGGTTAAATCAGCATGATACAGATTGGCTTTGCCGAGTTGGGCTTGGTAGAAGTTACCATGACGTAGAACAGTATAACTTAAGTCGGCTTCCGTCAAATTAACGAACTCTAAATTGGCGTGATTCAGGTTAGCATGGTTCAAGTTGGCTTGACTAAAATTGGCATATCGACAATCGGTTTTGCCTAAGTTAGCCCCGTGAAGATTGGCTTGAGAAAAATTCGCCCCTGATAAATCAGCGCCTCTAAGATCGGCATAGCTCAGATCAGCTCCCGTTAAATCGGCATTGCGGAGATTCACCCCTTTGAGATTGGCACAACTAAGGTTGGCATTTTTGAAGTGACTGTGACTAAGATTGCTATATTGTAAGTTGGTATGGTTTAAATTCGCTTCAGAGAGATTGGCATAATCTAAACGGGTTGCCATTAAGTTCGCCTGAGCTAAATTAGCATGGCGTAAGTTGGCAAAATTTAACAGGGCACTGGTCAGACAAGTACGGACTAAGGTGGCATCCTGTAAATTAGCTCGCCGTAAATCGGCTCCGATTAAGCTAGAATCGGTTAAGTTGGCATGGCTGAGGTTGGCAATGAGTAATTGAGCTTCATTTAAAATTGCCTCGCTGAGATTGGCTTTGGATAGATTGGCTAACCTTAAATCAGCTTGAATCAGATTAATACCACTCAAATTTGTATCCCGCAAATTGGCTTCCCGTAAGTCCGTGCTAGTCAATTTAATTCCCGTTAAATTTCTACCCCGTAAATCTAATCCTTTCGTTTGACAAAAGAGGCGGTAAGCATCCAAATTAGACAACGGCCCTGATACTTCGTCATCATCTACTTTGACTAAGTGATACTGAACATTTTCGGTAAAAATTGTAAAGACCAGATTAAAGACTTCGAGGAAGCGAATAAAGGACTGGCACTGGTTTTCTTCATAATTTTGATAATACTGAATCAGCTTCGCAATACAAACTTCTAAATAAGTTCGAGAAGCACTACAAATCAAAATGAGTTTTAAGAGAATAGTGACCAGTGTTAAAGGGTTGCCGTGGGTATTGAGTAGCAGAAATATTGAAGACGGGGTACTGCCATCTTCTGTAGTGAGAAACTCAATCAGGCGGTTGCAAGTGCGAATAATAATCCCTTTTTCAACCTGTTCTTTGTGATGAGTTTCATACAGTGTTTCTAACTTTCGACAGAGTTTTTCTCGCAAAATCTTTGTCAGATTTACATCATTTTCTTGCAGCATGAGATAGTTAGGAAGCTGCGCTTTAAACTCAGAATAAGTCAAGCATTTAGTCTTTTCTAAGAAAAGTTCTGCTTGTCTGGTATGACTAAAAATCCGTTGAGAAGAGAGGGTTTTTTTAATCAAATTAATCACATCATCCCCCAGCTGAGTTGGATTTTTAGGTTTTTTCAAAGATTTATAGCTTGGGGATTCTTGGCGAACAATATACATTGCTAGATCAAATTTATATTTATCCTTCAGTTGTTTGGATAAATTTCGAGCTAATTCTTGTTGTTCAATAGAATTTTGAGGATTAACGTATTGAGAAACTAATAGATAGGAAGTATAACGACTACTCCAACTTCGTCCTGTTTGCAGCGCACATTGACGAATTTCTTGATAGTTATTGCTTTTGACAAAGTTAATCAACCACTGTCTTAATCGATTGACCAACTGAGAGTCTGAATAAAAATCTTGTTCCTGAATCTCATCAATCTTAGTCAGCAGATCGCGAATAGCCGTATAATTTCGATTAATATACCAGTTATTGATGAGGATGTAGCAAACTCGCTTAATTGTATTAACAAAAGTGATCTCACTATTGTCAAATACAATTCGATTTAGGGCATGATTAATTTCTTCATTCTCCTCACTGTTTATCAAAAAAAACAGGTTGTCAAATTCAGATAAAACAGCATCTGGAGTCCACTGCTTGACAATTTCAATGAAGAAATCATAGATAACTTCTTGAGCAACTTCAATGTCTTGATTTTGATTATAGCCAGAAATCAGAGACTCAGGTTGAGAGTCATCATAGGTGCACCTGTAAGTCATTTTTTCCTATCTGTTACCTCATCTCCCTATATTTTATCGTATCAGGAGTCAACAATATTGTCAAAAAAATTAAAAAAATTAGAGGGGTTTATGATGGAATTAAATACATTTTTAGACACAAAAAAAAGTCTTGTTACCGTTTATAAATCAGCCAAAGCAATCAGGCTCTCTAGCAAAACAGCTCAAGAGTTAAATATTATTATGTATAACTATCTTTAGTTATAGCGATGGGTTTCAGGAAAAGGCGCATAGAATTAAAGATATAACATCTGAGTAGTACGCCATTCATCCTTACTTCAGGGGTTCAATGTGAACCCCGCATCGCTATTGTTTTAGCGTCAGCTCTGTCAGGGTACAGGTATCCAGAAAAAAGGCAGAAGAAACAAAGATTTTCAGGGACGATATTAATAGAGATTATAGCCAATCTGGGAAGAGACTTGCTAGATTGCTAAGAACTGAGACGCTCTACGACGGAAAATCAGGGCAGCGGGTCAAGCGTCAAAAGCTTTAATGTTCTTCTACCTTCAGTCTGGGTTAATCAATCTGGTGGCTAGGTCTAAAAACAACTCACTCAGTTGATTAATCTATGGTTTGACCTGATTTATTCAGATTGAGCTACTTCTATTCTATGAGGGATTGATTAAATCCCTCGTTTGAGTGCAGGGATGAAGGCTTTAACATCGGTGGTTTCATCCTTGTTTGAGTACACTGATTGTCCCAACAGCCTGGGTTTAAGGCGCGAGTTAACACATAAGCATTGTGAAATTCAATCATACCACCGACTTCTGTACCCAGTCGTTGAGCCAGATAGGTTGTCCTGCTGCCTGAATTGAGTTCAGTGGCTTCTTCTAATTTAATCGGTAAAGCACGAGTTGGGACATGGTACAACGTTAAGGCTAAGCAAAAACAACTTGCCCACATCATCCGCTGCATAATAATCTGAATGGTTTGCATGAACGCACTCTCTCACCACACTAAATCGATGATGATTAACTACTACAGTATCAAGCTGAATTCCTGAAAGTTAAAAATTTAATTTAAAAAGATAGCGCGTAGCCCAAGGGAATAGGGAATAATGGTACGAGTAGAAGTGCTTCTCAAGCAGCCTATCCCTCAGTTGATAGATGGGGAGATGGGAAGATGGGGGACAGGTTAACGATTGGACTTACAGGTTTCTAATGCCTCCTGCCTATTGCCTGTCTACCCCCTACACCCTACACCCTATTTCCTCTCACACGATTAATTTTGTTGCTTGATGGTTTCAGCAAAGCCAAAATCTAAGGTGGGGGGTTCTAAGCTAGGAATAGTTACCTCCATACCAGGAGGTAAGGGGGGGAGTTGCGGGATTCCAGTTTCCCAATCTTTGGTTTTTTCACTCAAAGTGGAAATAAAGGCTTGAGAAGGCAGTTCTGCGACTTGTAAGGTATTTAATACTTTCGCTAATGCCATTTCAATGTGATTATAAGGGTCAATCGCCACCCAACCTTGATCGGTGAGTTTCCGCAGTTCAAAATGTAAGTGTGGCCCGGTTGACATTCCTGTACTGCCGACTCGTCCAATCACTTCTCCTTGTTTAACCCATTCTCCCGGTTTAACAAACAATTCAGATAAGTGACCATACAGGGTTTCTTGTGACTTCTTCTGGTGATCTAAAACAACCGCTAAGCCATACCCTCCTAACCAGTCAGCCACACTGACTTGACCAGAATAGGAGGCCACTACAGGGGTTCCGGTATCTGCGCCCATATCGATTCCGGTATGAAACCGACCAGAACCCAAAACGGGATGTTGTCGCCAGCCAAATAAAGAGGTGATGGGTGCAGGAATACTGAGGGGAAATAATAAGGCGATATCTCCATTACCGGGAATACTGGGAGGGCGTTGAGTCCGATTATAGTAAGTTAAGCCAGAATGACTCATGGCACTGGCATAAATCGGTCCGACTTGAACGGGACTGAATCCACCCACCGAGACGTAACTAGATGCACCACCCACTCCACCATACCAACCTGAACTGGTATCAGGTGGTTGCCAATAGGACGTGTTTGCAGGGGTTGATGCGACAGGCTGTCCTCCGCCACTCGATAACGCTGCCTTGACATTAGCCACTGAATTTCCGCTGGGATTGTATTGTGGTTGAGTTGGAGTGGCACACAATGGATTTGCGGGTTGTTCTCCCAAACCTAACACCACCTGACAACCTGTAGACCGTTCGGAGAGAATCACTGCACTCGGAGATTGATATCCACCCGTTGCTCCAATATTATAATTCGTTGGATCAATATAATTTCCTGCTGGTTCATTCCCTTCTGAAACGATAGAGGGTGCAACCGGATTAAACTGTTTTTGCACCTGTTGTTTATCGGGAAAAGCCAAGGGCTGATTGGAGGGTGGGGCAATTTCCCGTTGTTCTGGTAAATATAACGTACTAGGGGTTTCTAGCTGTGGAGGGGCGGTATCATAACTCTCCGCTTGGGGTGGGGAATAGTAGTCATTCTCTGCTGGGGCTGAATCAGACTCCGTTTGGGGTGGGGAATAGTAATAGTCCTTTGCCGGGGCTGAATCAGACTCCGTTTGCGGTTCAGAATCATAGGACTCACTCTCGTAAGTATCAACCGCAGCCGGTTCAGGCTGCCAATTATCATCGGCTGATGTATCCCAACTCGGTTCAGCCGTTTCAGTTGGGACTGACTCGTATGTTTGAGTATCCATCGGAATTGAAAACTCTTCATAAGCCCTGACTGGACTGCTGAGAAGTCCCAAACCCGTTAGACAACTTAATCCGACAACCAGAGATCCTTGAGACACACTGCTGGCTACGATGGCGTGATAGACATTGAAAGGATTGTCCGGTGTGTTTTTCGCACCACAGGACTGGAGAGGTTGATTCAAGTCGTTGGATTTAGTCATTTCCTCACACTGACACTGCAAAATTCTATGATGATGAAATTGATGCTAAATTGACTCCGATCAATCATAGCCCAGACTTATTGTACCGGGTTTGATGCAAACTTCCCGGTGTAAAATTGAGTTGGCTGTTGAATTGAGTTGCACCCTTAATTCTCCTGTAGAAGTGACTCCAACCACTGTGCCAGAGTTCCCATCAATCTTGACTGGGCGACCCAGACTGTTGAGGAGTTCCGTATAACCTTTGAGTAGAGGCTCAATTTGACCCTGTAAGCACGGTTGTAGTCCTAATTCAATGCCCCGAATCACTAAAGCAGCTAAGAGTTCTAAGGACTGCACTTTTGGAAGATCAGTAGATTCACTTAAAAACGATTGTAAGTTAATTCCGGTCTCTGGAACAACATTATTCCAGTTGATCCCTACACCAATAACAGCCTGAGTGATCTGTTGTTGACAAACCTTGGTTTCGGTGAGAATTCCCCCCAATTTCCGTCCGCTGAGAATTAAATCATTTGGCCATTTGAGTTGAACCGGAATGTTGCATTCTCTGAGTTGGCTGGCAATTCCCCAAGCCGTTGCCATGGTGAGTTGAGGATGTTGTGCGATCGCGCTTTGGCAATCTATCCCCATGGAAAGATATAATCCACCCAGTGTAGACTGCCACTGCCTTCCCCATTGACCCCGGCCAGCGGTTTGTTGAGTTGCGATCGCAACAGTTCCTGATTTTGCCCCCTGTTGCCGTAACTCCCATAGGGTTTGATTAGTCGAAGAGACACTTGCTAATATTTGAATCTCTGAAGCGGTAACTTCAGGATGAGATAAAGACGACAGTGAACGTAGCGTTTCCAGACTTGATTCAATCCGTTGTAAATTAAGCGTGACAGTCATATTGTGAAAGTGAAGATTCTGAACTCAAATGGCTGATTTGTGGCTTGAGGCGATACAGCTGATGCCAAGCTGCGTGATCGCGCTAACATACTCTATAAATTTTACTGTATAGCGCTACGGGCTACGGTTAGGACGTTTTACTATTCCCCATTCCCTATTGCCTTTAAAGACAATTTTTATGTCCTCACCCAATTTTGTATTGCTATAGTTTGACAAAGTCAATAGCAGTGAGTCACTGCCGAAGCAATTGATCACTGCTGCAAGAATTAACATAAAATTAGGTTAATCTGATTATTCAGTGGATTAATTGATTAAAAAGGATTTTGACCCATAACATTTCCGGGAGAAACATAGCGATAAACTAACCGATAGTTTCCATCACCCCCGTCAACTCCAGCACATCCGACCTGTGTTGTATCTTTCCAGACAATTTGAGTATAGTGTCCGACATCAGCCCAATTTCCAGTAGAACTAACATTTGGAAAATTTCCATACTCAAAATGTTGTTTTTCACTTCCCCAAGAGTCTACCATTTGAGTAACGGAAAACCAACCAGAAGTTCCCATCCATAAATTCTCTCCTTGACCGGAAGTTTGACTATGCTGGAATTAATTGATGTTCTGACAGGTGATTTGCCCATTGTTTTGCTTGTGCTGCTAATTCATTTGACCAATGCAGCGGAGGAACACCGACTTCTGAACGGTATTTGTTGTGAGCATCGAGAATTTCTTGTTCCATAGATGCTGAAGCTGGTGCAGGTAAAGCAAAACTTGTGATAGCTAAAGTTACACCAGCAAAAGCGAAAAATCGAGCGAGTTTACTGTTCATCAACTTCTTAGAATTAGTAGACATTTTTTCTCCTTTGAAAAATTGAGTTACCAGAACATTAGTATTAACTGATTAGATCGTGTGTTCCCAGGAGAAAAAATTCGTAAATTTTCTCTCCTAGGGAACTGTTAAAGTTAATAACGAATGACCACTAACGAACACAAATTACAGGGTTTCTTGGCCTAGTTTGCGCCAGGTATTGCGACCGACAATGCCGTCTACTTTTAAGCCAGCGCGGTTTTGGAATGTTTCAACAGCCGCGTTTGTGTTAAGGCCAAAGATACCATCAGCAACAACGGAATAACCGAAATATTGTAGACGCAGTTGCAAACACTCTACTGCTGCTCCTTTATCACCTTTCAACAGCGTCGGCATATGAATATCATAAGGGTAGTGAGTCGGGTGTGAGGGATAAACATAGCCTCCCAGGGGGAAAGCGTAGCCACAAAGTGCCCGCCAGGTTTGTACCCCAACGACTCCATCGACTAATAGTCCACCGTAACGATATTGAAAATCTTTGACAGCTTCATCAATTTGGACGCTGAATTGTCCAGTAAATGCAATCCGATAACCATAAGCCATTAACCGTTGTTGTAAGAAACGAACAGCTTCACCCGCTACCCCAACTTTTAACAAGGGGAGTTCAATTTGACTCGATACTGCTTTATCTTGAACTGATTTTGAAGATTCAATAGATGCAGCATCAACTCCATTGGTTTTGACGATTTCAGAAGCATTGTTGATTTCGGCATTTGCTAAGCTTGTCATGGTTTTCTCCTTAAAGAATTAATGTCTCAATCAGGTTTGTTTTGTACTTGATTGATACTCCCAATATATTCACAGCTAGTATGGACTGTACAGTCACACGTTTAGAGGGGACTCGTTTGAGTGACAAAAACCGTGGGTTCAAACATCCGGATTAAAGAAAAAAAGATTGAATAAAATCCTCACAGCCAACCTCAGTCAAGGGTAAAAATCTAGGCTTTGCTGTTGATCAGATCCAAATTTTAGCCAATCAACAGTTGATTGATGCCAACCCGACTGCGAAATGATGGTTTGAAGTGATTGAGAGTTCCTAACCGGATATTAAGGGTCAAAATCAACAGATTTATCCGGTGAAAAGCCCCCCGAAGATATTCGTCATCATGCAGAAGAATCGGTGGAAAATAATCGACAAAAATTTAACAAACGGGGATGGCTGTGAAAGCACTAAACCAGCCGATGAAACTGTCCCTCAAATCAGTTACCTTAAATGAACTTCACTGCAATAAGGGACTGGTAAACCCTAGGGAAATTTGTTACATATAATATAAAGAGACAGGGAACCGACCCCAATTGTTAAGCGTCAATGCAGATTAAACTGAGATGAACCCAATGAAAACAATCAAAAACTATTGGAGACATTCTTTAGTTATTTTGCTAACTTTAACAATTCTACTCAGTTCGGGTTGTTCCCAATTCGCGAGCCAGCTTCCATCTGTGTCTTGGGATTATAGCAACTCACAACTCACAATGACTGTACTTCATATTGCTCTACAGGATGGTTTTATCGATGACGAAGTCATCATTCAAGTGAATGGTGAAGAAGTTTTTCATCAATCGGGTGTCAAGACAAGATTTCAAATTGGTTTTGCGACTTCTTTTGAAGTAGAAGTACAGCAGGGTAAAGTAACTGTTGAAGTGATGATTCCCTCAAAAAATCAATCAAAATCAACCGTTTTGGATGTCTTTATTCCTACTTATTTAGGCGTTTCCCTAACCGCCGAAAGAATAATTGAGTTACAGGTTTCAACCGAACCGTTTAGATATCTGTAACGCCTCTAATTTTTGAATAAGGGATTGCAATCAAATTTTGTGTGCCTCAGGGAATACGCTATTTTTCTCAAGAATTTGTGAGTAATATTCTGCCTTTTTCCCCAACTCAATAGGGGCTGGTTTAGCATTTTCAACTTTTAACAATAGGAGTTTATTCCAATGGATGAATATGATTTTTCCATGTCTTTAGAATCCGATGCCAACACGATGGCAACCCCTTTTCCCCAACCGATTTCTTGGCCGTGGGTTCCTGCCGTCAGTGGTTTATATGAGTGGAAACGTTCAATTAAAATTCCCACCCCGCTTCCCATTGATAATACCCCTTCTGAGACTACTGATACAGCCGATGACTTATTATTTTTACAGCGGGAAGAATTGCGCTTAGATGTGGATGGACGTTATCCCCAAAATGTTGCTAGTGGTACATCCTTCTTCTTTTTAGCCTCCCAAGTTCATTGGATAGCTAACTTAAAATCAACCGGGTCTGATACCTGGATGGGTAAAATTTGGTACAAAGATGGGGAGACCGCCAAATTCCCCTATACCCAAATTGAAGTTAAAGTCACTCCCAGTTGGTTTCTGCATCTGCGAAGTGCCACCGTCACTTTCTCTGGCCCTGGCATTTCTAACCGTACCTTAACCTATCAATATCGGTCTTTCTCCTTCCACACTGTCGAATTTGAATATGATATCGAGTCCGGCATTACTCCCGTGACGGAGATTGAGACCCACGCCCACCCCAACCGACCTGGGAGTTTACCGAGTGAAACCCTATCCATTGAAACGGTTTTCCGGCGTTGTGGGTTTGGAGTCACAAAATCCGGTGGAGATAACGTCATCGCAGGCCCCCCACCCGGCGTTGAAGGTCAGTGGAGTGATAATGAAATGCATGATGCCATGCAAACCCACTGGTCACGGTTTGCCGATGCCCCTCAATGGTCTTTGTGGGTATTGTTTGCCTCCCAACATGAACAGGGAAGCAGCCTGGGTGGAATTATGTTCGATGATATTGGCCCCAACCATCGTCAGGGAACCGCACTATTTTATAATTCGTTTATTTCTAATCCCCCTGGGAATGACCCTAACCCAACCGCCTGGGTAAAACGGATGCAGTTTTGGACAGCAGTTCATGAAATGGGACACGCTTTTAACTTAGCCCACTCCTGGCAAAAAGCGTTAGGAACTCCTTGGATACCGTTAACCAACGAACCAGAAGCCCGCAGTTTCATGAATTATCCCTATAATGTTGCCGGAGGACAAACCGCCTTTTTCAGTGACTTTGAATTCCGCTTTAGTGATGCTGAGTTATTGTTTATGCGTCACGCGCCATCCCGGTTTGTTCAACAAGGCAATGCAGACTGGTTTGACCATCATGGCTTTGAACAACATCATATTTCCCCTGAACCGTCTCTCAAATTGGATTTACGGGTGAACCGTAGTAATACCCTGTTTGAATTCCTTGAACCTGTGGTATTAGAGTTGAAATTAACTAATATTTCTTCTCAACCTCAACTCATCAGTGACAAGTTATTGTCTGAACTGGAACATCTGATGATTATTATTAAAAAAGACGGTAAACCCGCCCGTCAATTCTTACCCTATGCCCAATATTGCTGGAAATCAGAAACTCGGGTATTAATGCCGGGAGAATCAACTTATGAATCTCTGTTTGTTTCTGTCGGTAAAACCGGATGGGAAATTGCAGAACCGGGTTACTATACAGTTCAAGTGGCATTGCATCTAGAAACGACTGAAGAAGACATTGTTTCAAACCCCTTGCGGTTACGAATTGCACCCCCACGAGGTTATGAAGAAGAATTCCTTGCCCAAGATTTCTTTAGTGAAGATGTGGGACGCATTTTAACCTTTGATGGTAGCCGCATCTTAACTCAAGGCAATAACATTTTACGAGAAGTTGCGGCGAAACTCAGTAACCGTAAAGTCGCTTATCATGCCCAAGTTGCCCTCGCCAGCGCCATGGCAAAAGAGTATAAAATCCTTGATTTGGATAATCCCAAAGAACCTAAAATTAAGGTCTTACCTGCCCATCTACCAGAAGCCAGTCAAGAATTTAGTCAGGCATTAATTCAACATCCCCAAACCTCTGCTGAAACCCTCGGACATATTGATTATAAACATTATGTCGATCAATTTAGTGAAACGTTGGCGAAAGCTGGAGAGTCTGACAAAGCCGCAAACATCCAAGATCAATTATTCCATACTTTAGCCGAACGAAACGTTTTGGATCGAGTCTTGAACGCGATTAAACAACGTCGGGATGCTTATAAATAAGGCAACAGGCAACGGGCAACCGGCAACAGGTTAGAAGAATAGGGTGCGTCGAGGGGCGCACCTTACAACTAATAACTAACAACCAACAACTAATAACTAACAACTAATAAGATTATGCTCTCGTTTGACTCACCGCCAACTGTTGTTGCATTTCCTCAACAGTTTGAGCCGGTTTTTTACATTGCAAACCCTGACAAACTAACCCGATAAATTCAGCCGTTAAAGTTGCGTCATCTTTTAATAGTGTCACTGGTAAATATTGAGAACTTAAACCCTTAATCTGTTCGGCATGAGTTCTGACTAACGTATTATTCCGATACCAATCTAACGCTATAAACAGACTGGGACAACTTTGAGGGGATTCTTGCATTGCACTACTGAAAGCGTTTAACCCCAGTTCTGCACGATCTAAATAGCGTAAATCTTCTGTTAATAAAAATAATTGCACTAAATTAGCGATCGCCACCCCATTCGCGGCAGGGGTAGCATTATCGACATAACTGCGTTCTCGCACTAATAAATCTGACCCTGTATCCGTTGCGGTATTATAATATCCTCCGGCTTCCAAACTCCAGAGAAATTCATCAAATTCAGCTTGAACTTTCAGGGCATTTTCAAACCATTTTCTAGCCGAGTTAGACTCAAGTGATAAACTGGCTTGATGTAAATCAATTAATGCTTTAATCAATAAAGCATAATCTTCAGACTGGGCTAATACAGCGGCTTCTCCCTCATAATTCACCCGATGTAAGCGCCCCTCAACCCATTGATGATTGAGGATAAATTCTGTCGCCTGAGTTGCCAGTTTTAAATATTCTGGTTGTTGAAACACAGCAGCCGCCCGCGCCAAACCGGATATCATTAAACTATTCCAAGCCACAATCATTTTAGTATCGGTGACGGCAGGAATTCGACCCGGCCAGTCTTTGGTTTTGGCTTCGGTATTATTACAAGCGGGTTCAAATGTCACCACCTCTTCCGGTTTAGCACCATAACGCACAGCAAACAACTTCGCTAAAATGGCTTTTATGGCTGCTGAGAATTCGTCAGAATTGCTGCGTTGTAAAACAATATTGCCTTCAAAATTACCGGCTTTTGTAATTCTAAATTGGGTTTGAAGTTCGATTAATTCTTCCGGTTTCAGTAATGCTTCGAGTTCCCCATAAGTCCAGACATAAAACGCCCCTTCTTCCGGTTCAGTTTCTTTCGGTGTCGTGAAACTATCCGCATCTTGCGCTGCATAAAAATAACCCTCCGGGGCGGTCATTTCCCGTTTCAACCATTGCAGAGTTCCCTCAACAGCCCGTTGAAACGCTGGTTGTTGAATGCCTGCACTCCAAAGATTGGCTAAATACTCCATAATTTGCCCGTTATCATAGAGCATTTTCTCAAAATGAGGCACCGTCCAAGTGGGATCAACGGTGTAGCGATGAAATCCTCCGGCAACATGATCATAAATGCCCCCCGTGGCTAAATCATACCCCCGTTGAGTACAGGCAGCGATCGCCGCCTCGCGGGATTCACTGTCGAAGCGAGCGCCCCGAATTGCCGCCTCAGCATAGGGAATCATGGGAAAACGAGGCCCCCCATAGTCGGCTCGACCAATCACCTTTATTGCCGTTTCTAGCCCCTGTTGCAGTAATGTTTCGTTGAGGGATGCATCGGGTAAAATCGTAGACTGTACTAGAGCATTGCGAATTTCTTGTTTCAGGTTTTGTAAGCGGATTTTTTCAACATCGTAGAAATTTCGCACCCGTTGCAACACTTCTAAAAACCCAGGCCGACCATAACGGGGTTCGAGGGGAAAATAAGTGCCGCCGACAAAAGGAACCAAATCATCCGGGGACAGAAAGATATTTAACGGCCAGCCCCCTTGACCGGTCATCATTTGCAGCGCTTGCATATAAATGCTGTCAATTTCAGGGCGTTCTTCCCGGTCTACTTTAATCGGGAGAAAGTGAGCATTCATATAGTCAGCGATCGCAGCATCCGAAAAAGCCTCTCCTTCCATCACCGTACACCAATGACAGCTCGAATAACCAATGGATAGAAAAATGGGTCGATCAGTTTGACGGGCGGTTTCAATCGCTTGATCACACCACGGCCACCAATCAATGGGATTATCTGCGTGCTTGCGAAGGTAGAGGCTTTTGGACTGGGCTAGACGGTTCGCCATAATCTATACAATATTAAATTAATGTTTCGCGAGTCTTCTTATCTTTGGATGTTAGTGTAGCGCAATTCCTTTTGGATTCTGGATAGGGAACGGCGGATCTGGGAATAGGCAACAGGGGGTAGGGTGTAGGCAGGAGGCAGCTTTGCTGGAGGCAGGAGGCAACAGTTGATCTTCCTTGTCTCCCTTGTCTCCCCCATCTCCCTATCTGCCTATTCTTGTAGGGGCGCATGGCAATGTGCCCCTATCTGACTCGTCCAAAAAGCTTTCCATACATTATAATGAGCGTATGCTATAATAGCAGCGGTTGAGACTAGATATCGGTTGCAGTTTTTGTTTTCAGTGTTTACAGGTTTTTTTCTGTTTCATTTTGCTAAGCTCGCCTCCGAAATCTCTATCTCTACAGAAAACTACCTGATTTTGGAGATATCGTAATGTCAATTTACATTGGTAACCTAGCTTATGAGGTTACACCGGAGGATTTAACCTCTGTCTTTGCTGAATATGGTTCAGTGAAGCGAGTCAATATCCCTACCGACCGGGAAACAGGTCGTCCTCGGGGTTTTGCTTTTGTAGAAATGGAAACAGAAGCAGAAGAAACGGCTGCAATTGACGAGCTAGATGGTGCAGAATGGATGGGACGTGATCTGCGGGTCAACAAAGCGAAGCCTCGGGAGTCTCGGGAGAAAAGAGGTTCCTTTGGTGGTGGCGGTCGTCGGGGTGGCGGCGGTTACCGCAGTAGCTACTAAAGGTTGATCCCTCAATGATGAGAAGATAAAGTTAAAGCCCAAGTTCTCAGTTTGATTCAGGACAGGGTTTGACTCTGTCCTATTTGCATTATGAGTTGGGTCTGATTATGTCACAATGTTAGGTATTGTAAAAATTAGGAGGATCTTGAATGGCCCAAGTACTCGTTGGTGAAAATGAACAGTTAGAGTCTGCCTTACGTCGATTTAAGCGCAAAGTATCCCAGGCGGATATTTTTGCAGACATGAAAAAAAATCGTTACTATGAAACGGTTGCTCAGAAGCAAAAGCGCAAAGAAATTGCCAGACATCGGGAACGGCGAAGAATGCGTAATCGTACTAGACGGTTCTAGCGGTTAACTGAATTTTAGCCCAGAGAATGCTTTCCTTGAAACCCTGTATCATGGGTTCATCAATATTTGTGAACTGTCTTCAGCAGTTGCGATCATACGGCAAGCAGTTCCCTTGCTTTTACACAAAAAATGGATTCTAATTGCAAAGCTATAGTAATCCGCAATCCTTTGTATAGCAACGAGCGCTAGCAGATTAATGCCTCAATTCAGTAGTTGGTGCGCGACTAGGCGCACCCCTGGCGCTACTGAGGATTGAGCAGGCGGCACCTGATTTCCTAGGAATTCAATTGACGACGGGCACGACGCGCCGACTGGATGAGTTTCACTCGATAGGGATCAGCATCTGCACGCCAATACACCCGATGCCCTTTGACTTCAGCGCAATGGTCTTCTAAACACTGTAACCATCCCTGACGAGTTTGAATGGATTTCCAGTCGTCTAACAGTCCCCAGTCTTGTTCTTGATGAGTCAGCTTGGCAAATCTAGAATACAGGGGATAATCCGGCATCACAAACATTTCTTTACGGTGTAAAATCGGCGAATTCGGCCCCTGATAGCCTTGATAAGTCACCTGAAGATCCTGTAAATCAATCTCCATGCGAGTGGCTAAAACAGGATGGGGATCAGTATTAAATTCTGGATAAAATAAATAGGTAATTTTCGGGGTTCTGGTATGAAACTTAACCAGGGTTGCCGCTTCTAAACGCCCAATGGTGCGGTTCGCACAGCCTTCATACAGTCGCAATAACGGGTTAAGATGTTCCAATGCTGAAACATGAACCCACAAGGAAGCAGACCGTTTTTGACCCACTTCACTGTGTTGACAACATTGGGCAATTTTTTGTAAATCACCAATACCAAATAACATTTGATCCGCCAGAAAACAGGCAGCTTTATAACTGCCAAACAAGCCTTTAATATCATGCTGAATAATGGGATTAAGTTGAGATAATCGCGGACGACGACTAAATTGACTTAACGCTAAATACACTAACAAATCTTGACGGCGTTTTTGAGCAATTAAATCCCATTCTTGGGGATCAGTGGCTTGCAAAATCACTTTAAAAGCCCGTGAAAGAGTATTAAATTCCGCTTTAATTTCAGCTTCAGTGGCTAACTCTCCAGACACCGGTAAACGCCCGCGATCGCTAACAAATTCAATCAACGCTTGCAGTAAAGTTTCATAATCTTCAAACCGCCTGACAAACTTCCGAACTTGGGGAAAACGTACCCGAGAACGAAACCGAGAAGCCCGGAAACTTTCGGCTTGTGATTCATCTCGAAACACAAAATAAATGCCTAAATCAATGGGAATTGAATTAACCCCTAAAACTTGATCAATATAAGTTTTTAGTTCCTCTTGTTCATAATATTTTTGAAAGGTATTTCGGCGGGTAATTACCCCATCACTATAAGCCATAACACCGCGATCGCGATCTGCAATTAAAATTTGTGCCGCCACAATTAAGACTTTTTCAGTTAATTCCCAGGCTTTAATTAACGCTTCTTGACGTTCTGTCTGATCTTCGATGACATTAATTACATACCCAATATTGACAATATCCGCTGCTTTGAGAGGCTTTTCAGAGGCATAATAAGGATCCCATCCGGCTGTTTGAATTCCTTTTTCTGCTAATAATTTAACATCCCCACCATGACCACAACCATAATCAAAAAAAGTAGCTTTTTCCGGGAACAATTCTGCTGCTAAACAAAGTTTAACGGGACGAGATAAAGTTTTCCGAACAATTGCCGCTTTATGGCGTTCAATTTTTGGAATCAATGGCGTGGATGGATTTAGGGACGAGAGAGAAAACACTTGATGATCTTGAATCTCAACTCCATTTTTTTCTAAATGTTGTTGCCATCCTTTATAACTGCCGATGGTACGATACAGTCGTTCAGAAGTTGAGGTCTCATTCAGGTCATCTTGACTGGCACTATTCATTTTATCTAACAGTCCCAGGTTTTCTTCCATTCGAGTTAACTGGTCAAAGGTTTGATAATGGGGATAATTTTGCGTAACAAAGGTTTCTTTACGATGCAGAATGGGGGGATTCTCACTCAAAGAATAGTCATTTTTTCTAATGCTGCCGTTGGGTAAATTGACTTGAATACTAGACTCTAAAATGGGATGGGCATCTCGATCAAAATCAGGATAAGCTAAATAAGAAATTAACAGTTGATTCGTATGAAATTTAACTAAAGTGGTCTGATAATTTTCAGGCAGAAAAGAACGCCCCCATTGGTCTGCTAGACGCAGTAACGGATTTAATTGAGAGACAGCAGACACATGAACATAAAGGGCAGTGGGAAGTTTTTTCCCAATTTGACTCTCTTGACAACTGCGGGCAATAGCATCGACTTGATTCAAACTAAGTAAAAGTTGATAAACCGTCTGACAAGCATGGCTATAGGTTCCAAACACCTGTTGTAAAGGCTGTTGCAGGGGGATAAACAAATTCAGTAAACTCGGAATCTGAAAGTCTAGTGCATTTTTAGCCAGATGAATGATCAAATCATCCGGATGTGAGACGCAATTCTGATAAGAATCCGCTGAAAGATTTGAAAGGATGGGGTGATGAGTGAGTGGTTGCATCTTCAAACCGCCCTTTTTCAGTTACTGGTTTTGACTTCGATTGCTTGTATGTAGTTATCTTACACCCGATGGGGACAATTTCATCATTAATCAATCCTGATGGCTAGCCCCTCATCTTTGATAAATCTTAGTCAATTTCTAGTTAGAATCATCTATCAGGTTTCTATCTTTTGATGGATGAAAACTCTATCTTAATTTTTTAGGATAGACGGAGTTTTAATAGTGGTAATATTTTTTATGGTAGATCAGCTGTTAAAAACAGTAACAGAAAGTTTAAGAGATATTGTGGGTAGCGGTGTTAAGATTATTCCTGCGCTTCTGATTGCTTTAGTCATTATATTTTTAACCCGCTACGCTACTTTTTTTATTGAAAATCTTGTTTCTCAAATTACTGAAAAAACAATTCGTAGCCGATCTTTACAGCTTTTACTGGCAAAAACCAGTTATGTTACCACTTGGGTGATTGGGGTACTGATGGCTTGTGTTGTGGCATTTCCTGGTTTAAGATTGGGGGATTTAGTGGCGACTTTAGGACTGAGTTCTGTTGCGATTGGTTTTGCGTTTCAAGATATTTTTAAGAACTTTTTAGCCGGAATCTTACTCCTTTTACAAGAACCTTTTAGAATTGATGATCAGGTGATTATTGGCAACTATGAAGGAACTGTGGAAAAGATAGATATCCGAACCACTAAAATTCGCACTTATCAAGGAGAACAAGTTTTACTCCCCAATTCTACTGTCTTTACCAGTGCTGTCCAAGTACGAACTGCATTTAATTCTCGGCGAACTGACTTAGCAGTAGGGGTAGATTATAATACTCCATTACTCCAAGCGGTTGAGATTTTAGAGAATACTATTCAACAAGTTGAAGGGGTTTTAAATCATCCTGAAGCTGAAATTGATGTGGTTAATTTTGGAGATAGTTCAATTGATTTTATTGTTCGTTACTGGACTCAGCCACAGCAAAAAACAGTAAGAACCATCCAAACTAAAGCGATTATTTCAATTAAACAAGCTTTAGATCAAGCGGATATCAATATACCCTATCCCATTCGGACGCTATATTATTATAACCAAGATCAATATAATGATTATTTCCCCAGCAATAATCATCAAACTCCATCTCAAGATGAGATGTATTCTTCATGAAATTCCATCATCAAAGCAGAGAGTTTGAACTGATATATATTTGGAGATTAACAATAGATAATTCCTGTAGAGATGTTAAACTTAACGCCTTTACAAAATGTAGAAGATGGTAGAGACTTGAAATCAAATATCTCTACCTCGCTTCTTTTATGAAATTAAACCATTAATTCATTGAACTAACTATAAAGATGAGGGACTATCCGGTGCAATTTCAATTCCCCCTTGATTTTTGACAACTTGTTGATCCGTAATTAAATCACTTAATTCATGAAATTCAACACCAATATCTTGACAAGCTTGCTTGAGATTATTCTGAAAAGTACTTAAATCTTCTCCATAACCACAATAGTAAGCTGCTTCCTTTAAGCCTTGTTTTGCATTGGCTCTAGCGCAATCAATTAGTTCTGTTCCAGATAATGATTTGGGATTGGTCATAATGATTGTTCCTAGTTGTTTTGAATATCGATATTTTGCCTCTAAATTAGTATATCACAATGATTAAGCTAAAATATATTCTAGAAGATAGATGTTAATTCAACGATGAATTGTAAAATAAAAAACAGGATAAACTTTAAGGCAAAAAACTGAGAATGAGAGCAAAAAGTTGATCGACGAATGCGTAGTGATTGAGTCAAGAAAGATGAACCACGAAACTTATATGAAACTAGCGATAGAAGAGGCAAAAAAAGGAGATATGCCTTATGGTGCTGTGTTAGTCAAAGATGACAAAGTTGTGATGAAAGGATATAATACCGCACAGCGAGACAATGATGTTTCTGCTCATGGTGAAATTAATGTTTTACGTCAATTTACAAAAGAAACCGGAAACTATGCTTTAGATGCTTTAAAAGGCTATACCCTTTATACAACCTGTGAACCCTGTGCTATGTGTGCAGCAGCTTGTGTTTGGGTGGGTTTATCGGAAATTGTTTATGGCGCTTCTATCAAACAATTACTCGATATTGGTTCAGAACAAATTGATATTTCTTGTCAAACCATTGTAGATAAAGGATTTCAAAACATAAAAATTGTATCAGGCATTTTAGCTGAAGAGTGTTTGGCTTTATTTCAATAAATTTGCTTTTTTTATTAATAGAAAACCTTGATTAGTTCTATCTATTTCTGAAATAATGAAATTAGAAAAATTAAATCGATGGGGTTGGTGGAGTAAGTTGGTTGCTGTCATTACTCTAATCAACTTTTTACTGGTTTTATTTAATCTCAGCTATATTTCTTTTCGAGATGTTTATTTTAAACAACTTCCCAGTTTAGTCCAATTCTATGATCCGGTTAAAGGAATTGAATCTCATCCAGATACCACTCAATACTTAAAAACAGTGGATACGTTAGCCTTTGAACTCTATCAGAATAAAATATCCAGTTCATCAACAGAATTAATATTAGCCTCTTTACGTCAACAAAGTGAAGAAATGTTGGTTGAAAATCCATTTAGCGCCGCCAATAAATTTGGCACATTTGCTAAGTTAAAACGGCGAATGGAATCTTATGTAGATACGGCTTCAGCGCGTCAAGCTTTTACAACATTTTGGAGTCAAGACTATCTCAGCCAAGTGGGTGCTTTAGAGGCTTTGCACTATTTTAATCAACAAATTCGTCCCTTAATGGAAGTTAATTATTATCGAGAAATTGATGAAAATGGTCAATATATTGATAATTTCTTACTGATCGACATTTACTTTATCATATTTTTTGCCATTGAATATTTTAGTAGAACGTTTTGGTACTCCATTAAAACGCCCAATACAAATTGGCTGGATGCATTGTTAAGACGTTGGTATGATGCTGTTCTTTTAATTCCGGCTTGGCGATGGTTAAGAATCATTCCATTAGGGGTAAGATTGCACAAATCAGGTTTAGTTAATATGGAACATATTTTAGCACAAACCACCCATGAACCCGCCGCTTACTTAGCAGACAGAGTTTCAACCTTTTTGATGGTAAGGTTTATTAATCAAGCCAAAGAATCTATAGAAGCGGGTGAAGTCACTCAATCTTTACTCAATTCCCCCCCTTATCTTCAAGTCAGTAATGTTGATAAAATAGATGCCATTACAGATCGAATTTTACAACTGACCATTTATAAAGTTTTACCGCAAGTAAAACCGGATTTAGAATTATTACTGCGTCATAGTTTAGCTGAAGCGGTTCAAGGGTCAGATCTCTATCAAGGATTACAACAGATTCCGGGTTTATCAGGAATTCCAGCAGAGACTCTGGATCAATTTTCCGATTATTTAGCGACTACAACCTGTGACGTTTTAGCCTCATCTTATGCCGACTTAGAAGGACGAGAACGGTTTGAACAACTCACCTCAAGTTTTAAGCAGGTTCTCCGGCAAGAATTACAGGATGACAAAACCCAAGCGGAATTACAGAAATGGATGTCAGATTGGTTAGAAGAACTGAAAATTAACTATGTTCAGAAATCCCATAAACCTGACCCTGAAGAGACTTTAGATGAAGCGGAGAAACTACGAGAAAGTTCTGAAACTCAAGAGTTTGTAGAACCTACTTGAGATCTTTTCATAAAACTGTTATGAAAAAAGCATTTTTCATTAGAATGAATCTATAACTTGAACTTTCTTCTAGAGTGAATGCATATTATTGTTTTTTTGTCAACCCCACCCTCAAGCAGCGTCTCCAAAAGATGTTCTTTTTCTCTAGCTCTAAAGTCGCTTCAATGGCATGGGGTGGCAATTGCCGATTATATGAAATCAGGGTTTGAAGAGAATACTAACCTGAATTCGAGCTTATAGGCACAACAAGATTAAATTATACTCTATACATTACATCATACAAGACTTAGCCCTAACCCGTCAAGCCCTATAAATTCGTGAAATTCAGACCCATAACTTATCGTTACAATGTCATCATAGCTTGACAAATATACAAATTTTTAATTGTTAATTTCTATAAGCTAAGCAAAACTGATTGAACTGAGAACAGGAGAAATGAATTTTTGACATAGGTTTGATAGACTGTGGAAGAACTCACCTCAGAACCCTGTACATGAGGAGTAATCGAAGTGGTGAATTCATGGATTATAGATAACAACTTGAGGCGCTAAACACCAACCTGATTCAGAATTGATGACTTTACCAATTCCTAAAAATTGATGTTTTTCCTGATAAACTCGAATTGGATTGCGATCAAAACCCTCAGTATAAATTGGAATGAACTGTCCTTGACACCACCGCATTGCCTCGTCTGGAGAAAGATGAATTTTGGCTAAATGCTGTAACCCTCTAGATGGATCTAAAGGTTGAAATTTTTTTTGTTGAATTTGAGTTTCCAACTCTTCTAAAGTGAGGCTATCTTGTAGATCAAATCCACTACTTTGAGTCCGAATTAAACCGGCTAAAGTCCCCCCAACTTTAAGCTGTTCTCCCCAGTCTCTGGCAATAGAACGAATATAGGTTCCGGCACCACAATCAATGGCAATTTCTAACCGGGGAAATTCTCCCGGATGCCATGCTAAAATCTCAAGATTAAAGACTTCAACGGTTCGGACGGGAATCTCAATTTCTTCTCCTTTCCGCGCTAAATCATACAAGCGTTTGCCTTGAACTTGGATGGCACTGTAACGAGGAGGAATTTGTTCAATTTTACCGATAAATTGAGGTAAGATTGCTTTGACAGCTTCTAAGCTTAAATCAGGAACTGGATGAGACGTTAAGGTTTCTCCTTCCAAGTCATCTGTTGTAGTTGTCATGCCAAATTGGATCGTGGCATGATAGGCTTTTTGAGAAGGTAAAAACTGAATGAACCGCGTCGCTTTTCCCAGCGCAATTGGCAACACCCCAGTTGCAGCTGGATCGAGAGTTCCAGCGTGTCCTACCCGCTTTAAGCGCAATAAACGACGCACTCGCGCTACACAGTCATGGGACGTTAAACCGGCTGGTTTATTTAAGTTGAGAAACCCTAACATTATTTTGATTCAAAGTTATGCTTCTGAGTCTATCAGATCACAACAATATCTAAATCATTTTCACTCACCCCTAAAACAATTGCTAAATATTGAGGGTTATCGCGATCATCTGTTCTAATGACAACTCCAGTACCGTCGTCAACTGTGATGGGTTCAAATTCTAAATCACTCTCTGTTAAGCCTGATAAAATAATCTGATCTTCCTCTGGATTATAATCGCCAATCTCATCAGCAAAGAACTCAGAGTCTCCTCCTGTATTCTCACTCAATACAAAAGAATCCTCTCCTTCACCTCCAATTAAGATATCAATCCCTAAATCTCCTGAAAGCACGTCATTTCCTTCATCTCCAGAGAGAAAGTCATTGTCTTGGCCCCCATAGAGACAATCATCATCGATATTGCCAAATAGACTATCTCCCCCTAAGTTCCCAAAAATCCTATCATCTCCAGCCTCGCCTAATAGAACATCACCATTTTGACCGCCAAAAATGCTATCATCTCCGTCACCCCCTAATATCGAATCTCCCTGAGTATTCCCAAACAACAGATCTGTGCTGTTTTCTCCCAAGAGGGTATCCCGTTCACCACCACCATACAACGTATCTTGATTTAAACCCCCCGTTAAACAGTCTGCGCCTTCTCCACCAATGTAGCGATCGCGCGCTGCAGTCCCTGAAAGGGTATCTCCTTCTAAGTCTGTTACTGTTTGTTCGTTGATCGTCCCATCTCCTGCTGACCCCTCAACGGTATCACCTCCGTTACCTCCACCCATTGTTTCTTCCTCACTGGGTAAAGATTCTAAATATTCTATAAGCTCAAGAAAAACTTGCGATGTCATAATTGTTGTCTCCAGTCACCTAGGTGTTCAATCGGACTTGATTATTGAACCCGTAAAAAAGAGACCAGAATTCGGGGCCGCTGACTCTCTCCAACTAGCTTACCGAGAATATTTTTGCTTCACTCATCTGGTTCTATGCTGGGTTCTCAAGGTCATGCTCATGTTTCACCCCGTTGTTTTCTTTGTTACCTGAACGGATATTTTTTTGCGTGTTCTCCGATCTGAACAAAGTTAATTTATTGCTTATAATTATAAGATAATCCCTCATTATTCACGAGAAACCCCTGAAGAGGAATAACCGACCGGACGGACAATTTCGTCTTGCGTGAGTTCCTGGCTTAGACAAGCTGCTAGATTCAAATGTATTCACTCAATTGCGGTTATGTTAAACACCACTGCCATTCTCATTGATGCCTTTGTTCACCAACTCCAAGAGGGTTACCAGCGTACTTATGGTGGGTTTAAACCCAACTACCCAGAAATCATTGCCTGGGCTGGAACAATGGCTTTAGAAAATATTGCCAATAGCGATGCCCTTTACCACAACATTGAACACACGATGTTAGTGACACTTGTGGGTCAAGAAATCTTACGGGGCAAGCACATTCGAGAGGGGGGTGTAACACCGGAGGACTGGCTCCATTTTACCATATCTTTACTCTGTCATGATATTGGTTATGTTAAAGGAGTTTGTCGCAAAGACCAAGAAGCTGATGATCTCTATGCCACTGGCATTGGAGAGGGGATGGTTTCAATTCCTGCTGGGGCAACTTCTGCCAGTTTAACGCCTTATCATGTGGATCGGGGAAAATTGGTAATTGATGAACGCTTTGGCGGTCACCAACTGATTGATGCTGAACAAATTAAACGGAATATTGAATTGACTCGTTTCCCGGTGCCCGAAGACGAAACCCATCAAGATCGGCATAATTATTCAGGGTTAGCGCGGGCAGCCGACTTAATAGGTCAACTCAGCGATCAACGATATTTGAATAAAATTAGCGCCCTATTTTATGAGTTTGAAGAAGTAGGAACTAATCAAGTTTTAGGCTATAAAACCCCCGGAGATTTACGGGCAAATTACGCTAAGTTTTATTGGAATGGCGTTTTTCCTTATATCCCTGCGGCTTTAAGATATTTGGAACTGACGCAAGAGGGTAAACAAATTATTGCTAATCTTTATGCCAATGTGTTTCAAGTGGAAAATGAACGGCGAATTTTACAGGAAAGCAATAAATATATGCCAGAAGTGATGGATAGTACCAATGGCAAATATGAAGAATTAGAAGCCTCAAAACATTTACCTAAATTTAGCGAATTGACTGAACTGAACTTATAGATTAATCATTGAAATCTCAAGTGGAACAACCAACCGCTGACCTGGAACAACGGGTTCAACAACTCCGGCAACAACTGCAACAAGCCAGTTATGCTTACTATGTTCTGGATGACCCGATCATGGAAGATTCAGTCTATGATCGGCTATATCGAGAATTACAAGCCTTAGAAACTCAATACCCCAGTTTAGTGACTCCCGATAGTCCGACTCAGCGGGTGGGGGAAAAACCAGCGACTCAATTTGAGTCGGTTCGTCATCATGTTCCACTGTATAGCTTAGAAAATGCCTTTGATTTTGAGGAATTAAAGGCGTGGCAAGATCGCTGGCAAAAATTAATTGAGGAAAAGGATAATCTAAAAACGGATCAAATTCCCCTCTATATTTGTGAACTTAAAATTGATGGTTCCGCGATCGCCTTAACCTATGAAAATGGGATTTTAGCGCGGGGGGCAACGCGAGGAGATGGTATCACTGGGGAAGACATTACCCAAAATATCAAAACCATTCAGTCCATTCCGTTGCGGTTAAATAGCCCTTCTCCGCCTGCAAGAATAGAAGTTCGAGGAGAGGCGTTTTTATCCATCAATATCTTTGAACAAATTAATCAACAACGGGCAGAAAAGGTCGAATCTCCCTTTGCTAACCCCCGCAATGCCGCCGCCGGAACCCTACGTCAGCTAGACTCGCGTATTGTTGCCCAAAGACGGTTAGATTTCTTCGCCTATACTTTACACTGGCCGGAGACTGAAACTCAGCCCCAAACCCAATGGCAGAATTTGGAACAACTGCAAAATATGGGATTTAAAGTGAATCCCAACCGTCAACAATGTGAATCTTTAACAGCAGTTCAGGACTATGTTAAAGACTGGGAGACTCGGCGGCAAACCTTACCCTATATGACTGATGGCGTTGTGGTTAAACTGAATTCTCTGGCCTTACAACAACAGTTAGGGTTTACCCAAAAATTTCCCCGTTGGGCGATCGCCCTGAAATATCCAGCCGAAGAAGCCCCGACTAAAGTGAAAGCAGTCACCATTCAAGTGGGACGAACCGGGGCATTAACTCCCGTCGCAGAACTCGAACCCGTTCATTTAGCCGGAACTACCGTCCAACGGGCAACCTTACACAACCGCGATCGCCTGACAGAATTAGATCTGCATCTGGGGGATACCGTCGTCGTTCGTAAAGCCGGGGAAATTATCCCAGAAGTGGTGCGGGTTCTCCCCGAATTACGCCCTGAGAACGCTCCATCGGTGAAAATGCCGGATCACTGTCCAGAGTGTGGTCAGCCCGTTGTACAGCCCTTACAAGAGGCGGTGACACGCTGTATTAATGCCTCCTGCCCTGCCATTTTACGGGGATCGCTGCGCCATTGGTGTAGTCGAGAGGCCCTCGATATTAATGGGGTGGGGGATAAACTGGTTCAGCAATTGGTGGATCAGGGGTTAGTTCAGTCCGTCGCTGACTTATATGATCTCAATGTCGAACAACTGAGTTCCCTCGAACGCATGGGAGAAAAGTCTGCCCAAAAACTGATGTCGGCGATCGCCGCATCCAAAACTCAACCTTGGCCGCGAGTCCTTTATGGTTTAGGCATTCGTCATGTCGGCAGTGTTAACGCCACGGTTATCACCCAAGCATTTCCCACCGTTGAGTCTTTAATGGCGGCTTCTGCTGCTACAATTGAAGGAATTTATGGGATTGGCCCAGAAATTGCCCAATCTGTGTCAGACTGGTTTAAAGTAGAAGCCAATCAAGCCTTAATTGAACGATTGAAAAAGGCTGGATTAGAATTCGCTTCAACCTCTCCAACCCCGTCACCTGAACCTCTTCTTGAGAACTATAGCGCTGACGCGCATGGCTTACGCCTAACGGCACGCTGCGCGAACGCTAGGGGCGGGACGGCAAACCACTCCGCCCAGTTTCCGCAATCTTTACCTTTAGCTGGAAAAACCATTGTCATTACTGGAACCCTACCGACATTAAAACGGAATGAAGCCAAAGAACTCATTCAAAATACTGGGGGAAAAGTCACCAGTTCAGTCAGTTCCAAAACCGATTATATCTTGCTGGGTACTGATCCGGGTTCAAAGTGGGACAAGGCACAAACCCTAGGTATTCCAATTTTATCTGAGACCGAATTACTAGAATTAACTCAAGGCAAAGACTAGACTACTCTGATTCATCATCTAAGGTATCCAGTAAGTCTTCTACATCATCATCTGCTGTTAACCCTGAACCGGTTTGCAATGCTGCCAGCATCTGCTGCTTGACAGCTTTTGCCCAAAGATCAAAGTTAAAATCAAACCCTTCAAGGGAAACCTGCTTTTCCGTTGAAGCATCAAATTGATCGGTATTCTGTATTCCCATTTTTTTCGCCTCCAATAACAAGTCGTGGTGAAGCTAAGAGGCGCGTTCCTTCAGGAGAAACTCCTTACTTCCGTCTAACAGCCTGACCCACTGCATAATTCAAGGGAACTCGACTGAAAGATGAACGATTTTTATATATTCTGATCATAACAGGTTTATATCCCATCTGGCTAGAGGACGGGGATTGGATCAGAAGATGATTAAAAATTTTTATACAAAATATAAAATGATAAATTGTTTTAAGGATTACTTGACAAATGCTTGACAAAAAAAGAAACATATTGTTAGTTAATTTTTGATTAAAATTGAGCGATCAAATCATCTGATGATCCGAGAGACTGTTTGAGGGCTGGTGAACAGTTAAAGTAGACAACACTCCAAACTCCTGCATAGGCGAAGTCATCCCGCCCCTTCTTCTCTTTCCACCCTCAACCCTACCTCCACCTGCCTGTTGCTGTGCTTCCCCGATCGTCAAGGGGCTAGGTTGGACTTGGAAAATCAGCACTTTAGGTTTATAATTATGAAGATAAAAATCCGCTTCTATCATCCTTCTGTTCTGCAACTCAAATTTTTTATAGAGCTGTTTGTCATCATTTATAACATCAGGGATTCAAAATTCAGAGAGGAAGAAGCGTTTAATCTCAAACAGTTGAATTAACATGAGATTCAATTGAGAGAATGAGCCAGGGTTTTAGTCCTGCAACTCAGGCTGACTTTACCCATAAAGTTATAGACTGAAATGGCTGAATTCTACAGAGATCAGTAAACATTTCTGGATGGAATAAAACAACTCAATATAGAGCCTAAAACAAGGGGTTTTATATTGATTCAATGAAAGAAAAGTCCCCTAAAAATTGGGTGATTTGGGAACTAATTTTTGTCATTCAAGGACTAACATCACTAAAGATAGGGTGAAACGAGAAATCAGATGAATCAACTATCATTACACCATCTACCTACATTATTACATCAGGCAATTCGACTCACACAAGATTCCCTTGTTCGTTTAGCACAGCAAGATGAGTTTTATAACATCATTACCACAGCTTTTGGTAATCGGATCAACTTCCAGAAACTGAATCAGATTCAACATCAGTGGTTGAATAGAAACTTTATTCATCTGCCGAATCTTGAAATTTGTTCCACAACAGAAATCTGTGGTGCAGATGGAGCCTATGCACAACAAAATCATAGAATTTACTTAGCGCAAGAATATTTAGAACGACATTATCAAAGTCATCCTATAGAGATCGTTAATGTTCTGCTTGAAGAAATTGGTCATTGGTTAGATACCCAAATTAATGTAGAAGAAACCCCAGGTGATGAAGGGGCAATTTTTTCGGCTTTAGTGCGAGGGGAATCTCTCAATGAACAAAAACTGCAACAACTTAGAGATGAAAATGACAGTGCCATTATTGTTTTAGATGGTAAAGTGATTGAAATTGAGCAGGCTATTGTAGATTTTACAGAGGATGTATTACTATATGCAGATGATCAAGTGCCGCCAGATGTCAGTCGAACAGAAATCCCTCGCGATAATCGTGTTCAAGCTTTTAATGAACAACAAAACGTTGTTTTAACTGAAGAGATTTTTATTAATAATCCTGAAGTTTGGGAGGAAGTATCTGGAAGTATTCCAGCCGGAACGGTTATTAATAGCCACTATATTGCTTTAGCACCCGCCCAAGATCAACGGTTACAAGCCACTGCAACTTTTACATTTGAGCATCCCATTTTAGGGGTAATGGGTTGGAGTGATGAGTTGCTAGCAACCAACGATTTACTCGGCCTAGAAAACGTCACCTATTCTGAGCAAAATAGCACTCATTTAGATAATGAACCCGTTTTTACTCAGTTAGATGATACCGTTCAAATTAATGGCAATACCCTAGAAGTAAGTATCTCAAATGATAGCGGACTTGATCCGGTTCGGGTAATTACTTCAGCCGATATTTCACAAGTAACTGGAGAAGCAATTATTATTGATCCTCCCTTGGATGTCAGCAATCAACAATCTCAGGTTTTACAGATTTTTGCAGAACAACAAAGCTTTATCCTTCCTGAAGATGTACCCATCAATGATACAGCAGATTGGAACCAACAATTAGGTGTAATTTCAGCAGGAACTCAGGTCAGCAGTTACTATATCTATTTAGATCCACAGTTTGTTGATGTTGATACATTCTTTAATGCTCAGGCAACAGTTACTTTTAATCAACCTATTTTAGGAATCATTGGTGGTAGTAATGAATTACTTGAAACTAATGATATTATAGGTTTAGATGATGTGACTTATCCAGAAGTCAGTGAGTTTGGTCCGAGGGGGATGGATAATAATAATCCCGATGGGACTCGGGATAGTGCAGATTTTGATGGGAATACAGTCACCCTTGATGTGACAGCGCGAGATGGCATTGACCCAGTTCGGGTACTGGTGGCAGCCGATGGTGAGATCGCAAATAGTCCCCCTACGGCTTTAGCATTATCCAATAATTTAGTCTCTGAAAATAGCCTATCAGGAACTGAAATTGGTATTTTATCAACCACAGATCCAGATGTTGATGATACCCATACCTACACTTTAGTAGCCGGAGATGGGGATATCGATAATAACATTTTTACGATTGAGAACGATCGCCTGTTGATCAACAATTCCCCAGATTTTGAAACTCAGAATAGTTATAGTATCCGAGTTCGGAGTACAGATAGTGGGGGATTATTGACTGAAAATATTCTCGAAATTGCTGTGGAGGATGTCAATGAAATTCCCACTCAAATTAACTTGAGTGAAACCACTGTAGTAGAAAATCTCCCGGCAAATACAGCGATCGCTACCCTGTCAACCGTTGATCCAGATGTGACCGAAACTCACACTTATACTTTCGTGGCTGGAGAAGGCGATACAGATAATAACAGCTTTACCATTGAGGAAAATCAACTCTTCATTAATAATTCTCCAGATTTTGAAACCCAAGAGAATTACAGCTTGCGTATTCGTTCTACAGACTCTGACGGGTTATTCTTGGACACGGTTTTCAATCTGACAGTTACGGATGAGAATGAAGCACCAAACTTTACCAGTACAGCGATTACAACCGTTAACATTAATCAAGTCTACAGCTACACCCTGACCACAACAGACCCAGAAGCCGACCCTCTGACGTTGACTGCAATTCAAGTTCCTGACTGGTTAAATTTTGTTGATAATGGAGATGGCACAGCATTACTGTCAGGGACACCTACGATCAATGCGGGAGGTACTGTTCCCATTGAACTACGGGTTGAAGATTCTCAGGGACTTAGTGAAACTCAATCCTTTACCCTTGAGGTGGTTGAGGTGAACCTTCCCCCAGCCGAGATTACTCTCTCCTCTCAAACGGTAGATGAAAATGTTGACCCAGCAACAGTGATTGGTGCATTCACAAGTGTTGATCCGAATCCCAATCAAACCCATACCTATACTTTAGTCGATGGAGGGGAAGGTGTTTTTGAGATTGTGGGTAATGAATTGAAAACCACTGGAGACTTAGATCATGAACAACGCGATCGCTATGAGATAACGGTACGAAGTACTGATAATGGTTCTCCCAGCCTATCTTTAGAAACAATCTTCACAATTTCTGTCAATGATCTTTTAGAAGTTACGCCAACACCAGAACCTGTTCCTGAACCTGTTCCCGAACCGACTCCTGAACCTGTTCCTGAACCTGTTCCCGAACCGACTCCTGAACCTTCACCAGAACCGGGACCGACTCCTGAACCGGGACCGACTCCTGAACCCGTTCCCGAACCAACTCCTGAACCTTCACCAGAACCGGGACCGACTCCTGAACCGGGACCGACTCCTGAACCCGAACCTGAACCTGAACCTGAACCCGAACCCGAACCCGAACCTAAGCCAGATTCTAATCCGGATCGTGATCCTGATCCTGAGGTATCAGAGAATGAAGATGTTCCAGAGAAACCTACTCCTCAAGATCCGACAGACCCGCCTCCAGTAACTCGCGATCAGCCATCAACTCCCGATCCGGAGATAGATGAAGAAGATTCAGCATCCGCTTGCGATCGCGATTCTACAGGGGTAATTATTGATCCCTCAACTCTCGTTAATCTCGATCCCCCTCCTGCTGAATTAGGAGACTCCTCTATCACAGGAAGCAATAACAACGACCAACTTTTGGGAACCGATGGGAGTGAAACGATCAACAGTTTGTTGGGAGAAGATGTGATCTTTGGCTTCGGTTCAGCCGATCAGTTATTTGCCAATGAGGGAAATGATCAACTGTTTGGAAACTCTGGTACAGACTGGATGAATGGGGGTTCCGGTGATGACACCCTCTATGGCGGTCAAGATGGGGATACCCTAGCAGGGGAAGCAGGAGAAGATCATCTATTTGGCAACAAAGGAAATGATGTTTTATTCGCCCAACAAGACAATGACTGGGTAAATGGTAATCAGGATCAAGATCAAGTTCAGGGGGGAGAGGGAGACGATACCCTGTATGGGGGTCAAGCCAATGATACGTTAATTGGCGGTACAGGCAGCGATCAATTGTCGGGTGATAAAGGTAGCGATATCCTAGTAGGGGTTGATCCGAGTCGTGTTAATCCCGGTATCAATGAAGTGGATCAACTCACGGGGGGTCCTGACAGCGATACTTTTGTTCTAGCCGATCTCGACAAAACCTACTATATCGGACAAGGAACAGCAGATTATGCATTGATTACAGATTTTGATCCCAATGAGGATACCATTCAGTTACATGGAGACTGTGAGGATTATCAACTCAATGTCCAAACCGAAGGGGTTTACTTAAGTTTAATCGCAGATACTCAGCAAGAGTTAGTGGCAATTATCCAAACCGCTAACCCAGATGAGTTATCCTTAAACGCGACTTACTTCAGTTTTAGCTAAAACGATATCTGTTGAAAAATGATGTAGGATGCCAACAACAGTCCCGCGTCATCCACTAACGATGGCGACGGGATGAATTCTTACCAATCTGGGACGTTGGATTTTTCATATCAAGTCCGGATTATTAGTGAGCATCAAAAGAAGAAAGTTGATGAACTGAATTTCTTTGCTCCTACACCCCACACCCCACTCCCGACTCCCGACTTCCAGAAGATGTGTATAGTGTTCAGCCGGACATGATATCACTTGTATTTCCCCATCAAGTGTGATAAGAAAAGGGCAAGATATTTTGTCAGCATTCTAGAAACCTAGTCTTAACCTAACTTTTAGGTCTCGCAGCTATGCCAATGTCAACTTCAAAATTCCCTCAACATCAAACCAGGCGGGGATGGATCACCGCTAAACAGTCTATTATTTCGGCGCGTCTGTGGCTAAGATTAGTTTCTGGGATCGCTGTCACTGCGATCGCCCCTGTGGCTTTCATCAGCACTCCTACCCTAGCGGCTGTCGTAGAAGATTGGAAACTGAATCCTAATACGGGTCAGGTTGAAGTACTCTTGCCAGAAGGGGTAATTCCTCAACTGTCTGTTCTGAGTCAGCCCGGTCGTTTTGTCTTAGATTTACCTCAAACAGAAGTCGGGGTAAACGTGACAGAGTTCTACGAAGATAGCTTAGTTCGCCAAGTCAGTTTAACCCAAGTGGATAACCAAACTGCCCGACTGACCGTAGATTTTTCACCTGGGGTGGTGTTGGATGCTCAAGCGGTAGAATTACAACAAATTGGGATTGATAATTTGTGGATTGTCCGTCCGGGAGTGCAGTCCATCTCAGAACCGCAAACGGCCCCTGAACCCAGTATTACCCCCAGTGATGCTACGGTAGAACCGTTCACAGAAGCGGTAGAACCACCGCCACCCCCTCTAACAACGACGGTAGAAGCACCTGTAGAATCTCCGGTCGGACCCTATTCCGCTGTGGATATTTTACGCATTCCGTTAGCAGATCCGCAAGAGGCAGAACTGTTCCCTGAAGAACCAATAACCCCGCCAGCGACTGAAGTGGTTGCAGAAGAAGCGGTTGAAGAAGCAGAGGTGACTGAATCTGTCACCCAACCCCCAGGCGGAAGCCGTGTGATTCCCTATGGTCAACCCATTCCCAAAGCCTCTGAACAAGAGGTGATTGCTTTTCAACCCCAGGTGATTGATCAAAGTCCTCCAAGCCTATTGCTGGCAGAAGGGGATAAGGTCACCTTACGTTATCCCAGTCCCGTTGAAGTGCCTTTAAGTGCCCGTCCAGACCGTCAAGAGGTATTATTGCTGCAAGGGGGCATTGTCGATCGAGAAGGGCGATATATTATTCCTCCCGATACTCCAGTGATTGGCCGATTTGAAACTAGTTCAAAAGGGAGTCGATTTGTTGCGGTGGGGATTAATTTAGAGGATCGAACGATTCCTTTTGCTGCTCAATCAGAATGGATTGATGGCAGATTAGAGATTGATACTGAAAAAGTTGCCATTGATTCTGGTATTGGCGGATTAGGTGGATTATTAATTAGTGGTTTTTCTGGCATTGGATTGTTAGTGGGGGTAATTGGTGGGGCGGCAGTGGGTGTGATTACTTCTCCAGAACCGACGACTTTACAACCCGGTCAACTCATTGAAGTTCAGTTAATCGAAGATTTGCCAAAATCTGAACTCGTTTATTATGGTGTTGATCAGATGCCGCCCTTCAATCAAAGACCGTACTTTGACCAGAAATATTAGGCAAAAATCAATTAACAGATGAACGAGCTAGCTGAAGTACAAAATTGCTATTAACGTAAGTTGCTAGTTACCCAAGAATCTGTGGCAGTTCATCAAAAACCTCTGAGTATTAGTCTAGAAAAAGATCACAGTCATGGTCGCCAAGTGGAACGCCAGGTTTCAGTTTTTAAGAGTCTCGACTGCCTCAAATCTCACTGGTGTGGAATTCCAAGTCTTATTAAAGTTGAAAGACGAGGTCAAAGAGGTAATAAAAATTATTATCAAATAGCTTATTATATGAGTAGTTTGTCAGAAAATGCTAAGACATTTGCCCAAAAGATTAAAGGACATTGGCAAATAGAGAATCGCTGACATTGGGTCAAAGATGTCATTTTCAAAGAAGATAATTCTTCTCTACATCACTTTCAAGCCCGAAGGAATTTATCTATCCTCCAAACTATTGCAATCAATCTTTTTAGACTTTTGGGTTTTTGATCAATTACAGAGGGTCAAAGATGGCTTAATTACAGGTGGTCTAGGCTTTTGGTTTTGTTAGAATGAAACAGCCCTGCCTTTTTAAGGGGGGATCGGGGAATTTCTGCTTTTTAAATTGGAAAAATAGCGAATAATCTCAGTTGCAGGTAAGCCATACATTTCTGCTATTCATCATTAATTAATCTGATAATCTCGGCTTTCTAAATCAATTGCACCTAACGCTTTTAATGTTAATTTTTGAGCGGCGGTAATGCCAGTAACTCCTGTAATATTCATGCCATGATAAGGTTTATCGGTGCGTAACATTTGCACGCATTCTTCTGTGTTTAAATCCCACACTCGCAAGGCTTGATCGTGACTACCACTGACTAACATTTGATGATCTTGACTAAAGACAACAGACCAAACGGGACTGTCATGACCTGATAAAACTTTAATACAAGTTTCTGTTTCAAAATCCCAAAGTCGGAGGTTGCGATCGGTACTGCCACTCACCCAAAGTTGACCGGTTTTAGTAAACTGAATTCCCTGAATTCGATCTAAATTGCCTTGCCAGACTTTCACACAATTTCCAGTGGCAATGTCCCATAACCGCACACTGCGATCGTAACTGCTACTGGCTAAAAATTGTCCATCTGGACTAAAACATAAACCATGAACCCGTTGACTGTGTCCTACTAGGGTGATCAAACAGGTTGCGGTTTCCACATCCCATAGTTTTACCGTTTGGTCATAACTGCCACTGGCTAACCACCGACCATCCCCACTAAACGCCACCGACCCCACAGACCGAGTATGTCCGCTGAGACAGTGAAGACATTCCCCCGTCTGAACTTCCCATAGTCTCAGGTTTTGGTCGTTCCCTACACTCACGAGAAGATCTCCCTGGGGACGAAAGGCCACCGCTTGCACCTGATCGGTATGACCATGTAAGGTTTTGACACAGTCTCCGGTTTGTAGATCCCACAGTTTCACCGTTCGGTCATAACTGCCACTGGCTAGGAGTTGACCGCTGGGGTGAAATGCCACAGACCAAACCCAGTCCGTATGACCCTGAAACCACTGTAAACAACGACCGGTATTGATATCCCATAACCGAACGCGCTGGTCGTCACTCCCTGTAGCGAGGCGGTTTCCACCCGGACTAAGGGCAAAAGACCAAACCTGATGTTTATGACCCCGTAAGGTTCGCAAGCGTTGACCGGTATGAATATCCCACAGTTGAACCAATTGTTCTTGGCTACCTGTGGCTAGAATGGGTTGGTCAGGACTAAACGCAAGGGAACACACCTGAGACTCAAACCCTCGCAAGGTTTTTAAAATCTTACCTTTATTCACCTGCCAAATTTTAACAGTTTGGTCATCACTGCTGCTGGCTAACAGTTCCCCATTGGGACTAAATGCCACTGTCCAGACCGAGTCTTGATGTCCGGTTAAGGTATGAACCCATTGACCGGTTTCCACATTCCATAATTTGACGATATTCTCATCACAACTACTGGCGATCGCTTGAATTTTAGCACGGGTTGTGGTGGCAAAGGTGACCGTCCAATTTAAACTCGAATCTCCCAGAAATGTTTGAACACAGTTTCCCGTTTCAACCTGCCAGAGTTTAATACTTTGATTTTCACTACTACTAGCAATCATCTCACCATCCGAACTAAAAATAACAGTTTTCACCGTATCTGTATGTTCATGAAAAGTTTGAAGACAATGACCAGTTTGAACCTGCCAAATTTTAACGGTTTGATCTTCACTACCACTGACTAAAAGACGACCATCCGGACTAAAATTAACACAGTAAATAGTGCCGTAATGACCGCCACATCGGTGTAAGCATTCCCCGGTACTGACTTTCCAAATTCTCACGGTTTTGTCTTCACTGCCACTGGCTAACAGTTCCCCATCCGGACTAAAACTCAGGGTTTTAACGCTACCCGTTTTTCCTTGAAAAATTAAGCGCTGTTGACCCGTTTCAACGTTCCACAGGAGAATTTTACCCTCTGTATCTCCTGTCGCTAATTGATCATTAATGCCTAAAGCTACAGTTAGAGAATGTCCTAAGGTTTTAGCAAACACAGATCGACTGAGATCGGCTTCTAAAAAGTTGACATCTTGTAAATTTGCATCTTGTAAATAGGCTTGCCAAATGGTTAACCGGGAAAAGTCATAATCCACTAAATCCAAATTTAAATAATGACAAAGATTAATGATATTCCCGCCCGCATAACTGGGATAAGGTTCGGCCTGATTTTTCAGAATAGATAGTAATTTTTTAAACTTTTCTTGCAGTTCTCCCCGTAACCGATATTGGGTGGTAATCTGGCGAATAATAGGAGATAAAATTAAGCGGACTTGGCTTTCTCGAATATAATCTTTTGCCTGAGATTTGAGAATGGCGTAATGATGTAAGTAATTAAGGTTTTCCGTTTGAATTTCTCGGACAATTTTGTCTATAAACTGTTCAATAATATATTCCATCACAACCGGCTGCTGGGTAAACCCTTCGTTGCTTTTTTCAATTAGCGATCGCCGTCGTAAGGATTCTAAAGATTCAATTAAGTCAGTGGGAGAAACAAAGTCTAATAAATCTGCTTTCAATTCTGCTAAAGTAATGGATTCGCGATTAATTGCTAACCAGTACATCATCTCATTTTCTAAAGCAGATAATCGTTCTAGTTGTTGTTCTAATAAGTCTCGAATATCCCCAAAAATTGCCGTGCCTTGTTGAATTTGTTCTAAAAAATCATTAACTTGACCTGCAAATAAATCCTTAATCGTTGTGGTGACAATTTTGATAGCTAAGGGATTGCCACTATAGCGTTGAATCAGTTGATCCCATTCTCCTTCTGTACCTAATATGCCTTTACTATGGATCACTTCTCGACAGTTTTCGGTGGCTAATCCTTGCAAGAATAAAGAGTGAACATTTAAACTTTTTCCCTCTAACGCTGCAATTTCTCGGGGTTTTTCTCGACTGGTTAAAATCAAACAACTTTGATGTTGGGTTTCTCCGAACCGTTTAAAGATTTCCCCATAATTTTGATAGCCTTCAGGGTATTGTCCGGCTCGATTTCCTTCTTGTAAAATCGACTCGCCGTTATCTAAAATAATCAAGCAACGAGCCGCTCGAATCAATTTAATCAGTAAAGAAATTTGCTTAAAACTATCTTCCGGTAAATCCAGAATTGGTTGAGGTGAAATCAATTGAATAATATCTGTTAAAATCTCTTCTAAGGGGGGCGCATTTCGCAGCGATCGCCAAATCAAAAACTGAAATTCAGATTGAATTTGTTGAGCCAGTTTAACGGCAATAGAAGTTTTGCCAATCCCCCCCATTCCTAACAATGCCACCACCCGACACCGTTGATTTAAAATCCATGTTTTAAGTTGTTGCAGTTCTAATTCACGACCATAAAACAGAGAAACATCGGTGGCTTCTCCCCAGTCTACTTGAACTGAATGCAATGGGGTTTGAGGTAAATCAAGCGCAACTGTTGAAGCAGTCTGGGAAGGGGTAACATTCCCATTTAGAATGAATTGATCAGTCGCTAACTGTTTTGATCCTTGTCGTTCGATCACAGAACGAAAGTTGGTTTTACTGACTTTTTCTCCAAACTCAACCGATAGTAATTGCCACAACTTCGGGCCAACATCTTGCTTAAGATACTCCGGTGTGCAACGATAGGTTAAAGCAATCTCATGATATTTCTGACGTTGCCAGGTTCCCAGTAAGACCGCCCGCTGAACATCACTCAGATGTTTCCCAGTACTGGAAAAGACAACCTCATCTGTAATTTTGATTACCTCATCAAAGTTCATGCGCTAGGGATCCATCAAGATCTGTCCTTTATAGTCTAACCTGAACTTTTTTATCTTTTTCTAATGAGTCACTGACGGGTTATTTTAGGAGTCGGGAGATGGGTAACGGTTATCAGCAAGATGGGATGATAGGTTCCCCATTGTTTTTGAACCGTTTTTAGGGAGAGCTGACAGGCTAAGCTGTTACGATGAATAAATTATTTTATTAATTTGTAAATTAAGCCTACTTTTAACAAAGATTCTGTTATTTTATATACAGTTATTCAATAATCCTGATATAGCGCTAGGGAACAGGGAACAGGACAACAGGCAACAGCGGTGCGACCCCGGTGATTCGCAATCACAAGCGCGAACGCGCACCAAGAGAGGCAACAGGCAACGGAGAACAGTAAGCTGTGAGTGGGTTTTAGGATTTAAAATGTCCGTGCCTTGCATAACGTATTGCTATAAAAGTAGCAAAGCTTGTTGTCGTTAACCTTTGACTTTTTTGACTTTTAACTGGCGCGTAGCGCTATAACCCACATTACGAAACACAGCTTGATCAAGCTTAATAGAACAGGATTTGCTGGGATTGTTAATCAGATCTCCAATCTAGGAGGCAAAAAATTATGTCAGATCAAATGTTTGTGGAACGATCTGTATCTACCTTAACAGATTTAAAACAGAATACATCTGATCCGCAGGTAGATAAATTGGCTGAGTCTACGTCTATGAGTGACTTGTTGGCTGTGACTGTGAATACAGCCTCAACCAACGACAATTTCGTTGATAGTATTTCATTATCCGGGTTTTCTGCGAGTGATATCGGCAGTAACATCGATGCTACAGGAGAATCCGGAGAACCTAATCATGCCTTCGTCTCTGAACCCCTCAACTCCGTTTGGTGGTCTTGGACAGCTCCGGAAGATGGGTTTGCTATCATTGACACTTTCGGTAGTAACTATGATACCAGTTTAGGGGTTTATACGGGTTCAGCGGTTAATAGCCTCACAGAAGTTGCCAGTAACGATGATGCTTTTGATTTACAGAGTCAGGTTTCCTTTGCGGCGACAGAAGGAACCACTTATCAAATTGCGGTGGATGGCTTCTCTGGTAGTGTGGGTGATATCACCCTCAATGTCAACTTGTTCGAGCCTCCCTCAAACGATGACTTCGCTGATCGCATTTCTGTAACAGGCTTTTCCGTTAGTGAAACGGGAACGAACTTCGGAGCCACAGGAGAATTAGGAGAACCCAATCACGCCTTCATCTCTGACCCCCTCAACTCTGTATGGTGGTCTTGGATGGCACCGGAAGATGGGGTATTCATTATTGATACCTTTGGCAGCAACTACGACACCAGCTTAGGGGTTTATACCGGGTCAGCAGTTGATAACTTGACAGAAGTAGCCAGTAACGATGATTTCTTTAGTCTTCAAAGTCGGGTTGAATTTGAGGCGACAGAAGGAACCACTTACCAAATTGCAGTCGATGGCTTCTCGAGTAGCGTGGGTGAGATCCTGCTAAATATTAATGAGTCTCCAGCTACTGCTGGCAATGACAAAATTTTTGGTACAGACGGAGATGATTTTTTTGATGCTCTAGCTGGCAATGACAGAGTTTTCGGAGAAGAAGGTGCAGATACCCTTTTAGGTTCAGAAGGAGACGACAAGCTATTCGGTGGTGAGGGAGATGACTTCCTCGATGGTGGCGATGGCGAAGATCTAATTAAGGGAGAAAATGGCAATGACTTCCTCAACGGTGGCAGCGAAGACGACAAGCTATTCGGTGGTGAGGGAGATGACTTCCTCGATGGCGGCGATGGCGAAGATCTAATTAAGGGAGAAAATGGCAATGACTTCCTCAACGGTGGCAGCGAAGACGACAAGCTATTCGGTGGCAATGGTGATGACTTCCTCGATGGTGGCGATGGCGAAGATCTAATTAAGGGAGAAAATGGCAATGACAACCTCTTCGGTGGCGACGGAGAAGACCAGCTGATCGCTGGCAATGGTGATGACCTGCTTAACGGTATCGGTTTTGCTAATATTGGTATCGGAGAGGAAGATCGCCTCACCGGAAATGGGGGAGCTGACACATTTATCTTAGGGGATTTCTTTGAAATCTTCTATGATGATAATGCCGCGACTGTCTCTGCCAGTGAAGCCGGTCAAGCAATCATTGCGGACTTTAATAATGGCGAGGATCTGATTCAGTTGTCTGGGTTGGGAAGCTATGGACTGGTGGAAATTGGTCGTTCAACTCAGATCCGTGAAATCAGTGATACTGTCCCAGAAGTGATTGCAACAGTGGAAAGGGAAACGGGTTTAGATTTAGGTAATAGCAGTCAATTTGTGTTCGTTTAAATAATTCGAGAACATGCAAATGGGGAATCTCAGTATTCCCCATTTTTTGCTGATCCTTGGGTATGTGGTGCTAAAGAATGAAACTTTCTACAAGGACTGAGGAAAACTAAATCCATACATTTAATTAAACTGTTGATGGAATATCAGAAATATTTATTATTATTGGCTGCTTATCGAGATAATGAAATTTCTCCTACACATCCGTTTATATTAACGGTGGAAAAACTAAAAAAAGCCGGGGAAATAGTAAACACAATTACCTTAAAACCCCTGGCTTTCGAGGATACCAATTGTTTAGTTGCTGATACTTTAAATTGTTCACATAAGCTCTCAAAGCCTCTGACAGAATTAATCCTTCATAAAACCCAAGGCAATCCATTTTTTACTACCCAATTTATCAAAGCTTTACATGAAGATGGGCATATTATCTTTAATAACAAAAAAGGTTATTGGGAATGTGATATTGTCCAAGTTAATACACTGGCACTCACTGATGACGTGGTGGAGTTTATGGCATTGCAATTACAAAAGCTACCACAAGAAACTCAGTCAATTTTAAAGTTAGCGGCTTGTATAGGGAATCAATTTGATTTGGAGACATTAGCAATTGTTTCTCAACAGCCACAAGCAAATACAGCATCTGCTACCTATTCGGACAATACCAAATAGATTCAATGGTGATAGCTTGCGATCGCTTGAAAAATATCAGCACCAGTTTAAGGAAGTTCTCCCGTGCCGATCAAGATCACAAAGTGCCATTTAATATTCATGAAGGGATCGATAGTACGCTTTTAATTCTTAAAAATCGCCTGAAAGCCAACGAAAACCATCCAGGAATTGAAGTGATCGCAGAGTATGGTGATTTACCTCAAATACAATGTTTTCCAGGTCAACTTAATCAGGTGATCATGAATATTCTAGCCAATGCTATTGATGCTTTAGACGAATCGAATCAGGAACGTGATTTTGAAGACATTCAACAAAATCCAAATCAAATTACTGTCACTACATCAATCGAAAATAATCACGCAAAAATTTCTATTGCTGATAATGGCAAAGGCATGAGTGAAGCTGTTAAAAGCAAAATATTTGACCATTTATTTACAACAAAAGCCGTGGGTAAAGGGACGGGATTGGGATTAGCCATTGCTCGTCAAATCGTTGAGGAAAAACATGGGGGTACAATTGAAGTGAATTCTATATTAGGTCAAGGGACTGAATTTATCATTCGATTGCCTATTTAACCTGTTGATAAAAAATTGGCAATCCGTTGAACCGCTTCTGTTAACATCTCTGGGGGATGGACTAAGGCAAATCTGACATATCCTTCCCCGGATTTCCCAAAGCCTACCCCAGGAGAAGCAGCCACCCCCGTTTGTTGCACCAATTGGGTACAAAACTCAACAGAATTGTGTTGCCAAGGCTGAGGTAATTTCGCCCACACATACAGGGTTGCAACAGGAGTCGGGACTGACCAGCCGATGTCCTGCATGCCTTGCACAAACACATCTCGCCGCTGACGGAACGTGTCAACCGTATGCCTGACCACTGCCTGAGGGCCTGTTAAAGCCGCGATCGCCCCATTCTGTATCCCCCGGTATTGATTGAAGTCAATCACCGCTTTAACCTGGCGTAAAGCCCGGATAATTGCAGCATTGCCAATGGCAAATCCAATCCGGAAACCTCCCATATTGTAGGATTTGGAAAAGGTAAAAAATTCAATCGAAATTGACTTTTCTTTGTCAGCTTGGAAGATGGAGGGCGGTATTTGATCCGGTTGATCTGTAAACACGAAATCAGCGTAGGGAAAATCGTGAACTAGAACAATATTGTGATGTTGACAAAAATCAACCGCTTCTTCAAAGAATGATAACGGTGCAGTTGCGGTTGTAGGGTTATGGGGATAACTCAACACCATCATCCGAGATTGATTTAAAACCGCTTCTGGAATGGCTTTAAACTGCGGTAAAAATTGATGTTCTGCCAGCAGCGGCATTGTATAAACCTGTCCACCTGCTAGGTAAACGCCACCCACATGGGAGGGATATCCTGGATCTTGCAATAGGGCAAAATCCCCCGGATTGAGTAATGCTAACGGTAAATGAGCCGTGCCTTCCTGACAGCCAATCAGTTGTAAAACCTCTGTTTCAGGATTAACAGCAATTCCGTAGCGTTCGGTATACCAGGTAGCAGCGACTTCTCGAAACCGTCGAGTACTATGAAATAGTGCATAGCCATGGGTACAGGGATCGGCTAAAGAATTGCGAATTGCTGAGAGGATATGTTCTGCCACTGGTAAATCAGACGAACCGAGGGACAGATCAATTAAATCCTTTCCGTTAGCTACAGCAACGGCTTTAGCTTGATCCATATCAGCAAAAACATTAGATTGTAACTGATTTAAACGATTTGCAAATTTCATCATTCTTCAAAAGTTATTAGTCATTAGTTATTCGTTGTTAGTTGTTTGTAGGGGTACAGACTCAGTCAACATTGTAGGCGATGAGTTGTCTGTTGAAGTCATAGAACCTCTAAAAAAACAACTCAGCCACTGTTTTCAACTGCCTGTACTGTAACTAAAATAGAATCAGTCATAAACCACTCATGACCAATGACAAAGAACGAATGACGTAATCTCAAGCCTCTGCCAGTCCTTTCTCGACCCAGTCGAGGAGTTGTTGTTTGGTCATTGCCCCTTCATGAGACTTGACAACTTGCTGATTTTTAATCAATCGCAGGGCAGGAACCCCTTCAACTTTATAGGCTTTGACTGTTTCAGGATTAGGGTCAATCTCCATTTTAACGACCTTGAGGCGATCGCTATATTCTTGAGCAATCACTTCAACAGAGGGCGCTACTAATTTACAAGGGCCACACCAGATTGCCCAAAAGTAAGCTAAAACGGGTTGATCAGACTGAAGCACCTCAGTTTCAAATTCAGAATCTTGCAGAATAATAACGTTGTTACTCATGGGGTTGCATATTAACAATTCCCGCCGCCAATACAAAGACAGAAAGCGGGGCGGGATATCCACTTCCTGTCGCTGGATATTATTGGAGATTGTGTTATATTTTGTGATTCCTTCAGAATAAACCAAAATCCGATCAAAAAAAATAGCCCCTTTGTAGATCCTAGATTTTAGGGTTGTGGGTTCATTGACTTCCTGAGCTTTTTAGCGAGATTTTCGGGAACTATTTCCCACCCTAAAATTGCAGCTCTTGTAACATCCAAAATCCAGCGAAAGATTTAGCATTGGGATCAGATTGAACTGCTAAAAAGTGAACATTTTTCGCCCTTTTTTTTGCCGCTTCAAAACCTTTGGCTTCCTCTAGGGTGGTAGCGTCGGTTAAATTTGCTAAAATCCAACTCTCACTTTCTCCGGTTTCCAAGACTAAACTAGGGCGAGACTCCTGGTTGAGATGGAGAGACGCTAATTCTAATCCCGACATCCAAGCTGCCAAAGCAGTCGCCCGAGATGAGAAAATAATCACACCAGGAATGGGTTGATCCGGTTCTAACCCCATCATCGGTAAACCAAAAGACTCACCAAAATCAATTTCCCAGTCTGGCATCTCCTCAAACGCTTGAGCTTCTAAAGTCACAAACGCCCATTTTTGCCCTTCTAAGGCATCTGGTAACTTCTGGGGTTGACTCGGCAAAAACTGAACCGAAGGGTTACTCGCCGCCTGATAATTGGGTAAGGTGGGATAAACGGTTTCAAGTCGTTCCTGTAACCAAATCAATAAAGCATAAGTCCGCCGACTGGCTACGGCCGGAATAGCTAATTCCTTACAAGCTTTGGTAATCATATTCGCCATCGGACGACGGAAAAATCGAATCCGACTGGGGGAACTGGGGGCGCTGGCGATCGCGGAGTGTGGGCTTGCCTGTATCGCCTGTTCAATGGCTTGTTTCAGCCAAACGGAATTGACCTGAGTACTCGGACAAAACTGAGTGTAACGAAATAAAGATTCGGCTTGATCATTAATTCCCAAGGGCGTTTCACAAATTAGCACTTCCCAAACTTTCTTCCCGTCTTCGTCCTGTAAGGGACGACTATAAAAATCGAGTTCCCAAATTGTTCCCATATTGGTGATGTGTTGGTCGCGCTCCACTGATATTATGTGTTTGCTTATTATACCGAAGTTCGACTCTCCCTAGAAGCTGTCGCTAACCTGAAGCATTTTCTATTAGAATAATCGAGCAGAACAGGTGGATGATCAAAAACCGATGTCTGAAGGCTTAAAGGTTGGGGGAACCATTGCAGCGATCGCGACAGCGATTGTTCCACAGCAGGGAAGTATTGGCATTGTTCGACTCTCAGGGCCAGAAGCCCCGGCGATCGCCAAAACCCTATTTCATGCACCAGGACATCAACCCTGGGAAAGTCATCGTATTCTCTATGGATATATTCGTCATCCTCAAACCCAACACCTAGTCGATGAAGCGCTATTGCTGTTAATGTTAGCGCCCCGTTCTTATACGCGGGAGGACGTAGTAGAATTTCATTGTCATGGGGGCATGATCGCCGTCCAACAGGTTTTACAACTCTGTATTGCTCAAGGGGCAAGACTCGCTGAACCGGGTGAATTTACCCTCAGGGCTTTTTTGAATGGACGATTGGATTTAACCCAAGCCGAGGGCGTGGCGGAGTTGGTGGGGGCGAAATCTCAAGCCGCAGCCAATGCAGCCTTGGCGGGAATTGAAGGCAAATTAACCCAATCGATTCGTCAATTACGGACAACTTGCCTTGATATTTTAGCTGAAATAGAAGCTCGGATTGATTTTGAAGAAGATTTACCCCCCCTCGATGAACCGGGAGTTCTTGCTGCTATTGATCGGGTTTCTACCACAGTGTCTCAGTTATTGGCAACCGCAGAACAGGGGGAATTGTTACGCACCGGACTGAAGGTGGCGATTGTCGGTCGTCCCAATGTGGGAAAATCCAGTTTACTCAATGCTTGGAGTCAAAGCGATCGCGCCATTGTCACCGATTTACCTGGAACCACTCGGGATATCGTGGAATCTCAGTTAGTCGTGGGTGGCATTCCAGTGCAAGTGATTGATACGGCTGGCATTCGCCACTCTGAAGATCGAGTGGAACAAATTGGCGTGGCGCGATCACGGCAAATGGCTCAGTTAGCTGACTTAGTCTTACTAACTATCGACGGGGAAATGGGGTGGACGGCCGCCGATCAAGAGATCTATCAAGAGGTCAAACATCGCCCTTTAATCATCATTCTCAATAAAATTGACCGTATTAACCCCACTCAACGGCAAACATTGCATCAAACCCTCTCCGTACAATTGAGTCCTGCCAGCCCGATATTCATTCAAACCGCAGCCGCTTTTAATCAAGGTATTCCTGACCTCGAAGCTGCAATTCTGGAAACAGTTAAGGTGGGTGAAGTTAGGGTGGGTGACTCAGGGATAGCGATTAATCAACGGCAAGGGGCAGCTTTGATCCAAACTCAAACCGCTTTAAACCGGGTGAAGACCACAATTGCTGAACAACTTCCACTGGATTTTTGGACAATTGATTTGCGTGATGCGATTCAAAAATTAGGGGAAGTCACAGGAGAGGAGGTGACAGAATCCGTTCTAGATCGGGTGTTTAGTCGTTTTTGTATTGGAAAATAGAGTCTGTCTGTTATAAAGGCAAACATTCCCGAAACATAGACAAGCTTTTTTGAGATCGCGCCTCAACCCCATGAACCTTGAAAGAGGCCGACTGGTGTTCGGATTGCATTTGAGGGGGGCGATCCGGTTCAGTGAAGGAATTGTCTAAGTCAAGCTCTTTTGGCTTAGATGTGGTGATGTCAGCCACACAATAATCAAATGAATCTCCTGTTTCCCCAAAAGGAACTCGACGGCGGATGCGAGACTTGCGAGACTGCCCCGCCAGTTGTTGTTGCAAAAGCCGTTGTTCTTCTTGGGGAAGAGATAAAATAATTTGCGCTAAAGTATTGACGAGTGAAATATTCATGCTCTCTGATTCTTAGGTGGATACAGTTGGACACATTTTATGAAATCAAAGGGGTAATTGTGTGGCCATTGTGCCAGTTTTACCTGTTTTCAACCCCTAACTCACTCGGGGAGAGATTTAACAACTCCTGCGGATGAATCAAGACATTTTACGTCTTCTATCGCAGGTTTAAAAGCTCAAATGAAATATGAACGAAGAATATTCAGATATTGTGATCGCTAACAGCAGTCCTCGTCAAGGGGGTGTTAAACAGGATTCTGTTTTTTCTAAAATTGTGACAAAGTTGATCGAAAAGTGATGGGGAGTCCAAGCCGCTCAAGTCTTGCTCTGCCATGGCTTTGTGCTTCAATCTTTACCTCACCCTTGATCCGATCCATTTCTGTTCACAACAAAATCTCAATCAATCATAACAAATTATTAATTTTTGTAATATCATTCTCCACTGACTTGAATCCGTCTCTAAAATTTTCATAGAATTTAGGTATATTAAATCCATGCAGGGTTAACCTGAAAGAGGGCGATCGTCATGTTGGCAACAGCGCCACTGTTTATTGATGCTCCTCGCTACTACTTGCGGCAGATCATCCATCGTATTGTTCAAGCCATTCGGTTTTTCTGGAAGTTTAGCTTATATTATGGTCAATTTGTCTCAACTCCACCCTGGGAACATCAAGTCCAGCACAAAATAGAAAAAGAAGTCAATTCTCAGCCAGGAACTCCTTCTCACTCTTTTGAATCCTAGCAAAAATTGATGGCATCAAAAATAAAGCTGCTACCCTCCTAACGGATGTAGCAGTTGTTAGTTTGAGCGTTAAATTGATGAATCACAACCCTTGATTTAAGCCAAAAGTTGTACCTAATTAAAAATCACCTTAAGATGCACCTTATATTCATTTTAAGCTTTGTTTTGACGCTTTTTAGCTAGAGAACCTACACCCAAGACTCCAACAGCCATGAGTCCTAATGTAGAAGCTGGTTCCGGTACAGAAACACCTTCTACTGCAATTGCATTGATGTCAAAACCATCACGATCTGTTTTCCATTCACTTTCTGGAGTCACATCAACGACCTTAACAAAATTGAAGACTTCCGCACCAAATAAATCCGTTGTAAATAGACTCGCTCCTCCATCTAACTGACCATTGCTGTCTCCCGCATCGGAGGGGTCATAAGCACCATCGGCAATATTTTGAATATTACCCAGTTTGAACCATTCATTAGGGGTTTTCCCAACATAGATATCGACTTCTTCCCAATAACTACTTTGAGAAGATTTCTTACCCCATGTCGTTTCCCAAATTTTCACTTCACCGGAGAAACCAGTACCAAAACTAAAGACGGCTTCTCCCCCCAAACCTAAGCTGAGAAAGTCACTGACTTGATTGACATTTCCACCTTTTTCAGGAGACCCTAAAGCTGAGTCCAGTTGAGTTCGAGCATTAATTTTACCCTGATCCTGATAATTGAAAAAGCCTTGCGTATAGGACTCAACTTCAGTTGCATAAGTTAAGGAGGTAGCCATAGAAGCAGTTGCAGTCATGGCTGTCATTGCTACGGAAGCCGGGATAATTCCAGCCACTTTCCATAAATTTTTCATTGGGAATAACTCCTATACTTTACATCTTGAATCGCTTTCCTAGTTCTTAGGCTAACATTTTGCATGAATAAATGCCTACAGTAAAAACAATAATTTACTGAAAAATTATATTTGAATTAAAATTCAAAAAAAAGAGAAAAATACTGAAGTATAAAGTAATCAATATCGCCATAAAATCCGCATAATTTGGGATTTTAAAAACTGAGAAAATTGAGGATTTCAGTAGATTAACTGAGAAGTAGTTCCAACAGGTCTCTCAAAAGCACTAGATATGTGGTGTCTTCCTCGCTGACGGCTTTCTGTCAGATCTAGTGAGATGACGAGATAGACCCACATTACATACATATAGCAATACAAAATTGGGTTAGGACATTCCCAAATACTGGAACCCTTTCACAGTTGGCTGTTCCCAGATCCGCTGTTCCCTCGCGCAGCGCTATATATAAAAAAATTATGGGAATAACCTTGTGAAACTGAACTTCTGCATTTAAGCTGTATGCAAAACACAATCGATTACACTTGAGTTATCGACAATGAAATTATCTTTTCTCAAGCGGTTCGCTCCTGGAGTTGTCTTTGGTGCGATCGCTGGTATTCTAATGAGTAGTACCAGTGCTATGGCGGCTGAGCGTGTAGTATTGACTTACGGTCCATTTCAGGCTCCTGTTAAGTTGAAGGATTTGCAAGCCTTTGCCGAAACTGGGGAAAAAACCAAAACCATCCGTCAAATTGTTGGGGCATCCGGTCTCGATGAAGACACGCTGCGAGGACTGATGAGCTTGGAAGTTGGCTTTGATTTGGTTCCCTTTGCCTGTCTAATTTGTAGTCCAGCCGGTGTAGAACTCATTGAGGATGTTTCTTTAACCCTGCGGACTCATCGGCGGGTTGAGAACGTCACAGCCCTTCACGCTGCCTTAATTAATGCAGTCAGTGATGATGGTAAGATTTCTGTCCTCGACTTCATTAACTATTATCCTGTACCCGGTTTGTATGTTGATATTGCCAACATCTCCGAAACCGTTGAAAAGATCCAAGGTTTTGCAGGGGGACTCGATACACTATTGACAGATGCGGCTAGATATGGTAAAGCAGGTTGTTCACTCCAGGAAGTGAATCTTCCAGCCCCAGCCCCAGCCCCCGCCCCAGCCCCAGCCCCAGTCCGTCCTGTACCTCGTCCGCCTGCACCGGTTCAGCCTGTTCCTGGATTATGGTAAGGGATTTTTCCTGCTGAATTCTCATCTGAAAGCGTAGGGTGCGTCACTGACGCACCCCATTTACAGTTATTGAGATTTAGCAGATATGGATTTGGATTTAGTGGATTTAGTGGATTTCGAGGTAGTCTTTTTCTGAGAACGACTGCTAGACTTAGAGGAACTTCCTTTGGCTGCAATCCACTCTAAAGCCATCTCCAACGTGACATCCTCTACTGGCACATCTTTGGGAATAGAAGCATTGGTTTTACCATGTTTAACGTAGGGGCCATAGCGACCCGTATAAACATTCACAGGTTCTTGATCTTCGGGATGTTGACCCAGTTCCCGTAACGGTTTAGCCGTGCGACCCCCACCCCGACTGGATTTTGGTTGAGCCAGCATTTCCACAGCCCGTTCTAAATTAATCGTTAGGACATCATCCGGTAGTTTAATGGAACGGTAATCTTTTCCTTCTTTGCCTTGGTCATGCACCACATAGGGGCCAAACCGACCAATAGCCGCCTTAACTTTTGCCCCCGTTTCGGGATGGACTCCCAATAAGCGGGGCAGAGACAGTAAACCCACCGCTACCTCGAGGGTGACGCTGTCTTTTTCCATGCCTTTGGGTAAAGACACCCGCTTCGGTTTTTTCTTCGCCCCTTCTACTTCCTCACCCAACTGCACGTAGGGGCCGTAGGGGCCAATCATCAGATAAATGACTTCCCCGGTTTCTGGATCTATCCCCACTTTATCCGGGCCTTCGGTTTTCTGTTGCAGCAGTTCTTGAATCACTTCTGGGGTTAAATCTGCCGGCGTTAAATCGGAGGGAATGGAAGCCGTAATCACTTCCTCGTCTTCTCCAGTTGCCGCCTCATTTCTGACTTCAATATACGGCCCAAACCGACCAATACATACCCGATAGGACAATTCTCCCGAATCATCTCCTAACCCTTCTAATTCAATTGTCCGGGCAATTTTCGAGTCAATTTGACTTTCCTGTTCCTTAACTTGGTGTTCTAAGCCTGTATCTCCCAAATAGAACTGACGCAGATAGGGTAACCAGTTGGCCGCCCCCGTGGCAATTTCATCCAAGGTATCTTCCATGCGGGCGGTAAAACTCACATCCACCAAATCTGGGAAATATTTCTCTAACAAACTGGTGACGGCAAAGGCGGTAAATGTGGGAATTAAAGCATTGCCTTTTTGTTGGACATAACCGCGATCAATAATCGTGCCAATCACACTGGCATAAGTACTCGGTCGTCCTACCCCTTCACTTTCTAGGGTTTTCACCAATGAAGCCTCTGTATAGCGGGCGGGAGGTTGAGTTTCATGACTCACCGCTTCAATCTCTTGACAGTTTGGATGGTCATTGACTTTTAATGGCGGTAACAACACTTCTTGATCTTCTAACGCCGCATCGGGATCGTCTGATCCTTCCACATAAGCCCGTAAAAATCCTGGAAAATCAATCCGTTTACCACTACTGCGAAATTCGGCATCTTCTACTGTTAACTCAACACTGATATTGGTTTGGCGAGAATCAGCCATCTGACAAGCCACTGTTCGTTTCCAGATTAAGTCATACAGCTTTAATTCGGTTCCCTCTAACCCCGTTTCTTTCGGAGTCCGGAAGTGATTTCCGGCAGGGCGAATGGCTTCATGAGCTTCTTGAGCGCCCTTAGATTTGGTCGTATACTGGCGAGGTTTGGGGCTAAGGTAGTCTTTACCATATTTCGCCTCAACACACGCTCTAGCGGCTGTAATGGCTTGCTCAGAGAGGTGAACGGAATCGGTTCTCATGTAGGTAATATAACCCTGCTCATACAACCCTTGGGCAGTTCGCATGGTTTGACGGGCACTTAAACGCAGTTTCCGGTTGGCCTCTTGTTGTAAGGTCGAGGTGGTAAAGGGCGGGGCAGGTTTGCGGGTGACAGCCCGTTCATCAATATTGGTAACTGTCCAAGGTTTATCAGTAATGCGTTGTTTTAACGCCACTGCCTGGGCTTCGTCGAGTAAAATAACGTTATGCCCTTGGGCAATTTTTCCGGTGGTTTCATCAAAGTCGCTGCCAGTGGCGACTTTCACCCCAGCCAATTTAGTGAGTTTGGCTTCAAAGGATTTTTTCTGATGTTCCAGTAAGGCTTTTAAATCCCAATAATCCCCTTGCCGAAACGCCCGACGTTCCTGTTCTCGCCCAACCAACAGCTTGACTGCAACTGATTGTACCCGTCCGGCGGATAGTCCTCGGGCTATTTTTTTCCACAGTAAGGGAGATAACGTGTAACCGTAGAGACGATCTAAAATTCGGCGGGTTTCCTGGGCATGAACCAGTTGTTCATCAAGATCCCGACAATTCTTGAGGGCGGCTTGGATGGCTTCTTCAGTGATTTCATGAAACACCATCCGTTTGGTCGGGACTTTCGGCTTCAGTAACTGCAACAAATGCCAACTGATACTTTCACCTTCACGATCTTCGTCTGTCGCCAATACCAGTTCGCTGGCTTCCTTTAGCGCGTCTTTGAGTTCTTTAACAACTTTCTTTTTTTCCTTGGGAACCACGTAGATCGGATCAAAATCAGCTTCGACATTGACTCCAAGCTGTGCCCATTTCTGGCCTTTGTATTTCTCAGGAATTTCCTCGGCTGAAGGGGGAAGATCGCGAACATGACCCATCGAGGCTTCGACTCGATAGTCAGAGGGTAGAAAATTCCGAATCGTCCGGGCTTTGGTTGGAGATTCAACGATCACTAAAGTTGACATAGGGTCTGAATGATAGGGAACGGCTTCGATCATGACTCAATCGCAAGATTCTCAACAGAATCTGGCAATCTCGGTTCAGAGACGGGATCGAATCTATGAACAATGGGAGTAACCAGTTGTCTCCCCGGAGTATGGATCAACAACCTCATTTCAAAATTATCTCAATTTTTCCAATATGCCAAAACTCATACCGGACATATTATGGGATCACTGGTAGAGATTGACGCAGCAGTCAGTTGTCTCAGATGCAGGCGGGAGGGTGAAATGACCTATCAATCGAGGGTAAGGATTCAACGGGATCTCGTTAAGGACAAGACCCAATTTGATCGGCCGGTATGAGGCTGTTAACCCCCGACATTGATAGAATCTCTATGTTTTAAGAATTTTGGTCTTTGTTTTTGTCCATATTGGGAACAAAATCAGGTCTTTGTCTATCTTCCCAACCTGGGGGTCGTTTAGAGTTGTACCAAGCAATTGAACCGATACCTACAGCCGCAATAAACCCAACCACCAATAATGCAGCAGGAATCCATAAACTATTTTCCATATCCTGATCTCCTCTCGTTTATGATTTTTTGAGAATACTATAGCGCTATGAGGTCAGAATAGTCATTGGTTATTTGTTATTGGTTGTTAGAACTAACCAGCACGTCATTGCCAAGCAGAACTCGCCTAGGTGTGGGGTAGAGGCAGAAGGTAGGCAGCAACAATAGGCAACAGAGTCAGGTAAAAATCGTTGTCTTTCCCGACTCCCCACACCCTACACCCCACTGCTTCCTTCTAAAAATCCTTGGATTGATTTAATCGTCGTTGCCATTCTGCATCAATTTTATCGGCTTGTTCTAGTTCTTGTTCAATTAAATCTTGCTCCGTGGTATAGGCTAAATTTCTCTGATCGACAATGGTTTGCTTAGCAAATTGACGGGCATAATCAATTTTTTGTAGCACTGTTTCACTGGCTTGGTTGAGGGCGATCGCCCGATTTTGTCGGTTTTGATTGCGGTTTTCCAGTTTACGATTACGCCCCTGAATCCAAAAATAACGGATGACAGGAACTACCAAGAATCCAATGCCATACAGCAGTAAAATGGGATAAATTAAATTTACAAAAGCAATCAATCCTCCCAATTCAGCGACTAGGGCTTGATTTTGGAGTAAACTGCCTAAAATAATCGCACCGGCTAAGTTAAAGACTCCCAGTCCACCTGCTAATGTCAGTTGACCTGAACCGGCTTCACTAAATGACCAACGTTGCTCTTTTAAATAAGCAGAAACAGGCTGATGTTCCATCTGTTTTGCGGTGGTTTGCAATTCCGGAAAATGATACACTAATTGTCCATCTGGACTCACTTCTGGACGACCATTAAACCGGGTTAACACCGGCAGCATATAGTCTTCATTTTCTAGGTTTAAACTGGAACCCAAGTCATCTAAATAGGGGGCAATTTGTTCAGCCACTACAGCACCGTCATGATTGCGAATGACTGCCGCAATGGTTTGCCAACGTTGTTCTTCTAAATCATAATTGGGGTTGCCATCTCCAAATAAAAAGGAGAACACCGCCTCGAGAAAATTCATCTGGTTTGGGTTACCTGATTTCCTAGACTGTTGAGAGAGTCTTCTGCGTCGGCGTTGAGAAGAATAATCATCCCAATAAAAGAACCAAAACCAATCAGGACTAATCCAAAAACGAGGTAAAAATATCAATCCACCGCCACCGCGAGAAGAGTTACTTCCACCCGAATTGTTATTATCTTGACTGGAATTGAGGGCAATAATTAGAATCGAAATACTGACTACAATCAGGATAATCGAAACAATTAAGACAATTCCAAAAGAGATCCGGATCAGGTAAAATAAAACTCGCCAGACTTTTTCCCACCATTCTTGCCACTGGAGTTGCCAGGATTTATTCCGTAGAATTGCCCGAAAGTTCTTGGGAAAATCAAAGGCAATTTCCCCAGCTTCTGAGACTTGCAAATGTCCCCCAGCTTCTGTTGCTAAAGCCAATAGCTGCTGTTCAGCCACTTCTACGTTCATCCCGGCTTGGGCCGCCACATCTCCACTGGTGACTCGGTAGTCCAGCTTTTCAACGGCTTTCATAATTGAAGGGTTTGGAGTCATACATTTCTCCTCATCAATACTGACCCATCTTTCTCCAGTATAGATTTTTCCTCTATTATCCAATGCGATCGCACCCCAGAGATTACCGATCTTTTCAGTTGGCGGTTCAGTTTTTGGGTTAGATTAGAGTGGATGCATATTTTTATAGCTTTGTCAACCTGTCACTTTTGCAGAGTCTTGAATTCTCTTTAATTGCTCAGGTTTTACAGTCATAGAAAAAACGGTTAGCGAGTGCGGATAATTACGAAAAATTAAGGGTTTGAAGAGGTTCCTGCCTGGACTATTAGTTTTTATGCTATAAAAGACCCAACTATACCTATATGTAATATCTTACAAAAACTGAATCAGTCCTGTCAACCCCTATAAATTGGTGCAATCCCTCTCCATAATTTTTCGTTACAATGTCATTATCACTTGACAAATATATCAATTTTTAATTTAATAATTCTCAATAGTTAAACAAAAATTATGGAGCTGGAGAGTTGTGTCTGTATTTGTTAAGAGTTGTGCGATTCAAGTGGCAGGTCTATTTTAATATTTTAAATGGAGCAAAAGGACTCCCGTTACAACGCGCAGCATTTAGCGGGAAACGGGGCTTATAAACGCGCTTAAGTAAATTCGCTTCGTCTGCCCAGAGATCAATTGTGACCAACAAAAAAAACGCAAAAACCTAGTATAATAGGAGCCGCTGGCCGCTAAACAGCGTCAAGTGAGCACAAAAATCGGGGCTGCCCGACTAGACTGTATGAGAACGATAGGTCAGTAGTAGAAATCCGCCATCTACGAAGTTACGTCCAGAAACGTCAGACTCTAGGATACAAGCTCAATTAAATATTTCAACACATAGTGTTTGTCTGCCTGGGGGCACTTGGTAGACGTTAATTTAAATTGCCTGTGGACGGGTTCTGACGGGGGTGTTTTTCTCCGGGAAGACTGCCTAGTTAAGACCGGACGAGACAGGAAATCTAAATCGTGAGGTTTAGAATCCCCCAGTATAATCCGAAGGATTTACTGGTGGGAGTATGTCAATATAATATTGGCACTCTCTACGGCAACCAATCAATCACTATGCAGTCCGCTTGGAGAATTAACTCAAATGCCTAGAACTCAACGCAACGATAACTTTATCGATAAAAGCTTTACGGTGATGGCAGACATCATCTTAAAGCTTTTGCCCACCAACCAAGCCTCTAAGGAAGCGTTTGCTTATTATCGAGATGGAATGTCTGCCCAGGCTGATGGGGAATATGCAGAAGCCCTCGATAACTATTACGAAGCTCTAAAACTGGAAGAAGATCCCAACGATCGTAGTTATATTTTATATAATATTGCGTTGATTCACGCCAGTAACGGGGAACACGAGAAAGCCTTAAATTATTATCATCAAGCCCTTGATCTCAATCCCCGGATGCCTCAAGCTTTTAATAATATTGCTGTCATTCATCACTATTTAGGGGAACGGGCAAAAGATGCCGGAGATGAAGACAAAGCCGAAGAAGAATTTAAGCAGGCGGCGGAATATTGGACCAGAGCCATTCGTTTAGCACCCAATAATTATATTGAAGCCCAAAATTGGCTGAAAACCACGGGACGTGCTAACATTGATGTTTACTTTTAAACAATAAAGGCGTTCTTGATTGAACGTCTTTTAATGAAAACATTTAGAATTAATAATTAACTCTCAATGATTGACCGCGAACAAGTCCGCAAAGTTGCCCATCTTGCCCGTTTAGAACTGACAGAAGCAGAAGAAGAACAGTTTACTCGGGAATTGGGTAGTATTTTAGAATATGTGGAACAACTCCAAGAACTTGATACAGAAAATGTTCCCCCGACAACGCGGGCAATTGATGTCAGTAATATCACTCGCGCCGATCAATTAGAACCGTATCGAGATCGAGAGGCTTTACTCAAGAATGCACCAGAACAAGATGGAGATTACTTTAAAGTACCGAAGATTTTAACAGAGTAGTGGACACCCTGAGTTGACCTGAAACATATCCTTGCACTTGCGACCGTGTCACCACATCTAACGCTTGTGCAGAAGCGACAACAAATGGCTGTCGCTGAGCAAGAACATCAAGCAAAACATCACTATCAAATAACACCCGTCTCAACTGTATTTATCCTCCAGGTAATCCACATAGGACTCTGTAGACTCTTCTGCACTGAGCTGAATCACACCAATTAAGCTTTGAGTCCAGGGGTCAAGACCAGTCAGTAAATTCTCGCTTGGGTTTGGAGGATTAAACGATAGTGTTTCTTGTTGAATTGAACTCAATAATAACTGAACCAAACGCCAGCGATCACCAATGGGTAACTGCAACGCCTTATTTTGTAATTCTTGCAACGTCATCAGCCCTTTCCTAACAACTCTCTATTTATTGTAAAGCGCTGCTGACCTTCAGTACACTAGCAAATTCGGGGTAATTGATCCCCAACGAGTACATCAATAATTCGTTCTGTCCCAAAGGCTGTTTGCAATAAAACCACACCATTGGGAGAGGATATCACTTCACCAATAATACGGCTTTCTTGCCCCATGGGATGGGATTTCATCGCCGCTAAAACCTCATCTGCCTTAGCTTTAGGTACAACAGCCACCAGTTTACCTTCATTGGCTAAGTATAGCGGATCAAGCCCTAAAATTTCACAGACTCCTTGCACTTCTTCCCGGATAGGTAACTGGGTTTCATGTAAGCGAATACCCACTTCTGAAGCCATGGCAAATTCATTTAACACTGTGGCAATACCGCCCCGTGTGGCATCCCGTAACGCCCGAATTTGGGGGCAAACAGCAACCATTTTCTCAACTAAGCTATTCAGGGGTTGACAGTCACTTTCAATGGTTGTATCGAGGGCTAGTTCCCCTCTGGCGATTAAAATGGCTGTACCATGATCTCCTAAATAGCCATTGGTGAGGATCATATCACCGGGTTGTAAGTTCGCCGCAGAAATTGATAATTCTGGACGAATGACACCGACTCCTGCGGTATTTATAAAGAGTTGATCAGCCGAACCGCGATTGACAACTTTAGTATCCCCGGTCACAATTTGAACGCCAGCGGCATCAGCGGCTTGTTTCATACTCTGGGCAATTTGCCGTAACGTTTCGATACTAAGTCCTTCTTCCAGAATAAAACCACAGGAAAGATAGAGGGGTTTTGCCCCACTCATGGCTAAATCATTGACAGTTCCATTAACTGCTAATTCCCCAATATTACTGCCGGGAAAAAAAATAGGGTCAACTACATAGGAGTCTGTGGTAAACGCAAGGCGATCGCCTAATGTGGTGAATTCTGCTAAACTGAAACGAGCCTGATCTTCTAACCGGGCTAAACTGGGGTTATCAAAATTGCGGATAAAAATATCATCAATTAAGTCTTGCATGGCTTTGCCGCCGCTGCCATGGGCTAATGTCACGGTTTTATCCCGGATTTTAGCACGACGGCGACGATTCTTTTCTATATTTTGAAATAAACTATTTTGATTAAGTGTCATTTTTTATAAAATTAATGTTTTTAGTGTTTCTTCAAATTCTTGTAAGGCTTGACTCATTCCCACTAATTTTGAGCGCTTAATTGCTTGAGGTATTATTGTCAAAATGGGTAACTCAGGAAAAAAATGACTGAATTTAGATTTGATATACTGATTATTTTGTAATTGATAAATTGTTAAACTGTTTTGATGATAAATCCAGACTTCTGGCACAGCTAAAGCAAGATAAGCATTGATTTCAGTTAAGGAAGTCACATCAATTTCAATCGCTAAATCTGGAGGAGGATCTACATTGAGATCAATTCTATCTTTGACAATAACAGCCTGATAGTTCTCTAGATAAAAACATTCATCAGGTTCAATACCAGCAGCTATTCCTTGTTTTTTTAAAGTCGTAGAACGGAGAGACTCCCACGGTCGTTGCTGAAGGCGTAAAATCAACTTAATTAAATCAGAAATAATTACAACTGAACGTTCATGTTCAGGTAAAGGAGACATCACTTCTAAGATTCCTTGATAATAGGCTAACCGAGTATGAGAATGTTCTCCCCGTTCAATTAAAATCTCCTCAAACTCTTGCCAACCCACATCTCTCACCCGAATGTGGCTACCCGGTTGCAATTCAATCTGACTAATGGGTTTAACAATAACCATAAAAATAACTTTTTTATAAAAAAGGTAATAAAAGGTATAGCGTTCGGGTCTAGTTTATGTCATTATGTAAATACTAGTTAAGCGCTGGGCGTTAATATAACGCCATCAAGAAGTCGTCTGCAGCCGTTTAGGGACTGGGGCATAGGCAGCGGTTGTCAGGCGACCATATTTATAATAAGCTGCACAAGCCCCTTCTGAGGATACCATGCAAGTACCAATGGGATTTTCTGGGGTACAAGCGGTTCCAAATACTTGGCATTGCCACGGCTTCAACACTCCTTTGAGAATTTCTCCACATTGGCAGGCTGCGGCATCAGCAATTTTGAGGTGAGGAATATTAAACTTCACTTCGGCATCATACTGGGCATAATTACGATTAATTTTTAACCCAGATTGAGAAATTTCTCCTAAACCTCGCCATTCAAATTCGTCACGAACAGTAAATACTTTCTCCATTGCCTCTAAGGCAACAGAATTACCTCCCGTTTGAACTAAACGAGTATATTGATTTTCTACCTGACAACGTCCTGATAATAATTGTTGCAGTAACATCCAAACCGACTGCAAAATGTCAAGGGGTTCAAACCCAGAAATCACAACAGGTTTCTGATACTGTTCAGCAATAATATCATAAGGTTTTGTACCGATCACCATACTAACATGACCAGGGCCGATAAATCCATCCAGTTGTAAATCGGGATTATTCAGTAAGGCTTCTAAGGCAGGAATAACCAATACATGATTACAGAAAATACTGAAGTTAGAAACTTTTTCTGTTTCCGCTTGTAGAATCGTTAATGCAGTACTCGGGGCAGTAGTTTCAAAGCCAATACCAAAGAAAACCACTTCTTTGTTAGGGTTGTCCTTAGCAATTTGCAAGGCATCTAGGGGGGAGTAAACCATGCGAATATCAGCCCCTTCTGCTTTGGCTTGTAATAGGCTTTTTTGAGAACCTGGAACCCGCATTGTATCCCCAAATGTGGTAAAAATGATATTCGGTTTTTCAGCTAATAAAATAGCCTCATCTAACCGTCCTCTGGGCATCACACACACGGGACAACCGGGGCCATGAATCAGTTCAATAGTATTAGGAAGAATGGCTTCAATCCCATATTTAAAAATAGCATGGGTATGTCCGCCACAAACTTCCATAATTTTTAAAGGCTGTTCGGGAGTTCGTTCTAATAAATCAGCTAAACGGTTAATTTCTGCAATTAATTGATGGGCTGCTTTAGGGTTACGAAATTCTTGAATATATTTCATTTGATTTTCTCCTAATGTCAATCGTCGTCTTCTTCTGGGGGTTGAGTTAAGACTTCAAACACCGTTGTGGCGCAAGATTCTCGATTTTCATCCAGTTGTTTGACTCTTTCTGTGATTAATTTTGCTTCTTCTAGTTTACCCAGCCTTGCTAATACAAATCCTTGGGCAGCATAAGCATTAATATACAGCCGAATGGAGGGTTCATATTTACGTTGTTCCAAAATCGGTTGTAAGGCTTCCCATGCCGTCGGTAAGCTTTCTTGCTGTTGAATTTTACTCATCACTTTCTGGGCAATATCCAACGCCATTATCGGTTGATTTTTATAAAAAAAGTACCGATATGCACTAATTAAAACCTCTAAATGTCCGTCAGCTTGCTTCAAGGCTTCATTAATATAACCTTGAGAAACTTCAGTATTTTCCCAATTATCTGATGCTAAAATTAATAATTCTTTAACACGGTCAGGGATATCAGACCAAGAATATTTCTCTGTTGTGGTTGGCATAGTTAAATTCTCCTAATTTCTCTCTTTATCATTCACCCAACTGCAGTAATTTGCTGTAACATAGCCAACGTTTCTTTTGCTTCTGCTTCATCTAAGCGGTTCATGGCAAACCCGACATGAACTAAGACCCAATCTCCTACGCAAGATTGTATAGGATGATCTGCATCGATAATGCAAGCAATATTTACTTGTCGTTTTACCCCAGCAATAGTGACTATTGCTAGCTGATTTTCAATGTCTGTAATTTCCGTAATTTGTCCTGGAATTCCTAAACACATTTTAATATCCCGATGATCATTTATAATAATTGAGTGGCTGTAATAACAGCTTGTCCTAAAGATAATCCTCCGTCATTGGCGGGAACTTGAGAATGAGTTAAAACCTGCAAATTGAGAGAAGTTAAGCGATGACATAACTGAGTCAATAGCAATTTGTTTTGAAACACACCTCCTGATAAAGCGACTTGATTAAATTGATATTGACCTTGTAATTTTTTAACCATTAAAATGATACCATCGACTAATCCTAGATGAAACTTCGCCGCCATTAAACCCGGATGAACCTGATTTTTTAAATCGGTTAACAAGGCATTCCATAGGGGACGAGGTTCCAGATAGAGTTGATATTCTAGTTTTGCCACATCAAAAGGATAACCTGCAATTTCTTCAGAGTTATTTAACAGATAATCTTCCGCTATAGTTTCCAAAGTGATTGCCGCTTGTCCTTCATAACTGCAACTCTCTCGACAGATGCCAATTGCAGCAGCCACTGCATCAAATAACCGTCCACAGGAAGAAGCCAAAGGAGAGTTAATGTCTTTTTCTATTAATTGGTTCAGTAACTTTAAAGGCTTTTGTTGTAAAAAATCTCCTAATTCTAAATTTGATATTTTAGCCCAAAAATCATCTTTAAATCCTGCTTTTAAATGAGCGTAAGTATTTCGCCAGGGTTGATAAATCGCTTGTTCTCCTCCTATCATGGCAACGGGTTTAAAGCTTCCTAATCGTTTGAAATGTCGATAGTCCGCGAGTAAAAATTCACCGCCCCATAATTGCCCATCTTCTCCATATCCTAAACCATCCAAGGCAATTCCTAAAACAGGTTGAGCATTCAATGATACTTTGTTTTCCGCCAAACAAGCTGCAATATGGGCATGATGATGTTGAATGGAATAAAAGGAAATTTGATTCAATTCTGCGAGTTCTTTGCCTAACTTGGTGGATAAATATTCGGGATGAAGATCAACTGCAATGGCTTGGGGGTGATGGTCTAATAAACCTAAATATAACTCTAATGTTTTTTGATAAGCTTCAGCCGCCAGGGCATTTTCTAAATCCCCAATATGTTGGGATAAGATAGCTTGTCCTTGTGATAATAAACAAAAGGTGTTTTTTAACTCACTTCCCATGGCTAAAATTGCCGGAGAATCAGCAAATTCTGAGGGTAAATTAATCGGGACTGGCGCATAACCACGGGTGCGACGTAAGACTTGTAAACGATGGTTAACAACCCGAACCACAGAATCATCTACTCGGTTAACAATCTCGCGGTTATGGAATAAAAAATAATCCGCAATTCCTGTAAGCTTTTCTTTGGCTTCTGAGTTGTCAATACATTGGGGTTCATCTGATAAATTACCACTGGTGAAGACAATCGGAAAATCTAAATCCTGTAAAAGTAGATGATGTAATGGCGTGTAGGGTAACATAAATCCTAACGTATTTTGACCAGAGGCTACCGCAGCCGCGACTGTTTTTTTCCCTTTTTGAGTTAACAAGACAATGGGGGCAGCTACACTTTCTAATAGTTCTTGTTCGGCTAAACTAATGTGACAATAGTCTTGTATAATATTGATATCCCGCGCCATTAACGCCAACGGTTTATCTGGACGATGTTTGCGTTGCCGCAGTTGTTCAACCACTGTTTCATTGGTGGCATCACAAGCGAGATGAAACCCTCCTAGCCCTTTAATGGCAACAATGTAACCTTGCTGAATGAACTGGGCAACAGCATCCATTTTATTGATATCCAGGTTAACCAGTTGACCATCCCCGGTTTCTAACCAAACCTGAGGACCACAAACAGGGCAAGCTGTCGGTTGGGCATGAAACCGACGGTTAAGAGGATTATAATAATCTTGTTGACAGTGAGGACATAAGTTGAAAGCTGCCATACTGGTGTTGTGACGGTCGTAAGGTAACTGCCGAATTAAACTTAACCGAGGGCCGCAATGGGTACAGTTTGTGAAGGGATAACCATACCAACGACTACTGGGGTCAAAAATTTCCTGTTTGCAAGCCTCACAAGTGGCAGCATCGGGGGCTATTTGGGTCTGAATTTTGCTGTTGCGACTGGCAACAATCACAAACTCATTGGTTGTTGAAATCTTTCCGATTATCGCAGAACGATGAATCGATTCTATTTTAGCTAAAGGGGGCGATTCTGCTTGCAGATGATTAACGAATTTATCAATTGTAGCGCGATCGCCTACCACTCGGATTAAAACCCCCTGACCATCGTTGCTAACTTCTCCCCCTAACCCGTAAGTTTGGGCAAGACGATAAACGGTGGGACGAAACCCAACACCTTGAACAATACCACAAACTCGGATCTCTTCTGCAACGACCTGTATCATCGGGCTTCCTCCCCTGAAGGAAAGGGACAAGCTGAAGTTCTGATCTTCCCTTCTTATTGTTTCCTACGACTCCCTCAGTGGGGCATTTCTTAGGGGTTTCTTTAGGCTTGCGGACTCAAGTCCTAAAAAGACTTACTCCATCCTTAACCTCAGAATGGACATTTTATACTATCCTGTTATATAGTGGTAATCTATGTAAAATTACGGGACTGACGGGGCTCGAACCCGCAACTTCCGCCGTGACAGGGCGGTGCTCTAACCAATTGAACTACAGTCCCTTGTTTTTCAAGCCAATTACTATTATGCAGATCTTTGGCAAAAGTGTCAATAGTTTTTCCCAAAAAATTTTTTAGGGATTGGGGAACAGGAGAGCCAGTCCCAGTTATGCACCCTGTCCCCTCCTCAAAGACAGTTAGAACATTCTTACTGCTTCCGATGAGGAGGTTGTTGGTTTGGCGAGGTTGATTTGTCCTCTTTCAGTAAACCTGCCATTGTCCAGGTGAAATCGACCATCAATGCTTTCGTGAAAGCTTGCAACGCTTGCGATGTTTCTGGCTCAGAGTTTTGGGAGATAGATCTTTGTTGATTTTCGTTCATGCCTAAACCTCTCTAGTATAATCAATAACAACTATTTCTCTTCTATCACTTTAGTCTTTTCAACTAAAAGATAATGTGATTTCAGTTGTTTTTTGTTTTGATTTAAATCAAAACATAACATGAGTCTTGTCACTAAATCAACCTTCAATATTGAAATGAATTATTCCGGAGTATTTCTGAATTTTTCTGAAGTGGTTCGCTGTTGTTTATAATCCGAAATGACAAAACCTCATTAATCTTCATTAAACCTTATATTTGATCAAATCCAAGACGGTAACCACATTCGTAATTGCCACCATGGCATGGTTAAAGGCAATCCTAAATAAATTGGCAGCCAAAAGAGAAAGGCAAGAATAATGAGAACTATCAAACTTAATCCCAACCCTCGCAAATCATTTCGATAACTATATAACCATCGTTCAATCCACCATGCTAAAAGTAGTATGGTAAACCCCATAGTATTCATATAGTGATAGATGAAAGTACAGCGCGATACAATTGCCCAAGGTAGCCAGTTCGCCACTGCATTGACACAGAGATAAAATAAAATCCAATATTCGGCAATGGGTAAATGCCGAACATCTAGAAAATTTTGAGGCCAGGAAATGCTTTGTAAAAGTCGCCCTTTAGTGTGGAACCAGACCCCAATTTGTGCCGTTAAAACCCCTAAAGACACTAGTAAAGCCAGAGTGGATAACCACCATAAAAAGGGGTTTCCCATACCATGAACTGCATATATAATTGGAACAGATAAGGGGTCTGTCGGTGGAAGAGAGGGATCAATTTGTTGCAGATTTTCAACCTTTTCAAAAAAGTAAGAAATGGGTCGAATCATCAACGGCCAGGTATACCATTTAGAACAATAAGGATGAATTGCTGTACCATCTCCTAAGTTGCGATGAAAAGTAATAATTTGTTGATGAAGTTTCCATAGTCCCGGATTCGGATTAAGTTGTAAATGAGGAATCCAGATGAGTAAATAAACAAAAGTCGGTAAAATAACTAAAGTTGATAATAATTGAAGAGGTGTTAAAGTTATAAACCGTTGTATAGGAGATTGAGTTGTCAAATGAGATGAATTTGATGAGGTGAAGCGCTGCACTATCCAAACAATGATGATAATTACATCAATCCCTAATAAAAATCCTAAACCATTCCATTTGACTGCAACTGTTGCCCCAAAACTAATGCCCGATAAAATTAGATAAATCCACCGTTGCTTTCCAGCCTTGTTCAAGGCTAAAATCAACAATAAGTGAGCTAAAAGCCCAAAAAATACAATATGAATATTACTGAGGGCGTAGCGAGATTCCACTAAAAATAAACCCTCAACTGCCATAAGTAATGTAGCAATTAAACAATAGCGGTATCGATGGGTGAGTTGATAGGCAATAGCTCCCAGAAGTAACGGAATGAATGAGCCAGTTAAGGCATTCAGCCAGCGATAACTCCAGGTTGACAGCGTTGAACCGGCTAAATCATTAACCGTTTCTTGTCCGAAAGGGAGATGATATCCGATCCAAATTCCAATTGCAATTAAATATTGACTCAGCGGCGGATGGGCGTTAAAAAAAGGAGTTTGGGTTAAATAATTATTACCAAATTTAGCATAATAAATTTCATCAAAAACCAGCGTATTAAAACGACTTAATCCCCAAAATCTGAGAATTAAAGAAATCAAAAAAATGCCGATTATTCCTATTTTAAAAGAAGAAAGCGATCGCCAAAAGCGTTGACCCAGAAAATTCATAAATATAAAATAGAGACGCTGAGTGAAACGCCTCTACAATGGTGTACAATCCCTTCACAACTTATTCTTCAGGACTGGGGGTTTCTACCTGTCGCTGTTGCAATAATTGCCGTTGTTTTTCCCGAAAGTCTGCGGCAGCATCTTGAATACTTTGATTTTGCCGCATTTGAACCGCTTCATAATCAATATTAAAGCTACCCTGTTGGGCTTGATGAATCAAATCGAAAATGGTATTTTGATTTAAGCTATTATCAGACTGACCCTCTACATTGCGACGATTAAAATCTCCTAAAGGATCAGCGCTTTCTTGATATTGTGCTGTTGCGGGTTGGGATAGTACCACGGCACTGAGACTGAAAGCCGTTAAAATTAATCCTGCGAGTTTCATAGCAAACTTAAAATTAGATATTTTTAGAGATATTTTAACCCCTCGGATTGCTCTGAGGGGTATCGAATTTTATTAAGTTCTCGTGAGTTGAGAGAACTTAAGCAAAGCGACGGCGTAACAGGGGTTGAATCATTAATAACGCAACTAACGCAAACCCCAACAACACTAGCAATGCTGCCTCAAATGTAATGTTACCAAAGGGAGCTGCCATCACCACACTGTTGAAAGCCCAATCACTGTGAATATACAAGTAACGAATGGGTTCAATAGCATAACTCAGGGGGTTGAGACTAGCCACCCATTGTAACCAGGTGGGCATAAACGATAATGGTGCTAAGGCGGTACTGGCAAATAATAGGGGTAAATTGGTGACAAAAATCACTGCAATCAGTTCAATGTGTCCCGGCAAGGCAAACGCCAACCCTAAACTTAAGCCTGTTACTCCTAAAACCAGCAGAAACACAGTTAAGGCAATGATACCGAGTCCAGCAAGACCCGGTAAACCTGCCCCCATGAATACCCCAGCGGCAACAATAAACGCGGCTTGAATGAAACTGAGGGTGATAATATAAATAGCGGAAGCCAACACAATGGAAAACCGAGAGGCTAACGGCGCAACCAACAGACGGTTGAGAAACCCAAATTCTCGGTCAAACATCACCGGTAAACCCGCATTCAACGCCCCGGCAAAGGCGGTAAACACAATGACACCTGCCCCAAGAAATTGGGCATAGTTATCCGTTTCGCCAAATAATCCTTTCGGAGCATTTTGAAACAACGCCCCAAATAAAATTAACCACATCAACGGCTGAATAATCCCAGCGATTAGGGTAGAAGGACGACGTTGCAGTTGAATAAACAACCGCCGAGTTAAGGCAGTGGTTTCTTGAATTAAATCTCCTAAGAGACTGGAAGCCGTCGCCTCTGTCCGGCTTGGAGATAATAAATCAGATTGAACAGATGGTGTACTACTACTCATACTTAAATAGATTGCTGTAATACTTACATGATAGTGTTGGCTAACGTCCGCTTCAACACAACCAACAAGACGCTCAGGTGAGTGGGGCGACTCTTGTTGATTGCTTCCCTGCCTTTCCCGGATCATTTCCTAGAAAGGGTTTAGCGATAGAACCCATTTTTTTTTATCTCTAACCATAGATTAAAATCTATAATAAACAAATTTAACTTTTATTTACATCTATAAGCTAAACCTAATTCCCTGATTTAAAATCATGAGTTTAAAACTTAGCATTTTTTTAATAAAATATGTATACTCAGATTATGAGAGGAAAAATAAAGAATTTTTATTCACACCATTCAAGACTTTTATCGTTTTGTAACTAACTAAGTTGATGGTTTTTTTTACCCAAAACACCTATTTTATAAGGATTAAATCTCGTTGATCAAGCAATTAATCGAAAAAAAAATTGAGAGGTTTTGTATTGAATTGGAGTTTCATTATGAAATTGACTAAACGAGTGCGAGGGCAACGTTGCCCACCTTCCCAGTTTCTTCTAGAGATTGGATAAAAGATCAAAGTTGCATATTGGCCGATCGGCTTCTAGTTAGAGAGTAAGCCAAATCACTAGCTGTTGTAGCTAGAAGCCGATTTCTTAGAAACTATAAATGAGTTGAATTCAGCTTTGACTAAAGGATTTTATTTCAATCGTTGACTTTGTGATTTTCTCAGAAAGCAGATTCGGTAAAAAATAACTTTGAGGAATTGAAATTATAGCGCTACGGGCTACTCTTAGGACGTTTTACTTCTCATATCATGTCCGGCTGAACACTATACACATCTTCTGGAAGTCGGGAGTCGGGAGTGGGGTGTGGGGTGTAGGAGCAAAGAAATTCAGTTCATCAACTTTCTTCTTTTGATGATCCCTCATGATCCGGACTTGATCTGAATTCTACATCCTCATTATACGTTAAGTATTCAAGCGGATTTCATATCAGCATTCCCTAGCGCCCGCAGGTGCGCGGGGTCTGACCGCTATTCCCCATTCCCTATTGCCTTTAAAGACAATTTTTATGTCCTCACCCAATTTTGTATTGCTATAGTATGATTTTTAGCTTTTCGGACAAGCTAAATCGTATTTTTATGGGTTCAAGTCTTCATGCCAGACTGTACAGTATGAGTTTTAAGTCTGAACTCCACTCGGAATCTGATACACCCTAAATAAGCCGTGGGCATTGCTCTTCCCCTTACTGCCCGCCACCATCCCGTAGCGAGTATTTTTGCCTGTGCGTTTGTCCGGTAGCGACGACAAACGCTGGCGAAACGAACAAACGATGGTGTTGAACAAACCCCGTTCTTGCAACCGCTCTAACTCTCTTAGATCTCTCAGATGTCATGACAATACCGAGATTCCCAGTGCTTGAACAGCTTCTTGCCAAAATAAGAATTGCTGGGGTTTTGAGTCAGAACTGGTGGGCGTGCAGTACCTCCATCACGTCACAGATATAGGCGATGCCCGAATAATCGTCGAAAAACTGCGCTGCGACCTCATCCGAAATCTTCACGGCCATATCCCGATTGGGGGTAAGCACTTCGAACTTTACATTCGAGAAGGTGTCGCCAACGCTGGGTTGTCCCGACGAGCGCACGCCGCGACTGCCTTTACCACCAGCGGCCACCACCGTATAACCGGTAGCCCCGGCTTCGTCGATGATCTTGGCGACCTTTTTCTGTAGCACCTTTTCCGTGACGATGACGAGCTTGCTGGCTTTCTGGGTCATGTGGGTTACCTCTTGACGTGTTCTGTTGTGAAAATTAAAGACAAAACTCTATGGTTTTGCCTTGAACCATATCCTTAAGTTTATACTAAAGAGCGGCGAATCCACTAAAAGATTGACTCAGATTAGCGGAAGCATTTTATAAAAAACACTTATGCTTTTGGCGCTATGACCACCATTCAACATCACAACAACGTATAAAATTCTGCGATCGCAATTTACATTAACCAGAGATATAAGAGTTTTCTGAGAATAAAAGGAAAACTTATGATTTGAATTTGACATTTCCATGTAGAGCGATCGCAAATTTGTGCGGATTTTAAGATAAACTTAAGCACATAGACTTAAGTATATAGAGATTCAGGTCTTAATAGACCTTGATCTATGGGAGGTAAAGTGGATTTTTTGTCCGATTTCTTGACGCTTTTCCTAGGGAAGTTGCAGTCCCCGACACTCGGCTTTCTGATTGGTGGTATGGTCGTTGCCGCCCTCAATAGCCGACTGCAAATTCCAGATGCGATCTATAAGTTCATTGTCTTCATGCTGCTCATCAAAGTCGGCTTGAGCGGCGGCATTGCGATCCGCAATGCCAATCTAGCGGAGATGCTCTTGCCTGCGGTGTTTGCCATAATAATGGGAATCCTGATTGTGTTCATTGGGCGCTACACGTTAGCCTTGCTGCCGAAGGTCAAAACCGTGGATGCCATTGCAACTGCGGGCTTGTTCGGTGCCGTGAGTGGCTCTACCCTCGCCGCCGGTATAACGGTACTGGAAACGGAAGGCATCCCATACGAGCCCTGGGCTGCCGCACTCTATCCCTTCATGGACATCCCTGCACTTGTGACTGCGATCGTCTTGGCCAGCGTTTATCTAAGCAAGAAGCGCGATACCGTAGACGAGGATCTCAGCCAGCAAGAGTCTCTCAGTAAGCAGCCCGTTACCCCAGGCGGGTATCCCGAAAAGCCACGGGTTACTCCAGGCGGGTATCGCCACAAGTCGTATATTACTGCACGCGGGTATCCCAAGCGCGATACCGCAAGGAAGCGGGTCGAAATATGGCCCATTGTGAAGGAAAGCCTCCAGGGATCTGCCCTATCAGCACTACTGCTCGGCCTTGCTCTAGGCATACTAACCCGGCCGGAAAGTGTCTACGAGAGCTTCTTCGATCCCCTCTTCCGCGGCTTGCTTTCGATCCTGATGCTGGTAATGGGGATGGAGGCCACGGCAAGGCTTGGCGAGCTGCGCAAGGTGGGCCATTGGTACGCCCTATATGCCGTGGTAGCGCCGCTGCTGCATGGGTTCATTGCCTTCGGTCTCGGCATGATTGCCCACGTCACCACGGGATTCAGCCTTGGCGGCGTCGTGATCCTAGCTGTCATCGCCGCCTCCAGTTCAGACATCTCAGGGCCGCCTACTTTACGAGCCGGTATCCCGTCGGCTAATCCCTCCGCCTACATTGGCGCGTCCACAGCCGTCGGCACGCCGGTTGCGCTTGCCTTGGGAATACCGCTCTTCATCGGCCTCGCCCAGGCGCTGATAGGCGGCTGATCTCAGACGGGTGCTGGCAAACCGCTATTAACCCAAGTTGCGGGTTACGTAGTCAAGAGGACTATTTCAGGCGATCGCGCGGGCTTTAGCCATTCGTCCACAGGTTTTAATCTTAGATGAACCTTTTGGGGCCTTAGATGCCATTACCAAAGAAGAATTGCAGGAAGAATTGTTAAAAATTTGGAATGAACACCGCTGTACAGTATTAATGATTACCCATGATATTGATGAAGCATTATTCCTTGCAGATTGGTTAGTAATGATGACAAACGGCCCTTCTGCCACCATTGGTGAAGTGTTAGAAACTCCCTTTGAACATCCCCGCGATCGCACTCAAATTATGGAAACGGTTGAATATTATAATCTGCGAAATTATGCCCTTGATTTCCTCTATCGTTGTTTTGCTCATGAGGATGAATAACTTAGCCCCCAAAATATTTGATATAAACCCCCATAGCTTAGAATATGGGGGCAATATGAATAGGCAAGATGCCAACATGGCTATCTTGCCTACTGGAAAAAAGTCTGACATAATGTTTACAAGTCATTCAGAACTGCTATCGTATTTTCAAATAATTTGTGAACAACTTTTAACCTGTAGGAGCCATCTAGCAAGGGAGACGCTTGCACGACTTTTTACATCTTAAATGAAAATGCTAGATAGGCTATAGGCAATAGTAAAATTCCCAACTGTAACCCTATATTATTGACTTTTGATTAAATCAGTTTAAAATAAAGTGGTTTTCGCCAGCCAGTAAAATAAACTCGTGAAATTCAGTAAAGTTATTCTTCCCATTACTTTTCTTTTATTCGCTGGTCTCAGCACTTCAGTGATTCTCAATATTATGTTATTTAACCGAGCTAAACAATATTATTTTGAACTCAACAACGTTCGTTTAGATCCAGTGGGTTTAAATAAATATTCGCTAACTTCCAAACCTGTTACAGATACTAATCTCATACGTGTGGTATTTTTTGGTGATTCTAGGGCTGCCAGTTGGACATCACCCGATCTGAAAGGTTATGAATTTATTAATCGTGGTATTGGTTCCCAAACTTCAATACAAAATATTCAACGTTTTGCGGATCATGTCAGTCCTTTGAAACCTAATCTTATTGTCATTCAAGTGGGTGTTAATGATCTGAAAACTATTGCTTTGTTTCCTCAACGCAAAGAAGCGATTATTGAAAATTGTAAAACTAATCTTCAGCAAATTGTAGAAGCCTCCAAACAGTTGGGTGCAGTGGTGATTTTAACAACTATTTTCCCAATAGGGGAAGTTCCCCTAGAACGCCAGCTATTTTGGTCAGATGAAGTGGCTGCAGCAATTAATCAAGTTAATACGTATCTGGCAACATTAGCAACAGAAAAGGTTATTGTATTAGATACCTTTCCCATTCTGGCAGATCCTCAGGGGATGTTGTTATCAAAATATCGAGCGGATGAACTACACTTAAATCCGCAAGGTTATACTGTTCTGAATCAAGAACTTGTAAAATTACTGAATCAAGTTCAATGATATTTTTTTATGGATATAGCGCGCAGCGCCACGAGAGGAGGGAGATAGGAGAAAGATGTACCGCTGACTCGGCATACTGCTATAGTATCGAGCTATAACTTAAACCGATCTAGAGAAACAAAGCATACTTTGGTGCTTTTGTCAACCCCCTGCTAAAGCAGATCCCTCAATATATGTTTTTCTAGATGGAATTGATGTCCGTTCAACGGAGTCTGAGAGCAATAGCTTATTCGATAGAATCAGGGTTTGAAGCGGATATTCACTTTGATTTAATCTTTATGGGCACACTGCGCTGCAATTATACCCTATATCTCATATCATACAAAACCTGAGTCTGAGCTGTCAACCCTAATAAACTCGTACCCTCTCAGCTCAGAATTTTTTCCTGAAAATGTCATCAGAATTTGACAATTATATTGATTTTTAATACAAGTAATGTATGTAGTTAAGCATAAATTATTTTTCTAGCCACAAAGGCGATGCCATTTGAACTATGTTACAAAAGTTTATCCCAGACACTGCTGACTCCTTGATCGGTCAAAACGGTCTAAGGCTGGAACCTTTCCTAAAGTCAATTTGATTTGATCATAATTAAAAATCCAGGAGAACTTGAAAATGCTATATCAATCCATTAAATCAGTTTAAGAAAGAAGATGATAAGATTCTGCAATTAATTCTGGCTGAGTCAGTTCATCAGACATTTCAATAATAGCTCGTAAAATCGGTTTAAGATCAGAACTATGAGGATTATCAAAATCTTCATAGCGAAATCGTTTAGCCCGTTTCGCCACTTGAATTGCTATTTGGTAGCGGCTGTTAGAGCCTTGCATAAGTTCTTCAGTCCGGCGATGTAACTCCGATGAATTTAAGCTCAGATTCTTGTCCATGAGGTTAAGGGTGATGGCTATGTTTCTATCTACTCAGCATCTTAAAGAACTGAGGTAAAGCCTTTATTAACATCAGAGTAAATCTCGGTAATTAAAAGAAGGGATCACCTTCTAGAAAACTGATCTGATTTTAATGCTGAATTAATCCATAAAGATTATAAACTATTGTCATAGCGGACTTCTGAAGCTGATGCCCTCAGATCACTACGACTCCTGCTATTGTATGTTTATCATAGACCTCGCTTAATCATTCCATAATGGCTACCTCTTTCTTCCTAAACCGCAGATGGCTTAACAGGATACTCACGATATTCTGTGGGGTTTTACTCTCCTCTCTCTGTCTATCAGGTGTGAATGCACAAACCACTGAAACTCAGGTTATTACTCCTAAAGTTCCTGTAATGTTGGATGGGCGAAAATTATTTAAAGTGGGAGAGACGGGCAATTTTACGGCCCAGGAACGAGCCAATAATATTAATGGCTTATTACAGGAAAAATTAGATAAAAACTTATTACAAGGACAATCTGTAAATGTCACTGTTCAACAACAGGAAGGACAAACCGTTTTAAAGGTTAATAATCGATATTTAGTGTCTGTGACGGAAGCTGATTTAATTCCGGGAATGATGCCACAAGAACAGGCAGAAATTTGGCAAAATCAGGTCAAATTAGCTTTGGAAAAAAGTTTAAGAGAACGAACGCCAACATATCGCAATTGGGCTGTTAAAATGATGGCGATCGCCTTCTGCATTACTTTGATAATTCAAGGGGGTTTATTTTGGCTTTGCCGTCGCTATCAGCGGCAGCAACAACTCTATAAACAGAATAGTGGATCGTTGAAATTATTGGGGTTATTATTATTGCAAATTGCAGTTTGGCTAGGGTTTATTTATTATGGTCTTAATCTTTTTCCAGTACTTCGACGAGGGCTATACCAAGTCAACTATTTAATTGGGAATACCTTCACAGCTCGGATGTTTAAGCTGGGAGAAGTTCCCATTTCTCTCAACCGGATTTTATTAATTGCAATTGCTACCGTAATTTTATGGTTAGTAAGTAATGGGTTAACCCAATTTTTTAAACGACGAATTTTACCCTTAGCAGGTGTAGATCGAAGTTTACAAGATTCCATTACTTTTTTTGTTCAATATGGCTTACTGTTTTTGGGCTTTTTATTGATCTTAAATGCCGGCGGAGTTGATTTTCAATCCATTGCAATTCTGCTTAGTGTCATTGGGGTTGGCATTGGTTTTGGTTTACAAAATATTGCCAAGGATTTTATTAGTGGTTTGATTTTAATTGTAGCTCGTCCCATCAAAATAGGGGAATTAGTACAGGTCGGAGAATTTCAAGGGTTAGTGCAACGAATTGGGGCAAGAACAACAGAAATTTCCCACATTGATCGATATATTATTACATTACCCAATTCTCGATTTATTGAGGGAGAAGTTTTAAATTGGAACCGCAGCGGACTGACACGAGTGAAGACTTATGTTGGGGTTTCTTATGATTCTGATATTGATTTTGTTTACAAGGTGTTGCAAGCGGCTTCACAGGTGGAACATCCTGATATTTTACGTCACCCACCGCCAAAGGTAAAGTTTAGAGGATTTGGTGAAAGTGAATTACGGTTTCGAGTGGTGGCGTTTATTCAAGATCCCTTGAAAGAACCGAAAGTCAGAACTCATTTATATAATCAAATAGAAAAATATCTCAAAAAATATGGGGTTAAAATTCCTTATCCCCAGCGAGATTTACACGTTAAAACTCCTGAAATCAGTCCGGTTGTGCAAACGTGGCTAAAAGCCAATGATGCCGATTTTAATTTATATAAAACGCCATTAGAAGCGGCGGTTCATTCCGGGGAAGAACCGGTAGTTCAAGATGAATATGACTGGGATGCTATTGTGACAGCAATGCGAGGTGAAAATGGTGTTGAGATTAAAGATCGGCGATTTCAGTTTAAAGTTTTTCCGAAAGTCTTTTTAGGTTCAGAAGCCGTGAATTGGTTCATGAAATATGAAAAGGCAACGCGAGAGGAAGCGATTTTAATCGGACAATTGATGTTACAGCAGGGAATTATTCATCATGTTTTGGATGAACATGATTTTAAGGATGAACCATTATTTTATCGATTTTATCTGGATGAAGATTCAACGATCTCGACTCAGCAAATGCGTCAACGCAACCGTTATCGAGATGAGATGGGAATAGAACCTGAAGAGAATCAAAATATTTTTCCAGAACATGAACGGGATTCTCCTCAACTGGATTGAATCATGAAGGCAAAAACTGCTATAATATGTAACTTGTGCTTAACCGTAAAATTATAGTCAAAATATTATATGTCCTCGACAGAAGAACAACTTAAATTACAATTTAAAAAAGCATTAATTGCGGCTTTTGGTGATGAGGTAGCTGAAACCGATCCGATGTTAGTGCCAGCCAGTAATCCTAAATTTGGGGATTATCAATGTAATGTTGCCATGTCTTTAACGAAGGTATTAAAGAATAATCCCAGAACTATTGCGACTCAAATTGTCGAACAGCTTAATATCACAGAAATCTGTCTACCCCCTGAAATTGCAGGGCCAGGTTTTATTAATTTACGCCTGAAACCTGAGTATTTAGAACAGCAACTTAATTCTATTTTAAATGACCAACGATTAGGGGTTCCTTATTCTCAACCTTCTCAACGGATAATTGTTGATTTTTCTAGCCCAAATATTGCTAAAGAAATGCACGTCGGACATCTCCGTTCTACCATTATTGGAGATTGTATTGCCCGAGTCTTAGAATTTCAAGGACATGATGTTTTACGCCTGAATCATGTGGGAGATTGGGGGACTCAATTTGGGATGTTAATTACTTATTTAAGAGAAGTATATCCCGATGCCTTAACCACAGCAGATGCCTTAGATTTAGGGGATTTAGTGGCATTTTATCGCCAAGCCAAAATCCGTTTTGATGAGGATAAAAACTTCCAAGAACAGTCCCGTCAAGAAGTGGTGAAGTTGCAAGCAGGTAACGCTGATAGCCGGAAAGCTTGGCAGTTATTATGCGATCAATCTCGACGAGAATTTCAACTGATTTATGATCAGTTAGGGATTGAATTAACCGAACGTGGGGAATCTTTTTATAATTCAATGTTACCCGATGTGGTGACACAATTAAATCAAACCGGATTACTGGTTGAAGATAACGGGGCGCAATGTGTATTTTTAGAAGGATTTACCAATAAAGAAGGTAATCCTTTACCCTTAATTGTGCAAAAATCCGATGGCGGTTATAATTATGCCACTACTGATTTAGCGGCACTTTGTCATCGCATCGAACAGGAGAAAGCAGATCGAATGATTTATGTCACCGATGCTGGACAATCTAATCATTTTACCCAAGTTTGGCAGGTGGCAAAACGGGCTGGATGGGTGCCTGAAACCGTTGAGTTAGTTCATGTTCCGTTTGGTGTGGTTAAAGGGGAAGATGGCAAGAAACTAAAAACTCGTTCAGGAGAAACCGTCCGGTTAAAAGACCTCTTAGCAGAAGCGGTTAACCGGGCAAAAACGGATTTAAAACAACGCTTAGAAGCCGAAGACCGTTCAGAAACCTCTGAATTTATCGATCATGTTTCTCAAATTGTAGGATTAAGTGCAGTTAAATACGCGGATTTAAGTCAAAATCGCACCAGCGACTATATTTTTAGCTTTGATAAAATGTTAGCATTGCAAGGTAATACTGCTCCTTATTTACTGTATGCTTATGTGCGAATTCAAGGTATTAGCCGCAAGGGGGGTATTGATTTTAATCAAGTGGGAGAATCAGCTAAAATTATCTTAGAAACAGAAGAAGAATTAGTGTTAGCAAAACATTTATTGCAATTGGAATCTTTAATTAATACCGTGGCTGAAGAATTGATGCCAAACCGTTTATGTCAATATCTGTTTGAATTGAGTCAAAAATTTAATCAGTTTTACGATCAATGTCCCGTCTTAAAAGCAGAAGAACCCCAACGAACTTCCCGACTGGGATTATGTGATTTAACGGCACACACCTTAAAACTGGGGCTGTCGTTGTTAGGAATTTCTGTCTTAGAACGAATGTAAAATTAAGTTAGTGATTTGTCATTTGTCATTCGTCGTTGGTTATAGCACTACACCGTAGCTCCTTCTCAAGAGAAAGAGAGGGAGCTTTCCAGTTTCCCCCAGAATTGGGGGATTAAGGGGGCATTGTTATTAATCAATAAACTTATTACTGGAGGTAATCGGTTTATTCAACTCAGGGGCGGGTGGATTAGGAGCCGGGGTTACAGTCTCTGGTTGTGATGTGGAGGTCTCTTCATCAGGCTGACTGTTGTAATCCTCCTGATAATTGTCATAGCCACCATAGCTATCATAATTGTTATAACTATCGTAGGAAGGGCTATTATACTGAACCGATGGTGGACTTAACCACCCTTGCCAGGTTTGAATTTGAGATTGCGCCGTATCATAAACACTGGTTCCATAAGGAATCGTCTGCAAGATGTCAATCGCTTTCCCTAAGTCTACCGTCGATTGTTCATTAGCGATCGCCAAAAGCTGTTGACTCCATTCATTCAGTAACTGATCTGCCCGCCCACGCCAGGAACTAGAACTCGACACCTTACTCGCTAAAGAAATCGCCGTTGACAAGCTATCTGCTGTGCCGCCAGAGGCAAAAGCTTCTGCATCCTTGAGGTTTTGAATATCTTGTACCTGAGTCTGCCATTGGCGAATATCATCGCGGGCTTCGGAGTAAATCACCACACCCGGTTTAATTTTCTCCGCCACAGCGATCGCTTCTGCATAGTTTCCTTCTGTGGCAAGCTGTTGGGCTTGATCTAAAATCGGCTGATATTCTAAGCGTTGACTGCGATCTTGCCATTCTGCAATGCGAGACTGAGCCTCTTCGTACAGCGCCCGTCCCCGGCCAATTTTACTGGCTTGGTTAATGGCTTGTTTGAGAGAATCTAAATCCCCAAAACTTGCCAATTGATCGGCTGCTTCCAACACAGGGGCATCCTCAATTTCCTCAATTTCCTGAGTCCAACGCACCATTTGCGTTTGGGCTTCATCTCCGCGAGGATTAGAGGTGGGAATAGTGCTTAACTGAGTCACCGCCTGTTTCAAATCTTGTACAGAACCGGTGCGGGCAATTTTGCGGGCCTCTTCTAACGTGGCAACGGCTGCAATTTCCTGTTGCCAACCCCGAATATATTTCTGTGCCTTGCCATAAAACGGACGATCTTTGCCAATTTGTTGCACTTGGGCGATGGCATCCTTTAACCCTTTCACCGTATCTAAAGAAGCCGGTATATGGGCGCGGGCAATCAAAATAAAGTCTTGTACCTGATCCTCAAGGTTAACCCGTTGTGGAATTTCCCCTACCACATTCACCGCTGTCCGCCAGTCTCCTTGATCTAAGGTTTTTTCGGCTAAAATGAGTAACTCTTTACTGTACTTGGTAATTTCAGTGGTGACCCGATCATACAAATAACTTTCTACCGGAATTTCTTGTGCCTTTTGTAAGGCATCTCTCATACTGTCTAAATCACCTGCCGCCGCTAAATCTCTGGCTTCTCCTAACTGTTGGCTTTCTTCACGGGTGATCTGAATTTTATCCACCAGTTCTTGATATTTTGTGGTTCCCCAATAGTGATTCTGTAAATTCAACAACCGGGTGGCAACACGAAATGCCAGATTCATCTCTTCGCGCCGCAGATGGTCTTCCGACTTACTATAAACCGTTGTCGCATCATTCCACAGGGATTGCCATCCCTTAATCCGTTCTTCTACCATCGGATAAGCTGAGGTCTCTTTAGGCACCTGACGCGCCATGGCGATCGCTTCTTTGAGTTTCCCCGCTTGATAAACTTCCTCACTTAAATTGAGGATATCCATCGACCATTGTTCAATATTGCGGTTAATTTCGTGGCGTAGGGGATGATCTTCCGATAAACTATTAACTAAATCAATAGCAACCAATAAATCTTTAACGGTTTGCTTCTTCGCCGCTGATTCTGCACAATAAAGTCGTAGAGAAGCTGAAGCCACCGGCCAGAAAATCTTCGGACAATTGGGTAAGCTGGGAGACTTCAGTAACAGCGCACTCGCTAAAAATCCAATCCCTGCAGGAGTGACAACCATTAAAGCTAACCACAACGGCGTGAGCTTCACCCACAAATTTTTTTTAGGAGTTGAGGGAGGAGGGGGTGGAGTGGGTGGCGTTTGTGGGGCAGGAACCACAGGCTTCCAGGCGGTCATTTGATGGGAAGATTGAGTATCCATGCTTTGAGATGGAGTGGGCTGCTTTTGCATACCCGATTCCAGCATAGCGCGCAGTTCTTGTAATCGCTCAGTACGGCTTTTGCGTACCGATGATTCATCTTCTGGGGTTTGAGATGGTTGCCGCCGTCGTCGTGACGCAGACGATAACCGATAATTGTGTTGATTCTGATAATCTCTCATAGGGTTTACCCCAAACAACTTTCACCACACTAAATATCGAAAACTCCCTCGCCATTCCAAAGAATTGGCTTTCCGGTTTTATACCACTATTTGCCTTGATCCTGCAATCTCATCTTCGTTATCGTAGCAGGGAATGTACCATTCGGGGAGTCTCGGCAGGGGTTAAGATCGCTTAGGTCTGGGGTAGAACAGGAGAGAAGAAAATAGGGTAAGTCTGCAAGCCTGCCCAACTGCTTTGCACAGGCTGCGCCAACATATAGATAGATGGGGATCAAAAGTTAGAAAAGCCTCCTTCCCCCTATTGCCCTCAAAACAAAATTGAACGCTTCATTACTTTCTGGGAGTCTGGGTCATTTTGTAATTCTTCAATCAGTTGCTGCAGATGATCGCGATTGGCATGATAGTATTTACCGCAGAACTCACATTTAGCTTCTGCGCCATTATCTTTTTCGATCATATCCCGTAGTTCGGCTGTACCAAACATTTTTAATGCCCCTAACACCCGTTCAAAGGAACAGGGACAATGAAACCGCACCATCTGGGTTTCTGGTAAGATATTTAGCCCTAAATCTCCGAGAAGATGTTGAAAAATATCCGGTAAAGTTTGCCGCTGCCGCAATAATGGCGTAAAACCGGATAATGTACTGATGCGAGATTCTAAAGTTTGAACTAAGGCTTCGTCTGTTGCAGCTTTCGGTAACACTTGTAATAACAACCCACCGGCTGCCTGTACCCCCTGCTGATCGACAAACACCCCTAAAATGAGTGCAGAGGGGGTTTGTTCCGAAGTAACCAAATAATGGGTTAAATCATCCCCTATTTCCCCAGAAACCAATTCTACCGTACTGGAATAGGGATAACCATAACCGACATCCCGAATCACATACAGGAAGCCTTCTTTTCCCACTGCGCCGCCGACATCCAGTTTTCCCTGGGGGTTTGGGGGTAAATGAACGTCAGGATGGTCTACATAACCCCGAACCGTACCATCTAACCCCGCATCAACAAACACTCGCCCCAGAGGGCCACCGCCTTTAATATTAATATTGACTCTCGATTCGGGTCGCTTCATACTAGAAGCCAGCAATAGTCCTGCTGACATGGTGCGACCCAAAGCAGCCGTCGCTACAGGAGAAAGGTTGTGGCGTTGTCTGGCATCTTCTGTTAAGCGGGTGGTAATCACCCCAACCGCCCGAATGCCGTTGTCTGCTGCGGTTGCACGAACTAATTGATCAGCCATTTACATTTCTTCACGCTTTTTACCCCTCCTATTGTAAAGGAGTCATTTGTGGTTGGTTATTAGTTCTTTGTTTATCGCTCTTTAATCACTTTCCATCTCATTACACATAACCAATGACGAAAAACGAATAACAAGTTACTAACACACCCATTGTTGCGCTTCTGAATTGAGCAGTTCTAAAAGTTTTTGATCCCCTCGGGCTGCTGCCCGTTGCCGCCGACGTTCTAACAAACGACAAACATTAGCCTTGTGAACCTGTTGCCACTCAGCTTTAGGGGTTTCGCTACGAGGAATAACAGCCGGTGTTTGGGATGGAGTCTTTACTGCGGAAATGCCCATCGCCAGATTGGCTCGATCACTCGGCTGATTCATATTATAAGTAACTCCACGATATTTCAACGTAGAGTGGGGTTGAGGAACGTGGAGATGTCTAGGATAGTGAATCTGCCACTCTTGTCCTCGGTATCTACCGCCTAATTCTCCCTGCACACAGTCAACCTTGGGACAATCCGGCTCATAACTGGTATGACGATACTTTAATGTCATGGGTGTAACTCCTGTCGTAAACTTCAATCACTAAATTCTGCTTACTTCCAGAATAAATTATATTTTCTGTGTTTTATGTTACATTTTTTTGAGAGAAAAATATATCCCAGGACACTTGACCTTTAAAAGGCTTGCGATGATAGGGTTTTCAGGGATTTATAAAAGTTGATAAAAAAGTTAAAGGGTTAGATCCAAAAGTTAATTTGTTGTAACGTCAGCTGGAATCAAGCAGGCTATACTGGCTTGTATCAAGCCTTCGGTCGGGTCAATCGGGGCTATGGTATGAATTCTTAACAAAAACATAACCTAACTCACAGATCTAGAGATCACTGTATTAATCATTTGAACTGTTAAAAAACAATAGAGAAGACATCAATAATCACTGATAGTTAACCTTTGAAGTTGTAGCGATCGCCTTAATCTTGTCAAACAAGCTAACCTTATATTTCTGAATAAAAAAAATAGATTTGTTATAATTGATAGTTAATTCTAATCACAATCTTTAGGAGTAACAAAAATGATTACTGTCGCCCAGGCTCGACCCAGCGAACGCGCTCAGTTTATTCAAAAAACCTATCTTCACTTAGCGAGTGCAGTGGGTGCATTTATTTTAGTTGAATTCTTACTTTTTCAAACCGGAATTGCCGCTAAACTTAGCAATTTTGTGATGGGTAGTGGCTTTAAATGGTTAATTTTAATGGGAGGATTTATACTTTTGGGTTGGTTTTCTCGCAGTTTGACAGCCAAAGCAGATTCTGTAAATACCCAATATGCAGGCTTAGGAATTTATGTAGTTGCAGAAGCATTACTATTTGCACCTCTGCTATATATTGCTGCTGAATTTTCCGATCCCAATGTCATTCCCACAGCGGCAGTTTTAACGCTATTAATGTTTGCTGGTTTAACCGCGATCGCCTTCACAACAAAGCAAGATTTTACCTTTTTAGGAGGCGTTTTAAAGTTAGGGGGATTTGTTGCCCTCGGTTTAATTATTTGTAGTGTTCTGTTTGGTTTTACATTAGGTTTAATCTTTTCTGTCGTGATGGTAGCATTTGCCTCGGCTGCTATTTTGTACGACACTTCTAAAGTGATGCATCATTATTCGACTCAACATTACGTTGCTGCATCCCTAGAATTATTTGCCTCGGTTGCCTTACTTTTCTGGTATATTCTCCGAATTGTTATGGGTTCTCGTCGTTAAGTTAGAAATATTAAATAATAGTCTAGCAGGGTGGGTTAGTATTAACGTAACCCACCATTATTATGATATTTAGAGGCTAGGATGATGGTGACAACGAACATTAGATGGTGCGTTACACTTCGTCAACGCACCCGGCAAGATCGCTGGTATACTCTCTATAATAAAAAAAGACGTTCACTGTAGAACGCCACCTTTAACCTTTAAAAATTACTTCAAATTAATCGTTAAAATGTTTAATAATTGCCTCAGCAAATTCAGAACATTTCAACGGTTCGACAGCGGGTTCCATTAACCGGGCTAAATCATAAGTCACTTCATGATTGGCAATGGCTGCCCCTAATCCTTTTTTAATTAAATCAGCGGCTTCTTGCCAACCCATATATTCCAACATCATCACTCCAGATAAGATTAAAGAACCGGGGTTCACACGGTCAAGTCCGGCGTGTTTGGGGGCCGTACCATGAGTCGCTTCAAAGATGGCGCAATTATCGCCAATATTCGCCCCAGGTCCCATCCCTAAACCCCCTACCATGGCGGCAGCAGCATCAGAAAGATAATCTCCGTTAAGGTTCATGGTTGCCAGAATTGAATATTCGGCTGGACGGGTTTGAATTTGTTGAAAAATACTATCGGCGATGCGGTCATTCACCATGATTTTGTCTTTCCATTTACCGTCGCCGTGAGTTTCCCAAATGGCATCGAGAACCGTCTTCACCTCTTCACAGGCTTCGGCTTTTTTTTCTGGGGTTAACGCATCATATCCCGGTTCTACTTTGCGGGCATTATCTTCAATACTAATCTCAGGATTACCTTCTTTATTACTGAGAATCCAAGATTCCCGTTCTGTGATACATTGATCTCGAAACTCAGTGGTTGCTAGTTCATACCCCCAGTCGCGGAATGCCCCTTCGGTGTATTTCATGATGTTGCCTTTATGCACTAAGGTCACCATTTGTTTGGCTTTGGGTAAGCGTAGGGCGTGTTGAATAGCGCGACGAACTAACCGTTGAGAACCGGTTTTACTGATGGGTTTAATGCCAATTCCAGAGTCTAAACGAATTTGTTTTTTACCATGTTCTGGGGTAGCAGGAATTAAATCATTGTTGAGAATATTGATGAGTTTTTGGGCAATGTCTGTGCCTTCTCGCCATTCAATTCCTAAGTAAATATCTTCGGTATTTTCCCGATAAATAATCACATCCAGTTTGTCTGGACTTTTATGGGGGGAAGGGGTTCCAGAGTAATATTTACAAGGACGAACACAAGCATAAAGGTCATTAATTTGCCGTAAAGCTACATTGAGGGAACGAATGCCGCCGCCGATGGGGGTGGTTAATGGCCCTTTAATGGCAACCCCGTATTCTTTGATGGCGTTGAGGGTATCATCCGGTAAATATTGGTATGTACCATACAGGTCACAGGCTTCATCACCGGCATAGACTTTAAACCAACTAATTTGACGTTTACCGCCGTAAGCTGCTTCTACAGCCGCATCCATCACTCGCTGAGAAGCTGGCCATAAATCAACGCCTGTACCATCTCCTCGGATAAACGGAATAATGGGGTTATCTGGAACAATGGGTTCACCGTCTTTGAAGGTGATGGTTTCGCCTGTTGTCGGCGGGGTGATTTTTTCGTACATGGGCAAATACTCAGCAAACGCAATTCTTCCTGTTTTATCATGGGGACTGCCCCAAGGTGAGCATAATATCAGGAAATCTATAGATTGACTAGATTTAAAGATACAGTTTTCAGGTTCTGTTCGTTATTCTCTCAGAAAGAGTAGATGGGGAGGTTACCCTGAGTTACACCGTCATTTTTCAATCAATCATGACAAAATGAAGAGGAATTGATGCAAGAACTGCATCATTCATTAAATCTTAAACAATAGATAAAAAAGTCAAAGCATTGCTTAAAAATTTGTAACTATTAAGCGGCAAAGGATCGGTGTAATATTGAGAGTAACGGTAGCGAAGATAGCAGTTTTTTCTCATCATTTCTGGATGAAGTCAGTCATCATCACAGTTGACCCCAATATTAACTCACTGAATTAGCGCTGTGATTGATTTTACGCTTCAGAAGGTTCTCTTTTTCAAATCAAATTCAGTTGACTCAAACAAGATTAGTTCAGATAAAAAATCTGAATCATTGGAAGTATTCATCAAAAATGAGCAGGAGCATAAAAAATGGATAATATTAGTACAAGTACAGAAAATCGTAATTCTTATCAAACCCTTTCCTTATCTCAATTTGTTCATCATTCCTTAGCCCAACAAGAAGGAAGGACTGCTAACCATAAAAACAATAATGTTGCAACCCTTGATCAAATTGAGTCTCAACCCTCATACGGATTAGAGTTGATGGGGTTAAAAAATCTGGGTCATATTTATCATAATTTATCAGTTCCCCAATTGATTGAACACGCCCTAGCAAGGGGAGAAGGAATGTTAGCCAGTAATGGGGCATTATGTGTAAAAACCGGAAAATATACTGGGCGATCGCCCCATGATAAATTTATTGTCTATGAACCCAGTAGTCAAAATGAAGTACATTGGTGTCCTCAAAATGTACCGATTTCTGAAGACAATTTTGATCGACTCTATCGACGGGTACGGTCTTATATTCAAGGGCGAGATTTATACATTTTTGATGGCTATGTGGGGGCCGATCCCAATCATCGCTTTGGCGTGAGAATTATTAATGAACGGGCTTCTCAAAACCTATTTGCCCAGCAAATGTTTATTCGACCGACTGCTGAAGAATTAAAAAATCATCAGCCTAATTTTACCGTGATTGCAGTTCCGGGACTCCATGGTGAACCTGAAGATGACGGCATCAATAGTGAAGCCTTTATTGTCTTGCATCTGGCTAAAAAATTAGTGATTATTGGCGGATCAAAATATGCCGGAGAAATCAAAAAATCTGTCTTTTCATTAATGAATTATTTCATGACCAAAGTCAATGTATTACCGATGCATTGTGCCGCCAACTTAGGAAAAGATGGGGATACCGCCTTATTTTTCGGCTTATCTGGAACGGGTAAAACCACCTTATCGGCTGACCCAGAACGATATTTAATTGGAGATGATGAACACGGTTGGTCAGAAGAAGGCGTTTTTAACTTTGAAGGGGGTTGTTATGCCAAAACAATTCGCCTTTCCCCCGAACATGAACCCCAAATTTGGAATGCCATTCAATTTGGGGCGATGATGGAAAATGTGATTTTAGATCCCGATACCCGTATTCCCGATTATGATGACAATAGCCTGACGGAAAATACCCGCGTTGCTTATCCCATTGACTATATTCCTGATGCCGTCATTCCCGGTATTGCGGGTCATCCGAAAACCGTTTTATTCTTAACTGCTGATGCCTTTGGTGTGTTGCCTCCTCTGGCTTTACTCACACGAGAACAGGCAATGTATCACTTTATTTCAGGATACACCAGTAAAGTCGCAGGAACGGAACGAGGGATTAAAGAACCCCAAGCTACGTTTTCTGCTGGGTTTGGCAAATGTTTCTTACCCTTAGAAGCCGCAGTGTATGCCAAACTCTTGGGTAAACGCTTAGCTATTCATCCGGAAACGAAAGTCTATTTAGTCAATACCGGGTGGTCAGGGGGGCCTTATGGTGTGGGAAATCGAGTTTCTATTAAACATACCCGGCGCTTAGTTTCTGCCGCTTTACATGGAGAATTAGAGGGGGTAAAATTCTATCCTCACCCCATTTTTAAAGTGTTCATTCCTGAAGCTGTTCCGGGCGTTCCTACAGACATTCTTGACCCTGTGAAAACGTGGAAAGATGCCACCGATTATCAACATCAAGCCCAAGAATTAGCCCAATTATTTGCTGAAAACTTTAAACAATTTGAACACGTTGACTCGGCTGTAATTGCTGCGGGTCCTCAGGTTTAAGCTAGAATAAAGTGGGGAATATTGGGAAAATTAAATAGTTTGTAATTCAACAGAATCAAGGATCATTGAAAATGAGTGAAACCATTGGTGTTCGCAATCCTAGAACCGGAATTATTGATTATTGGATTACTCCTCCTTCCCCGCAAAAAATTGCTGAAACTTGTCAGAATTTACGACAAGCCCAAAAGGATTGGCAACAGACAGAAGTTGAACAAAAAATTGCGACTTTACAACAGTGGAAACAAGCCCTTTTGTCCCACAAAACTGCTCTGATTAATACTTTAGCAGTTGATACCAGTAGATTATCAGAATCTCGGCTTGAATTTGATGCAGTGATTTCTAGTCTTGATCGATGGTGTCGATGGGTTCCTCAGTTGTTATCTGTTCCCCATGAAAATAGTAATATTTCATTTGTTCAGTTACAATATCAACTGGTTCCTTATTCTTTAGTGGGTATTATTAGCCCTTGGAATTCTCCACTGTTGTTATCTTTGATTGATACTATTCCAGCGTTATTGGCGGGCTGTGCAGTTATCATTAAACCCAGTGAAATCGCCCCCCGCTTTATTCAACCATTAATGCAAACCATTCAAACTGTTCCGCAACTGAATCAGATTTTAACTTATATTGTAGGGGATGGTAACACAGGAAAACAACTCATTGATCGGGTTGATTTAGTTTGTTTTACTGGGGGAGTTTCGACGGGGAAAAAAGTTGCCGAAGCGGCAGCAAAACGGTTCATTCCTGCCTTTTTAGAATTAGGCGGAAAAGATCCTGCCATTGTTCTAGAGTCAGCCAATTTAGACTTAGCTACTTCAGCGTTACTGTGGGGTTCAGTGGTGAATACTGGACACGCTTGTCTATCCATTGAACGCATTTATGTGGCTGAATCTATTTTCACACCTTTTGTGGATCAATTGGTTCAAAAAGCGAAGAATTTATCGTTAACCTATCCTGATATAGAAACGGGAGAAATCGGGCCAATTATTGCAGAAAGACAAGCAAAAATTATTAGAGAACATTTACAAGATGCGGTTGACAAAGGCGCTATTATTTGCTGTGGTGGAACAGTAGAAAATTTAGGGGGTGGATATTGGTGTCGTCCCACGGTTTTAACTCAGGTTAATCATTCGATGAAAGTGATGACAGAAGAAACATTCGGGCCAATTATGCCAGTTATGGCGGTATCCAGTCCAGCAGAGGCTATTCAACTAGCGAATGAGACTGAATATGGATTAAGTGCCGCAGTATTTGCCGGTTCAGACACCGAAGCGATCGCAATTGCCCATCAAATTAATGCAGGGGGAATTAGCATTAATGATGCGGGTTTAACCGGGTTAATTCATCAAGGTGAAAAGAACTCATTTAAATCTTCAGGATTAGGTGGTTCTCGCATGGGCAAAGCCTCTCTGCGGCGATTTTTCCGCAAAAAGTTGATGTTAGTTAAAACCGAAGAAAAACCCAATCCCTGGTGGTATTGAGGGTAAAAAAGATCGGCTAAATTCCGAATCAATTTACGGTTGAGCCGGCCGACAAATGCCAAAGACAGACGTATAACCATGTAAAAACGTGCCCCCGCCGACCGGGCCAATTTCACCGTTGCAGAAAAACCCACTAATCGGTAAATTCAGATAACGTCGAAACAGTTGGGAGTCAAAATTAGGCTGTTCATAGAGATGTTCTCCCCGACCTAAACAGGAAAACATTAAAGCACCGGCTTGGGAGAAATCATGAGAACTGGCTGGATGATTCCCCTGATAAGATTTGACAAGTAGCTCTAGATCTTCAGCAGAAGTACGGGCATCTCGCAGGTGAAATTGGATGCGTTGTCCAGGGCGAACCCGATCCCCAATCGCGATCGCACCGACCCTCGGATCAACCCCCATTAAATTCCGAATTAAAAAATCTCCTGGTTCCAGATTCAGCTTAAATTCATCCCGAACCACCCCAATAAATAACGAATGTTGCGCTAATTCTCGATCCGTTTCATTTAGGGTTTGAATCAGTTTTTGGAGTGCTTCTAAGGGAGAAATGGGGAGCGAAGATCCAGAAGAGGCAGGCTGGGATTCTGGCTCAACTTCCAGGAGAATATTGCGATCGCCTTTCGTCACTCGATAAGTTGGGCCGATGGGGCGGCATCCTTGCGCCACAATGGAGTCAATCACGATATTACCACTGAGGGCAACCCCGACTGTGGCTCCGCTATAAGCTTGATCTTGACAAAAAACCGTTGTTGTCCCGCCGACCATGCCACCACTGGCTAAGCCGCCGATTTTCGTTGAACCCGGATAAGCATAATCTAATCCTTGCAGCAAATCAGTAATTCGGCTCGACATCGGATCAATCAGTAGAATAAACTGAGGTTGGTCTTCAGGAGAAACCCCAACCTGTTCAATCCAAGCTTGAGGCGGACTATCTAAATCCGGTAAATCTTCAGCTTCAAGCCGAAACCGTTGAATTTTCACCCCTGGTAAGTGGGCTAAACACAAGCTAAGGGCGGGTTGACTCTCCACTTCATCCACTTGTTGTTGAGGACTCATGCCAATAATACCGCCCCCACTACAGCCAATTAAATTCGGTAAAGATAGAGACTCTTGCAACAACGGCATCAGTCTAGAATACTCACTGGCAAAACTGGAAGAAATAAACACTAACCCCATATTCGCTGGGGCAGACAGCGCCGCTTGTGTTTGTTGAACCACCTGTTGAATCGCTGCTTCTAGAGATGGGCGCATGGATAAGGCGCTCACCCACTGCATTTGTGCTGTTGTTGCATTAACCATCTGACCCTCCCGATTGGATTTCGCCCAATTTGCTGCTGATTTTCAGTATGTTACCATCATCGGAAAAAACAGGAGTGAGGCAGTTGTTGATACACTGGAAGAGAGAGCAGTCCATCTCAAATATCTGAGGAGAACCCTAGGACAGAGAAAGTTGAGGAAGCATCTATGCAGGCAGGTTGGCGAATTGGATCAATATTTGGAATTCCCCTCTTTATCAACTCTTCTTGGTTTTTAATTATTATTTGGGCCACAGTTGTAATTCGCCAAGATTATGTGGAACAATGGGGGCCAAGTCTTTCCTGGAGTGCAGGTTTAGCCGTTGCACTGCTGCTATTTGCTTCAGTTTTATTACATGAATTAGGACATAGTTTAGTCGCCAAATCTCAAGGGATTAAAGTTAACTCAATTACGTTATTTTTGTTTGGGGGAGTTGCCTCCATTGATCGGGAATCTAAAACCCCAGGACAAGCCTTTCAGGTGGCGATCGCTGGCCCGATGGTGAGTTTAGGGTTATTTGTTCTGCTCCGAATCACAACTCAATTATTGCCTGAACCGAGTTTAATGGGAATGATTGCCCAACGACTGGCTGGAATTAACCTGATTTTAGCGATCTTTAATATGATTCCGGGCTTACCTTTAGATGGGGGACAAGTTCTCAAAGCGGCGATTTGGAAAGTCACAGGTAATCGCTTCACAGGGACGCGGTGGGCAGCCCGCACCGGTCAATTTCTGGGTATGGGTGCAATTATTATAGGAATCACCAATTTACAATCGGGGGGCTTATGGATTGCCCTAATTGGTTGGTTTATCCTACAAAATGCCAGTTCTTATACGCGCTTGACGGACTTGCAGGAAGTATTGATGAAGGTCACCGCCGCCGAAGCCATGACCAGAGGATTTCGGGTGGTGGATGGGAATTTAAGTATTCGAGAATTTGCCGATCAGTATCTGATTGCCACTGATCCCATTCCGGTTTATTTTGCCGCTTCAGAGGGGCGTTATCGCGGATTAGTGTCGATAGATGCAGTTCGTAATATTGAACGAAGTCTATGGCAAGAGAAAACCGTTCATGATTTGGTACAACCCCTGGATCAACTGGTGACAGTGTCTGAAAAAGCCTCTTTGTTAACAGTGATTAACTGCCTAGAAACCCAACCGTTGAATCAAATTACGGTTCTTTCTCCGGCTGGGGCTGTAGCTGGGGTGATTGATCGCGGGGATATTGTCCGGGCTGTGGCTAAAGCTTTAGGGGTGATTATTCCTGAAACTGAAATTCAACGCATTAAAGCCGAAGGCGCTTATCCGCCGGGTTTACCGTTAGTGGAAATTGCCAAGAAAACAGATTGATCTGATCAGTTGTAACTCAGCCTCTGACAACGGTTCAACGACAAATTCAATCTGAAAACAGTGACGCGCAGCATCGATTAACGCGGTGATAATTTGCTGGGTAAAATCTCCCTGTTGCCAGAGGGAAACGGGGGGGGGTTGTTGAAAAACTTGTTGATATAGGGTGGGGTCAACATTAATTGCCATCGAACCCTGCTGAAGAAGGGCTTGATCTCGTCGCAGTTGGGCGCTACCAATTAACTTACTACCATTGGGCAAGACTAAATCTGCCCCTGTGGCTGTGGCAAAACAGTTAGGATTGTGCCGATCACTGCGTTGGGCTACACCATAGTCTAATTCAAAACCCAGCGATCGCCAACCCTCAATTAAAAATTGACAGATCTGTTGATAAGCCAAAATACGACGCTGAGGCAAACCAGAAGTAATCACAGCATAGGTTAAATCCCCTTGATGTAAAACAGCCCGTCCTCCAGACGGACGACGAACCATCTCTAACGGTTTTCCCTGCCAGGTTAACGCTTGCCAAAACTCAGGCCAACGACGTTGATGGTAACCTAGAGAAATTGCCGTAGGTTCCCAGGTGTAAAATCGTAGGGTAGACGGATGCTTCCCTAAACGGTGTTGTTCCAGTAACCAATGGTCAATTGCCATCTGAACCGATCCAGAAGCCGATAACAGGGGAATTAAACGCCAAACCTTATGGTTGTTGGTCATTGGTTATTTGTTGTGAGAGGGAACGGGGAACAGGGGGTAGGGTGTGGGGTGTAGGGCAGATGAGGAGAAGTGATTCAGGAAGGACTTTACAAGACTCCTGACTCCTTATATTCAAATCACCTGCTATGGGGATCTCGGTGTAAAATAAACAGTATTGGGTAAAATCCAACTGAATCTGATATCTAATTGAAGATGATGGTATGTTGGAAAACCTGTCGTTACTATTTATGAGTCAGACTTGGTAAACTATTGCCTATGAGTCGCTTGCCCCATCAACGCACTAACTCCAGTCATTCTACCCCAGAGTCAGAGAATCCTTGGGTGGAAGGATTCAAAACAATTGGGTTAAGTATTATTTTAGCTTTGGGAATTCGGACGTTTGTTGCCGAAGCACGCTACATTCCTTCTGGGTCAATGTTGCCTACTTTAGAAATTAATGATCGCTTGATTATTGATAAGTTGGGTTATAAGTTCACTGACCCGAAACGGGGAGATGTTGTGGTATTTTCACCGACAGATGCTCTCAAACAACAGTATAAGGATGCCTTTATCAAACGCATTATCGGTTTACCTGGGGAAACCGTAGAGGTAAAGAATGGTCAAGTGATCATTAATGGTGAAACCATCTCAGAAAAGTATATTGCAGAAGAACCCCAGTACAATTGGGGGCCGCAAACCGTTCCAGAAAACAGCTATTTGGTGTTGGGGGATAACCGGAATAATAGTTTTGATAGTCATTCCTGGGGGTTCGTTCCCCGGGGAAATATTATTGGACGGGCTATAGTTCGCTTTTGGCCATTAAATCGCCTTGGAGGTTTAGATCCTCAACCCCTTTACCCTATGGTACAGGAAAGTCATTGACAGACTCCCCCGGTTGTTGGCGAAGCCTGCCGCTAGGCATAACACGGGGGATTCTAGGGTCAAAAAACAGTTGCAGGAAGTCCCTGTCTGACACCGTCTAACCGTAGAGTTGATGCCCCAACTCTCTTGATGTTTAAAGAGGCATTTTCATCTCGTCCGTTAATGGATACCACTGGTCAATAAAGGTGATTAATTTACCTTTTTTAGATTCAGTCTAGATTGATCTTGATTTTTACACAATTTGTTCTTGGCTAAACTTCTCAACACAGCGGGCAAACATTTCCACCCCTAAACAAAGAACAGTTTCATCAAAGTTAAACCGAGGGTGATGATGGGGATAAGCTAAATCTTTCTCAGGGTTAGCTGAACCTAGAAAGAAATAACAACCGGGAATTTCTTTGAGGAAAAAGCCCATATCTTCCCCTGCCATGGTTTGACATTCTAGCACAACTCCTGCTGGGGTTTCTACAACGGTTTCACCGACACTCCGAACTAAATTAGCAATCCGTTGATCATTGATTAAAGCGGGGTATAATGAATAGTAATTCAGGTCATAACTTGCCCCGTGACTGCGACAAATTCCAGCAATAATATCCTCAATGCGCTGACCGAAAAACCCCTCAAAATTCGGGTTATAATAGCGGACTGTTCCTTCCATTATTGCAGTATCAGCAATGACGTTATGGGTGTCTCCCGCATGCAGTGAACCAATGGTAACAACGGCTGACTCTAAAGGAGAAACATTGCGGGCAACAATGGTTTGTAAAGCGGTAACAATTTGACTGGCAACTAACACCGCATCAACAGTTTGTTGAGGAATGGCACCATGTCCGCCTTTGCCTTGAATTTTACATTCAAATAATTCTACGGCTGCCATTAACGCCCCACTACGGATGCCCAGGGTTCCTAACGGTAAATAATTCCATAAATGTAGACCAATCATGGCATCTACATCAGGGTTTTTTAAAACCCCTGCCTCTATCATCGGTTTAGCGCCCCCTGGCCCCTCTTCTGCGGGTTGAAAAATTAGTTTGACGGTTCCTGCAAAGGTGTGACGGTGGTTGGCTAAATAATAGGCAGTTCCCAAAGCCATCGCTGTATGTCCATCGTGGCCGCAAGCGTGCATTTTGCCATCATGTTGGGACTTGTAAGATACATCATTTTCTTCTTGAATGGGGAGGGCATCCATATCCGCCCGAATAGCAAGGACTGGCCCCGGTTTACCACTATCAATGGTGGCTACAATGCCAGTTTGGGCAATTCCTGCTTGATAATCAATCCCCCAAGCTGTTAATTTACTGATAATAAACTCAGCCGTTAACTGTTCCTTAAACCCCAGTTCGGGGCGTTGATGCAAATGCCGCCGCCAGGTCACCAGTTGAGGTTGTAAATTGCGGATATCTAAACGAATTTGTGAGGTGTTGACAGAATTGACTGTTGGGAAAATAGAAACCATTTGATTAATGCTCTTTTTCTGTTTTTAGGCCTGTATTTTAATCATAACATTAATTGTGATATGATTTCAGGATTTTAAGTGATTACTTTAATCATAAAATCAGATCAAAAATAAAAACAAAATAAACTCTAACCAGAGAATCAAGTCAATGCTAATTTTTACAGAATGTTTATCTCAGTCAGTCAATATAACTTTTGATTTGAAGTTGGCTTTAACGGCTGAACAACGGACTCGTAGCCGACAATCTATCGATTTACCAGATGGAAAAAAAGTTTATCTGCGATTACCGAGAGGAACAATTTTAAATGAGGGAGATTTATTAAAGTCAGAAAATGCTCAGGTTATCGCTCAAATTATTGCTCAATCTGAACCTGTCATAACAATTTATGCTTCTAATCCACTCCATTTGATTCGGGCAGCTTATCATTTAGGAAATCGTCATGTTCCAGTCGAAATTTCCTCTGATTATCTGAGAATATCTCCAGATCCAGTTTTACAAGAAATGCTGATTCATTTAGGTTTAGAAATTCAAACAGAAGTGGTTTCTTTTTATCCAGAACCTGGCGCTTATCATCATCATTAATTGGATTAAAATGATTTTAGAACTGTTACAATTATCTAGCCCCGCACTCCCTTTAGGTGCATATAGTTATTCGGAAGGCTTAGAAACATTAGTAGAACAAAGCTTTATTAATAATGAAAATACTTTAGAAGATTGGTTAACTCAAGAATTAAGTTGGGGTGCAATTCGACTTGAAACCGTGATTATGTTGAGAGCTTATCGTTGTACTGTGAAGCAAGAATTCACTCAACTCAGTGATTGGAATTATTGGTTAACAGCCGCCCGCGAAACCTCTGAATTACGAGAACAAAGTTGGCAAATGGGAAACAGTTTATGTCGGCTATTATTGGAATTAGAATCAATTCAGGAAAGACCTAATTTAAAATCGGCTATCGCAGCAGTGGGTAAACCTTGTAATTATGCAGTTGCTTTTGGGATAGGGGCTGTAAGTTGGCAAATTGAGGAAAATTATGCAGTTTTAGGATATCTCCAAAGTTGGGCTAGTAATTTAATCACGGCAGGTGTTAAGTTGATTCCCCTTGGTCAAACCTCTGGACAAAAAATATTGTTAAAATTGCATTCAATTATTTTAAATTCAACTGAAGAAATTCTGGTATTATCTGATGATGATTTAATCAGTTGTAGTTGGGGTTTGGGGTTGGCGAGTATGACCCATGAAACTCAATATACTCGTTTATTTCGCAGTTAATCTTTTTGCGGTAAACTATAGAATAATTGATTCAAATAGAGAGTGATGACAACATTACGAGTTGGGGTAGCTGGGCCGGTAGGTTCAGGGAAAACTGCGTTAGTGGATGCCTTATGTAAATTAATGCGAGAAACTTATCAAATTGCGGTTGTAACTAATGATATTTATACCCAAGAAGATGCCCAATTTTTAGTTCGTTCTCAAGCTTTAACGGCTGATAGAATTATTGGGGTAGAAACGGGTGGATGTCCTCATACGGCTATTCGAGAAGATGCTTCCATTAATTTAGCAGCAATTGAAAAATTAGAAGCAAAATTTGATCACTTAGAACTGTTATTTGTTGAGAGTGGTGGGGATAATTTGGCAGCGACTTTTAGCCCGGAATTAGTGGATATTACGATTTATGTAATTGATGTTGCGGCTGGCGATAAAATTCCTCGTAAAGGAGGGCCGGGGATTACAAAATCAGATTTATTGATTATTAATAAAATTGATCTTGCACCATTTGTGAATGCAGATTTAAGTGTCATGGAGCGGGATGCCAAAAAGATGCGAGGAGATAAAGCTTTTGTGTTTACCAATTTAAAAAACAAACAGGGTTTAGATGAAGTTCAATCTTTTATTCAATCTCATTTGGTGTAAGAAATAAACCACAGAGAGGAAAAAAGTCATTTGTTATTTGTCCTTTGTTGTTAGAGAAACCAGAGAGGAGTAGTGACAATTTTCTCAAATAACTCATGACAAATAACAACGCTATTTTTTTACACAAGGATAATATGAAATTTATGACTCAGGAGAATCATGAGATTGCTTCTAATTGGGAAGGAGTCTTAAAGTTAATTTATCAATATCGGGATAATTCTACGCAATTAATTGAAGCATATAGCAAAGCGCCTTTAAAAATTCAACGGTCTTTTTATCCCGAAGGTCAGGGGATTTGCCATAATACAATTTTACATACTGCTGGGGGAATTGTGGGGGGCGATCGCCTGCATCAAAACATTCATTTACAGCCCAATACTCATGCTGTTATTACAACTGCGGCTGCCAGTAAAGTTTATCGAAGTAATGGACAAAAAACCAAGCAAACTATACAAATTTCTGTAGAAAAAGATAGCTATTGTGAATGGATACCTCGTGAGAATATTATCTTTAATGGGGCAATTTATCGTCAAGATTTACGGGTTGATTTAGCTGAAAATGCTTGTTGGTTGGGGTGGGAAATTAATCGGTTTGGACGAACGGCAAGAGGGGAACAATTTTTAATAGGAAATTGGCGGTCTTGTACGGAAGTTTGGCAAAATAACAAGCCGTTATGGATAGACCGTCAAGGGTTAACGGGTGGAGAAGTTATCATTAATAGTCCCCACGGTTTAAGGGGACAAGCTATCGTCGGAAGTTTGTGTTGGGTAGGAAAGCCTGTTTCTGAAGATATTCTGAAAAAAGCGCGAAATTTGTGGAATCCGCAGGAGGCTAAGGGGGAAGCTGGAGTAACTTTGCTATTATCGGGAATATTGTGCCGTTATCGGGGAAATTCGACTCAGGAGGTGGTAAACTGGTTTACTAATGTTTGGCAACTCTTACGCCAATATAGTGGCAAATCTGTTACCAGTTTGCCGCGAGTTTGGAATATTTAATTAAGGTGTGCAAAAATCATGCAATTAACACCGCAGGAAAAAGATAAACTGTTAATTTTTACCGCTGCATTACTAGCGGAAAGACGCAAAGCCAAAGGATTAAAGTTAAATTATCCTGAAGCAGTGGCTTATATTTCTGCTGCCATATTAGAAGGGGCGAGAGAAGGGCAAACGGTGGCAGAGTTAATGAGTTATGGCAAAACGTTATTACAGCGAGAAGAGGTGATGGAAGGAATTCCAGAAATGATTGAAGAGGTACAGGTAGAAGCCACTTTTCCAGATGGCACAAAGCTAGTCACCGTTCATCATCCAATTGTTTAAAATAGTAAGATTACCCTTAATTTTTTTAAGAATAAGTTTTATGATTCCTGGTGAAATTTTTGTAAAAAAAGGTGAAATTGTACTGAATGCCAATCGAACCACCCGAAGAATTCAAGTATCGAATACAGGTGACCGTCCCATTCAAGTGGGTTCTCATTTTCATTTCTATGAAGTGAATGAGGCGTTAGAATTTGACCGCGAACAAACCTTAGGAATGCGGTTAAATATTCCCGCCGGAACAGCGGTTCGGTTTGAACCGGGAGATCAACGAGAAGTGGAAATGGTTGCCTTGGGAGGAAGCCGTCAAATTTATGGCTTTAATGCCCAAATTAATGGTCAACTCCCATCAAATTAAAATTCAATTTTTGTAGGAGTTCTTATGTTATTGATTGGTCTACCCCGTCTCAATCTTGAGTTTTTAAAAACTTTAAAGGGATTTGCTGCTTTTATCAAAGATCCAGATAATACGGATACAATTTTTGATATTAGTGAAGGATTACGAAAGACTGAAGCGAATCAATTAGCAGTAGAATATATCCGATCTCAACCGGGAGTTACTGAAGTTTTAGCAGAACGTTATCTGCCTCCCACTCCTGATTTAGACCTGTTAATCACTTATCCTCAAGATTCTTTGGGATATGTTTATGCTGCTAAGATGAAACAGGAAAATTTTGATCCGGAATTTTACCGCAAAGTTGAACTCAAAGATGATTTGAGCTATATTATTTTACGAACCCGACAAAGCCATGATGTTTGGCACGCCATTACGAATTTTGATACAGATGTCATTGGAGAGTTAGGATTACAAGCCTTTACCTTAGCCCAAACTCATTTTCCCTTAACCATTATTATATTAGCAGGGGGGTTATTAAAAACATTACTCAAATCTCCAACTGACTTAGATCGATTATTAGATCAAATTGCAATTGGATATCGGATGGGGGCAAAAGCAAAACCTTTCTTAGCCCAAAAATGGGAAGAACATTGGGAAAAACCAATTGAACAATGGCGGACTGAATTAGGGGTTGAACCGACTTCAGTTTATGTTCCATAATCTTTTAAAATAAAGACGTTTAAATCAGGGAAAAACGACGATGAGTTATCGAATGGATCGCCAAGCCTATGCTGAAACTTTTGGCCCGACTGTTGGCGATCGCATTCGCCTTGCAGATACTGAAATCATCATTGAAGTGGAACAAGACTATACCACCTACGGGGATGAAGTTAAATTTGGCGGTGGAAAAGTCATCCGGGATGGCATGGGACAGTCCCCCATTTCCCGTGAAGCAGGGGCGGTTGATGTGGTCATCACCAATGCATTAATATTAGATTGGTGGGGAATTGTTAAAGCGGATATTGGCATTAAAGACGGTAAAATTGTCAAAATTGGGAAAGCCGGAAATCCTTATATTCAAGACAATATTAATATTATTATTGGGCCAGCAACTGAAGCGATCGCTGGGGAAGGAATGATTCTGACGGCGGGAGGAATTGATAGCCATATTCACTTTATTTGTCCCCAACAAATTGAGACGGCTATTGCATCAGGAATTACCACGATGATCGGGGGAGGAACGGGGCCTGCAACAGGAACAAATGCCACCACTTGTACACCGGGGGCTTGGAATATTTATCGAATGTTAGAAGCGGCTGATGCCTTCCCGATGAACTTAGGATTTTTAGGGAAAGGAAATAGTTCACAACCGGAAGGTTTAGTGGAACAAATTATAGCAGGGGCAATGGGTTTAAAACTCCATGAAGATTGGGGAACTACACCTGCAACGATTGATACTTGTTTAACAGTTGCCGATCAATATGATATTCAAGTTGCTATTCATACCGATACGTTAAATGAAGCGGGTTTTGTAGAAAATACCATTGCAGCCTTTAAAAATCGTGTAATTCATACTTATCATACCGAAGGGGCTGGCGGCGGTCATGCCCCCGATATTATTAAAGTTTGTGGTCAAAAAAATGTCTTACCCTCTTCTACAAATCCCACTCGTCCCTATACGATGAATACCTTAGACGAACATCTGGATATGTTGATGGTTTGCCATCATTTAGATAAAAATATTCCCGAAGATGTGGCATTTGCTGAGTCCAGAATTCGTCGAGAAACCATTGCTGCTGAGGATATTTTACATGATTTAGGGGCATTTAGTATGATTGCCTCCGACTCTCAAGCCATGGGAAGAGTGGGAGAAACAATTATTAGAACTTGGCAAACTGCCCATAAAATGAAAGTGCAACGAGGCTTACTACCTTCCCCAGAAAATAATAGCGAAACTCACGATAATTTCCGCGCTAAACGTTACATTGCTAAGTATACCATTAATCCGGCAATTACCCATGGAATAGCAGACTATGTCGGTTCAGTTGAAGAAGGTAAATTAGCCGATTTATGTTTATGGAAACCGGCCTTTTTTGGGGTGAAACCGGAAATTGTGATTAAAGGTGGAATGATTACTTGGGCGCAAATGGGGGACCCGAATGCCAGTATTCCCACACCCCAACCGGTACATATGCGACCGATGTTTGCCAGCTACGGTGGGGCAATTTCTTCAACTAGCTTAACCTTTGTTTCTCAAGCCGCAATAGCAGCAGGAATTCCCGAACAAATAGGCTTACAAAAAACAGCCGTTGCCGTCTCTAATACCCGTCAATTAAGTAAAGCAGAGATGAAGTTAAATAATGCTTTACCGACTATGGAAGTTGACTCAGAAACCTATGAAGTGCGGGCAGATGGAGAATTATTAACCTGTGAACCCGCTGAGGTTTTACCGATGGCGCAACGTTATTTCTTATTTTAAATTGTTGGATTAAATTCCATCTATCAATTTTCTCGCTATCATAGGGGAATCACCCTAACTTTCAATGATCCTTGGTGGGTGACAGCGATAATCTAAGTTAATTCTTTTTATCTCATTATTCACTCAGTCAGCGCTTAACCCACCCTACAAAATTTACTTGGTTTAATTTATGGAGAAATTAGATATGGAAACTCAAGAACTCAATAAAAATCAGGAACAAACAGAAGTCTCACTTCGAGAACAATTACACCAAGAAATTGACCAGGTTTCCGATGAAATTGTAGCTTCTACTTTAGATTTTATTCTGTTTCTAAAGTCTCGTTATGCTGAATTATCAAATGTAAAAAAATCTTCCTCAACGGCAGCATCTGTCCTCAAAACATTAGAACGGATTGGAAAATGGGAAGGGGATGATTTGGAGGAGTGTTTAGGGTTAGTTCATGCATCTCGTGGTAAAATTCAAGTTACAACGGATGAAAACGAGGTAGAAGAGTTAACAGTAGACTAAGAAACTTTATGTATTTGTTAGATACAAATCACTGTAGTTTAGCTATTAATAATCAACCTGAAATTCTCACTCGTTTGTCAGTCCTACAAGTAATTAATTAATTTTTGGGTGCGTCAGTGACGCACCCAACTTTTTTACTTTTTCAATTGCTTCATTTCATCCACAAACTGTTTAAATAAGTAATCGGCATCATGGGGGCCGGGACTGGCTTCGGGGTGATACTGAACTGAAAATAACGGCCGAGATTTATGTTTGAGTCCGGCAACCGTGCGGTCATTTAAGTTAAAGTGAGTAATCTCCACTTCATCACTTAAAGAGTCCGGCGTGATGGCAAACCCATGATTTTGACTGGTGATTTCTACTTGTTTTTGTTCTTTACCTGCGGGTTGATTTAAACCACGATGACCGAATTTTAACTTAAAGGTTTCTGCCCCTAAAGATAACCCTAGAATTTGGTGACCCATACAAATACCAAACACGGGTTTTTCAGATTTCAGTAGTTCACGAGTGGTATCAATTCCTTCTTTAACCGCCGCTGGATCTCCGGGGCCATTGGAGAGAAAAATCCCATCGGGATTATACTTAAGAATCTCTTCCGGGGGCGTATTAGCGGGAACCACAATCACTTTACAACCATAGCTGGCTAAGCGTTTAAGAATATTACGTTTAATGCCAAAATCAAGCGCTACAACGGTGTATTGCGGTGCTTCACCCGTGGCAGTGTCACTAAATTCCCAAATGGTTTCTGTGGGTTGAGACCATTCATAAATCTCTGATGTGGTGACTTCTTTCACTAAGTTTAATCCCGCCATACTCGGCGCTTGTTCGACTTGCGATCGCAACCGTTCGGGATCTAAAATATCAGTGGAAATTCCCCCATTCATTGATCCCACGGTTCGTAATTTCCGGGTTAAAGCGCGGGTATCAATGCCATAAATTGCTGGAATGTGATGTTGGATGAGATAATCCGATAAAGACTGTTGACTTCGCCAATTACTGGGACGGGCACAAATATTGCGAGCAATTACCCCTTTAACTTGGGGTTTAGCGGATTCCTCATCTTCCGAATTGACCCCAGTATTGCCTAATTCAGGATAAGTGAATGTCACCATCTGACCACAATAGCTGGGATCAGTCAATACTTCTTGATAGCCGGTCATCCCGGTATTAAACACCACTTCTCCGATAACGGTTCCCGGAGCACCAAACGACCAACCCTGATAGGTTGTGCCATCAACTAAAACCAGTAAAGCAGGTTGAGCAGAGATCAGTGACATTACATCCTCAGGCAATAGACTGCATAGCGTTCCCTATTATTCCAGAAAACGTCACCAATTAGGTTAAGTCTTCCTGACAGTTTGCTCACACTGTTGTGCATCAGTCCCTTAACTCCGCAACTAAAAGAAGGTGAGAGCTGTACATAAATCTAGATAATCATCATGACATTTTTAACCATTTCACTGGTAATTTACGGATTAATTGCTCTGTTGAATCTTTGGGTATACCTGATTCTATTCTTCCGGGATTGTTCCACCCCCAACACGGATCGCAGTTCTTGGATTGTATTAAGTTTAGCTTCTCTCTTCTGGCTCGTTGTCTTACCTTTATCCTATTTAGAACGGCGGGCTAAAATGCGATCGCTTCAAAGTCGTCGGGATCAGATTAAACAACAGAATGTTTGTGCTATCTCATTCATGTAGGGTGGGTTAGGCACAGAATTAAGTTTGAGGAGAAACCCATAAGTTTTGATTTGTGCCGTAACCCACCATCCAAGATTTTGTAATTTCTCATAGTTCATAAAAATATAGTCAAATGTGACACACCTTTATTTAGTCGGTGTTACCCGAACGGGGTGAACTACAACACCCTCTATCCCATAGCCTAAAGCATTTGGGACTGCTTTTCTCATGATGTTCAAAGAACCGTTCACATCGGCATTAACCAATCGTCCACTACCACTACGGTATAAACCCCGTTTGACTCTTTTTCCACTGAAAGTCCACTGATTTTTCTCACCCTTTTTGTACACCGGAATGGGATCATTATCAATAAAACTGGCTTTTGAGGTATAAGATTCTTCGGTTAAAATTACCTGAATCCCTGCTAGTTTGGCTTTATAAGATAACATTTCTATGAACTTGGCATGAGGAATTTGAACGAAGTTTTGATTCGTCTTTTTTCCCA